>Ga0190284_1000553_pt1 | contig 20589 bp, 17 predicted proteins | sample 48691812_MG_FD_161668 | JGI IMG/M metagenome (GOLD analysis project Ga0190284, IMG submission 161668) | Hydrothermal vent microbial mat bacterial communities from Southern Trench, Guaymas Basin, Mexico - 4869-18-1-2_MG | ecosystem: Environmental > Aquatic > Marine > Hydrothermal vents >...
CCATCACGGGCACATCGGCTGGTATGCCCAGGGCCTGACGGACTTCCGCTCGCCGGGCCGGGGCGGGGGGCTGGAACAGCGACGCATCGGCTGCGGGGGGCAGGGTCGCCAGCCTTTGCGGGTCAGTTCCCAGGCCAAGCAACAGATCTCGACTTCGACGGCTCGGCACGGTCAGCGTGAGGCCATGTTGGCCTATCAGCCAGGGTATGTCCTCGATGGCGCGGCGGCTATCCGGCAGGTGCGGGATGGACAACACGACCTGGCCGCCAACCTGCCGGGCAGCGGCCAGGGCCAATTTCAACAGCTCGACAGACCAGACATGAAGCGTCGCGCCGATGGGCAAGGCTCCGGCCAACTGCCGGGCGCTGAACACCGCCGGGCCCAGGGTACGTCGCAATGGCGTTACCTCGCAGGTCGCACTTTTGGGCAGCAGACCTAGCGAGAATACAGGCTCGTTGGCCTCTCGCAGCGCCTGCATCTGCCATATCATATCAGCTGGGGTGCGGGCGTCGATGATGTGCGTAACGGGCTTCATCCGCGATCCTCCACGACAATCCGCCGGCGTCGCCAACTGCCAAGCACCGCTGCGAGCAGCAGCAGACAATGACCCGCACACTCAATACTCTCTTCCAACTGCGAGTGAATGTGTTGCTCCTCGGGGATGAACCTGAACAGCCTTTTCTCGACCATTTGACTAAGGGCGTAGCAGGCCAGGGCGCCGACGAAAAATATCGTGTGTCGCCAATTTTCGCTTGGCTTGTCGATGATATCCCGCCAAAGCAGCATCCACACGAAGCAGATGCCCAGCAGCGGAAAGATAGCGTCCTTGATGCTGATGTCCGCGTCGCTCTCAGGTCGCCAGTGCAGCTCGCGGAGCAGGAGCATTCCGACCAGGGTGCCGATGACGACATAGCTGAGGTTGCGGGTGAAGATAGCCTTGCCCCAATACACCGCCACGGCCAGGGCGAGGATGACCGGACCTATTTTTTCGAGCAAGACTGCCAGGTTCTGCATTTCGAGACTTGCCCGTGGGCCTGAACCGAGTGTCCTGCAGTAGATGATAGCGGCGCACATGGCAAGTGGGCCGAGCAGAGCGGGCAGGTACAGCGATATCCGCCGCAACGGATGGACAGGTTTTGATATTGCCGCAAGGTCGTTCATTATATAGTCTCCCGCGGCAAAAACCGCGAATCGGAAATCGGCTGGGGATTATAACCTCAAAAGATCAAATGTGCGAGCCTGCGAAACTGGTTGACTGGTTGATTGGTTATTCTCCTCGTTCATTCTCGCGAAGCCTCCCGCTGTGTCATCCCCACCAATGCCACGGGTCAAAAATATCTTTCGCGACTTTCGCGTGTTTCGTAGTCCTTTTTTTACTGATAACTGATTACCGATTACTTTCGCATCACAAAGTCTTTCCGAAATTTTGAAAACGTGGTAGAATAGCGTTGCGGCAAAAGATTTTCGAGAGCTGTCGTTTTATGCGGGAAAGGAACATGCTCATGAATTGTTCGACATTGGACCGGGGCTGGAAGGCTCCCGGCACGATTCATCCTGAATCGCGGCGTATCGCGGATAAGGTTTACGATCCGGGGTATCATCACTATTGTCCCGGCGAGGCCTGGACGCCGGCGATGAACCTCTACCAGGACGACCGGAATTATTACGCGGTGGTAAACCTCGCTGGCGTTGGCTGTCAGTCTATCGAGATGGACGTCAGCAAAGGCAAGCTGGTTATCGCGGGCCATCGCCCTACCCCCCCGCCGCCCGCTGTTTTCGGCAAGCTCGAACTGTTCCACATGGAGATAGACCACGGGCGATTCAGCCGAGCTATAGACCTGCCGGACACCGTCGACGCGGACAATATCGAAGCTGTCTACCGGGCGGGCCAACTGCTCGTTACCATGCCGAAAGTTCGCCTGTGAAAAACACACCAAAAAAATCGAATAAACCGAAAATAAACGCCGGCGAAGATTCCGACGCTGTAATCTCCCCCAGCAGGAAGAGTCTCGCGACGCCCCCGCCAGAGGAAGAAACGTTCGAGCTGCCATCGATCGTGGCGGTGTTGCCCGTGCGAAACACGGTGAACTTCCCCGGCACAATAGTGCCCCTGGCTATCCATCGCGAAAAGTCTCGCAAGCTCCTGGCTGAGGTCATGCCCGGGCAAAAACTCATCGTTACCGTTTGTCAGAAAGACCCGCAAGTCGACGACCCGGGCCCGGACGACCTCTACGAAATCGGCACAGCTATGATGATCCTCAAGCTGCTGCGGATGGAAGAGGGCCATCAGAACCTTATAGTACAGGGGCTGGTGCGGGTGCGGGTGGTGGAATGGCTGGGCGCCGAGCCTTACCTCCGGGCCCGCATCGAGCAGCTCAGCGAGGTAGCTGTGCTGAACCGCCAGACCGAAGCGCTCGTGTTGGACATACGAACCATGGCCAGCCGAGTTATCGAGCTGTCCCCCGGCATACCCGACGAAGCCCGTATCGTGCTGAACAACATCGATCAGCCCGGCGCGATGGCTGATTTTCTCGCAGCCAATCTACCTGTCGATCTGAAAACCAAACAAAAACTCCTCGAACAAACCGACGTAACCGCGCGATTGCGAGGCATCAGCAAAGAGCTGCAAAAACAGATCGAAATTCTCGAACTCTCCGACAAAATTCACAACCAGGTGAGAGAGAATATCGACAAGTCCCAACGCGAATATTTCCTGCACGAACAGCTCAAAGCCATCCAGCAGGAACTGGGACAAATGGACGACCGCACGGTCGAAATAGCGGAACTTCGCGAGAAAATCGTCGCAGCCAAGATGCCCAAAAACGTCGATAAGGAAACCCGTCGCGAGCTGGGTCGGCTAGAGAAAATTCCCACCGCATCGCCTGAGTACAATGTCATCCGAACGTATCTGGACATTATGACCGAGCTGCCATGGAGCGTTGCGACCGGGGACAGGCTGGACGTCAAGAAAGCTGCTGCGGTGCTAGACGCGGACCACTACGACCTGGAAAAAGTCAAACGGCGAGTGCTGGAATATCTGGCTGTGCGAAAATTGGCGCCCGAATCCCGCGGGCCTATCCTCTGCTTCGTAGGCCCGCCGGGGGTGGGCAAGACCTCGCTGGGCCAATCCATCGCCCGGGCGCTTGGGCGAAAGTTCATCCGCATGAGTCTGGGCGGCATCCGCGACGAAGCCGAGCTGAGAGGCCATCGCCGAACGTACATCGGTGCCATGCCAGGGCGAATTATCCAGGAACTGCGCAAGGCTGGGTCGAACAATCCCGTGTTCATGCTCGACGAACTGGACAAAGTCGGAGCGGACTTCCGCGGCGACCCGACGTCAGCCCTGTTGGAAATTCTCGACCCCGCACAAAACGGCACGTTCCAGGATCACTACCTCAACGTCCCGTTCGACCTCAGCAAGGTTCTCTTCATCGCCACGGCCAACTACATGGAACCCGTCCCCCCTGCCCTGCGCGACCGCATGGAGCAGATCGAACTGCCAGGCTACACGCCGCAGGAAAAACTGCACATCGCGGAAAAATATCTCCTGCCGAGACAGCTGCGGGAAAATGGCTTAAAGCCAAGCCAAGCCAGGTGGAACGACAAAGCCCTGATGCGGATCATCGAGCAGTACACCCGCGAGGTCGGCGTGCGAGAGCTGGAACGGCAGATCGGCTCGGTCTCGCGCGGCATCGCTGCGATGGTGGCTGCGGGAAAAAGTCGCGGGCGAACCGTTACGACCAGGCTGATAACCGAGCTGCTAGGCCCACGGAAATATGAAAACGAATTGGCTATGCGGACGGACATGCCCGGCGTGGTAACGGGCCTGGCCTGCACGCCGGTGGGCGGCACGATTCTGTTCATCGAGGCGACCACTTTCCCCGGCAGAGGCAGGATGATAATGACAGGCCAGATCGGCGAGGTCATGAAAGAATCCGCCCAGGCAGCGCTGAGCCTGGTCAAGGGCATCGCAGCCAACGACGGCATGGACATGCGCCAGCTGGCTGGGCAGGATATTCATATCCACGTCCCAGCCGGTGCCATCCCAAAGGACGGGCCTTCCGCCGGCGTGGCGATGTTCACCGCGCTGATGAGCCTGCTGATGAATAGGCCGGCCCGGGCGGACGTTGCGATGAGTGGCGAGATAACGCTCCGAGGCCTGGTCCTGCCCGTCGGCGGCATGAAGGACAAAATTCTCGCTGCCAAACGGGCTGGCATTAAAACCGTCGTGCTGCCCGCCCAGAATAAAAAGGACTTGGCTGACCTCCCGGAATCCACCCGGGAAGACATGCAATTCATCTTCGCGAAAACAGTAGACGACGTCCTCCACGCCTCGCTGAAATTTTGAGAGACAGAAGTCAGGAAAAACTATCCCGATTTATCAGGGTAGTTTCTTTTCTCACTGATAACTGGTAACAGGTAACTGATAACTTACTTATGGGTTTACACAACAGGACATATTGGCGGGAAGGCAGTGGCGGCGATAGCTTTGGCAGTGGTCGCGGCGGCGGGGTGTCCATCGGCCTGCCCAAGCCTACCCCAGCGGTCAAAGTTCTGCTCATCGCCAACGTCGTAATGTTCGTCTTGCAGCAGATAGCCCCCCAGCTAACGACGACCTGGCTGACGGTTATCCCCGCGGTGTGGTGGCAACTGTGGCGATACGTTTCGTTCCAATTCCTCCATGGCGGGGTATTTCACATCCTCTTCAATATGCTCGGGCTGTACTTCCTGGGCGGGTACCTCGAACGCGCCTGGGGGCCGAGGCGGTTCCTGAAATTTTACCTCATCTGCGGCGCCTTCGCTGGGCTGACGCACGTCGTCATGACGTTCGCGTTTGGCTGGAACCCAGGCGTCCCGCTACTGGGGGCATCGGGCGGAGTCTATGCCGTCATCATGGCCTGCGCGATTCTCTTCCCGGGCATCCAACTGATAATCCTGCTGTTCCCGGTTCCCATCCGCTTTGCGGCGATACTCTTTTTCGGTATCACGTTTCTTTCCCTGCTCTCCGGCGGAGCCAGCGGCATCTCACACGCTGCCCACTTCGGCGGCATGGTCTTGGCGGTGGCTTGGGTGTGGGGGCTACCCAAATTAAAATCGGCATCCGTCGAGGCGAAAGCATCAGCCCGGCAGGGAGCGTGGGAACGAAAAATGCGACAACGCCAAGCCAACCAGGAACAGATAGACCGCATTTTGGACAAAATAAAAAACCAGGGCCTCGCCAGCCTGAGCAACAAAGAAAAACAACTACTACAAGAAGCCACAGAGCAACAAAGACGCGAAGACAAACGAATAAATAAACTGTAAGTCTCCGAGATTAAATCCTGGCGTTATTATTGAGTATCGATGGTGAACATAAAACTGGTCGGTTATTATAGGCAATTTCGGATTTCGGGCCGGGCCTATTCGTGAAACAATCCGAAATCTAAAATCCGAAATAAATTTGGAGGTTTTTTTCAATGAACTATATTTCCACGCGTGGACAGGTCGAGCCTGTCGGGTTTCAGGACGCTGTTCTCATGGGCCTGGCTGACGACGGCGGGCTGATTATCCCAGAGACTATCCCCAGCCTGGCGGATCGACTCGACGAGCTGAGGACGCTGGCCTACCCGCAGTTGGCTTACGAAATAATATCTCTGTTCGCTACGGATATTCCAGCGGAGAAACTGCGCGAAATTATCGAGCGGACGTATGGCCAGGCCTTCCCCGAGGGTGTCGCGCCGGTCGTGCCGGTCGGCGATTTGTTTGTGCAGGAGTTGTGGCACGGGCCTACCCTGGCCTTCAAGGACGTCGCCCTGCAATTGCTGGGCAATCTGTTCGAATATATCCTCACCCAGCGTGGCGGCGGGCTGAACATACTCGGTGCCACCAGCGGCGATACCGGCAGTGCCGCGATCTACGGTTGCCGAGGCAGGCGGGGGCTGAGCATTTTTATCATGCACCCGCGCGGGCGCGTCTCGCCAATTCAGCACCGCCAAATGACGACCGTCCTGGACGCCAACGTCCACAACATCGCCATCGACGGCAGCTTCGACGACTGCCAAAACATCATGAAAACTCTCGCAGCTGACCTCGATTTCAAGCGGGAATACTCGCTCGGCGCGGTCAACAGCATCAACTGGGCGAGGGTGCTAGCCCAGGTGGTGTACTACTTCTCGGGCTCGTTCGACATCTGCCAGGCCAGCGGCGCCCAGGCTATCGACGTAAGCGTGCCGACAGGCAACTTCGGCGATATCCTGGCTGGGTGGTTTGCTATGAAAATGGGCGCGCCGATAAGAAAGCTGATTCTGGCGACGAACGAAAACGATATCCTCTGCCGATTTTTCAACACGGGCGAGTACTCGCTCGGCGAGGTTTTTCACACGCTCAGCCCGTCGATGGATATTCAGGTAGCTAGCAACTTCGAGCGGTATTTGTATTACAAACTCGACAGCGACCCCCAGGCCCTGCGCGATATAATGAGCCAGTTCGCCCGGACGGGCCGCCTTCGCGTGCCGCTGGACGATGGGGGCATCGTCGATACCGCCATCGTCGCGGCACGGGCGGACCAGCAGCAGGTGCTCGATACGATCGCCCGCTATCATCGCCAGCATGGCTACGTTTTGGACCCGCATTCCGCGGTTGGGGTTTTCGCCGCGGAGCAAACCAGCCGGGGGGCTGGCGTGCCGGTGATGTGTTTGGCAACGGCCCACCCCGCCAAGTTCCCCGCCGCCATCGAGCAAGCAACAGGCCTGGCCCAGGTAGCAAAGCACCCAGCTATCGACGCGATAATGAACATGGAAACCCGCTGCGTGGACCTGCCAAACGACAAGGAAGCAGTCCGCGACTTCATAAAACAAACCATAGCTGGTTGACTGGTGGATTGGTTGACTGGTTGACTGTTTGATTGGTAGTGTGGGCGTCCCGCCCATGTTTTTTCTGTTCTGTTTTTTCTTTGTCATTCCCGCGAAAGCGGGAATCCAGTTTTTCTTTTTTTTGTTTTTTTTGCTTTTTACTTCTTCTGTTGGATATTCCTTGTTGGATATTGGATATTCAGTTTTGGCCCAACGTCATGTTTTGGTTCACGACGTTGGGTGGCATGGTTGCACCGCGGCTGTTTGCGGGGTAGCCATATGACGCTGGGCTTAAACAAAAAAATCGCGGGTTTATTCGCTGGAGATTTGCGGTCCCAGATCTTCGACCGCTCGGCCTTGGAGGGTCTTGGAGAGTACCGCGTCCATTTGTGCCTGCGTCAAAGGCATCGCGGCGTCGTTGGCAGCTTTCATCGCAGCGTAGAGTTCGTCGGGGTCCTGGCAGGTTTCCAGCTTGGCCTGACAGGCTGTCACCGCTTCGTCCAACGCGTCGCGCTGCGGGCCTGTCAAAACATCCCCGGCGTTTGCGAGGGCTTTGTCGATAGCTCCCAGCACCCGGGCTACTTCGTTACGAACATCTATCAGCTGATGGCTGGTCATGTCCGCCATGGCGTGGACGACGGAGTCTTTCACCATCGTGTCGATCTCGTTTTTCGTCAGGCCATAGGCTGGGCTTATTTGCACCGCAGCTTCGCGTCCGCTGCGAAGCTCCCGGGCTGAGACATTCAAAATTCCGTTGGCGTCGATGGTAAACTTCACCTGCACGCGCGGAGCACCAGCTGGCATGGGCGGAATATTTCGCAACTGAAATCGGCCCAGCTCGCGACAGTCCCCCGCCAACTCGCGCTCGCCCTGGAGCACATTTATATCCACCGAAGTTTGCCCATCCACAGAAGTCGTAAACGTCTCGCCCGCGGAACACGGGATGGTGCTGTTCCGCATAATCAGCTTGCCCATCGCTCCGCCGAGCGTCTCGATTCCCAGACTCAACGGCGTAACGTCCAGCAGCAGCGTCTCGCGACTGGCTCCGGCGAGGATGCCCGCCTGAATCGCAGCCCCCATGGCAACGACGCGGTCCGGGTCGATAGCGGTGTAAGGCTCGCGGCTAAAGACTTCCGCGACCCGCTGGCGGACGAGGGGAATCCGCGTCGAGCCGCCGACCATGACGACCTCGTCGATGTCAGCTGGGCCCAGGCCCGCGTCGTCCAAGGCCCGGGTGCAATGCTCGATGGTATGCTCCACCCACGGGCCAATCAGGCTTTCGAACTGCTGGCGGGTTATCGTCCGTTCGAAACTTTTCCCCCCGCCCAGATCGATAGCAATCTCCGCAGCATCCTCGGTAGAGAGCCTGATTTTCAGAGCTTCAGCCAAGCTCCGCAAGGCCTGGCGGGTGGCCGGGGGGAAGCTCAGCGTCTGGCCAAACCGCTGACGGATTTCGCTGGTAACCAGGTTGATTATCTCACGGTCCAGGTCGTCCCCGCCCAGGCGGGTGTCGCCGTTGGTCGCCAGCACCTGGAACACGCCGTCGCAAACCCGCAGCAGAGAAATGTCGAACGTCCCGCCACCGAAATCGTAGACCGCGATGGTCGCATCGTCCTTGCGGTCCAGCCCGTAAGCCAAGGCTGCGGCGGTGGGTTCGTTGACAATCCGCAAGACATTCAGCCCCGCCCCCTGGCCGGCCTGACGAGTCGCCTGTCGCTGGGCGTCGTCAAAATAAGCTGGCACGGTGATGACGGCTCGGGAAATTTCTTGGCCCAGGGCAAGCTCAGCTCGGCTACGAATCTCCGACAAAATAAGGGTCGAAAGCTCCTGCGGCGAATACAGCTTGCCGTCGATATTCACGCAAGCGAGATTCTTAGGCCCAGCGACGATAGCGTATGGCAACACAGCCAGGTCGTCGCGGACGTCGTCGACGGTCTTGCCCACAAGCCGCTTGACGGAATAAACCGTCGAGAGCGGATTCTCCACAGCCCGGTCGCGGGCATCGCAGCCGACGGTGATTTTTTGCGAGGAACCCTCCGGCGAAAACGCTATGACGCTGGGCACGAGCGCCTCGCCGCTGGCGTCGGTGATAATCTCAGGCCCGCCTGGCCCGAACACCGCTGCGAGGGAATTGGTCGTGCCAAGGTCTATGCCAAGAATAATTTCATCCATGTTTATCTCGTCAGGTCTATAAGTTTTTTTACGTACGAAACGGCGTTGAGCTGCTGGCGGATTTCCTCCAGCAGCCCCGCGGTAACAGCCTGGCAGATGACCGCCTGCTGATGCTGGGCGAACAACTCCGCCACCCCGCGCATGAGTCCGTCGTGCTGCGTTTGCAGCACTTCCCGTAGCCGGGCAAGCTCCGCTGCGTCACTGGCCTCGACAGCGTCCTGAACATCCTCCTGCATCATCATCATCGTGTCGAGAAAGCCGTCGGGGACGGACTTGTCAGCTTCGGAACTTTTCCCGCCAAGCCTCTCCAGCAGATACGCCGCCCGCGAAGCAGGGTCCCTCAGCGTTTGATACGCTTCGTTCAGCGAGGCTGAGACCTGCAAATGCAAGTTCCGCACATCGGCGTTATCGTTGACATGATAGTCCGGATGGGCATGGCGACTAAGAGCCAGATACTTCCGCCGAAGCTCCTCCGGGTCGATATCAAACCGCTCTGCCAGGCCCAGCAGCGAGAAGAAGTCCATCATAGCTGCAGCTGGGTTTAGCGTTTTGCAGAAATCGCACACCGCCGTCCCCTCAACGGTCGCACTGCACTGCTGACACTTCCTAGGCCTGGCCGAGGACGAAGATTTATCAGGTTCCGTCAATGAATTTTTCTCCTGCTGCCTGTTGCCTACAAAAGTCCACGGATTTCACCGATTAAAAATGGATCGCACGGATTTTTTTGATTAAAAAAATCCGTGTAATCTTCTGTTGAAAAATCTGTGTAATCCGTGGACTCCTATTGCCTACTTGCCTGCTTGCCTAATTCACGTCGAGAAGCTCGCGCCACAGCCACAGCTTTTCGATGCGTTTGGATTGTTGAATTTGAATCCGCCCTGGATCAGGTCGTCTTCGTAGTCTACCTCTGTGCCGTTGAGGTAGAGATAGCTTTTGGGGTCGCAGACTATCCGCACGTCGTTGCTGATGAAGACCTCGTCGTCCTGGGCCGGGGCGTCGGTAACGTCCAGCGTGTAGCTGAACCCGCCGCAGCCGCCGCCTTTTACGCCGACTCGCAAGGCTCCGGTATCGGGCATTTCGTTCTTCTCGAAAATATCGCGGATTTTCTCCGCCGCTCGTTGCGTCATCGTTATCGCCATGGCTTTCTCCTATTGCTTTTTTTTCCAGTCGTCGATAGCGGCCTTGACCGCGTCCTCCGCCAGCACCGAGCAGTGCACTTTCACTGGCGGCAGCGACAGCTCGTTTGCGATGTCGGTATTTTTCAGCTCGTTCGCCTGCTCGACGGTTCGCCCCTTTAGCCACTCGGTAGCCAGGCTGCTGGCTGCGATAGCCGAGCCGCACCCGAAGGTTTTGAACTTCGCGTCGACAATTTTCCCGTCATCGCCGACCTCGATTTGCAGCTTGAGTACATCGCCGCAGGCCGGGGCGCCGACGATGCCCGTGCCGACCCGCTCGGAACCCTTGTCCAACGAGCCGACATTGCGGGGATTATTGAAATGGTCGTAAACTTTTTCAGAGTATTGCATCGTAATTGTCCTTGTATTACCGAGCGAATCGGTTTATTCGTGTCCGCCCTGGTCAGCTGGAAAGTAGCTCGCATAACCGCTGTCCCAGGTTTGCCATTTGTCTTTGTCAACATTCTCGTTGTCCATCGCCATTTCGTACAGCGGGCTCATATCGCGCAGCTCCTTCACCGCTGCGATGAGTTTCTCGACGACAAAATCGATATCGCCCGGCGTATTGAATCGCCCCAGGCTAAACCGCAGCGATGTCTGGGCCAGGTCGTCCGGCACGCGCATAGCTTTTAGCACGAAGCTAGGCTCGAGCGACGCGCTCGTACAGGCCGAGCCGCTGGAGACCGCCAGGAAATGTCGCACCTTCAGCATGACCGCCTCGCCCTCGACAAACGCGAAGGAAAGGTTCGCAGTATTAGGCAGCCGATGCTCCGTCGAGCCGTTGCGCTTGACGAAGTCCAGCCCGTCAAAAATACCCTGCTCCAGCTGGTCACGCATCTGGCCAAGTCGGGCTGAATCCTTAGCCATCTCCGCCTTGGCAAGTTGGCAGGCCTTGCCCAGGCCGACGATGCCCGGCACATTCAGCGTGCCGCTCCGCATCTTTCGCTCGTGCCCGCCGCCATGCATTTGGATAGCCAGGCGGACGTGCGGATCGCGTCGGCGGACGAACAAGGCACCTGCGCCCTTTGGCCCGTATATTTTATGGGCCGACAAGCTCAACAGGTCTATCTCGTCAGCCTGAACGTCGATCGGCACCTTGCCGATAGCCTGGGTCGCGTCGGTGTGGAAAATCACGTCGCGAGCCCGGACCGCCTTGCCGATGTCAGCTATCGGATGTGTCGCGCCGGTCTCGTTGTTGGCAGCCATGACGGTTACGAGAATCGTCTTGTCGGTGATAGCCTGGTCTACCTGCTGGGCCGAGACGCGTCCGTCGGCGTCCGGAGCCAGCCAGGTTATGTCGAACCCGTGCTGCTCGAGGTATCGGCAGGTGTCCAGCACAGCTTTGTGCTCGGTCTGACAGGTGATGATATGGTTGCCCCGCTCGGCGTACATTTCAGCGACGCCCTTGATAGCCAGATTGTCGCTCTCAGTCGCGCCGGAGGTGAAAACTATCTCCCGAGGCGAGGCTCCGATAAGCTCAGCCACCTGCCCGCGAGCAGCCTCGACAGCGTCGGACGCCTTCCAGCCAAAGGAATGACTCCGACTGGCTGCGTTGCCGAAATGCTCGGTAAAATACGGCATCATCGCCTCGAGCACCCGCGGGTCGACCGGCGTGGTGGCGTTATTATCCATGTATATAGGTAGTTTCATAATTTCGTTACTCGTCCATATTTTTTTAACTACGAAAAACGCGAAAGGCGCGAAACATTTTTGTAACCATTCACACAAAAACAAGAACCACGGATAAACACTGATGTACACAGATAATTAAAATATAACCGTTCACAGCTTTTTGCTTTAGCTCCGTAGGAGCGACATCTTAAATAGTTTCCAAGGCCAACACAAAGATATCGCTCCTACGGAGCTGTCCATCTCACCTACTGGTTCATGGGATGGCTGAGAAATTTATTAAAAAAGCGTGAACGGTTACACATTTTTTGTTTCACTTTCGCGTTTTTCGTAGTTTCTTTTTTTATTTTTTCGTAGTTTCGCCAGTCTCAGCCATGACGTCCGCCAGGGTTACCTGCCGCAAAAAGTCTCGTATCCGCCGGTGCACTCTGTGTATGGGGTCAGCTATTGGGCACTTGCCCATCAGCTCGCACGCCCCGCCATCCTGGCCATCGCCTACACTGCCGGTGATGCACTGGGCTAACTTCATTGGGCCTTCCAGCACCTCCATCAGCCCGACGAAGTTTACGTCCTCCGGAGCCCGGACTATGCGATACCCGCCATGGGCACCGCGGACGGACTGCACATAACCAGCCCCAGCCAGCTCCTTGAGAACGTTCATCAACAAGGCCGGCGGGATTTCATAATGCTCGGCAATCTCCCTGGCACTGGCCAAGCTGTCGGCGGGCAACTTGGCAAGATGCGTCATGGCAATCAAGCCATACCCGGTTTTCTTCGTCATCGATAACACAAAGCCGCCTGCCTTTCGTAGTTCTAAAATTCGCCTATATACTATATAGCACCTCTGCCGTACTATTTCAACCCGAATAAAACTTTTCGCGAAAAAAAAACCACATCTTGATTTAAGGTGGTTGTGAGTGAATCATATAGATAACCACTGCAACGAAAGGGCTGGGAAAATGTCGCTGGAGATAACCTGGTTTCATCATGTCAGTTTTCGCCTTGCTGCCCTTGGCAGCGGCGAGGTCGTGTATATCGACCCGTGGAAAATGCCCTCCGCCAGCCACGACGGGACGGTGGCGTTCGTCTCGCACGAGCACTACGATCATTGCAGTCCAGCTGATGTAGCCAAGGTGCTTGGCCCCGCCGGGCAGATTGTCTGTCCGCCAGGCACAGCTGGGCAGTTCGCCTCAGCCCGGGAAGTTTCACCGGGGGAGAGTCTCGAGTTGGGGCCTGTCCGCATCGAAGCCGTGCCAGCCTATAATATCGGCAAAAAATTTCATCCAAAACGGGCCGGTTGGTGCGGGGCGGTAATAAGCCTGGCTGACCGACGGATTTATTTCGCGGGCGACACTGACCTTGTGCCTGAGATGAGCGAGCTTGGGGAGATAGACCTGGCCCTGCTGCCGGTAGGCGGGACTTATACCATGAACGCAAGCAAGGCCGCCCGAGCCTGCGAGGTTATACGCCCCGCCCGAGCCATTCCCTGCCACTGGGGCGAGATAGTAGGCTCAATCGAGGACGCTCGGCAATTCGCATCGCTGGCCCCCTGCCCGGTTACCGTACTCCAGCCGGGCCAAACCGTCCGCGATATGTTCGAGTGAACCACAACCGCGATATCGGCAAACGTGGTTGCAAACACCGCAACCACGGCATTGGGGGTGTGTTTGCTTTTACTGACCCAGCACTTGTTTGCGGAAACTCAAGGTCTCGCCAGCTTCTCTGCTCCAATCAATCACTGTGGAACATTGCAAACAAGTGCTGGGGATTACTGACAACTGATTACTTTTTCCAGCTTATTCTTTAACTTCATACTCGGCGTCTATGACATCGTCGCCATCGTCCTTTTTCGGCTCAACTGGGGGGGCTTGCCCGCCAGCTGGTGCTTCTGCGCTACCCTCAGCTGCAGCGGCTTGCTGCTTGTACATAGCCTCTGCCAACTTGTGCGAAGCCTGCTCGAGATTTTCCATAGCCTTCTTAATAGCTTCAGCGTCGTCGCCCTTGAGAGCCTCTTCCAAGGCAGAAGCAGCGGACTCGATATTGCTCCGGTCGCTGGCTTCGATCTTTTCGCCCTGCTCTTTAAGGGTTTTCCGGGCGTTGTAAGCCAGCGCGTCGCCCTGGTTTTTCAGGTCGACAAGCTCTCGCCGCTTCTTGTCTTCTTCTGCATGACTTTCAGCGTCAGCCTTCATCTTGTCAATCTCGCCAGAGTCCAGGCCGCTGGAACCTTTTATCTCGATGGTCTGCTCCTTGCCGGTAGCGACATCCTTGGCTGTAACGTGCAGAATACCGTTGGCGTCAATATTAAACGCCACCTCGATCTGCGGCACGCCGCGCGGGGCGTTGGGCAGGCCTGTCAGGTTGAACTGACCCAGCGTGCGGTTGTCCTTGGCAAACTCCCGCTCGCCCTGAAGCACATGGATAGTAACCTCGGTCTGATTATCAGCTGCGGTCGAGAAAGTTTCCTTCTTCTCCGTCGGGATGGTCGTGTTGCGTTCGATGAGCTTGGTCATCACGCCGCCGAGCGTCTCGACGCCCAAGCTAAGGGGCGTAACATCCAGCAGCACCATCTGCTCCTCGACGTCGCCGGAGATAATCGCGCCCTGCACAGCGGCACCGATAGCGACGACCTCGTCGGGGTTGACGGACTTGTTAGGCTCTTTGCCAAAGATTTCCTTAACCAGCTCGCGAACCTTCGGAATACGGGTCGAGCCGCCCACGAGGATAACCTCGTCCACATCGCCGCTGGAGAGTTTCGCGTCAGCCAGGCAGGCCTTGCACGGGCCTGTGAGCCTTTGGAAAACAGGCTCAGCCAGCTGCTCGAATTTCGCCCGGGTCAGCGTCAGCGTCAGGTGTTTCGGCCCATCGGCGGTAGCTGTGATAAACGGCAGGTTCACATTGGCTTCCATCGCGGTAGACAACTCGCACTTGGCCTTTTCCGCAGCCTCTTTGAGACGCTGCAAAGCCATCGCGTCGCTACGGAGGTCGATACCCTCGGTACGCTTGAACTCGTCAGCTATATGGTTGATCAACAGCTCGTCCAGGTCGTCGCCGCCCAGATGCGTGTCGCCATTGGTCGCCAAGACCTCGAAAACATTGTCGCCGATATCGAGGATGGAGATGTCGAACGTCCCGCCGCCGAAGTCGAACACCGCTACCTGTTCGTTGGCCTTTTTCTCCAGCCCGTAAGCCAGGGCTGCAGCGGTCGGCTCGTTGATAATCCGCTCGACCTTAAGCCCAGCTATTTCACCAGCCTCTTTGGTCGCCGTTCGCTGCGAGTCGTTGAAGTGGGCTGGCACGGTGATGACCGCTCGCTCGACCGACTCGCCGAGGTAATCTTCCGCGGTCTTTTTCAGGTCGCCCAAGATCATAGCTGCGATTTCCTGCGGCGTGTATTGCTTGCCATGAGCTTCGACCTTCACCAAGTCCTCAGGCCCGCCGATGACGCCGTATGGCACCATCTTTTCCTCAGTCGCAACCTCCGCATGACGCCGGCCCATGAACCGCTTGATCGAGAAAACCGTATTGCCCGGATTGGTCACCTGCTGATGACGGGCAGGCTGACCGACGAGTCGCTCGCCCTTGTCCGTAAAGGCCACCACGCTGGGCGTAACACGAGCACCCTGCTGATTGATCAGCACCTTGGCTTCGTTTGCTTCCATCACAGCCACGACACTGTTGGTCGTGCCCAGGTCTATCCCGATAACTTTTTTCGATGCCATGATATATATCCTCTTTCCTTATAGTGTTCTACTCAAACTGACCGATTTTCAACAATCCAACCGCGGGGTTGTTGACTGGTTGATTAGTTAACTGGTTAACTGGTAAAAGATTACAAAACAAATACACCAAAGCTCTCTGTCCGGATAAGACCTGGAAAACAAGGGTTTTCGACGCTGTAAAGATTTGTGTAATTCTTTACTAATCAACTAGTTAACCAACCAACTAGCTACTCAAACCGGTCGGTTTGAATAGCTCACAATGTTTCACTCAGCCAGACCAGGCCAACCAAACACCCGCACAAGAGCGGAGGCCAACCTTGGCGATATATTCAGTGCAAACTCTATGCCAAGAACACTACCCCTTGTGTAACAACCTGTTACGAATAACCGTCGGCAATAAAAAGCTGTCAATTAGGCCGAAACCCCGCCACTTTTAGCCGATTTGACAGGCCAGGCAAAGATGTCGCTCCTACGGAGCTGTCTATCCATCGTATTGTGGGAAGGCTGTGCAAAGTAATCAGTTGTCCCACCGACTGATTACAGGAAGGCTGTGCCCAAAAATCCTGTAAATCCTGTTATCCCGTCAAAAAAAATCCGTGGCTATCCGCGTACATCCAGGTTCGCTGTTTTTCTAAATCAGTGTCCATTAGTGATTCGCTTTTTTTGCTGTTTCTGCTGTTACTGATAACTGACTGCTGATAACTTTTCACCTGTACGTCCATTTGTTTTGGTTTGTCAGGGATGCGTCAGGAGGCCAGGCTGAGGACAGTACCCATGGCGCGACGTACGAAGCTACAAAGCCAGGCCTGGTAGCTGCGTCGTGGCTTCCCCCGCCAGAGGCTGCGGTCATGCCGCCGGTAATTTGCAGCTGATATAACTTGCTGCGCCTTTTGCTGAATCCGCGAAGTCCCGCCGATGGCCCGTGTCCGCCGTCAACGTTGCCCATGACAGCTGTGCCCACGCCGAGCAGGCCTGTGTCTTCGGGGTTGTAGACGTTCAGGATGCCGTTTTTGCAATGGCCCAGGGCCTTGGTGAGGTCGTAATTACCGTCGATGCTGGCTGAGAGGAGCACCAGGCCTTCAATTTTTCTGCCCGCTGCGAGCGACTCTGCGGCGAAGACCGCCACGCCCCCGCCACCGCTATGGCCTATCAGATAGACGGGCCTGTTGGGGTAGCTGTCCTGGTATTGCTCGATCATGCGGGCGATGCTGCCACCTGCGATGCGGTTGCCGATGACGTCGACCTGATTGAGCAACATACCCACGCCGGGGATGGGTCGGCCCCAGTTGTAGATGGGCATGGCACGATGGCTCCCAGCCCGCATTAGCCCACGACGGATATTGTGGTTGAACTCGCTCTCGCCCTCGATGCCGGGCAGAATGACGACCAGCCCGTTTTCCTTTTGCACCTCGGTCATGTAGTGCGAGCTGGAGGCAATCCCGCCGCAACCCGAAGCAAAAGCTATCAGCCAAGCCAATATCAGCAACATACTTATGCGTCTCATTTTGCACCTCTGGACGAACCCAGCCAAGCCAGGCTGCTAAACCCGTGTATGAGTTCCCGAAAAAATTCCGACAGACTCCCGCCGCACTGCGCGACAACAACAAGCAACATATCAACAGGCGATTGTATCGACAGACAAGCAGTGTATCAACAGACGGGCATTGTATCCACTGGCAAAACCTTTGACCAGCCCATTTCGCCACCGAATTTCTGTCGTCTATGGGATGGCTGTGTTTTGTTTTTGGTTTTACAGATAACTGACAACTTTTTTACCCAGTCCGATTCCGTATAATAATGCAGACGACATGTCCAGTGAACAACGGAAATCTCAGCTACGTCAGCGGATGATTCGCGAGCAGTTGGTCGCTCGGGGCATACGCTCCCCAGCTGTGCTTCGAGCGTTCGAGACAATCGACCGGGCAGCGTTTGTGCCGCAGGCTTACCAGGGGGACGCTTACGCCGACACCCCCCTGCCCATCGGGCATGGCCAGACCATATCCCAGCCTTATATAGTAGCACTTTCGCTGCAAGAGCTAGCCCCCCAGCCGGACCAACGTGTGCTGGACATAGGCTCTGGCAGCGGCTACCAAACCGCCCTGCTAGCCTGCCTGGCGGGGGAAGTTTACGCCGTCGAACGCATCGAGGAACTGGCAAACCGAGCCAAAGCTACGCTGGAGCGGCTGGGCATATCGAACGTTCATTTCCGCACGGGCGACGGGTCGCCTGGACTGCCCGCCGAGGCGCCGTTCGACAGGATAATCTGCGCCGCAGCCTCGCCTACCCTGCCCGACGCCTGGGCAGAGCAACTCGCACCAGGCGGGCGAATAGTAGCACCGATAGGCCCACGGGACATCCAGTCGCTCATCCGCGCAGACAAGCTCGGCGACAAAATTACCACACGCGAAATCTGTGGCGTGCGGTTCGTCCCGCTCCTGGGCCAGGCTGGCTGGTAAGACCGTAGCATGGGCGTCCCGCCCATGTTCCTTTTTCTTTTCCCTTCTTTTTTTCCTTTTTTCTTTTTTTGTCATTCCCGCGAAGGCGGAAATCCATTCTTTTTCTTTTCGAACTATATTTCTCTTTGCGTTCTTTGTGTTCTTTCACGGGAAATTTCTTTTTTTCTTTTTTTCACAGCCATCGCGGATAACATACTCATCTGCCGTTGCGTTTTTTTTGGGAATTTTTTGGAAAGGATACCCATGCGAATTTTCACTACACACCTGGCTATGTCTCTTGTTATCACCGTCGGGCTGATAGCCCTTGCCCCCGGCTGCAACAAACAGCCCGCCCACGAGGTGAATATCTCCCCGCCACCCATGCCCGCTGACCAGCCCGGGCAAAAACCCGCGAAACTCAAAGAGATCAGGCCACTGGACACGGGCCAAGCCGAGCCGGCCGACCCCCGTCATGGCCAGACGCCCCCGACCATAACCGAGGCGTCCTCCTCGATTGCCAAGCCCGCGACGGGTACCGCCGGAGCCAGGCCATATCACGTCCGCAAGGGCGACACCTATTGGAAAATCGCCGCCGAGCAACTAGGCAATGGCCATCGATGGAAGGAAATCGAAAAACTAAACCCAGGCCAGGAACGCACAAAACTAAAACCAGGCCAGGTAATCAAAATCCCCACGAAATAAGCCTGCCGCGGTTTCGCAGCACCTGTTTTACCATGAAGCACACGAAGAGCATGGAGACAGACGAGTTGCATGGTCAGCGGAATCCCCGGTTACAGCCGTTCGAAGATCGCCTGAAACAGATTGGCGGATTTTGCCCGAGGGGGGGGGGATGGTGTCGATATGAGCGTAGCTACAATTAAATCAGCCCGTAGGGTCGGCCATTGCCGGCAATTTTGGGACATATTGCCGACCCGATGGTCGGCAATCGCCGACCCTACCGACTGCAATTTAGTTGCAATGCGGCGGGGTCAAACAGCCTCGGAAAAGTACCCGGCATGCGGTAGTACTTTTTGTCCAGCGATTTCAGGTTTCAGGTTTGCCCCTTCAGCAGTCGCTCAAGCCTTACCTGGACTTGGCGATGGAAAAAATCGACATTATTCACAGCCAGGCCTTTCCGCATTGCGGGACTACTGTCCAAAGCCTCGGCGATATCCTGTAGCTCATTGGCTGCGTACAACACATCCGCACTCTGAAACGAGGTGTACAGCTTACCAGCCAGGCTAGCAGGCAGGTTGTCATACAGAATATTGTCAATCCGACTAAGCGTATCACTGTCATGGATTGGCATAAGGCTAATGGGGACTCTGGGGGGTAATTCGGGAGACAGCTTCCGTACGCATTGCCAGAAATTCGTCAGCGGCCAAATTGCATCCCCGCCTGAGCTTCTGCCTGAGATTCCGCGGGGGATGTTGTTCAGATGATGCTCAATTCGCGGCTCCCTAATCTTGTTATTCACGCAAAGCTGTAGACGCGGGGCGTCCAGTAAGTGATCCATGTCCTGCAAAATCGAGTTCATATACCCAAGCATCTTACGGTCATTCGTCTTGGTAAGGACTGCTGTATCCTGGTATGTAGCGAGGATGCGATACGCTGTCTCGGGCGGGGTTTCCAGTTCAATTAGCCTGGTCAGCAGACGAGACCGCAATCCCTCCACCAACCGCTTAACCGATACCCCTGGCTGAATCGGAACGAACAATACATACAAACTCTCGACATGCACACATGCCAACAGCAAGTCGCCGCCGTTGATAAAATCTACCGTGTTGACGCACCACTCCCCGAAGGTAGCCTGGGTCTTGTCGACCTCGACATACCGGGGAACACTGCCGACCTTTTTGAAAGCCTTGGTTGTGCAACGCAGTACAAGCATATTAGTTACCCTTGACCTCTCGCTCCATATCGTCTTACTATTCGCCTTCCCGGATGTGTCGGAGAAAAGACGCCAGATTACAGGATGTCCGACGCTCCCCGCCGCTTGATGTATTGGCCTGTGAAATCAAGAAGCGTCACTGTCGATAAATCCGTCATTAAGACCTATGGTGTTTCACCTTTCAAGAAATTGACCAAATAAAGGCTACCGAATCTCTAGAGCCAATTGCAAAACTGTTAATTTTGTCTGGATTTGAAAAAATTGAAAAATTGGCCAACAATCGTTATCCTATCGTTTTTAGGAGACTCAAGGATGAGACTGCTGGCCAATTTTGTTACGCGAATTAAAACCACTCTTCTGCCCGAACTGGAAATCCAAATCGGGCCTCTCTCCGACAAGGAACGGAAGTTTACACAAATCATCGAAATGATGCAAGTCGATCGTTTCACAAAAAAACTCCAATGGTGCCGCATCGGACGCAAGCCTGCCGACAGAACCGCGATAGCTCACGCGTTTATCGCCAAGGCTGTCTGGAACCTGCCGGGCACCAAAGATATCATTTATCAACTCAACGCCAACGCTACGCTCCGCCGGCTTTGCGGCTGGGCTTTCCCGTGGGAAGTCCCCAGCGAGAGTACATTTTCGCGAGCATTTGCACAGTTCGCCCAGATGGAATTGCCGCAGCAGATTCACGCAGCTTTGGTCAAAAACTTTGCCGGCGATCGCCTTGCCTGCCAT
>Ga0190284_1000554_pt1 | contig 20550 bp, 15 predicted proteins | sample 48691812_MG_FD_161668 | JGI IMG/M metagenome (GOLD analysis project Ga0190284, IMG submission 161668) | Hydrothermal vent microbial mat bacterial communities from Southern Trench, Guaymas Basin, Mexico - 4869-18-1-2_MG | ecosystem: Environmental > Aquatic > Marine > Hydrothermal vents >...
CCGCGAGTCGTTGGCTACGAGCCTGCAAGTCGGGCAGCAACTGCCGGTAACGCTCGAGGCCCTGGACTTGCATTGCGAAGGTACGATCAGCGAGATCGTTCCCGAATCCGACGTGCTGAGCCGGGCGTTTTACGTCAAGGTGACCGGCCCATGTCCACCAGGCGTGATCCCCGGGATGTTCGGGCGATTGCATATTCCGCTCGGCGAGCGTCAGGAGTTGCGGATTCCACGGTCGGCAGTTCGGCGCGTCGGGCAGATCGCGTTTGTCCACCGGGCTGTCGACGGAAACGGCGTGGAGCGCACGTTCGTTCAGTTGGCAGGCGAGCACGGCGATCAGGTTGCAATCGCCTCCGGCCTGTCGGCGGGTGACAGGATTGTCATCGATCCGAGCGAGCTTTGAGGCACTCGTCGCGCTACGAACTGACGTGAGTATGGTGTCATGGATCCTGAGCTAAGTACGCCTCAACCGCTGACCAGCCGCATCGTCGAGGTGTTCCTCAAGGGCAACTTGTCCGCGATGCTGGTCGTCATCTCGCTGATCGCGGGCACTGTCGCGCTGCTGGTTACGCCGCGCGAGGAAGAGCCTCAAATCATCGTCCCCATCGCCGACATCCTTATCTCCGTACCCGGGGCCTCGGCCGAGGAGGTCGAACGACAGGTCGCCCTGCGGCTGGAGAAGATGCTCTATCAGATCGACGGCGTCGAGTACGTCTATTCCATGAGCCGTCCGCACCAAGCCGTCGTCACCGTCCGCTTCTACGTCGGCGAGAATCGCGAGGACAGCCTGGTCAAGATCTACAACAAGCTCCAGAGTAACACCGACGCGATCCCACCGCAGGTGGCCGGCTGGGTCGTCAAACCGATCGAGATCGACGATGTGCCCATCGTGAACATCGCGATCTGGAGTGACCGGCACGACGACTTCACGCTCCGCCGAGTAGCCGAGGAGCTGGAAAGCAGAATCCAGTCCGTTCCCAACACCGGACGGACTCGGATTGTGGGCGGCCGACCGCGGCAAGTTCGCATCAAGTTCGATGCTCAGTTGCTGGCCGGTCGCCAGGTGAGCCCCGAGCAGTTGGCTACCGCTCTGCGCGGCATGAACGCGGTGCTGCCCGGAGGCAGTCTCGATGTAAGCAACGAGTCGCTGCTTGTTGAGGCGGGCGACGCCTTTGCCAATGTGGACGAGATTCGCCGGCTGGTCGTAGCCGCACCGCATGGTAACCCCGTGTATCTTGGCGACGTGGCCGAGGTTATCGATGGGCCCGCCGAGCCGCTGACCTACACGCGCATCGGGTTCGGACCGGCTGCGGCGGACGACGAGACGATCCCGACTGATCTTCGCGATCGCGCCCGTGACTACCCGGCCGTTCACATCGCGGTGGCCAAGAAGAAAGGCACTAACGCCGTCACCGTTGCGCGTGCCGTGGAACAACGACTCAAGGAGGTGCGAGAGGACGTCCTGCCGGCGGGTGTCTACACGCGAATCACGCGCAACTACGGGGAGACTGCGAATCAGAAAGTCAACGAGCTGGTCGAGGGACTGGCCGTAGCCATCGTAATCGTCATCGCCCTCCTTGCGCTGACGCTTGGCTGGCGTGAGGGACTGATCATCGCCACCGCCATTCCGATCACCTTCGCGCTGACGCTGCTGGTCAACTATCTCGCAGGGTACACGATCAACCGCGTTACGCTGTTTGCATTGATCCTAGCGCTGGGCTTGGTCGTGGACGATCCGATCGTGGATGTGGAGAACATCTTCCGGCACCTGCGGCTTGGCCGACAGAAGCCGATACGGGCCGTGCTCACCGCAGTAAACGAGGTGCGCCCGCCGATCATCCTGGCCACACTGGCTGTCATCATCAGCTTTATCCCCTTGTTCTTCATCACGGGCATGATGGGCCCCTACATGCGACCGATGGCCCTCAACGTTCCGCTGGCCATGATGATGAGTCTCGTGGTCGCGTTCACGATCACGCCGTGGATGTCCTATCACGTTTTGAAAGGAGAGCACAAACCAAAGCCCGGTTTGAAGACCGAGGAATCGGCGCCGGACATGGACGCAGTCGTGCGATCCTCGCCGATCTATCGTATCTATCAAACGATGCTGGAGCCGTTTCTTCGGAGTCGCTTCGCCCGGTGGACGTTACTCGCCGTCATGGTCGTGCTGTTCGGCTTCAGCGGGTGGCTGGCTGCCAGTCGCCGGGTGCCGCTCAAGATGCTCCCGTTCGACAACAAGGACGAGTTTCAGATCGTCGTTGACATGCCAGAAGGCACCACCCTGGAGGCCACCGAGTCCGTCACCACCGAACTGGCGTCGTACCTTCGCGGCGTGCCCGAGGTAACCGACGTTACCACGTTCGTCGGGACGTCGAGCCCGATGGACTTCAACGGCATGGTCCGCCACTACTACCTGCGCAGCGGACCGAACATGGCGGACATCCGTGTGAACCTCGTCGGCAAACACGACCGCGTGCAGCAGAGCCACGGATTGACCCTGCGCCTGCGAAACGACTTGGCGGAGATCGCCGCCCGCGGAGGCGCTAATATCAAGTTGGTGGAGATGCCACCCGGCCCACCCGTTATCTCCACGATCACCGCTGAGGTCTACGGAGAGCCTTACCATACATACGAGGAAATCACCGAAGCGGCGCGACTCGTCCGGGAGCGGCTGGAAGTCGAGCCGGCGCTCGTAGACGTGGACGACACGATCGAGGCCGATCAGACCCGGCTGCGATTCGTACTGGACAAAGAGAAGGCGTCGCTCTCGGGCATCACGGGCAAACAGGTCGCCGTACTCATTCGGACGGCAATCAAGGGTAGCCAAGCGTCGGTCCTCAAGGCAGCCGGTGAGGTGAACGCGCTGCCGATCATCCTTCAACTACCCAAGAGTAAGCGAAGCCACGTGGAGAGCATCGAGAACCTCTACGCTGTCGGGAGTGGTGGTCGTCCCGTGCCGCTAGCGGAGATCGGGCACGTCGAGCGAAGCGTGTGGGACAAGACGATCTACCACAAGAACCTGCGGCGCGTCGTTTACGTTTTTGCCGAAACTGCCGGGCGCGCGCCGGCCGAGGCCATCCTCGACATCCAGGCCGACCGAACCGAGTGGAATGATGGGTGCCACTGCTCCGTGAGCAGTGCATCTGCTGCGAAAGGGACGCCGCGTTCGACCACTGCTGACACAGCGGTGGCACACCCGTCCGCTTCATCCTTCACGCCTGCGTCCCCCGCTCGCCCCTTGTCCGAGCGGACCTACCTGAACAACGGCGGCGGTGTGCCCTGGTCGATACCGAACGGTTTCGAGATCGACTGGGCCGGCGAGGGGGAATGGAACATCACGATCGACGTAATGCGCGACCTGGGACTTGCATTCGCGGCCGCCTGCCTGGGCATCTATGTGCTGCTGGTTTATGAAACGAAAAGCTACCTCATGCCGCTGATCCTGATGATCTCGATTCCGTTGACGATCATCGGGATCATACCGGGCTTCTGGCTGCTTAACGCCCTGACTGCCGAGACCGTCGGTCAGTGGCAAAACCCCGTCTTCTTCACGGCCACGGCGATGATCGGGATGATCGCTCTATCGGGGATTGCCGTCCGCAACGCGATTCTGTTGATCGAGTTCGTTCACAAGGCCACGGACGCTGGGCAGTCGCTCAAGGCAGCATTGCTGGCCAGCGGCGCGGTGCGCTCGCGCCCGATTTTCCTGACCGCGAGCACGGCCATGCTCGCCGCCTGGCCGATCACACTCGATCCAGTCTTCAGCGGTTTGGCCTGGGCACTGATCTTCGGTCTGTTTGTGTCGACCGTCTTCACGCTCATCGTGATTCCCGTTGTCTACTACATGGCCTACGATCGTTAGGCCATGTGGCGCAGTGACATACTACAGGCAGGTCGGATTAACGCGCCGTCCAGCACTACGTCGTTGGCGCGGCGAGCACAAGGAGGTATTGAAGGTTTCGAATGGAGGTTACGCGGGATGGACTATCCATCTTAGTTAGTGACTAAACCTGCGGCCTTTGGTCGTGCCGGTCCGGGATTCCGAGTATCCGCGTTGCCAGCTAGCACCGTGTGGGGATACGAGCGTGAAAGCCGCGGTTCGGCGTAACGAGTCTCTGGAGTCTACATGATGAGCGATGCTGGCGCACCCGTACAAGACGATCGGACCACCCGTTGGACTTCTCTGCGCCGTCACGTTTGGCAGATTGGCAGGTTGATTGGGATTCTGGCGATCGTGGGCGGCTTTGTCTACTGGATGCGGTTCGCGCCGGTTGTCGTTGAACAACAGGTTGTGCGGAGCGGCGAAATCGTGGGCGAGGTTCTTGGCACCGGCACACTCGAAGCCCGAGTCAAGACGACGATCGGCCCGAAGATTTCCGGCCGAATCAATGATGTGCGTGTTGACCAGGGCGACCGGGTCGTGCCTGGGCAGGTGCTCGTCGAGCTGGACGATCGCGATTTCAGACAGCAGGTCGGCATCGCACAGGCGTCTGCGGCGGCATCGCAGGCCGCAGTGAATCGGCTGATAGCAGACCGAAATCGGGCGGATGCGGTTCTGGCCCAAGCCCGCCGCGATCACAAGCGCTTGCAGGATTTGTTTACCCGTGGCGACGCTTCGAGCGTCGAACTCGACAAGGCGGTAGAGGCTTTGTCCGTTGCAGAGGCCGAGTTGGCCCAGGCCGAAGCCGCCATTGCCGAGGGGCGTAAGCAACTCGTTGCGGCGGAAGAGACGCTGGCATTTCACCGAGCGCGACTTACCGACACAGTCATCACGGCGCCGTTTGCCGGTTTGATCACTCGGCGGAACCGCGAACCCGGGGATGTGGTGGTCCCCGGCAGCAAGATCCTCTCTCTGATCTCGATCGAAGAAATGTGGATCAGCGCGTGGGTGGACGAAACCGCGATGGCCCGGCTCAGACCCGGACAACCGGCGCGCGTGGTCTTTCGCTCGGAGCCCGAGCGGTCCTATGAGGGCAAGGTCGTTCGCCTGGGTCGTGAAGCGGACCGTGAGACCCGGGAGTTCATCGTCGATGTGCGAGTCGAATCCTTGCCGGGCAACTGGGCGGTGGGCCAACGCGCCGAGGCATACATCGAGACGGCTCGAAAGGCAAACGTCACGTTACTGCCCGCCGAGCTGATCGTCCGGCGGGAAGATCGTCAGGGTGTATTCGTGTTAGTCGAGGGGCGTGCTAAGTGGTGTCCGCTTGGGCTGGGTCTGCGTGGGCGCGAAAGCGTCGAGGTCCTACACGGCCTGGCGCCCGGACAAGCCGTGATAACGCCGTCCGACGCAAAGGCACAGTTGGTCGAAGGCCGTCGGGTCAAAGTGCGATGAACTTAGCCGTCAAGGACATCCGCTATAATCTCGGTCGTTTCGCGCTGACCGCGGTCGGCATCGGCATGTTGCTGATGATCGTCATGGGCATGGGCGGGATTTACCGGGGGATCATCGCGGACGCCACGCTGCTCGTGGACAAGATTGGGGCGGACATCTGGATCGTGCAGCGCGACACGCGCGGTCCCTTCGCTGAATTGTCCCGTGTACCACGCAATCTCGTTGATCGTGTGGCGGCGGTTCCCGGTGTCCAAGCGGCGCGAGAATTCGTGTACCACACTATTCAGCGCACACGCAACGGGCAGGCCCTGCGCATCGCCGTGCTCGGATTGAACTGGCCCACGGATCGGGGCGAATGGCTGCCGCTCGTCGCCGGGCGACCGCTTGGGCAGAACCACTACGAGATGATCGCGGACCAGACACTCAGATTTCGCCTCGGAGCAAATGTTTCGCTCGGCAAGGAGACCTATACCGTCGTAGGCATCACGCGGGGGATGCTCGGGTCCGGCGGAGATGGGCTCGCGTTCTTCACGATCGGCGACGCGCTGGCCATTCAGTTCGACGAGCCGGGTGAAGCGGTGCGCCTGGAACGCGCCGCTCGCCGGGCGCGCGGCACACGCATCGATGTCGGCAGGGTCCAACCCGGCCTGCTGGAACGTGCGGACATGATATCGTCGGAAATCCCGGCCCTGAGATCGGCACAAATCACCGCCGTGATGGTGAATATCGCGCCCGGCGCGTGCGAGGGCGATATCGCCGAGATCATCTCGGCCTGGGGCGACGTGACAGTGTATACCACCGATCAACAGCGCGAACTGTTGCTGAAGGGGACGGTTGAGAAGGTCCGCCGGCAAATTGGGCTCTTTCGGCTACTACTCACCATCATCTCCGCGATCATCATGGCGCTGATCCTGTACACGCTGACGCTTGACAAGCTGCACGACATCGCGTTGTTGAAGTTGATCGGCGCGCCGAACCGGGTGATTCTCGGCTTGATCTTACAGCAGGCGATAGTGCTCGGCGGGCTCGGGTACGGCATCGCATACTTGCTGGGGCAGAAGGTGTTCCCACGCTTTCCACGCCGCGTGATCCTGACCGACGAGGACTTGATGCAGCTCGCGGTCATCGTGCTGGCGATCTCCGTCCTTGCCAGCACGCTGGGAATCTGGAAGGCCCTGCGCGTCGCGCCCAACGAGGCGCTGTCGGGATAGACCATGAACGATATGCCAGCCATCGAAACCCAAACGCTGACAAAGATCTACGGCAGCGGAAACACCGAGGTCGTTGCGATGCGCGATGCCAGCGTCTGCGTACATAGGGGCGAGGTCGTCGCGTTGCTGGGGCCCAGCGGCGCCGGCAAGTCCACTTTTCTGACCACCGTCGGATTGATTAACCCGCCGACGTCAGGCCGAATCTTCATCGGCGGCAGACTTATCATGGACGGCCCCCAAACAGCGGCCAACTTGCGGACCTTTCGTCGAATACACTTCGGGTTTGTTTTCCAGAAGTCTAACCTGATCCCATTCCTGTCCGCCCGCGAGAACGTGCAGATCGCCATCGAACTCAACGGCGCCGGGGCGTCCGCTGCACGTCGGAGGGCGCTTGAACTGCTCGACTATCTGGGCGTCGCCGACCGCGCCGAGAGTTACCCCTCAACACTGTCTGGGGGTCAGCAGCAGCGTGTGGCTGTCGCCCGCGCGTTGGCGAACGAGCCAAGCATCATCCTGGCCGATGAGCCGACGGCGGCGCTGGACAGCGGACGCGGGCGTCAGGTCATGGAGCTGTTCCGCAAGGTTTCGCACGAGCACGGCGCCGGTGTCGTTGTCGTCACGCACGATCACCGGGCGCTCGATGTGTTTGATACGGTCTATGAAATGGAAGACGGCGTGATTCGCTCTGCCGGATTGTGATCCTATGGCAGACTCGCAGGCGTTACACGGTAGTCTCGGCTTCCACAGGTTCTGGATGTTCCGTCGCTGTCGTGGTGTCAGCCGATAGGTGCTTTCGGATCGTCTCGATCAACTTCTTGCGGTCAATCGGTTTCGAGGCGGCGGCGGATAGCGTTCAGCACGCCGCCTATGGCGCCGGCTCTCAGTCAGCCGGAGACACTACCATGCTCGCGCTGCGCCCCGGTTCGTTTCAGGGTGGCCATACTCACCTTGATGCCCAGCACCGGCGATCCGTCGAGTTTGAACGGATTACGTGTCATTCTGGCTGAGCACAGCCAACTCGATAGCGCGGTCGGTTTTGCACAAAAGTGTGCCTCAGACGCTACGACGGCGATCCTTGTGCTGTCATTCCCAATGCCTATACAGGTGGTCTCCTCCGTCCGCAATGAGCTTTACTTCTTGCTCGTGGTCCCAGACAGCCATGCGTACGGCCCATTCCAGGACGTCCAGATTCGCTAGCGAGCCATGACCTACGATGCGACCATCGTTGGCCACGACGAAAAACTTGTCGAGCGCATCCGATCCGAAGAGATCTTTCACTGAGCTATGGTGATCACACAGTACGACAAGTTGTGCGGGTCCTTGGATTGCGCAGCTATGCAGTGTGGCAGCTTCACATTGGCTGGACGTTTCAGGGTTCTGAATGCTCACGACCGTTACCGGCGTGTCAGGCTCTTGGACTTTCGCAGCCATGTCAACGAGAGCCCTGCACTGGCTGCAGTTGGGCCACTTCGGATCGTCAGGGAAGACCACCAGTGGGACACCGCGCCGAATGTGAGAGAAGGTGTCCGCCTTTCCGTTCTCGTCCATGAATGTGAAATCGGGATGTGGATGGCCGAGTTTCCGCTCGCCCACTGCGTTGACCCAGGGCGTCCGGTGGGTCACACGGCACCCTCTCATCGCGACGGCAACCGCCTGTGTAGGTCTGGCCGCGGTCATTGTCTTCGCTACATGGATCGCTATCTGGTTCATCAACTTCCAGCCGCGTGGTATCGTGCTGTACAAGGACGGTCGGACAGTCGGGCAGAGTTACTCCCATCCTATAGATGAGGTGCAATTAGTTTCATACGGCGGAAGACACCTTCACGGTTGGGGCAGTGGGGCCCTGTCAATTCGCTTTGCCAAGTTGGTCAATCGTCCCGAGGAACTCGGCGGAGGACGGCTGGCTCTACTCGGTTTCAGTCGGCTTCATGAGGCCCCTCTGCGCGGCGCCCTCTGTGCTTTTGACATTAGCGGTAATCTCGAAGAGCCCGTTTGGCGAAGTCGCGTCGCGTCTGGCGACGGCCTGCCTGACCCGTATTCGCGAGACTATACTGCCGAGGATTTCGACGTCGGCAAGTACTGGCTTTACGATGTCTTCCCTTCTCAGTCGGGGCCTGAGGTGGTCGTGACATATCAGCACATGAAGCGTTCCCAGATTATCATTCGCATCTATGGGTTACAGGGTGAGTTGCTGTATCAAGTCTGGCTGGACGGCACTATCCAGTCCTCATACTGGATGGCAGATGCACGGCTTCTGGTGTTCGCAGGTTCGGACGCCAGTGTAAACTGGGGTGCAGGTGGGACCTTGCTTGCCGCCCGATCAGACCCATTAGTGGTGTTTGCAGTGCAGCCGACAATCGGCCATGTCATCAAGGAATACTTGCATCGGTATCCCGCAGATGATGATGTCAGTCTTGCCTGGTGGAAGTATCTGTCCGTGAACGGCCAAGGGGTAGGCTTCGAGAGCGGATGGGTGCTAGATGTCCTTTCGCCGACTCCAGCATCCGAGACAGATCGATCTGTGCAAGTATACATGAAGTACAACGAGCTCGATGCAGAGGTGTCATGGGATCTTGATGAGCTCGGTAATGAGATTCCGAAATCTCGCGTGGTCGGCAATGCGTATGAACGCAACCAGCTCCTACCTGACGATAATCCCAGGAAGCTGCCTGCCCCGTACGCCTTTAAGCTCAGCCCGACGCCGCCAATCGTGTCGACATCCCAGGCATCTGAGACATCGCCGGAGGGCGGGAACGAGGGGAAGTAGCATTCCCCTATCTTGCAGGGCGCAGTTCCTAACATCCTCCGTTTCGTTGCCATGACCAGCCCAAGAGAATGCGGGCTGGTCAAGTCAACTGGCCGAGGTGACGAGAATGAGATCCTGTTCAATCTGCAGAGAGATGAAGGCGCCGGATTCGTTTGCTGGCGACGTCTGCCAGGATTGCGCGGATCGATATGACGTATGCGGAGTTTACTTCTGTTTGGGGTGAGACGGAGCGGGCCGTGGTCAGCTGTGCGCCCAGTCCGGCAATCGCCGCTGAATGCCGAAGTTGATCTGGATCGTGCGGTACACTTTGGCGCAGAGTTCGTCGTCGATCGCTAGCGATATCTTTCGCCGGCGACCATACCGGCCCCGAGATTCCACCTGGGTGCGAATGAACGCGTACAGGTCCAGTTCAGCCACGAGGCCGGCAGAGGCTCGGCCGGTCAACGGCTTCTGGGATGCGCGTCTGCAGAACGCCTTGTACGCTTCGTACCTGTCGCCGGAGCCGATCGCGCTGCCACGCGCCTCCGCGTGCGTCCAGTACTCGGCGAGGAGTTCTACGATCCGGAGGTCCTGGAGGCTCTGATCGTCGCCAGGCAGCTTGCCGTCTGCGAGCCACTCGGCAATAACCTGCCGGTACCGCTCCCGGCTCTCCGAGGTATCCCATTTTCCGAGATATATCCTCTTGCCGCTCAGGCAAACCAGAGCGCGACCGCTTGGGCGATGGTGACGATAGGACGGGATTTTTTTGACGAGTCTGGGCATTGTGCGAACTCCTGAAACGCCAAAGGGGTCAATGACCCTTTTGTCACGTCTCGAAAGCCGCACTGCCCAACACAGGCAGGCACGCTAAATCTAGCGTTCGGCGTTACTTATGATACTCGGGGCGACATGATTCGAACATGCGACCTTCTGCACCCCATGCAGACGCTCTAAACCAGGCTGAGCTACGCCCCGGTTCCTATTTGGAACGATTCCTTCGTACCCGTATTAGACACGCTGGTCCCTCGGTTGTCAAACACCGCCGATTCGCAAATTCGTCCACGGGTCCGTATCGGGATTGTAGGGTGCTTTCCGGGCCATCGTTGTGTGTCGCGGCGCCAGCAAGACGCACCAAGCTCCGCCTACACCAACCACGCACTCGCTGAGGGAAGGTCAATCCTGCCGTCTTGACGGCCTGGCAGGCGATCTCCTTGCCGGTTTTGCCTCTGCGTCGCACAATGCACCGAAGGGGAACACCTACTCCCAGACGACATCACTATCCGATATGGAGCGACCATTATGCAACAACGTATCTCGATCCTAAGCGAGTCAGTGACAAAAGGGAACAGCACAGAACTCCCCTTCCTGGTAGGGAAGTGTCGGGGTAGTACGGGATTCCCCTCCCCGGCAGGGGGGGGTTGGGGGAGTGTCACAGCCGCATTGTGTGCCCCACCCCTTCCAGGGATGGGGGACAGATCCCGGAACCGTGTAATCATGAGCGGAACCAGCTTAGCTGCCGCCTCGATTGCCACACTACTCATCTCCACCTTGGCCTTTGCCGGCCCGCCGGCGCGAACGCACGATGTCGAACCGGATGACTACTTCACCATCGGCACCATCTTCTCATGTGCCGCCTCGCCGGACGGCCAACACCTGGTATACGCCGAGATACGCTGGGATGAGTCCCTCGATGGCCGCAATAGCGATCTCTGGGTTGTCGAGCGGAAGACCAAGAACGTGCGACGACTGACCTTCGATACTGCCTTCGACAGCGGTCTTTCGTGGAGCCCGGACGGGAAGCACATCTACTTCACCAGCAGCCGCAAGAGGGCCGGCGAAAAGAAGCCGCCGTATGACGGAACAAAGCAGGTGTGGCGGATTTCGCCGACCGGCGGTGAGCCATTCGCGGTAACGAGGATTGAAGACGGGATCGGCCACTACGAACTCTCAAAAGACGGCCGAACGCTGTACTACACCGTATCGGAAGAACACACCGACGATGCGTTCAAAGATGTGCGCAAGAAGAACAAGCATCTCGAATACGGCCACGGCGTGACCGAGTTCTCACAGGTGTGGGCGCTCGATCTGGAAAGCTGGCGCGCAAGGATGCTCGTGGACGAGCAGCGTGTTATCCAAGCGTTTGCCGTTTCGCCAGACGAGAAGCGCATCGCCATGATCACGACGCCCGACGACAATCTCATTACGAACGAAGGTCGGTCGCGCGTGGATGTCTACGATGTCGATACGGAAGAAGTCCGGATCGTGACCGACGAAGGGTGGCGCAGCACGCATCCGTCGCCGTATGGCTGGGTCGAGGGGCCAAGCTGGTCTGCCGACGGCCGAGCGCTGGCATTCAGCCTCTCGTTCGACGGCTATCCGACGGAACTGTATGTCGCCCGATGTTCCGGCGACGACGTATCGGTGCGCATGTTGAACCGGCCGGATGAGATCGACGTGGCCGATGGAGCGCACCTTCACTGGCGGGGTGATTCGCACGAGCTATACTTCGTGGGGGAAAGCCGGGCCCGGAAATGGGTCTGCGGCCTGCAAGACGTCTTGGAAGGGCAAGGGGACGAGCTACGGCAGTTGACCAAGGGGGACGTAGTGATCGGCTCGTTTTGCTTTGATGAGGCGGGGGATGACTTGTTCGTCGTCATGGGCACGACGAAGCACCCGTGGGACGTGTTCCACAGGGGCGTCGGACAGGGATCGGGAATGCTCGAACGGCTGACCAGGGTGAACCCGCAGGTGGACACGTGGAAGCTGCCGCAGATCCACATCGTCAAATGGACCGCACCGGACGGCGTGGAGGTCGAGGGCATTCTTGAACTCCCATCGGACTACAACAGCGGCGAGCCGCTGCCGATGATCGTCGAGCTCCACGGCGGGCCGACGTCGGCAACACTCTATCGCCTGCGCCTGTGGATCTACGGGCGGACGCTGATGGCCGCGAAGGGCTACGCGCTTCTGAGCCCGAACTATCGCGGCTCGACCGGGTACGGGCGGAAGTTCATGACGGACCTGGTCGGGCACGAAAACGACGTCGAAATCAAAGATATCCTTTCGGGTGTAGATGCGATGATCAAACGCGCCTTCGCCGATCCCGAGCGTCTCGCCATCATGGGTTGGAGCAACGGCGGGTATTTGACAAACTGCATCATCACGCAGACAGACCGCTTCAAGGCGGCCAGCAGCGGGGCGGGCGTCCTGGACATGGTCATTCAATGGGGCTCAGAGGACACGCCCGGCCACGTGGTTAATTACATGCAGGGTCTTCCCTGGGCCGTGCCGGACGCCTATCGCAAAGCCTCCCCAATCTTCGGCCTGGACAAGGTGAGCACGCCCACGCTCATCCATGTCGGCGGCAACGATTCCCGCTGCCCACCCGCCCACAGTCGCGGGCTCTACCGCGCGCTGCGGCACTACTTAAAGGTGCCGACGGAACTGGTGGTCTATCCCGACGAGGGCCACGGCCTGCGCAAGTACAAGAACCGCAAGGCAAAGATGGAATGGGACCTGGCATGGTTCGAGCACCACCTGCTGGGCAAGACGGACGAAGAGAAGGCGGAGGATGAGAAGGAGTCGTCGCAGGGTGCCCCGCCCCTTCCAGGGGTGGGGGACTGACTCCGGGTCAGCAATCAGCACTCATCCTTCATCCTCCAGCTTCTTCTAAAACGTCGTCCCGAACGAGAAGCTGAAGACCTGCGTGTCGTCGTCGCTGTCTTCGGCGATGGGGAATGCCAGGTCGAAAGCAAGCGGGATGGGGCCAAAGTATTGGATGTAGATTCGGGCGCCGACGCCGACGCTCGCTCGCCAAGAGTGAATGCCGAAATCATCTTCGACGGTTCCCATGTCCAGGAACGTCACACCACGGACCGTCTTGCCGGCGATGGGGAAGGAATATTGGGCGTTGGTCAGGACCATGAAGTCGCCGCCGACGCGCTCGCTACGCCAGCCGGCCCGCGGGCTGATGCCGCGAAACTCGAAGCCGCGGATCGACCCGATGCCGCCGCCGTGGAAGCGCTCGAAGACCGGAGCGTCGCCGAAGATCTGGCCGATGTTGGCGCCGAGCTGCACGATGTGCTTACGATCGAAGGTGTCGCGGCGGACGGTCCAGTAGTGGTCATACTCGCCGACCGCGCGCGTGAAGGCATGGTCCCCGCCGAAGACGCCGAATTGCTCGGCCGAGACCTTGAATCGATTTCCCTCGCTGGGTAGCCAGCGGCTGTCGGTCTTGTCGCGGACCAGCGTGCCTTTGACGGAGGTGAGCCAGTTTGAGCCTTTGTCGTCCGTGATTTCCTCCGGCGTCAGCCAGTCGGTGTCACTGATCTTGATATCCTCGAAGCGGCAGGCAATCTCGGCGGCCCAATCCTTGAGCCAGCCCTTACGCCATCGCTTATCCAGACTGGCGTAGAAGCCAATCCGGCGCTCGTCGTATTCGTCGCGGCCGCGCTCGAATACGTATAGACCGGTGCCAAAGCCTATCTCCTTGTCAAGAAGATAAGGCTCGCGGAACTCAATACGGCCTCGGGTCAACTCCGTGCCGGGCTCGATGCTGAGACGCAGGATCTGACCGGCCCCGCGGAAGGACCGACCCTTGAAGAACTCGCCGGCGGTCCGCGGCCAATCGAACAGGTCGAAGTTTCGCTGCTCGACGGAGATGGAGCCGACGACGCCGCTGTTACTCGTGACGCCGACGCCGAAGAGGATGGTGGTCGTGTCGGCTTCGGTGACGTCGACCAGGGCGTCGCGCATGCCGGGCATCTCACCCTGCGGTGTGATGGTCGCCTCGCTGAAAAGGCGCGTTTCGAGCAGGCGCTGCTCCGCCCGTTTGGCCTCCTCGGTGTTGAACAACTCCTCCGGGAAGAACCGCAACTCTCGGCGGATGACCTTGTCCTGGGTGTGACGATTGCCACGGATGGCGATGCGGCCGACGTGGTACTGGTCGCGCTCGGCAACCTGAACGGTCAGGTTGACGTAGCCGTCCTCCTCATCGAAGACGTGGGCGGTGGCGATCTCGGCGTAGATGTAGCCGATCTCTCCATAGTTGGACAAGAGGCGTTTGCGGTCCTCCTTGAGGACATCGGCATCGACGGGGGCGCCGACGACGGACTTCATGACCGAAGCGATCACAACATCATCGAAGACGCTGTTACCGACGTAGCGGATGGACTTGATCAGGTGCTGCACGCCCTCGTCAATCTGGAAGATGACCGTCATGTCCTTGGCATTCTCGGCCAACTCGATGCGGTAGCCGACCTGGGCGTTGAGATAGCCGCGGTCGATATAGTATTGCTTGATCACCGCGGCATCGCGCTGGGCGGTATCGTCGTCAAAGGAACCGGTGCGAAACAGCCATATATACGTGGCGGTCTCGATCTTGCCGCGCAACTTCCGGTTGCCAAAGGCGGTATTTCCCTCAAACTCGATGTGGCGGACCTTGATCCGCGGCCCCTCGGAGATGCGGAACAAGACGCGCCGCTCATCGCGCAGGACCTCCAGGTCAACCTCCACCGTCGCATGATAATAGCCGGCCTCTTTGTATTTGCGCTCGATGTCCCGTTGCGCCATGTTGATGAGAAACTCGCTGATGGGCGAGCCGACGGACAACTCGATTTCGTCGTACAGATCGTCAGCCTTGAACTTTTCGTTTCCGACGAAGTCGATCTCCGTGACGAACGGCAATTCCTGGACGACGAAGACCAACACGAGTTGACCGTCTTCCTCGCGGGCTTCGGCGTAGGGACTCGCCTCAAACTTGCCGGTTGCCGCCAGGCGCGCACATGCTCGTGCGATCTCATCGCGATCCCAAACCGTGCCAGGTGTGATGCGGACAACGCTCTGGAGGTAGGCGGGGTCAACGGTGATGGTGCCGTCGAACTCGATGCGGTCGATGACGCGGCCTTCCACCTCGGGCGGCTGGGCCTGGCTGGGGCCGAGTTGGAGTACTCCCATCAGTGAGGTGATTGCGAAGAAGCCGCACACGGCCGCCGCCAGCGAACGTCCCCGTGCGGATTGACGAAACTTCCTTGTTTCTGTCAACGTGCGATTCCTTCAGGAAGAATACGATACTGCTTACCAGCAATCCAAACTGTGCAGACTATACCCACACGGCAGGAATGCCGAAAGGCCTTTATGTTGTTTTCAGTGCTGAAATCTCGGCGCGGCCTTCGGCCGCAACCCAACTGTGGCACCGGCGTCTCGCCGGTGTCTTCACCGGCGAGACGCCGGTGCCGCAGTTTTCTTCTCGGCTGGCGAAGAAATCGGCCGTTTGCATAACAGGGGTGATCTTGGTCGTGTGGGCGACTCAACGCATCCCGACCGCGTTTGCCCCCTGTGAATTGTTGCCTCTGCCGGATCTGTGGCGGCCCCGGATTGCACGCCGGTACCGCAGAAGGTCGGCCGCAACCCCATAGGCATGCGAGCGGAATAACGGCTATAATTGCAAAACATACATTATGTTATGATCACAGGTGTGATCCCGGTGGGGAGTGTAAACCATGCTGGGCCGACTTCTGCTGATATTCATCGCCGTTCCACTAATCGATCTGGCTATCCTGTTCCGGGTCGGGCGGATCCTCAGCTTCTGGCCGACAGTCTCGCTCGTGGTGCTGACAGGCATCGTCGGGGCTGCCCTGGCGAAACACCAGGGGCTACGGACCCTCGCGCGGATCAACGCCGAGCTTTCCGCCGGGCGGCTGCCGACGTCGCAGCTTGCGGACGGGTTGTTGATTCTCCTCGCCGGGGCGGTCCTAATGACTCCCGGTTTCCTGACCGACCTGTTCGGCTTGTTGCTATTGGTTCCGCCTTTCCGACGGGCAGTGACAAGGGCGCTCACGAAGTACTTCAAAACACGGATCGTCGTCACCGACATCCATGCGGCCTCCGGGATGTCGCCAGAAGGATTCGATCGGCCGTCGGAGTTGCACGATGATGTGATTTCGCCTTTCCCCGATACGCGCCCCGTGAAGCACGTCGAGAACGAGGCGCTTCGCAAATGAGAACCTCGCACAATGAGCTGCCATGATTCTCGGCCGGCGAAGTACACGGATTGGTACACCCAACCCACCGGATTGGTGGAATCGCCTAGGGTCCATGACCGTTCAAGCGTGGTAGTACCGAGCCCCAAGCGCGAGCGCGGGGTCTTTGTGGACTGACCATTGGCCTTCAGACCCACTCGCTTGCGCTCGGGGCTCGGATCGCGTGCCGCTCGTTGGCAAAACGAACGCGTACGATGGGCAATGTTGCCTATCTGCTGAACCCACGCATTCGTGAATGCGTCACCACGGTCGAAAGGCATCAACAGATGGGCAGGATTGCCCATCTTACGGCATTGTCAATCGCTTCATGTCTTCACTGGTGCGGGTTCCTATGATATGATCCAGCATTCTGCGTTTTGTTCGGAGGTTTGGTGATGGCTGAGACGAAGCCGGTGAAGATCAAGAAGATCGCGGCGGCCAAGACCTTGCGGAAGTTGATGGCCGACCATTTCTATGAGCTGGATCGGGCGGTCAAAGAAGGGCGGCCGAAAGTGGCCTGGTGCACGAGCGTCGGGCCGGCCGAGTTGTTGCGTGCGATGGGATTCGTGGTCTATTTCCCGGAGAACCACGGCGCGATGCTCGGCGCCTCTCGCATGGCAACGGAGACCATCCCCGCCGCCAACGCTATCGGATACTCGCCGGAGGCCTGCTCCTACATGACCAGCGACATCGGCGCGTTCGTGCAGGGCCGCACGCCGCTGAGCGACGCGTACGAAGGCATTACGTCCATCCCCACGCCGGACGTCCTGGTCTACAACACCAACCAATGCCGTGACGTGCAGGACTGGTTTGCCTGGTTTGGTCGGCATTGGGGCCGGCCGGTGATCGGCGTCGTGTGCTACCGGGGCGTCGGCGAAGTGACCGACGTGCACGTGGCGGGCATTGCCGGCCAGATCGAGGCGCTCGTGCCGTCGCTCGAAGAGATCAGCGGGGAAAAACTCGACATTGATCGGCTCCGTGAGACCGTGCGACTCTCGCGGGAGTGCTCCGACCTGTGGAAGGAGGTGTTGGAGACGGCGGCCACTCAGCCCGCGCCGCTGACGTTCTTCGACAGTACGATTCACATGGCCCCGGCGGTGGTGATGCGCGGAACACAAACGGCGATTGACTATTACCGAGACGAGCTGCTGCCGGAGTTGAAGACGCGCATTGCCGACGGTGTCGCCGCGGTCGAGGGTGAGCGGCATCGGTTGTACTGGGAAGGGATGCCGATCTGGGGCCGGCTCCGCGACCTGGCCACGCAGTTCCTGGTGTTGCAGGCCTGCGTGGCGGCGAGCACCTACGCGAACTCGTGGATTTTTGCGGCCCTTGACGCGGACGATCCGTTCAAGTCAATGGCCAGGGCGTACACCGAGTTGTTCATCGTGCGGTCTGATCCGGTCAAGGAGAAGTATCTCCACGAAATGATCGACACGTTCGGCGTGGACGGGATCGTGTTTCACGATTCCAAGACCTGCCCGAACAACACGAACTGCCGGCACGGCATGGCCGAGCGCATCGCCGAACGGATGCGCGTCCCGTCGATCACGATTGCAGGAGATCTCAACGATCTACGCTGCTACTCGGACGAACAGGCCAAGACACAGATCGAGGCGTTCGTCGAGCAACTGGCCGGGTGAAACACGACGATGCCGGGTGCCACTGGCGGCTTGCCCGCCAGTGTTTTGTACGGAATCGCGTATAAGATCGCACTGGCAGCAAGCTGCCAGTGGCATCCGTGCGATCAGTGCCGGCATCCACCAAGAAGGAGATACGAGATGGCTATTGTGACTCATGTGCCGCCAAGCATTTGGTTGAGACTTGTATTGCTATTCTATAAGATGGTGTGGATTTTTAGACCGCTACTTCGCCATCTCGGCATCGAGCTGAAGATGAGCTGGAACGAAGTGATTTTCGCAACGCGACTACTGCTTCCGCAAATCGCTGGCTATGGCCCCCAAGTTGTCGTCGGCGTCGGAGTTGGAGGCGCCATATGGGGTGCAGTCCTCGCGGGGAGTCTTCATGATCTGCCGCTTGTGGTCGTTGACCGGCGAGTATCCCGAAAAAAAAATGCGCGACATGTTGAGTTGATCGGCAAAGGGGCAATTACTAATAATTCCGATCTCATCTCAGGGAAAAAGTTGCTTCTCGTAAACGCGGAGATGATCTCAGGTCAGACGATTCTGACTGCCAAGGAACTTGTGGAGAGCCTTCAGCCTGATGATATCAAGCTTGCGTGCATCGACTTCAACACGATCTCCAGTGTCCGACCTGATTTCGCCTACGCATCGCACAACGGAGTCATCCAGAAACCGTGGCGCAGGGTTAAGACCTATACAAATCCTGATGAACCTGTGAGGAAATGAGAATTGAAATGAGTCGGAAAGCCGAGAAATCAAAGCGCCTCATGCCAAGCCCTTAATCTCTGATTCTCGTTATGGGAGTTCCCGCCTCTGGCAAGACTACCCTAGCCAAGGCACTGCTGGACCGTTTCGTGTGCGTATACTTGGATAACAACTTTATTGCTGATGCCTTTTTCTCTGAAACGAGGACGGATCCTCAATACATTAAACTTAGACTGCGTCTCTACGACGTTTTGTATAGGATTGCAGAGGAGAACCTGCAAGTAGGGAATACAGTCCTTCTTGATGTCCCGCATGTAACCCATGTACGGGATGCTCAGTGGTGCAGCTTCATCCAGAGTCTGGCTGATCGGAGTGGCGCACGCCTGATTGTTGTTAGGTGTCGCTGTAGTGAAGAATCCCTAAAAGAACGGCTTGAGGCGCGCGGCGAGCCACGTGACGATTGGAAGCTGAGCAACTGGAGAGAATTCATGAGACGAGAGCCGCTAGATGTTCCCATTCCTTTTGAGCACCTAGATGTTGACACGGATTACGCACCTGCAGATGCCGCGGCGCTCGCATGCTCTTACATTCGAACACGACTGGGGACCCGATGATACGAGGAGTGGGACATCTAACAGACGTCCAGGGCTACTGGCGGCTTGCCCGCCAGTGTTTAGCCCTGTATAGTCCAATCCCATCATGAAGCTTCCAATGGGCCATCGAAAACGGATCAAGCACTACGATGAACCGAGCCAGGGGCATGAACTTACCTTCTCCTGCTACAAACGACCACGGTTGCTCGATAACGATCATCGATGTCAACAACTGGCCGTGGCCGTTGATCGGGCCGTCTGCCGACACGGTTTCTCTCTGTTGGCCTTCGTCTTCATGCCGGAGCACGTTCATCTGATCGTCTTTCCCGAGAAACTGGGTGCCACTGGCGGGCAAGCCGCCAGTGCTGACCCTGGTTGTGGCCCGGAGCCGACCGCCCGAATTTCAGATCTGTTGTTCGCGATCAAACGGCCGGTGTCTTATCGCATCAAGCAGGATCTCCTTGCTTCAAAAGACTCGCTGTTAGAGAAGCTCACGATTCGGGAACGACCCAGCAAGACGACGTTTCGATTCTGGCAGGAAGGATCAGGCTATGATCGAAACATCCTCGGCCACGGATCGCTCAGAAAGATGATCGACTACGTGCACCTCAATCCTGTCCGGCGGGACTTGGTCGATCATCCGAGGGAATGGAAATGGTCAAGCTGGCGGCATTACGAAGGGGAGTCGAACACGACGGATGCTGATTTGCCGAACATCAACGTGTTGATCTGAAGCACTCCAAGGGATCGCACTGGCGGACAAGCCGCCAGTGGCACCCATCGGGTTTGGAGAGTTTCTGGAGACCATCAATGGCGAATGATTGGTCATTGGGTTTGGACATCGGGGCGTCGGCGACGAAGGCGGTGTTGCTGGACGGCGCGGGGAGCGTGCGCGGGCGGGCGGTGTGTAAGAGCGGCGCGGACTTCAGCGCCGCAGCGAAGGCGCGCCTGGAAGAAGTCGCCAAGGCGGCTGCGGTCGACGTCGCGGACATCAAGCACATCGTGGCCACGGGATACGGACGTCGTAGCGTGGACTTTGCCACATCGACCGTGACCGAAATAACCTGTCATGCTCGCGGGTGCCATGCGGGCTTCCCGCAGGCGATCACCATCGTCGATATCGGCGGGCAGGATAACAAGGTCATCGCCCTGGAGGCCGGCGGCGACCGTCGAAACTTCAAGATGAACCGTAAGTGTGCCGCGGGCACTGGGGCCTTTATCGAGGAGATCGCCAACCAGTTGGACACGCCGCTGTCCGCCCTGAACGACCTAGCCGGGCGTGCGACCGGCAACGTCGAGCTGGGCTC
>Ga0190284_1000555_pt1 | contig 20498 bp, 18 predicted proteins | sample 48691812_MG_FD_161668 | JGI IMG/M metagenome (GOLD analysis project Ga0190284, IMG submission 161668) | Hydrothermal vent microbial mat bacterial communities from Southern Trench, Guaymas Basin, Mexico - 4869-18-1-2_MG | ecosystem: Environmental > Aquatic > Marine > Hydrothermal vents >...
CTTGCGCGCCGATTTCTGCAGGACCTTGTGGCCAATACTGGTCTGCAGGCCGGTGATCGAACCATTGCAGGCGACGGTGAAGGCAACCTGTACATTGCCCTGGATATCCCGTCGCCTGGCTATCTTCGGATACACCTTCTGCTGCTCAATAAGGCTCAGCAGAGTGGCCAGGTAGCGTTCTCGTCCTGCGGCGCTGTGATCCCTGGGCTGTGGTGCAACGACAGGGGCAGTCTGCCGTTTCTGTGGTGCGGCCTGTGTTATGGCCGGGGCGGGTGTCACTGGCTTGGGGTTGTTTTTTAGCTTTGGCTTTGGCTTTGTTTTGGGCTTCGGTTTCGGCTTGGGCTCTGCCTTGGGCTTTGGCTCCGATTTTGCCTCGGGCTCGATCACGGGTTCAGGCTCCGCTTCCACAACCGGTTTCAACACGGGTTCGGGCTCAGGCTTTGATTCGAGCTCTAGCTCAGGCTGGGGAGGAGGCGGCTGGAAGGCCAGGCGCACATGGGTGGCCCTGGCCAGATCGGTCGGGGCCGTGGCTATCACCTGTCTAGGCCCCAGTTCAAGGAACAGCAGTAGATGCAGCAGCAGGGAGAGAGCGATGGCGAGAAACCACCAAGGAAAACCACTGCGGCTCATGGCTGACGGGTAACGATATCCAGGGATTCCGCCCCGGCGGAGCGGGCCGCATCGATAACCTTGACGGCCAGGCCAAGATCGGCAGCCTGGTCGCCGCGCAGTTTCACGGACCAAACGCCTGGTGCATGCAATGCGCTACGGATGGTCTGTTCCAGCGCTTCCAGCTGGACCGGGTCTCCGTCCACCAGAAGCTGGCCCTCCGGGGTGATCAGCACCTCCACAAAATCCTTATTGATGGCATTACCAGCGTTTTCGGCCCGTGGTAGATCGACAGGGATCGCCTGCTCTTCGATGAAATGCGACGTGAGCATGAAGAAGATCAGCAGCAGGAAGACGATGTCGATCAGCGGCGTCAGGTTGAGCACCGTCGCCGATCGCCGCCGGCGTTCATATCCCATCTGTAATCTTCTCCCAGTTCTGCGTGGGCTTTGCTTTGAGCATGTTGCTGCCACAGTCACTGGTATGGCGCTCCAGCAACAGGGCAATGGTCCGCTGCATGGATTGCCCGCGGCGTTCCACCACGCCTTCCAGGAAATGCAGCAGAATCAGCAGCGGGATGGCGACAGCCAGGCCGACACCGGTGGTGATCATGGCTTCCCAGATGCCGCCGGCCAGGGCCTGGGCATCCACTTTACCCCCGGCCTCCTCGATCACCATGAAGGCCTTGATCATGCCGGTGATGGTGCCGAGCAGGCCGAGCAAGGGCGCGGTATTGCCAAGGATTGCCAGGGTAGGGAGACCGAACTCCATGCGCTCCAACTGCTCCGCACGCACCCGTTCGCCGACGCTGCGAAGATCCCTGACCCCCTGGTGGTCGGCTTCGATCATACTCCGTATCACGTGGGCCTCCGGCCCCTTCAGCTGTGCGGTCTGCAGGCTGGCATCTGGCTGATCTAACATATGATCCAGCCTGTCGAAGATCGCCCGGGGAAGACGACGCAATCTCAGGAACAGAAAATGGCGCTCCAGTACAATGGCCAGGCCAACCGATGAGTAAGCGGCGAGAATCCATACCACCAGCCCTCCTTTGTCGAAAACATCTGCGATAGTCATTGCTGCCGATAACCTCTTGTGATTGGCAGGGCTGCCCGAACGAGTGGCCTGTCTTCAGGACCCGATCCCTGACAGGTCTGACCATACCAGGGATTCAGAGATGCCGGGTAAACAGGCAGGGCAATCTGGCTTCCGGGTGATACAATTGCCGAGGATTGGAAATATACCGGAATTGACGTTGAGTGAAATAGTGGGATATCCATGAAGGAGAAAAACTGATGAACAAGCTTGGATCTATGGGTTGCAGGAGCATACTTATCTCGTTGGTTCCGCTGTTGCTGACGACGGGTGTAGCGGTGGCGATGCCGCCGTCGGGTTCCTTGACCTTCGATGATTTTGACCTGAACGGTGACGGGGTGATCACCCGGCAGGAGATGGATCAGGTGCGCAGCCAGCGGATGGCGGCAGCCGGGGTCCCGGTTACAATGGCGGCACCAATGCAGCCGGGTGCCGGTCGCGGCATGGGACGAGGGGGGCGGCAGGGTCATCAGATGCCCACCTTTAAGGATTTTGACCTGAACGGTGATGGCGTCCTGACCGAGGAGGAATTCATCGAAGCCCGGGGGCAGCGCGTGGCGCAGCGAGCGAAGGAGGGTCGGCAGATGCGCGGCCTGTCCGGCATGATGCAGTTTTCCGACCTGGACCAGAACCGGGATGGGAAGGTGGATGAGAATGAATTCCAGGCCGGTATGTTCAGGCATCAGCAATCGCATATGCAACACTGGGGCCCGCGCCGCAGCTATGCGGGCCGGGGTCGGTTGGACCAGGATGGTGATGGCTTTATCTCCCAGCAGGAGTTCGAGGATGCCCGCGCCCGGCATATGGCGATGCGCAACCAACCCGGCATGACGATGCCGACCCCACCCGCTGCGCCGGCGTTCCCCGATATCGACAGCGATGGTGATGGCCGTATATCGACCCAGGAGATGGACGCCTTCCGCGCAGCACGCATGCGCCAGTGGGGGTCTTACCCCCGATAGCCTATCCGCTCGAACGGATGGGTCGTCCCCCCCCTGTTGCCACTGAGCAGGGGAGTGTTGGTGTCAGCTTTTTTTACTCTTTGCTGTTGAGCATATGATCACCGCTAAGCCAACATACTGATATGAATATAAAAAACAAAGATGGCCCCGCTTTTGCTTGATCTATTGGCAATCAATAGTGATAGCAGGAGGGCAAATCAATGTTTGATTCAATGTGGCCTGAGAATGCCCCCAATCCCGACCCATCCCCTGATCCGCTGTTGATCAGGAATGGTTGAATCCTATGCGGGCAACTATGCGGAGGTCAGGTGTTCATGGATTTTACAGTTGGGAATGGACTTCCCGGCCTTCGGCAGAGGTTGAGTGGATAATCTCATGAATGCAATGGTTTTATTTTTTCCTGGCATATGAATTGCCTGTGATTATGTAAACCAGGCAAGGCGGAGGATCAAGACAATGAATCATGCTGTTCAGGCTGTAACACCGGTGGAGTTCATTCAATCCGAAGAAGCGTTCCCGCTTGCCTACCATGGTCTTTTCATCGATGAAGCAGATGATCCATCGATGGACGATGAGCCGGTCGAGGGTGATCGTGCCGCACTGGCAGCGTTGCGTGAGAGCGATCCGGATTCTTATCGGATGGTTGTCTTTGGCTGGGCTTGATGTGTTCCGCCGGAATTTCTGGTGAACACATGACAGGGTAAAGAGTGGCAGTTGTGTAATCTGCATCAATAACAATAAACAGCGGTAATCCTATGGCCCTGCGGAAGCGGGGTTTTTTCTTTGGTGCGCCTATATTTGGGGTCAGAGTAAAAACTTCCACCCACGACAATGCCGCATGTATGATGGTTTATCAATCACGTTTCGATCAAGGAAGATCAAATGGCAAGACAACCCCGAATCTGCCTGGCAGGTATCCCTCAGCATGTCATCCAGCGAGGCAACAATCGGCAAGCCTGTTTCGCGTCAGAAGAAGATTTTGCCGTCTATGCCAACTGGCTAACGGGGGCTTCATCGAAGCATGGTGTAGCGATCCACGCCTGGGTCTTCATGACCAACCATGTACACCTGTTGGCCACCCCCACTACCAACGACGGCCTGTCCCGAATGATGCAGAGCATTGGTCGCCGATACGTTCGATATTTCAATCACGTCTACCGACGATCGGGCACCTTGTGGGAGGGAAGATTCAAATCGTGCGTCATCGATGCCGAAGACTACCTGTTGACCTGTCAGTGTTACATCGAATTGAATCCAGTTCGCGCCGGCATGGTTGAGCATCCTGCAGACTATCGTTGGTCCAGTTACGCCTCCAACGGATTGGCCCGGCCGGCGGGTTTGTGGACACCCCACGAACTGTGGCAACGACTTGGGGAAACAAACCAAGATTGCGCGGAATACTACCGGCAACTGTTCCGCAGTCCGATCGACTTGGCGAAGTTGACGATGGTACGAGAAGCCATCAACAAAGGGCTCGCGCTTGGCAACGATCGCTTCAGCCAGCAAATAGAGCAGCGCACGGGTTGCCGTGTTATCCCAAGAAAACGGGGCCCTAAACCGAAGCAGAGGGAACCACGGGATTAGAGTCGGGGTGAGTTTTTACTCTGACCCCAAATACCCAAGGTGGGCGCACATAAGGCAGTCAAAGACCTCATCTTCGAACTCCAATTTGGTCGATATGGTTATGTGGTTGAGTATATATATAGTAATGGGCTAAAGTCCCCTGGAAATCCCTACCAGCATTTTCAAAACGCGACTATAAAGCGACTACAGTTAGTACCCACTCCAACGAAAAAGGGCCTAGCAATTGCTAAGCCCTTGTTTTATTTGGCTCCTCGGGACGGGCTCGAACCGCCGACCTAGTGGTTAACAGCCACCCGCTCTACCGACTGAGCTACCGAGGAATTGGTCGAGGCGCGTATATTAATCAGCTCTCCCCCCCGGGTCAAGGGGGGATCGAAAACTGTTCCTGCAAGCGCTTGCAGCGGGCTCCCAGCTGCAAGGAGCGAATTCCACCACTGGGCATCTGCGGTTGTCCGGAGCATCCATCAGCTGCAACGGAGTGGCGACCCATCCGGCCTGAACCGGGACAGCCGCGGCCGCCCCGCATTGCTGACGATGATCGCCTTGGGTTGAATCTGCGGCTGGCGCGAACAGAAGGTGATGGTGGCGGTGGAACCGGGGGACAGGCCGCTGGGCTGGTAGCGCAGCGTCTTGCGCCCGACACTGGTGCGGATGCTGATCTGTCGGCTGGCGAATCGATGATAGCGCAGCAACACTTCATCCGGGTCGTGTTGCCGGTCCCGATCTTTGTCAGCGTAGAGTATCAGGCCCGGGGCCCACTCGGTGCTGTTGTCACAGCTGTTGCCATCCAGGCTCGGGCAGAGCACGGTCGGAATGCCCCGCATAATCGCCTCGCTGCGGGCCAGATGCAGATGCGCCGCCATCTCGTTGACGGCCGTGGAGATCCGACTGTTTCCTGCCAGGGTGCGGATGCCCGGAATGCCTGCAGACAGCAGGATGATAAGAATTGCCACGCTGGTGATGAGTTCCACCAGAGTGAAGGCGCGGCAGCGCCGCCCCAGGCGTGTGGTCGGGATAGACATGGTCGCACTCCTTTGCGTCGTGGCCCGCGCGATCCGTGCGCGGGTATATAGTACAGCGGTTCTGGTTGCCGAGTCAGGATAGGCCGGGTCGGCTCAGCCGGCAAGCACCTTTTCCAGGCGGTCCAAGGCGTTGCTCAGGTTCTCCATGCTGGTGGCGATGGACAGGCGCACATGGCCGGACAGGCCAAAGGCGGTGCCGGGTACCAGGGCCACGCCGGCATTTTCGATCAGATACTCCGCCAGCTTCAGGTCGTCGTCGATGCCGTCGAGGGACGCCAGTGCGCCCTGGATATTGGGAAAACAGTAGAAGGTACCGTCTGCGGGCAGGCACTGCACACCGGGGATCCGGTTGAGGCGGTCCACCACATAATCATGGCGCTCCTTGAAGGCGCTCAGCATGGTAGCGATGCAATCCTGGGGACCCTGCAGCGCCGCCTGGGCCGCCACCTGGGAGATGGAGGTCGGGTTGGAGGTGCTCTGGGACTGGATCTTCTTCATCGCCTTGATGATCTGCGCCGGCCCGCCGGCGTAGCCAATGCGCCAGCCGGTCATGGAGTAGGCCTTGGAGACGCCGTTCAGTACCATGCAGCGGTCCGCCAGCTCCGGGCAGGCGTTGAGGATATTGACGAAGGGTGCCTCGGTCCAGAGGATGTGCTCGTACATGTCGTCGGTGGCCACCACGATGCGCGGGTGTTCCAGCAGTACCTTGCCCAGCGCCTCCAACTCCTCGCGGCTGTAGGCCATGCCGGTGGGATTGGAGGGGCTGTTGATGACGAACAGGCGGGTCTTGTCGGTGATCGCCGCCTGCAGCTGGCTGGGGGTGATCTTGAAATGCTGATCGGCACCGGCGTGGATGAAGACGGGTACGCCACTGGCGAGCAGCGCCATGTCCGGATAGGAGACCCAGTAGGGGACCGGGATGATCACCTCGTCGCCCGGATCGAGGATCGCCTGGGCCAGGTTGTAGAAACTCTGTTTGCCGCCACAGGAGACCAGGATCTGCTCCGGTTGGTAATCGAAGCCGTTGTCGCGCTTGAACTTGTCGATGACGGCCTGTTTCAGGGCGGCGGTGCCGTCCACCGGCGTGTATTTGGTAAAACCATCCCGGATCGCCTGGATGGCCGCCTCCTTGATGTGGTCGGGGGTGTCGAAGTCCGGTTCGCCCGCCCCCAGGCCGATGACGTCCTTGCCGGCAGCGCGCATCTCGGCGGCGCGGGCAGTGATGGCCAGGGTAGGGGAGGGTTTGACGGCCTGCACGCGGACGGAAAGCTTGATGCTCATCGATGTGGTACCTGATTGTCTGTGAAAGTCCTGTTTTAAACCCGCCATGAATCAAGGCGGGATTGAACCATCTCCGGTTACTTTCGGTGGCTGGCAGATGCAATAATACCTGAATCCTCAGGCAGCAGAATCCCTTATGGCAAAAGAATTTCAACTGGTTGCTCAATTCGACCCCGCCGGTGACCAACCTACCGCCATCCGGCAGCTTGTGGCTGGGTTGAACGACGGCGAAGCGGGCATGACCCTGCTCGGTGTGACCGGCTCCGGCAAGACCTTCAGCATCGCCAATGTGATCCAGGAGGTGCAGCGGCCGACCCTGCTGCTGGCCCACAACAAGACCCTCGCGGCCCAGCTGTATGGCGAGATGAAAGAGTTCTTCCCGCACAACGCGGTGGAGTACTTCGTCTCCTATTACGACTATTACCAGCCGGAGGCCTATGTTCCGTCATCGGATACCTTCATCGAGAAGGATGCCTCCATCAATGAGCATATCGAGCAGATGCGCCTGTCTGCCACCAAGGCGCTGCTGGAGCGCCACGACACCATCATCGTGGCTACCGTCTCCTGTATCTATGGCCTTGGTGATCCGCGCTCCTATCTGGGCATGGTGCTGCACCTGGTGCGCGGCGACACGGTGAATCACCGGGCCATCCTGCGCCGTCTGGCCGAGCTGCAATACACCCGCAACGATGTGGAACTGCATCGCGCCACCTACCGGGTGCGCGGTGAGGTGATCGACATCTACCCCGCGGAATCGGACCGCGAGGCGGTCCGCGTGGAGCTGTTCGACGACGAGATCGAGTCCATTGCCCTGTTCGATCCCCTCACCGGCGAGGTGATCCGCCGGGTGCCCCGCTACACCATCTACCCCAAGTCCCACTATGTCACCCCGCGGGAGACCCTGCTGCAGGCGGTGGATTACATCAAGATCGAATTGAAACAGCGGCTGGAGCAGTTGCGCGAAGCCAACAAGTTGGTGGAGGCCCAGCGCCTGGAGCAGCGCACCCGTTTCGATATCGAGATGATCCTGGAGCTGGGCTACTGCTCGGGGATAGAGAACTATTCCCGCTATCTGTCGGGCAGGGCCAGCGGGGAGGCACCGCCGACCCTGTTCGACTATCTGCCCCAGGATGTGCTGCTGGTGGTGGACGAGAGCCATGTCACCGTCCCCCAGCTCGGCGGTATGTACCGCGGTGACCGTTCGCGCAAGGAGACCCTGGTGGAGTATGGCTTCCGCCTGCCCTCAGCGCTGGACAACCGGCCCATGCGTTTCGAGGAGTTCGAGGCTCGGGCGCCGCAGATCATCTATTGTTCGGCGACGCCCAGGGATTATGAACTGCAGCATTCCGGTGCAGTGGTGGAGCAGGTGGTACGCCCCACCGGCCTGCTGGATCCTGCGATCGAGGTGCGCCCGGCCGCTACCCAGGTGGATGATCTGCTGTCCGAAATCAATCTGCGGGTGGCGGTAGAGGAGCGGGTGCTGGTCACCACCCTGACTAAACGCATGTCTGAGGATCTGACTGATTATCTCAATGACCATGGCGTTAGGGTGCGTTATCTGCACTCGGACATCGAGACCGTAGAGCGGGTGGAGATCATCCGTGACCTGCGCCTGGGGGTGTTCGATGTGCTGGTCGGCATCAACCTGCTGCGCGAGGGCCTGGACATGCCCGAGGTCTCCCTGGTGACGATCCTGGATGCGGACAAGGAGGGGTTCCTGCGCTCCGAGGGTTCTCTGATTCAGACCATCGGCCGTGCCGCCCGCAACGCCAACGGCAAGGCGATACTCTACGCCGACAAGGTCACCGGTTCCATGCGCCGTGCCATCGACGAGACCGAGCGTCGGCGCCGCAAACAGATGCTCTTTAACGAGGAGCACGGCATTACGCCGACCACCATTCGCAAGGCGGTGGCCGACATCATGGAAGGCGCCCGGGCCGGCGCGCCGATGTCACCCCGCGCCTATGCCCGGGTGGCGGAGATCGAAGCTGAGTATGCTGCCATGACGCCGCAGCAGATGGCGAAACGTATCAAGGCGCTGGAGCGGCAGATGTACCAGTACGCCCGCGATCTGGAGTTCGAGGAGGCGGCCCGGGTACGCGACCAGATTCATCAGTTGCAGGCCCGGGGGCTGATCGCTTGACGGTAGTAAACCTGCAATGACCGGTGCTGACCAGGGACCAGATGCCAGGATGGGTGCTCAACGTGGCGCTCTGGTTGCAGCGCAACTGGGCGGTGTACCAGAACTTTTCAACCTGTAGCTGGAGCCATGCATCTATTGTTGATTGAGGATGACGAGATACTCGGCGACGGATTGAGATCTGTCCTGATCCAGAATTGCCATACGGTTGATTGGGTCAGGGACGCCGAATCTTCCCTGCCGATGCTCGCCACCAACAGCTTCGATCTCATTATCCTGGATCTGAATCTTCCCGGGCAATCGGGGTTCGAATTGGTGGATAGCCTGCGGGAAGGGGGGCATTCGATACCGGTACTGGTGGTGACGGCACGCACCCAGGTCTCCGACCGTATCCTGGCCCTTGATGGAGGGGCGGACGACTACCTGGTCAAACCGTTCGACGTGGATGAGTTACTGGCGCGGATCAGGGCGCTGCACCGTCGTTCACAAGGCGTAACCTCGCCACTTCTAATCCGTGGTGACCTGATCCTGGATCCCGCATCACGCACCGTCACTCTCAAGGGACAGCCGGTCGCCCTTTATCAGCGTGAGTTCAAGCTGCTCCAGACCCTCCTGGAAAACCTCGGCCGGGTGATGACCCGTAACCGTCTCGAGACATCGATCTACGGCTGGGACGAAGAGATCGTAAGCAATGCAATCGAGGTGCATATCCATCATCTGCGAAAGAAGATTGGATCCCACTATATTCGGACCGTGAGGGGGATCGGCTATATCATGGAGATCGCCGAATGAAGGCCTCCATCCGCAATCGTCTGCTGTTTCTGATGTGTACCTCGTCTCTCCTGATCTGGTTGATCATCGGTGGCGTCAGCTGGTGGCATACCGGGCGCGAAGTGCTGGAGATGCTGGACCAGCAACTGATCCGGACTGCCGAGATGCTAGCGGTGATAACACTGCACGAGTCCGAGGAACGCGACCTGGCTGAGTTTGAGTCGGATCTGCGGCGGCATGGCTACGACGACACGAGAATATTCCAGGTCTGGTCCGATGATAACAGGCTGATGATCCGTGGACCCGGTTCGCCGCTTTTCCATCTTTCCGACAACAGGAAGGAGGGCTATTCCGAGGAAGAGTTCAATGGCAGGAGGTGGCGGGTCTACACTTTGATCGTCGGAGAGCACGATCATCTGATCCAGGTTGCCGATGACTACTCGGCCCGTACCCAGTCGGTTCGCGATTTTGCCCTCAGTGCCATGAAACCCCTGCTCATCATCTTTCCTCTACTGCTGCTGGTCTGGTTTGGGATCGACCGCGGTCTGGCGCCCCTGCGGTGGATTGCAAGGGAGATTTCAGAGCGACGCTCGGAAAGCCTGAAACCGGTGCCGAGCACCCGGGTGCCTCGGGAGATTATTCCGCTGGTCACCGAAATCAACCAACTGTTCCAGCGTCTGCAGGACAGCCTGAATCGTTACAGCCGGTTCACGGCCGATGCCGCCCACGAGCTGCGCACCCCGCTTGCCGGGGCGCTCACTTAGGCCCATGTCGCTATGCATGCCGAAAGCGACCAGGAACGGGATCACGCTTTGAAACAGCTCATGAGAAGCCTGAATATGCTCAGGCGGCTGGTTGATCAGTTGCTGACTATGGCACGCATAGACCCCGGGTGGTCGGACAAGAATCTTACCGAGGTAAGCCTGAACTCCGTGGCAACGGATGCCCTCTCGAAAGCGATACCCAAGGCGCTATTGAAACAGGTCAATGTAGAGCTGCAGGCCGAGGATGAGATTTCAGTACCCGGAAATGGGGAACTGATGGGCCTGATGTTGAGTAACCTCATCGAGAACGCGATCCGTGCCACGCCTGCCGGGGGCCTGGTGAGGATTCGGATCGGCTATCGGGCCAAGGGCCCCTGTCTGATAGTTGAAGATACCGGACCCGGTTGCATCCGAGACCCGCGGCAGCTTCCCGCTGCTCTTCTACGGCGTCTGGTTCATGTTGATCCTGGCGGTTGGGGTGTTCGTGTTCTTCCTGCCCTATACGGCATTGTGGTGGACCCGCGAGCTCGTCGCCAAGCTGAAAGGGAGGACCGATCATGGCTGATCAACGCACCCGCCTGAAACGGTTCACCTCTGTTCACCGGCTGTGGCATCTGGGGCTGATTCTGAACTTCATGACCATGTCGGTTACCGGTATTGCCTGGATGTACTTCGAGACGCCCTGGGGCCGTGGCCTCGCCAACTTGTTCGGCGGCTACAGCAACGTCCTGGAAATTCACCGCATCGCAGGCCTGGTGCTGCTGGCCGGGCTGGCCCTGCACCTCCTCTACCTGCTCTATTGCATCGACTGGAAGGGCTTTCCCCGCTCCCTGTTGGGCCCCGATACCCTGGTCTTTCAATGGGTCGACGTGAAGGGGTTTTTCGGCCATTTGGGGTGGGTCTTCGGGCTCAACAAATTGCCGCGCTTTGATCGCTGGAGCTGGTGGGAGAAGTTCGACTACTGGGCGGTCTGGTGGGGCCTGATGATTGTCGGTATCACCGGGCTGATGCTATACAATCCGGTGCTGACCAGCGACTATATGCCGGGCTGGGTGCTCAATGTTGCACTCTGGGTGCATCGTATCGAGGCGGTGCTGGCCATGGGCCACATCTTCACCATCCACTTTACGGTCGAGCACTGGCGGCCCAGTTCGTTCCCCTTCAACGCCGCCATGTTCGACGGCACCATGGATCTCGAAGAGGCGAAGCACGAGCATCCGGAATGGGTCGCACGTTTGCAGAAGGAAGGTCGACTGGATGAAGCGGTGGTCCCGCCGCCACCGGTTCCCCTGCGGATCCTCTACTTCCTGTTCGGCTATTCGATCATCTTTCTGGGCCTGTTTCTGCTGGTGTTTGCCATCGCCAACGCCGCCCTGCTGACTCTATTCTAGTGTCCGTCCATAAACAGAAAAATTGGACGCAAAGTTCGCTGAGATAGGCAGAGAACGCAAAGTAATCGATTGTTTGAGCGCAAAAATCCTCTGCGCCCTTTGCGCTTCTTAGCGTTCTCTCGGCAACTGCTCCATGCGTCGCCTAAAGCGCCTACTGTTGGTGCTCTATCTCCTGCATCCCTGCAGTCGTGCGTCCCAATAGGCTGTTTTCGGATGGTAACTATTCTAGTGTCCGTCCATAAACGCACGCTTTTTTTGAATAACGTCATCCCGGCGCAGGCCGGGATCCAGGGAATTCAATACGTTACTGGATTCTGGCCTTCGCCAGCATGACGGTTGCTGTAGTTTCTGGACGAACACCAATTGGCCATTGTCGATTGATGCAATGAGCTACATAATCAAACTTTCGATGGCAGATGCACCCACATTCAAAAAACAGGTTATGACAATGAAGTCCTGGATACCCCGTATTGCCCTTATTGCCTTTATCATCCTTGGGGTCGCCTCAATCATGTTTGCATCCAAGATCGGCACCCCGCCGGAGCAGGTAGAGGTGGAGGAGTTTGCCACCAAGGTCAAGACCATCAAGGTTCCCAAAGTCAAGGTACAGACTCGTATCACTGGCTATGGACCTGTTGAGGCGGCACGGGTTTGGAGTGCGGTGGCAGAGGTGGCAGGGCAGGTGACCTGGCTGGCCCCGGAGCTGAAGGATGGGGTTATCGTTGCGCAGGGAACCGAGCTGTTACGTATCGATGACTCCAGTTATCGGTTGGCTCTGGCCCAGATCGAGGCCCAACTACGCACCTCGGATGTCAAAGAGCGCACTACGCGTGCCTCACTCAAGGTCAAACAGCGCGAACATAAGCTGTTACAAGAGGAGTGGGATCGCCAGAAGGCCCTGGTGGCCAAGGGCTCCATCTCCCGTTCCGGGCTGGAGGGGGTTGAACGTCAGGCCATCAACGGGGAGGCCGGGGTACTGAGTCTGCAGAACAGTATTGATATCACTATTGCAGAACGCGAGGTATTGGAGATCCAGCGTCGGCAGGCTCAGCTGGAGCTAGAAAACACTGTACTAACCGCTCCCTTTGATTTACGTATCACCCGTGTTGATATCAACCTGTTGCAGTATATAAACCGTGGCCAGACCCTGTTCAGTGGTGATGGCACCGAAGCAGTAGAGATCGAGGCTCGTTTCCCCATCGGTCAGCTGCGTCCACTGGTCGGCAAGCGTGCGAGCGAGGGGGAGATCAAGAGCCTGCTGCAGACACGACGGTGGAAGCCTGGTGCCGAGGGGCTGAAGGCGAAGGTCCGGTTACATTCGAGCGATAATCGTGTCCATTGGGATGCCCAGGTAGCACGGGTATCGGGCAGCATCGATCCGGTTACCCAGACCCTGGGGATCGTGGTGCGTGTTACCGATCCCTATGGCCAGGCCGGGGCAGGGCAGCGACCCCCGTTGGTGCGCAATATGTATGTAGATGTGGAGCTGCAGGGGCGAGCTCATCCTGCGTTGGTGATCCCTGCTTCAGCCTTGCATGAAGGCAAGCTCTATATAGTGAATGACGAGTCGCGCCTGGAGCTGCGCGCCATCCAGTCGCGTTATCAACAACACGGCTTTGTAGCTATTGCCAAAGGTGTCCAGGAGGGAGATCAGGTCGTCACCTCGGATCTGATCCCGGCCGTGGCGGGGATGTTGCTGAAACCGATAGAGGACAAACGTACCCTGGGGCGGCTGAAACAGGCAGCCAGCGGTGGCAGCGGTAACAGTATGAAAGATGCAGGCAAGGGGCAAGGCGCTAAGGGTACCGGGGTATCCCAATGATCCGTTACTTCATCGCCCACCCCACCGCTGCCAATCTGCTGATGGTGGCGATCATTCTGGTTGGACTATTGGCCCTCCCAAAACTTCAGCGCGACACCTTTCCAGTGATCCCGGCCACCGAGGTGGAGATCAGGGTCTCCTATCCAGGGGCCTCGGCTGTTGATGTCGAGGAGGGCATCTGCCAGCGCATCGAGGAGGCGGTAGACGTCATCACCGACCTGAAAGAGGTGCGCTGTGACGCGCGCGAGAATATCGCCATCACCGTGGCCCAGATGAATTCCGGGGCCGATATGGGCGAGTTCTACAATGATCTAAAAAGTGCGGTGGATGCGATAGACAGCTTCCCGGAAAAGGCGGAGATACCCACCATTACCGAAATGGAGCGCACCGCCACAGTGGCCAGTATTGCCATCACCGGAAACATGGCGACGACAGACCTGTGGGCTTATGCCGAGCAGATTCGAGGGCGTATCCAGCAGGACCGCCGCATTGCCCAAGTCCGACTGAAGGGATTTTCAGAGCAGGAGATCGCTATTGAGCTGTCCAAGTATGCGCTGCAGCGCCACAATCTGACCATCTCCGATATCACCACCGCCATCAGCCAACAGTCGGTGGATCTGCCTGCGGGCACCATGGAGACTCAGCAGAACAATCTGTTGATCCGTTTTGCAAATCAGCGCCGTACCCCGGCCGAATTTGCCAATCTGGTGGTACTGGCGGGTGAGGGAGGCGGTGAGGTGCGGCTGGGTGATATTGCCACCATCGGCTACCGCTTTGAGGTGGCCGAGGATAAGGTGCTGTTTAACGGCCAACGGGCAGCACTGCTGGAGATCTCCAAGACCACCAGTCAGGACGCCCTCAGGGTGATGGATGCCATCATGGAGCATCTGACGCGGGAGCAGCAACGCGCCCCGCGTGGGGTCCAACTCGAGATCAGCCAGGATGTCACCTCCAATATCACCGACCGTCTGCGCATCCTCATGGACAATGGCCTTATGGGCCTGATCCTGGTGTTCCTGACCATGTGGGTCTTCTTCTCACTGCGTTACGCCTTCTGGGTCACCATGGGGCTGCCAGTCTCATTCCTGGGGGCGATCTTCGTGATGAACCTGCTGGGCTATACCATCAATATGATCACCATGGTGGCGCTGCTGGTGGCCATCGGTCTGCTGATGGATGACGCCATCATCATCTCTGAGAATATTGCCACCAAGGTCAGAAAGGGATATGACGCCACCAAGGCGGCCCTGCATGGAGCGCAGCAGGTGCTGCCCGGGGTACTCTCCTCGTTCCTGACCACCATCATGGTGGTGGGGCCGCTCGCCTTTCTGTCCGGCCGCCTGGGTGAGGTGCTGAGATATATGCCGGCGGTACTGGTAATCACCCTGGCGGTCAGTCTGCTGGAGGCGTTCCTGATCCTGCCGCACCACCTGCGCCACTCTCTGGCACATATGGGGAGCCGGGAGCGCTCCCGTTTTCACGCCTGGTTTGACCATGCCTTTGAGTCCTTCAGGGACCACACCTTTGGGCGCATGGTCGATCTCACCACTCACCACGCCTACTTCACCGTGGGCCTGATGATCCTGGCGCTATTGATCTCCATCGCCACCATCCCGGCAGGTATGACTAAATTCCGCGCCTTCCCGGAGTTGGAAAGTGATGTAATCCAGGCACGCATTCTGCTTCCACAGGGGACCCCGCTGGCCCGCACCGAAGAGGTGGTCGATCAACTGGTCACCGCATTGGAACAGGTCGATACCGAATTTACCCCGCGTCAGCCCGATGGGCAGTCGATGGTAAAGAACATCACAGTACTGTTTAATACTAATGTCGATGCGTTTGAGAGTGGCCCCCATGTCGCCACCATCAGTGCTGATCTGCTGCGAGCTGAGGCCCGCAACGGTAGCATTGATGAACTGCTTAATCGCTGGCGCAGCCTGACCGGTGAGATCCCCGATGTCATTGCCCTTAAGTTTACTGACCGTGAACGTGGGGTGGCTGGTAAGGCGATCGATATCCGGCTCAGTGGCGCCAACCTGGATCGGGTCAAACAGGCCTCACTGGAGTTGCAGCAGTGGTTACGCAGCTTCAAGGGGGTGCAGGACCTCTCCGATGACCTGCGCCCCGGTAAGCCCGAGATCAGAATCACCCTCAAAGAGGGCGCCACCGCCCTGGGTATCAATGCCCGCACTATCGCTAACGAGGTTCGCGCCGCACTGCGGGGAGAGAGTGGTATGGAGGTGCTGCAGAAGCGGGAAGCCTACGATATAGCGGTGCGCCTGAATGCCGCAGACCGTGATGAGCTGAATGATCTGCGCTACCTGCGCATCCGTGCCAAAAGTGGCGAGCTCATCCCATTGAGCGCCATCGCCACCTTGGAGCATGAGCGTAACTACGCCCGTATTCATCGGGTCAATGGAAGGCGTACCGTCACCATCCAAGGCAAGATCGATACCAAGGTCGTCAACGCCCAGGAGTTGATGGCGATCACCAAGCAGGAGTTTCTCCCACAACTTAAAAAGAGCTATCCCGAAGTTAAACCCTCATTCCAGGGGCAAGGTAAAGAGAGCGCTGAGACCGGTAATTCACTGCTGACCAATATTCTCATTGGCCTGCTCGGGGTTTATGTCATCCTTTCGTTCCAGTTTCGTAGCTACCTGCAACCGATCGCGGTGATGCTGGCGATCCCTATGGGGTTTATCGGCGTGATCTGGGGCCATATGGCCATGGGGCTGCAGCTCTCTATAGTCAGCCTGGTCGGTTTCGCCACCCTGGCAGGGATCGTAGTCAATGACAGCATCCTGCTGGTTGCCTTTATCAAGGAGCGTATGTCCGAGGGGATGGAGGTCGTGGCCGCTGCCAAGAGCGGGGCCCGGGACCGCTTCCGTGCCATCGTACTCACCACCCTCACTACTATCGCCGGCCTGCTGCCACTGCTGATGGAGACCAGCACCCAGGCCCAGCTGTTGATCCCGATGGTAACCAGCCTGGTGTTCGGCCTGTTTGCGGCTACCCTGCTCTCGGTACTTTTAATCCCCGCCTTCTTTGTGATCCTGGATGATTGGGGAAAGTTGAGGATTGCCGAGCACGAAGATCAAGCAGGAGAACAACTCAATGAGCCATGAATCAGTAGCATATATTCTATGAGGCATTGATACTCCAGCTGGAGAATCAATGCCCCATGGCCAGTCAATTGACGTCGAAAGATATCGGGTCAGTACTGTATACGACCTTTCCATTATTAAGGCGATAGCCGACAAATATGTCAAACTGCCCTCTCAGGTTGGTCAGGGTGCCATCAAAGATATCCATGTTATTCAACTCTTCCAATACCCGCATTTGGGCTGCTGTCAGTGTTGACAGGTCGCCGTCCCACTCTACCCACTGATCACCCGCTCGGGCATACCGATACTCGGTTCCATTTGCGGCATGGTGATAGGCAACGATCAGGTATTCTGCCTGTTGTCCGGTATCATTCGCATCGGGAAGTAGATGGGATGACAGTCTGACCGGATCGTTCTCCGTCACATTGAAGTCATTTTCGGAGGCACTGGCACCCAGCATCATGGAGTGGCTGAAACGGGATTGGGTTTGCATACTGTTTCCCGCTGCATCCACGGCCTGGGCGTTGGTCAGATCGGCGCTGAACGTCTCACCCGACAGTATGGTATCGACCTGTTCCAAGGTCAGGACCTGAGGTACAGGATCGACTCCCTGTGCCGTCAACTGCTCTGTGAACGCGTTCAGATGCTTGTAAGACCCATTGAGCAAATTTGTGTACACATTGATGATAGCTGGATTGTTGGTGCCGTTGATTGCGTTGTAGAGGTCATTGATATCCACCTCCTCGATCAGCAAGCCGACTTTCAATGCATCGACCAGTGAAGTTTCTCCCTGGATGATCAGTTGATCGTATAGACTCTGCAAATCGGCATTGGCAAAACGACCGGGCTCGGCCAATGCCGGATCGGCCAGGCCGTAGGCATCGAGGATGTTTTTTACACTGTCCATGTGCTGTTGCTCTGCCCTGGAGATATTGGTGAATACCTTGGACCCCCAGCGCTCGAACAGGTAGCTATAGACATCGCGGGCAAGCTTCTCCTCTTCCCGCATGAACAGAAGATCGGCCTGCTCGCTCTCCGTCAAAGAAATACTCACATCAATTTCAGTGGCCGGGACGGCACTGGCTGGTTGATGTGGAGTCCCGTGTCCACGGCCGTTGTTCGCCATACTGCCGCCGGATACCGCCAATGTTGCAACCACTATGCTTGTTAAGACCCATTTTTTCATCGTTTTTCCCTGGTTTTGATTACACTAGGGACATGCTAATCGATGGGTATTTCCAGACTATTTCCAGATTGCCGTTTTTGTAACAAGTTGTTTCTGAGCACGGCAAGGGAGCGATGGTCGTCGGGCGCCTGCGGGGTTGCTTTTCATGCATGAACCCGTCAGGGACACAGGGGGGTGTCGCTGCGGGGTATCTCCAGGATGGCATCGGTCCCGCCGGACGGGTTCTGCTCCAGTGCCACCTTCCAGTTATTGAACTCCGCCAGTTGGCTGACGATGGCCAGCCCCAGGCCGGAGCCCCCGGTCTGCCGGCTGCGTGATGCCTCTATCCGAAAAAAAGCTTCGAATACCTTGTCACTTAGCTCGGGGGGGATACCAGCCCCCTGATCGGAGATGATGATACGGACCTCCCGCTTGCCACAGTTGACGTGAATGGCAACGGTTCTGCCTTTCCCATAGCGTATGGCGTTGTCCAGCAGATTAGTCAGTATGCGCCGCAAGGCAGTCTCTGACAGCTGCAGGCTGCACTGGCCATTACTGGTCAGCTTGATCTTTACTGAGCATGGGTGGTAGTCGGTGATCAGGTGTTGCAGAAAGCCGGGAAATTCACAACAGGTCATATCCTGCTGATCGAGTCCCCGGGATAGCTCCATGATCTGGGTGATCAACCCGTTCATTTCAGCCAGGTCCCGCTGCATTTGCTTGCGCAACCGACGATCCACATCATCGGGCAGCATCTCCACCACCAGTGACAGATGGGTCAGTGGTGTGCGCATGTCATGGGAGACCCCGGCCAGCAGGATGGTACGGGCCGCGATCAATCGCTTCAGCTTGCCAACCATCTGGTTGAACCCGGTCGCCAGGGTGGCGATCTCCCGGGGGCCCTGCTCTGGAATGGGTGACGGGAATTGACCGCTTCCGATCTGTTCCACGTTTGTCGCTAGTGCGGCCAGCGGCTTGGTCAAGCGTCGCACCAGCAGGGCGGAGGTCAACAGGATGAACAGAGCGCCGATCAGAAAGATGATGAGCACGGCGGTTGGGGTCTGGCCGCCGAGTCGTTCACCGCTGAAGCCGATGCGCAGTACCCTGCCGGCCATGGGGATGTCGAACCAGTACCAGCCGTCCTGTCTGTCCAGGGTCCCGGCGGATATCTCTCTTTCCAATCGCCGCTTCAGCGCATCCTTGAGCAACTGGATATAAGGGGCTGCGCTGGCGTTCAATGGGGGGGCATCCGCGGCGTCATCCACCGTGAGGGTCAGTTGATGGCTGTCCTGCAGTTCTCTCTCGAAATCGCTGCGGGTTGCGGGAGGTAACTCGGCCCAGGTCTGGGTACTCAACACCATCAACGCCGCCAGGTCTTCCGTGGAGCGTTCGGCGACTGGCAGCAGTATGTATCTCAGGGTGACACCGACGACCAGGGCAAGAAACAGGATCAGTGCGATGGAGAGGGCCAAGCTGGTCTGCCCGAACAGGGTGCGCGGCAGGAGCCGGATCAAGGGTCTGCACCGCCGGCGGGGTCGAACAGGTAGCCTTCACCCCATATCGTGCGGATGAAGACGGGTTCGGCGGGGTTGTCCTCGATCTTTTTCCGCAGCCGGGTGACCCGCACATCGATACTGCGATCGAACGGGTCCCGTTCGTAGCCCTTCAGCCGGTCCAGCAGCAGGTCGCGATTCAATACCCGCTTCGGGTGTTCAAGAAATACCTTGAGGAGATCGTACTCTCCACCGGTGAGGGGGATATCGATGCCTTCCCGAGTGAGTTTGTGAGACTCCTTGTCGAACTTGAACAGGCCAAAATCCAGCCGGGGGGAGTCATCGGTTTGCCGGCTGCTGGAGATGGCCGGCCGCCGCAGTACCGCCTTTATCCGAGCCAGCAGTTCCCGAGGGTTGAATGGCTTGGGCAGGTAGTCGTCGGCGCCCATTTCGAGTCCCACGATGCGATCGACTTCCTCGCCCCGTGCCGACAAGATGATGATCGGAAGGTCGCGCTCCACCTTCAGCCGTCGGGCGATGGCGAGGCCATCCTCCCCCGGCAGCATAAGATCCAGAATCAGCAGATCCACTGGTTTCCCCGTCTCCAGGAAGGCGTCCATTGCCTTGCCGTCCTCGACCGCACTGGTGGGGATACCCTGCCCCTCGAGATAACGGGTCAGCAGATCACGCAGATCGGGGTCGTCATCGACGATGAGAATGCGATTTATTGAAACCATGGCGTCTTTATCAGTAACCCTTCATAAGGATTGGCGGCCACCAGTCTAGCAGTTTCTCTGGGTCGTCTTCCCCAATGTCTCCGGGCCGCTGTGTGACGTCACTGCCGGCGTCCGCCTCCCTGGCCATAGCGTTTTCCCTGGCCGCCGCCGCTGCCGTCCCGAAGGCGGCTGCGCGTCTTGCTGCCCTGGCCGCTCCCGGATCCCGACATGCTGCGATAGCCACCCTGGCTGCCGTCGCTGCGCATGCTCAAACGATCCTCCTGAGACATGTTCTGCATACGAGCCTGCTTCTCACTGCGATAAGCATCCCGATCCTCACTACTCATGTAGCGGGTCTGGTCCTGCAGCTGAAACAGTTCCTGGTTGGAGTAGCCGCCAAAATCCGCTGCTGCCGCCTGACTGACCGCCGTAAAACAGGCCAGGAAGGCAAGGGTCCTGATTAAAATCGAAATCTTCATGTAGGGTTCCTCCGAATTGATTGAGATGGTTAGAAGAAGAGAGCAGGCGTGTTCCCGGAGACTGCCTATCGACCGCCACCACCACCACCACTGCCACCACTGC
>Ga0190284_1000557_pt1 | contig 20431 bp, 16 predicted proteins | sample 48691812_MG_FD_161668 | JGI IMG/M metagenome (GOLD analysis project Ga0190284, IMG submission 161668) | Hydrothermal vent microbial mat bacterial communities from Southern Trench, Guaymas Basin, Mexico - 4869-18-1-2_MG | ecosystem: Environmental > Aquatic > Marine > Hydrothermal vents >...
TGACTCGTCGCCCCGTGGCCATATTCAGGCCTATCGTCGAGCCGCCGTCCGAATATGCAGCCAGGCTGGTGATTCCCGTCGGGGCGGCTGTAAACTCACCCAACATGCTCCATCCCGTACCGTCCAGACTACCAATGGCAAAGCCGTCCGTATAGTCCGCTCCCCATCCATGGGATGTTGTAAAAGTGTTTCCGTTGATAGTGTAACTTTCGCTGGTAGGAGGATCGTCCTGAGCCTTCCAGCCCGCGCCGTTGGCATCTCCGGACAACACAAATTTCATTGCCGCGGTGCCGCCGTTACTGCCGACCGTATCGTCGTGAACGACAAAAAGCGATAGGCCATCGGATGCGTTTACAAAAAACACATGCGTCCTGTCGTTTACCAGAGGGGTGGGCCAAGGCCCGTTAAAACTGTAGTCGGTAGTAGCGCCATAGGCGTAATAGTCCGCAGCTGTGCCGGTGCTATATTCCCCGGCATTGATAGTCCCCAGCACGTGGGAACTGAAATCACCCGCTCCGGCGCTGGATTCCTGCGAGACGCGAATTTCCACTACCGCACTGGCAGCACTGGCCAACAACGCAACCGCTACAACGATCAGATTTTTTTTCGATACATTTAACATTTTCAGGCTCCTCGTACCCTGTGCATAATGTACAGCGGCACAACGTATTTGTCGAAGCCTGGCCCGGGGTGGTAAACTTTGTTTTTTACGATAATTCGTGTTTATTAGTGTTCATTCGAGGTACTTCTGAACCGCTTACTATTCAGGCGGCAAATGACGGAAAACACGTAATGGTTGAAAAACCGTTGGATATTACTCTTGATATCCAGAAAGCAGGCGATAATAATCTTCGAGATGAGCCCATTGCACAATTCGGGCCTGACAAAATTTGACAGGTGAATAATATTTGCCGAAGACAGCAAGGGCAATATATCCGCGCCAGTCGCGGTTAAGACAGCTGAGATGTTAAGATAGCAATGGAAGATACTATAATTGAAAATGTGAATTAAAAAAAAGGAATCGTAGTTATGCAGAATACAAATGAGCAACTGGCAATCAATGGCGGCGAGGCTGTTCGGACCACGCCGTTTCCCCCGCGTAAACTTTTTGGACGGGACGAAAAGGATGCTGTAATGTCGCTGTTTGATGAGGCGATGGAAAAAGGACATCAGGTTCTGGGCTACAACGGCCCGCAGGAAGAGGCATACTGCAAAGAGTTTGCCGACTTTCTCGGCGGCGGGTTTGCCGACGGGGTCAACAGCGGCACTAACGCAGTATATGTTGCTCTCAGAGCTCTTGAACCAGAACCCGGCAGTGAAGTTATTGTCCCGGCGATCAGCGACCCGGGCGGCGTCATGCCTGCTGCGATCTGCGGTTGTGTTCCGGTACCTGCGGATACTATCGAAGATTACTACACCATCGGCGCTGAACAGATTGAAGCGAAGATCACCGATAAAACCTCGGCCATCATCGTCGCCCACATCGCGGGTATTCCTGCCGATATGGATCCAATCATGGATCTGGCAAATTCCAGAGGAATTCCTGTTGTGGAAGACTGCGCCCAGATTCACGGTGCAAAATACAAGGGTCGCATGGTAGGCACGCTGGGCACGATAAGCTCGTTTTCACTTATGTTCGGCAAGCACCACGCAACCGGCGGACAAGGTGGAATGGTATTCACTAAGGATGAAGAACTATACTGGAAAGCCCGCCGCTATGCCGACCGCGGCAAGCCTATCGGCATTGACGACGCTCCAAACGGAAACGTGGTCGCTGCACTTAACTGCAATATGGATGAACTGCACGCTGCCATCGGAAGAGTCCAGCTAAGGAAGCTTGACGACATAGCATCCCGCCGCAGAACACTTGCAAAGAGCATTGCCGAGAGCTGTCGCGGGGAACTGAAATCTATTCAGCTTAAAGAAGAGCCTGCCGATTGCGAAGGCGTCTACTGGTTCCTGGTTTTCAAATGCGATTCATCACTCCTGACGGTCTCGAAAGAAGATTTCGTCAAGGCCGTTGAGGCAGAAGGTATTCCTGTATGCCCGACATACAAACATGTACCGGTTCGCATGGAATGGATGGGTAAATATATGCAGCAGAACGGCTGGGCTATGGACGGGCGATATGATTTGACCAATGTCGACAAGGTTGACGACATGTATTTCAACTGCGGCCTGCACGAGGACTTTACACAAGCCGAAGCCGATGATATTGTTGCGGCTTTGAAAAAAGTAGAAGCAGCATATTTGAAATAGAATGTGCGGAAAAGCGTTATGAATATTAAAAAAAGTTCGTATAGGTACGGATATAGAAGACGTGGCGGGCGTGGCGGATTTTGAAAAAATGGAGATAGGACAATTTATATAACAACTTTCCAGGCGGATGTAACGCCACCGCTCGGAGCACCACTGTGTGGCGGACTCGTAAACTCAGCGATCAAGATTGTCGATCCGCTCAGTGCGCGTGGGATCATATTATTCACGGATGAGCAGCCGATTGTGCTGTGTGCCGTTGATTGGTGCGGGATTTGTGACGAGTCTCACGATCTGTGGCGGGATGCCATTGCCGAGGCTGCCGGGACTACGCGCGACCGAGTCACCGTCCATACGCTTCACCCGCACGATACTCCGTGGACAAATCGCTCATTGGACAATTATCTCAAAAAAGAAGGGGTTGTTTTTAGTAAAAAAATACACTCCAAAGATATGCATTTTGAAAATGAGGTTATTGACCGGGTGGCATCGGCTGTTCGTCAGTCTCTCGCTTCACGGCGACCGGTGAGTCATTTATCCATGGGTAAGGCTCGGGTCGAGAAGTTTGCATCCAATCGTCTTATTTTGGGCAAAAACGGTAAGGTTGAGCATTGGCGTGGCAGTTCTTGCGGAGACGAGCATATTCGGGAGATGGATGAAGGCCTTATTGATCCTTTCGTCCGCTCCATCGGATTTTGGAACGAGGACCAACCGCTGGTTTCGCTGACCTGGTACGCATCGCACCCCCAGAGTTTTTATAACCGTGGCGCAGTCAGCTATGACACGGTCGGATTGGCAAGAGGCTTACGCGAAGCAACTTTGCCAGGTGTTGATCATATTCATTTTTGCGGAGCCGGAGCAAATATAGCAGCGGGGAAATATAATGACGGATCGCCTGTAAACCGGTTCAAGCTGGCGGGTCGTTTGGCAACCGGCATGGAAAAGGCTTGGGATAATTCTGTGAAGATTCCTATTGGTTCCAAGGATATTACCTGGAAGACAAAGAGGGTTTCTCTGCCATTATCGCCGTATATCGCAGAGCACAGTGAGGCTATAAAAGCAGTGATGAATGATGAGACTGTTCCGGTTATGGAGCGAATGCTGGCTGCCTGGCAACTTGGATATAAAGAAATGCAAATGGCAGGACGAAAAGTCAATGTAAGCTGCCTGAGACTCGGGTCAGTTTTTCTGCTTCATCTGCCGGGTGAGCTGTTTGTCGAATATCAGCTTGCGGCACAGGCCATGCGCCCTGATGAAATGGTATGCCTCGCAGCTTACGGCGATCTGGGTATAGGATATATCGGAACGAAAAAGGCATACGAACGAGGCGGCTATGAATGTAGCACAAGCATTGCAAAGGTTGCGCCGGAGGTGGAAACGGTACTGCTCGATGCGATGGAGGAATTGTTGGAGGTAAAATGCTGAAAAAATTACTTAAAGAGCTTATAAATGCTCAATCAACGCTTGAATGCGGAGAGTTGGGTACCGCTGAACTGTTGAAACGCTTCCTTGAACAACACGATATTTCTGCCGAAATTGACGTGTGGGATGAAAACAGAGCCAATATTACAGCGACAATCAAGGGAGACGGCAGTAGGGATTCCCTGTTTTTTGCCTGTCACAGTGATGTTGTGCCGGCGGGTGATGCCAAATGGCAGAGTCAGCCATTTCTGGCGGATGAAAGAGATGGCAGGATTTACGGCAGGGGTTCGTGTGACATGAAAGGTGGATTAGCTGCGGTTGCTGTTGCAGCAGTCCAACTTAAAAACTCAGGGGTGAAATTCAAAGGCGATCTTATTATATGTTCAACAGCCGGAGAGGAGACAACCGGATTGGGGGCAAAAAGGTTTACAGCTCGACAGAAGGATAGCTTGCCGAAACTAGCCGGAATAATAATACCTGAACCCACAGATTTTAAAATAGTCAACTTTCATCGCGGAATCTGTTGGCTGAAGCTTACCACAAAGGGCAAGACTGCCCATGGCTCCGTGCCGCATCTCGGTATCAATGCCATAACATCAATGAATACACTGTTAAATAGATTAAACAGTTATAAGTTCCCGGATGTCAAAACTGCTTTTTCGGATGCTTCTACAATGAGTATCAATCAAATATATGGAGGCAAGGCGACCAATGTTGTGCCTGACAGCTGCTCTATCAAGATTGATATAAGAATGGCGGCAGGTGTAACCTGTGAAAGGGTGGTTGATGATATAAACGAGATATGTGCGGAATTGAAATCACAAACTCCGAATTTTGATGCCGAGTTGGAAATTATTCGTACAGTTCCGACATTAGAGACGGAGCCTGCTTGTAGTTTTATAAAAAAGGTTTCTGATATAGCTGAAATTGATGAAGTGAGTTCGATAAATTTTTCCACGGATGGTCCTTATTTTAAGGAACTAAATGCCCCTGTGATTGTTTTTGGTCCCGGTAAAACCGAATTGGCTCATCAGCCGGATGAGTACATAGATATTACAGACATCAACAAAGCCGTTGCTGTCTATACGAAAATTATTGAAGATTTTGTAGTGTAAGATTTTTATATAAAATAATGTTAATAAAAACTAATAGGAGAAGAATATGTTTATTGATATTCACGGTCACACCCGACTTTTTCAACCCCCGGCCTTAGATGGGGTTACGCATGTTACTTTGCCGGATGAGCTGATAAAACGTTACGACACCCTTGGAATTGAGCGGGCGGTATTACTTCCGATTGCCAGTCCCGGATGTATTATTGATCCCCAGTCGAATGAAGAGATACTCGAAGTTGCACGATTGCATGAAGGTCGGTTTATTCCTTTTTGCAACATCGACCCAAGAGCCATCAACAACACCGTTAATGCTCCTCTGGGAGATCTGCTGAAGCATTATGCCGAACAAGGCTGCAAGGGCATTGGCGAAGTTACAGCCAATATGCATATCCTCGATCCGAAAGTTCAAAACCTCTTCAAGCATGTACAGGATGTGGGTTTTCCTCTTACGTTTCATCTTGCTCCAACAGACCAGGGCGGCTTTTACGGGTTGATGGATGAGCCGGGACTTCCCGGGCTGGAACTTTCCATGCAGCGTTTTCCTGAACTGAAATTTTTCGGGCACTCTCAGACATTCTGGGCTGAAATGGCGGTTTTGGATACAATTGGAGACAGAAACGGTTATCCAAATTATCCGGTAACGCAAGAGGGTGCTTTGCCCAAACTGATGCGGAAATATCCTAATCTCTATGGCGACATTTCTGCCAGCAGCGGACACAATGCGCTGGCTCGCGATGCAGAATATGCGGTTAGGTTTTTGAATGAATTCCAAGACAGGCTGATGTTTGGAACTGACATATGCGCACCTGATACACCAACTCCGCTGATAGATTTCCTGCTTGAATTGCGTGACTTGAAGAAAATTTCAGAAGATGTTTTTCAAAAGGTGGCAAGAGAAAACGCAATAAGGATATTGGATTTATAAAAAATATAATGTTACTACTGAATTCTGTCTCATGAGTAGTAAAAAAAATAATAACATATAGTAAAATCAAAAGCATTCTGTTAAAACAATCTATAAAATTGGCAAAGGGCCTTCAAGTTCTCACAGTATGGCACCGGCAGGAGCTGCGCAGCTTTTTGTAGCTGGGTTAAGCAGTAAGCCCTCGCATATCAGGGTGATATTGTATGGTAGCCTTGCGGCAACTGGCAAAGGACACTTGACTGACGAAGCAATAACAGAGGCTGTTGGTGCTATTGATGTTGATATTCAATGGCAAGCGGATAAAACATTGCCAAAGCATCCGAATGCTATGGATTTTATCGCTTTTGATAAGCAAAATAAGATTATTAAAAAATGGCGTTGTTATAGGTTTGGTGGAGATACCTGAAGGTGAACTTGAAATTAGCGGTGCAATTAGCTCGTCCCAGACATTGGATCAAGAATATCGTCGTGTTGTTTCCGGTGGTATTGTCTATGCGGATGGGCGACGGGGCGGCCTGGGGCGAGGCAGCCTGGGCTGTACTTGCGTTTTGCCTGGCCTGCAGCGGATGCTATATTTTCAACGACATCTTCGACCGCGAAAAAGACAGGCTACATCCGCAAAAAAAGACCCGCCCGATAGCAGCGGGCCTGGTCTCGCTGGGCGGAGCTGGGGCGGAAGCCTTGGTTCTCTTGGTCCTGGCGAGCCTGGCGATAGCTTATACAAACATCGCTACCGCAGCTGTGCTGGGGGTCTACGTTCTGCTTCAACTAGCCTACACGCTTGGGCTGAAGCATCTTATATTGTTGGACGTCATCTGCATTGCCCTCGGCTTTGTTTTGCGAGCGGTAGCTGGTGCCCTGGCTATCGGCGTGGCGGTGAGTCCCTGGCTATTCGTCTGCACCTTTACGCTCTGCCTGTTCATGGGTTTTTGCAAGCGTCGTTGCGAGGCTAACACTCTGGGCCAGGCCGACCAGGCTGGGCGGCACAGACCCGTGCTGCAGGGCTACACGCCGGAGTTGCTCACGCATCTGATAACGCTTTGTGCCGGCGTGGCGGTGATTGGTTTCCTGCTATATTCCACCAGCCCGCAGACTGTCGAGCGATTCGGCACGACATATCTGTTGTACACGCTGCCAGTGATGGTCTACGCGGTTTTCCGTTTCGCGATGCTCTCGATAAGCGGCACGTACATGGACCCCACGGAGCTGATATTCCGCGACAGGCCTTTCCAGTTGGCGGTGGCGGTGTGGGTGGCTGCGATGATCTGCATAGTCCGGTGGGGACACGACCTGCAACCAGCCCTGGCCAGGCTTGTGGCGGGGTAAAGAAACTCTCGCAAAGTCGGAACCCCGACTACTAACCAATTAACCAGTCAACCAATATTGGGTATTTTTCCTTCAATCTCCTCAAGCTGCATGGGTTTCCTCCGATAATTTCCTTAGAGCGGGTTTATGTGTGCTTTGCGCTCCCTGCTGGAAACTAACTTTGTCGGAGGTTGCCATGGGCAACAGGCCTCGCAAAACCATTACGCTTATCGAGCTGGGTATTTTGGTCGTGATTTTCGCGATCCTCCGCTCGGTGGTTGTCCCTGTATTCAGCCAGGCTGCGGATTCCGCGCGGGATACCACGCTCCGTGTCGAGTTGCAAAGACTTCAGGGCGCGGTAAATTTGTACCGTCGGCAGCACGCGGGCCAATTGCCTCATCGCGACAGGTTCATTGCTCAGCTGACGATGCGGACGGACAAACTCGGACAGGTCGCCTGCGATGTCTCGGCTGGGGATGCCCATTTGCTGGGGCCTTATATCGAGCGGATTCCGCGGAACCCGTATGTGAACCGTCGCGTAGCCGACCGCGTGGAGATTGGCTTGGCGGGGCCTGGGGGGGGCAACGCAGGCTGGTATTTCAACGAGAAAACAGGGGTGGTTTCGCCGGATGATGATTTTTATCACGACGAGTAAACATTCGCTGCTACAAAAAATACGAATAATCGCACCATTGAAGAACTTGAAGGACATGAAGATTTTTTAGAAACAAAAAAAACAACTTCACAAGCTTCATGAACTTCATGGTGAATTTTGATTTTTTGACAAGTAAGGACTGTTTGTAATGTGGAGAATTTTGCATAAACACAGGCCCTGGCCTATAGGCCTGGCCATCGCAGCCGACGGCGTTCGGATGCTGCAACTAAAGCCCGTCGGCAGCCGTCTTGCGGTCGTGGCTGGGGCGCAATGGCTGCGCGGTCAGGGCGACGTCGGTCTGCTCGAAGCCTTGGACGAAGCCCGGCGCGAGGGCAACTTCGAAGGCCGACATGTGGTCTCGTCTATCAGCAGCGACGAAGTTCACATCCGCAGCATCAGGCTACCGGAGATGAGCCAGGACGAACTCCACGCGGCCATCTCCGCCAAGGCGCAGGACCTCTTCGGATTCGATATCGCTCTTAGTCAGATTCAGATTCTAGGTTCAGTGCCGGTGCTAAACGGCGATAAGTCTACCCGCGAGACAATTCTCCTGGCCTTGCCTAACTTCGCTCTGCACCGCCGACGGGAGCTGCTTGCCAAGGTCGCCTTGCGAGACGTAGCGACCGAAGCTGAGCTGGTCGCGATGTTTCGGGGCTTTTACAGGTTGCTTCGGCGGGAGAGCGACCGAATGTCCATCAATGCCCTGGTGGACGTCGGGCCTGGCTCGACGATGGTGCTTGTAGCCCAGGGGCCTGACATTATTTTTGTCAAGAAGATCGATCGTGGCGGGGAGCACCTCACCAAGGCTGCCGCTGAGCAACTCGGGCTGAATATTACCGACGCCCAGGAACTTCGCCAACAACTGAAAATCGACTTGCTGGAGCGCACTCGCGACATGGGGCAGGTTCAGCCCGTTCCACAAAGCAGGAACAATGGCAGCGAGTTTTTCTGGTCGGTTTACGACGCTGTGCGCAGCGAGGCAGACGCGCTGGTGCTGGAGATTGGGCTTTGCCTGCGATATTGTTCCACGACGTTTGGCTGCCAGGCCATTAGCAAGATAACCCTGGCTGGCCAGGAAGCGTGGGACCCGTCACTTCTGCATCTGCTGGCTGAGCGGCTTGGCGTCCGTTGCGAGGTCGCCCAGCCCTTCCGCTACCTGGACGTTTCGGGCAGCAGGATTTTCCGCGACCGCCGGGGCATGTTGGCAGACTGGACAGCCTGCGTGGGCCTGGCAAGTTGGGGCCAATCCGACGGACACACCGAGACGCCAAGCTCCCCAGGCCTGTTGCACGAGGGGGTACGATGACAATGACGCTGGTCGGCAAATACAGATTGGAATGGCTTTTGATAGTCGTCCTGGTCTCGGCGGTCGGGTGTTTCACGCTGGCGGTGAGCACCAAGGCTCCTGCTGGGGGCGGCAGGTTGCATGTCGAGCTGGTCGGGCTGGGTTTGCTCGTGCTCCTGGCTGCGATTCTCGCTCGGCAGTGGTCGTATCGACGCAAAACCGTGCGGTCGCTGGAGCATATCACGACCAGGCTGGAGCAGCTAAATCAGGATCAGACGGGAGGCTGTGTTCTTATCGACGGCATGGGTGCCGAAGCCAGCGAAATTGCCCCCGACACGACCGAGGCTCTCCTGGCTGTGATAAAACAGGTCGAGGACCTCCGCCGGGAAAGTCACTCGCTGCATATCCGGGGCCTGATCTGCGAAACCCAGAAACACCAGGTCGAGCAGATGCTCATGTCGGTTTCCGACGCGGTTTTCGTAACCAACCGGTTCGACGAGCTGACCTTTGCCAACGAGACAGCTGAGCAGTTGCTGGGGTTCCGCATGCGCGACTGCAAACGCAAAAACATCGACGAGATAGTTCCCGACGGCGCGCTGGTCAGGCTGCTTCAGGACACCCGCAGGCTGGGGCTGAACCACCCTGCCCGCGTGGTCGAACATTCGTTCAACAACGGCACCGTGCCCTGCACGTTCAGCATCTCGCTGCGATGCCTGGGCGGGCCTAACGACACGGTCGCTGGGGTTGTGGCGATATTGCACGACATTACGCGAGAGAAGGAAATCGAGCAGGGCAAGGCGGAGTTCGTCGCCAATGTTTCCCACGAACTCAAGACGCCGTTGGCTTCGATAAAGGCGTATATCGAAATGCTGTTGGACGGCGAAGTGCAGGACCCCGCCAGCACGCGGGACTTCTACGAGACCATCTCAGCCGAGGCAGACAGGCTGCACCGGATGATCGAGCGAATCCTCGCGATATCCCGTATCGAGTCCGGCAGCGACAGGGTTTTGCGCGAGCCTGTGAGCATGACCGCTGTGATAAAACAGGTCATCAAGGTTATCGCGCCTAAAGCCAAGGCCAAGAATATCGAGATCGAGGAGCATTTGGCTCCGGTTTATTTTCAGGTGGATGCGGACTACGACCTGCTCTGCCAGGCGGTGCAGAACTTGCTGGTCAATGCTATCAAGTACACCGCGCCGGGCGGGCATGTGGTGGTGGACGTCTCGCCGGACGAGCGTCGCGGCGTGCTGGCGGTGGATGTGTCGGACACGGGCGTGGGCATTGCCGGCGACGAGTTGCCGAGAGTTTTCGAGAAGTTTTATCGTGGGCAGTCCGCTCGGAAGATGGCCTCCGGGTCGGGCCTGGGGCTGCCGCTTGTGAAATATATCATCGAGAAGATCCACGGAGGCCACCTGTCAGCTACCAGCGAACCAGGCAAGGGAAGCACATTCAGCTTTGAAATAGCCCTTGTGAGTTGAGTCAGGAGCGTAAGCGTATATGCCGGATATGAATGAGAAAAATGAGAACAAAAAAATTTTGATAGTCGACGACGAGCCATACATTTTGCATGTTTTGGCGTTGAAGTTGCGCAATGCCGGGTACGACGTTTTAACCGCAGCTGATGGCGAGGAGGGGGTCGAGCTGTCCCTCTCCGAGCAGCCTGACCTTATAATAGCTGATTTTCAGATGCCGTATATGAATGGCTTGGAGTTTTTGACGGAGCATCGCAGGCGTGGCGGCAGGGAGATACCGACGATGCTGATAACAGCCAGAGAGTTCGATATCTCCGACCGCCAGGCCCAGAAAAGAGGCATTGCGATAGTACTGGCCAAGCCCTTTAGTCCGCAGCAAGTAGTGGAAGTAGCAGGCCGACTGCTCCGCAAAGATGGCTGTAGCAGAAATGTAGCGTAGAGCGGATGAGAAATGACCAATGACCAAATACCCAATGACCATTGAATGACCAATAAAAAGAATGGATTCCCGCCCGCGCGGGATTGACAAAAAAAACAAACAAAAGAAACTTCATGTTCTCCATGTTCTTCATGCTGAATTTTGCTGTTACTGATAACTGATTAAAAAAATGAAAACTGACAGGCGTACAACTCGGAAATCCAACATGCCCATCGTAGCCCATCGCGGGTTGCGAGACCGGGCGGTAACGCTTGGTTTGTGTATGAGCGTTTGGGATGCTGATTGTACCCAGGCTGAGCCTGCCGAACGCTCATGCGAATTTTGCGATATCATCTGTCAGGCTGGCGGCGGGTGCGACGAAGCTGTCCGTGGGCTGGTGCGATATGTCCTGGACACCCGCGAGCCTTCACGCCAAACGGGCCCGGCAGGCTGTTGCATGTTCGCCCTGCCGATATTCGACCACCGTCGGCTGGTCGGCGTGGTCGTGCTGTCATATCCAACCCGCGAAATGATGGACGAGGAACACATCGCACGCGTGTCGGACAAGCTCCAGCTCGACGGGCAGGTTATGTTAAAATTCGCCCGCCAGGGTTGCAGACACTCCGCAGCGGAGGCAGGACATTTCCAAAATCTGTTCTCGCAATTGCTCTGTGAGCTGTGCACAGCTTCGGAAACTTCCGGCGCGCTGGACAGCCTGTCGGTAAACCTGGCCAGCACCTACGAAGTGCTCTCGATGCTCTACAATATCAGTGGCTCGATGGTTGTCTCGCAGGAACCCGGGCCTTTTCTCCAGGGCGTGTGCGACCAGCTGCGAGATGTGCTGGGCGTCTCGTTGGCCTCAGCCCTGGTGTACGACGAGCGAACCAGGCTGGACGGGGATATCGTGGTAACCTCAGCGGCGGACGAAAATATAACCTCGCAGCAGTTAAGGTTGTTGGCGGCGACGCATTTGGCGACGGCCCTGGCTGGGCAGGAGAGCTTCCTGCTGGACAACCACTTCGACCAGCACGAGGACATGCCCGCTGGGCAAGGTATAAAAAATATCCTGGCTGCACCGCTGATTATCGACCGACACCAGGCTGGCGTGCTGGTGGCTATGAACAAAACCAAGGGCGACTTCGACAGCTTCGACGCGAAGTTCCTATCTGCTATCGCTGCACAGGCGTCGGTCTTTTTGACCAACAATCGCATGTACGCCGAGCTGCAGGAAATGCTCATGGGCGTCCTGCATTCGCTGACCGAATCCATTGACGCAAAAGACCCTTACACGTGTGGCCACTCTCGCCGAGTCGCTGCCCTGGCCCGGCGGCTGGCGAGCGACCTGGGCTTCGACGAAGCGAGGGTGAAGGAAGTTTACCTCGCCGGGTTGCTGCACGACGTGGGCAAAATCGGTGTCGCTGAGGCTATCCTTTGCAAGGAGGGTAAGCTGACAGACGATGAGTATGGCAATATGCAGCGGCACCCGGAAATCGGAGCTAAGATACTTCGCCGAATTCCGCATCTTCAGCCGGTCCTCGCAGGCGTCCTAAGTCATCACGAGCGAATCGACGGGCGAGGCTACCCCAATAAATTGGCTGGGGAAGATGTTCCCATCGAGGGGCGAATTATAGGCCTGGCTGACAGTTGGGACGCGATGACAAGCCATCGTACCTATCGCAGAGCACTGTCGGTAGACCGGGCCAGGGAGGAAATCAGCCGATGCAGCGGCACGCAGTTCGACCCCGCCCTGGCCAGGATTCTGCTCTCGTGGGACCTCGAAGCCTTCATGGTAGAACTACACTCCAACATCACCGAAGACCTGATATTGCAGTGAAAAAGTTATCAGTTATCAGTTATCAGTAAAAACAACAAAAGCAAAAGCGAAAAAGAATTACACAAATCTTTACAGCGTCGAAAACCCTTGTTTTCCAGGTCTTATCTGGACAGAGAGCTTTGGTGTATTTGTTTTGTAATCTTTTACCAGTTAACCAGTTAACTAATCAACCAGTCAACAACCCCGCGGTTGAATTGCTGAAAATCGGTCAGTTTGAGTAATAACTTCTTTCTACTTTGGCGCGTCGGAGAGGATGTCGCAAAGTTCGTCGACGTGCGAGAATATCCAGTCTACTTTTTTGCAGATCATTTGCAAAAATCCTTTGCCATCGAATCGGCCAAACGCGCCGGTCGATGCGATGGGCAGGACGGCTTCGGCTATCATGGCTTCGCACATCAGGTACGGTGCCGCCCGCAGCTCGTCGGTGGAGATAATATTTACCGAGTCGTACCCGCGGAGGAATCCGTGGAAGCGTTTCATGTCGATATGCTCGGGCCAACTGGTCGGGTCACCCTCGCCGCCCAGTATCGAAAATTGCAGCGCGCCGTTGGCGAAGTCTATAACCCGCTGTTGTAGCCGGGCTGTGTCGTAATCTATCACCGCTACGACCAGCCTGTTGCGGAACAGCATATTCCCCGGGTGCCAGTCGCCATGGACTATCTGCAAAGGCCAATTGCCGATGCCCAACTTGTTGACTTTTTCCGCAGCTTTGCGATACGCGCTCTCGAGATATTTCACCGTGTATTGCACGTCGGAGCTTTGTTTCTGATCCGCTGGTGTGAGGGTCCTGGCGGTTTTCAGAATAGACTGATGAATCGCCTTGGCGTTGTGGTAGCTGGCCCGGGGAGGTTCGTAGTCGCTCTGAAATCCTTCCAGCAGTTTATGATACAGCCCCAGGGCGTGGCCACCCTGTTCGGTCGCCTGCAACGAGCCGTCGTAGTTCGTGCCGGTGATGAACTCCTGCATTTCGTAGATCTTTTCACCCAGCAGCAGCATGGAGTTGTTGTCTTCTTTCGTGCCGCGAAGGTGTGGCAGGGGGAAGTTCTGAGCAGCCAGGGCCAATTGAATTTGATGAGTGAAGGCGACCTTGCGGATATCGTCGCGTCCCCTGGCCCGGCGTTTGAAGAGAAACCGCCCAGCTTCGCTGTCCACGACGACCTTCGGCGCGCGACGCGAGCCTCGAGCGAACTCCTTGATGTCGCGAACAACGCCCAGGTCATAATGACTGAGGCATATCGCCAGTTCCTTGGCTTCGAACTGATCGTGTTGTCGAACGTCCTGCATGCCGGGGTGCCTCACAGAAGTCACGCGAAAACCCAATGTATGAATCTTACCGTCTGAAGTTACATCGGTCAAACCCGTAGGAAACTTTTTTAGTATCGGTAATAAAAAATTTCATACACCCTGTGGACAAGTTTCGGTTCGCGTGGGTATAATTACATGTGTGAAGTCATTGGAGACGACAATGCCAAAAACGATATCGCCTGGTAGCTTGGCTGAGGATAAGAAAGCCCCTGGTGTGGGCAAGGCTTTGCGGGCGTGTCTGGTGGGTGGCAAGCAGATGATTCGCCGGGGCGTTGGCGCCCTGTTGCGGGAGCGGGGCGTTGGCTTGGATGGCGAGCACCTCTACGATTGCGAGGAACATTTCGCCGAGTCCCTCGCGGATTGCGACGAAATGCCTTATGACCTGATTATCCTGATTCTCTCCGGCGGGCCATTTGCAACGATTCACCGTATTCGAGAAGTCATAAGCCAAACCGGCAATGCTGTGCCTATTGTGGTGCTTTCCGACCAGAGTGCCCGCGGGCAGGTTTACGCAGCTTTACGTATCGGAGCCAAGGCGTTTTTGGACCTCGACAGCGACCCGGACGAATTGGCCAAGGCGGTAAGCATGGCCTCGGCTGGGAAGGTGTATCTTTCCTCGGACGTAGCGGAGCTTTTGGTAAACGACGTCTCCGCTGCAGTCGCGCCAAACAGCACCAATCGCCTGCTCAGCGTCGAGCTAAGCCATCGCGAGGTGGAAGTAGTCCAGCTGATGTGCGACGGCCTGAGCAGCAAGGAGATCGCACGCAGGCTTCACCTCAGCCCGAAAACCGTCGAAAATCATCGCTACAATATCTATCGCAAAAGTGGCGTGGACTCCATCGCAGGCCTGATGAGGTACGCGATACAAATGGGCCTGGTGAATGTCTGAAAAATCAGTTGTCAGTTATCAGTAAAAGCAAAAAAAGAAAGGATTCCCCGTCGCTTATTTGCAGTTTGTCAAAATTATTGTCGGGTGGCATGGCTACACCGCGGCTGTTTGCGGGGTAGCCATGGGGGCTGGCGGAGTTTATCCCCGCGAAGCCGGGGGCGGGAATGACAAAAAAGCGTAACCGTTCATAGTCTTTCAATAAATTTTGAAGAGTTATGACAGAATGGAAGTGTATGTTGCTTCTCGGCCTGAAAGGCCAGAATAACTTAGCCCAGGGCAACGCCCTGGGCTAAGTTATATTAGCCCTTCGGGCTGAAAAAACCGTGAACGGTTACAAAAAGAACTTCATGTACTTCATGGTGAATTTTTGTGTAGTCGTGAACGGCTACAAAAAGACAAAACACGGAAATACCGGGATTTTTATACGATGGAATTCGCGTTGGGACTTATAATCGGGCTTGCGGTTGGCTTGGCCTTGGCGTGGGTGGTTTCTCTCTGGCACAAACGACACGCCCGCCAGCAGCAGGAAGTAGCTATGGGGCAGATGCGAGAAACTTTCTTCGCCCTGGCAGCTCAGGCGCTCGACGCCAATTCTCGTCAGCTTACCATCCAGGCTGAGTCCAGCCTCGATGGCAAGAAGAAACTCATAGACCAATCCATCAAAGCTATCAACGACAGGCTTGCGAAGATGGGCGAGTTTGTCCAGCGGGCAGAGAGCGACCGCAAGGCTGAGTACAGCAAGCTGAGCAGCTCGGTAGGTTCGCTGGCGACAACTACTGGCGAGTTGCACAAAATGCTCGCCAGCACACAGCGTCGCGGAGCCTGGGGCGAACGCATGGCTGAGGATATTCTCCGCCTGGCGGGGCTGGTCGAGGGCGTGAATTATCGCAAGCAGTCCGCTGTTGACGCCGACAGTGGCAGGCCTGACTTTACCTTTTTGCTGCCAAACGACCTGACGGCCAATATGGACGTCAAGTTCCCGCTGGAAAACTACAAAGCCTACCTCGACGCCCAGGAAGACCAGGCCCGCACGGCCAGTGCGTCTCAACTTGTTCGAGACGTTCAGGGGCATGTGAAAGCCTTGGCTGGGCGGAGCTATATCACGGAAAATACCGTTCCGTATATCCTGATGTTTATTCCCTCGGAGCAAATTTTCTCGCTGGTGATGGAAACCTGCCCGGACCTTATAGACCAGGCTATGGAAAAAAAGGTCGTCCTCACCAGCCCGATGACGCTCTATGCCATGCTCGCGGTTATTCGCCAGGCTGCGGAGAACGCCAACGTTGTGAAAACCGCCGATGAGATTATCTCGCTGCTGGGGAGCTTCGACAAACAATGGCGGAAGTACAACGAGGAAGTAGACAGGCTGGGCAAACAAATAGACACGGTGGCTAGCCAGTTCCGGACCGTCAGCGGGACCCGCAGCAATGTATTGCAGCGCCAACTGAACAAAATCGAAGACCTCCGCCAACAAAGAGGCCTACCCGAACCCCCGGAATAGACGTAGCGCGGGTGTTCCGCCCATGTTTTTTTTCTGTGGCATAGCCGCCCTCGGCTGTGTTTTTTCTTTCTTTTGTCATTCCCGCGTAGCTTGGGTGCCGTGCTCAATCCGAAATCTGAAATCCAAAATCCGAAATTGCCCGGGATAACCGACTAATTTTATGCCCACACACGATGCCCAATGGTAAGACCAGGGTTTAATCTCGCACATCGGCACCCAGTCAACCAGCAACAATCTTGTATTTTCATTTGGGTGTCGGTACAATGTTCGCCCGAATTGAGCGGCGTGGTTTTGTTTGGAGTAGTCGGGTTTGGAACAGCCCGGCCAGTTTGCCCCGAAGCCTCGCCGGGCGAGTGCGTTGGATTGGAAGAAATCAGATGAGTATCGTAGTGATGAAATTTGGCGGCACGAGCCTGGCCGACGCGGAGAAAATTCGCTCTGCCGCCCGCCGGGCGGTGCGCACGGCTCGGCAGGGGCATCAGGTCGTGATGGTTGTCTCAGCTATGGGCAAGAGCACCGACGGGCTGGAAGACCTCGCTAGGCAGGTTATGCGGAACAAGCCCGCTCCCAAACGCGAGATGGACCAGCTGCTGTCCACCGGCGAGCAGGTTACGATAGCGTTGATGGCCATGGCTATCGAAGAGATGGGCATGCCGGCGATAAGTTTCACAGCTGGGCAAATCGGCATGGTAACCGATGAGCGACACACCAAGGCCCGGATAAAATCCATCGCAGCCAAGACCATCCACCGCCAGCTCGACGCGGGCAAGATAGCGATCATCGCCGGGTTCCAGGGCGTTACAGAGGCTGGAGCTATCACCACGCTAGGCCGGGGCGGCAGCAACGTTACGCTCGTTGCCATCGCAGCTGCTCTCAAAGCTGACATGTGCGAAAACTATACCGACGTCGATGGCATATACACGACCGACCCCAGGCTCGTGCCGACCGCGAAAAAAATCTCGCAAATCAGCTACGACGAAATGCTCGAACTCAGTTCTCTCGGTGCCAATGTGCTGCACAACCGGGCAGTCGAGTTCGCAAAAAAATACAACGTACCCATCCACGTCCGCAGCAGTCTGAACGATAAAAAAGGAACCTTGATCGTGGCAGAAACAGAATCCATGGAACGTATCCTCGTAAGCGGGGCCGCCCTGAAAAACAAACTAGCCCGTATATCATTCCGCTCCGTACCCGACCGTCCGGGCGTGGCAGCGAAAATTTTTCACACCATGGCCAAGGCTGATATCGTGGTGGACGACATTATCCAAAACGTCGATGGCAACTCGGCGATGGTCGCGTTCACGACCGACCTGCCCGAACTGCCGGACGCGAAAAAAGTCTGCGACAAAATCGCCAAAGACCTGGGCTGCTCGGTAACATACGAAAAATACCTCGCCAAGGTCAGCGTCGTCGGCGTGGGTATGCGAGTACACACAGGCGTCGCAGAGCGAATGTTCGCCGCCCTGGCCAAGGCGAAAATCAACATCCAAAACATCACCACCAGCGAGATAAAAATCTCCTGTCTCATCGACTGCAAAGACGCCACACGGGCGTTGAACCTCGTGCACGACGCATTCAAACTGGGCGGCAAGAAACGACAGGCGAAAAAAACCGCCAAGAAAACCCGCAAAAAATAGGGTGAATCTGTATTGTGGCACAGCCGCCCCCGGCTGTGAAAATTTGGGTAAAGAAAAAAAACACAGCCGAGGGCGGCTATGCCACATACAAAAAACACTTTTGAGAAGAGGTCGTAGACATGGCGCGCCGGTCAAGCAAGGTGATTCCAAAGCTAACCCCGGCCAGGCGCAAAGCTCGTCTTGCTGGGCGCAGGGCGATTATGCCCCTGGCGATGGGCTGTGTCGTCGCGATGCTTGTCCTTGCGGACCGCGGGGGTATACTGGGCAAGCGGAACCTGAGCGATCTGTCGAGGTACGACGGTCAGACCGCCCTCGTTGTATATGTTGTTGACGGCGACACATTTGATGTGGATATCCCGGACGGAAAGGCTTCTCCACAAACGCGGATTCGCCTCTGGGGGGTCGACACGCCAGAGACTCTCAAAGAATACTGTCCTGTGCAATACTTTGGCCCCCAAGCTAGCTTATTTGCCAGGCAACAACTCCTTGGCAAGAAGGTCAGGCTTAAATTGTTGCCCCACATCACGCGAGGCAAGTATGGCCGGGTGCTGGCATACGTCTACTTGCCCGACGGCAGGTTATTCAACCGCGAGATTATCCTCCGGGGTCTGGGTTATGCCGATTCGCGTTTCGACCACCCGCACAAAAGAGACTTCGCCGACGCGATGACCCAAGCCAGGAAAAACCGACAAGGACTCTGGAAACACCCCAAGCCAAAAGATTGGCCTTACTATCTGCGGAAAATTGAAAAGTAACCAGCTGTCAGTTATCAGTTATCAATAAAAGCAAAAACACCGAAAAACAAATAGCTTGGGAGTAAGTTACGTTTCTCGTAGCATGGGCATCTTGCCCATGTTTTTTTCTGTTTTCTTTTCTTTTTCTTTTGTCATTCCCTCGCAAGCGGGAATCCATTCTTTTTCTTTTTTCTACTTAACCTTTCTCTTTGCGTTCTCTGTGTTCTTTCGTGGTAAACTTCTTTTTTGGTTTTACTGATAACTGGCAACTATTCAATGCCGATCATTCGTTGCAGTGCGACCTTGGCGTCGGCTGCGATGTCCGCGTCCACCCGGATAACATTCACAGGCTCACCTGCCGCGATGCTCTCCAGCGACCAGAGCAGGTGCGGTAAGTCTATCTGGGCCATTTGCACGCAGCGGGCTGGGGTTCGCGAGCCTTCTGATAGCGGGAAAATCGTCTGCTCCGGATGTTTTCGGGCCAATCTGCGAACAAGATTTTCTTCCGTTCCGATTGCCCATATCGTCCCAGCTGAAGCCTGGTCCACCGCCTGGATTATCTGAGATGTACTGCCCGATGCGTCCGAAGCAGTCACGACCTCGCGGGGGCATTCTGGATGAACCATAACCCGCACATCTGGGAATCGCTCGCGGGCCTGGCCAATCTGCGAAACCGTGAAGAGCTGATGCACATAGCAATGGCCCTTCCATAATATAAATGTCGCCCCGCGCAGTTGCTCCGCTGAAATGCCGCCATTAGGCCTGGCCTGGTCGTACAAAACGCAGTCGTTCTCAGCAAACCCCATCGCGATAGCTGTGTTCCTGGCGAGATGCTCGTCGGGAATGGCGAAAATTTTCCGCCCGCCGGAGCTGCCGGTTTTTGCATCGGCCAAGGCCCAGTGGAAAACGTTGCGGACGTTGGAACTGGTGCAGCAGGCTCCGTTGAACTGCGCGGTAATAGCCTTGATCGCCGCGGTGGAATTGACATAGGAGACCGGGACAATTTCCCCCGCCGAGCTGTCATCGAGCATGTCGCCCAGCTCGTCCATCGCCGCTGCCAGGGCCTGAGCGTCAGCCATGTCCGCCATAGCGCAGCCTGCCCGCAGGTTCGGCAGGCAGACCGTCTGTTCGTCCGTCGAGAGAATGTCCGCGGACTCAGCCATGAAATGCACGCCGCAAAACACGATGTATTTCGCCTCTCGCTGGTCTGCTGCCAACTGCGACAGCTCGAGACTGTCGCCCGTAAAGTCGGCAAATTGAATAACCTCGTCCCGCTGATAGTGATGACCCAAAATGCACAACGCCGAGCCCAGCTGGCGTTTCAACTCGGCGATGCGACCCTGAGACTCTTGCCTGTTCAGCTCAATATATTTTTGTGGCGGCGTTTCCATAGCCAGGATTATACGCTCCCCAGCTCCCTGTGTCATTCCCACGAAAGCGGGAATGACAAAAAAAAGAAGAGATGAGCCTGTCGCACAATTCGGGCCTGACAAAATTTGACAAGTGAATAATACGCGTTTGGTGGGTATAACACGGCCAATGGATTGATTTGAGCACTGCGAAAGGATTCTCATGGCTGATAATTTTCCGCCTTGCGATTGGAATCAGGCGTTTTTATAAAAAACTTTTGCCGCCGTCTTTGACCGATTGGCTACCAGGCGACCATCTGGCGTGGTTC
>Ga0190284_1000558_pt1 | contig 20403 bp, 18 predicted proteins | sample 48691812_MG_FD_161668 | JGI IMG/M metagenome (GOLD analysis project Ga0190284, IMG submission 161668) | Hydrothermal vent microbial mat bacterial communities from Southern Trench, Guaymas Basin, Mexico - 4869-18-1-2_MG | ecosystem: Environmental > Aquatic > Marine > Hydrothermal vents >...
TATTTTTGCTTTTACCAGTCAACCAGTCAACCAGTCAACCAACTACTACTTCTTATAGACTTCATTTGGGTCGAAGAGTTTTTCCGCTATGACATCCCAGTCCCCGGCGTCGTTTAGTTTGCGGTAGAAGCAGGATTGGTAGCCCTCGTGGCAGGCGGCGCCTTTTTGGATTACCTCGATAACGAGCGTGTCTTTGTCGCAGTCGGTGTAGATAGCCTGGACTTCCTGAGTGTGGCCTGACGACTCGCCCTTCATCCAGTATTTCTGTCGGCTGCGCGACCAGAAATGCGTCTTGCCCGTCTCTACAGTATCCTTCAACGACTCGGCGTTCATGTAGGCGACCATCAACACTTGCTTGTTCTCGGCGTCCACGCAGACAGCGGGGATTAGCCCGTCAGCGGAAAACTTCAGCCCAGCGATTGTTTCGTCCAATTTGCTCATTACTTACTCCTTGGGTTCGTATTGGTTCGCTATTTTTAGCAAAGCCAGATGATACCCGCAAGACAAGAGCGATTCAATGACGAATAGGCAAATGACGAATTTCAAAGCCCGAATGGCGAATCAATAACGAATGACGAATAACGAAAATACCCAATGCCCAAATACCCCCAGCACTTATTTGCTACATTCGGCCAATGATTAAGTCGAACGGAAGAACGACGACTTTGGGTTTATGCAAATAAGTGCTGGGGATAACTGACAACTTTCTATAAAAAATACTCTGGCAGATATTCTTTTGCTTTTAGCAGGTTGTGGATTTCTCGCATTGCTTCTCGGTCGGTGGAGTCTATGGACAGGTCGGGCTTTCGGCGGAAGAGGTTGCGGTCTGCCAAGCCTATCACGACCAGTTCGTTTGGCTGATTCAGCGTGTCGAGCATTTCCAGTTCGTCGTCGCTGAGGTCCGAGACGGTGGTTATGAGGATCATGCCCGCGTCGGTAAACAAGTGGGCTGTCTCGCCGAGCCTGCGGAGGAATTCGCTGCGGTCGCCCGTGTTACCCATGCTTGCCTCGACGCCAGCCAGGCTGTCGGACAGGCCCAGATAGTAGACCAGCCGGCCCGAGCTGAAGAGGTATTCTTCCAGCGATTTGGCTAGTTGTTTTTTGCCCGCCTCAGCTGGGCCGCAGAGGACGACCAGAGCGGAGCGTTGCGTGAATCGCCCAGCTCGCATGCCGGTGGTTATCGACGAGCGATCCCATGCTCCTTCGCGCTGCCGAACATGTTTCGCTGCGAGGGTTTCCTCGTCTTGGCAGGCTTCCAAAACGACCCCGCCGCCTGCGATTTCGTAGTTGTCGATTATCACGAACCTGCCGGTCTGCGGCAGCTCGCTGGCCAGGTCGCATGCGACAGACTGATATGTCTCCAGCGTGCACTGGGCCATATCGTGTCGCTCAATCTGCTGCCTGTTCGCCGTCGTCGACAGGTCAGACGCGTCGAGAATCGTATCGATACCGGTCAGCCAAACCGGCGTGCGAACGCCGGCGAGTTTGAGTTTGTATCGTTTGTCCATCACCATAGGCTGGGAGCTTAGCCAGAACATATTCACCCGCAGCTTGGCGGTAACCTTGGCGTTGAGCTGGTCGGCGCGGCACATAAGCTCGCCAGGCTTGATGTATATTTGCGTGCTCAGCGTAACGCCCGTAGACTCCCCAGCCTCAGCCTGGCTACGCGGCGGAGCGTTGAAAATTTCGACAGACGCCACAGCAGAGGTCTTGCCCGATGGCAGAAAAATCACCTCATCGCCAGCGTTCAGCGAACCTGTCTCCACTCGCCCAGCCACGATCCGCCTCTCGTCGCCCTCAGCGGTGAACTTGTAAATATCCTGCACGGGCATGCGCAGTGGCTTGTCCACCGGCGGGGGTTCTTTGCGGAACTCGTCCAACATGCCCAGCACGCTTGGGCCGGTGTACCAAGGCGTGTTGGGCGAGGCGGAGACGATATTGTCGCCATCACGCGCGCTGAGGGGAATAAACGCCTTGGGCACTACGCCGATTCGCTCGAGAAATTGGCTATACTCCTCGACGATAGCGTCGAACTTGTCGCGACTGAACCCGACGAGGTCCATCTTGTTCACGCAGACCGCCATCTGCCCCACGCCGAGCATACTCACGAGGTATCCATGTCGGCGGGAGTTTTCCTGCACGCCCTCGTTGGCGTCGATGACCAACAGCCCAGCCTCTGCCCGGGCGGCACCGGATATCATGTTCTTGAGAAACTCGATATGACCCGGCGCGTCGATGATGATGTACTCTCGCTTGTCCGAGCGGAAGAAGCACCGGGCTGAGTCGATGGTAATGCCCTGGGCCTGCTCGTCTTTCAGGGCGTCGAGCAAAAAGGCATACTCGAAGGGCCTGGCGTTTTGCTTGCATTGCTGCTGCACCATCTCCAGCTTGCCCTGCGGTAGCGAGTTTGTATCAGCCAACAGCCGACCGATAACCGTACTCTTGCCATGGTCGACATGGCCAATGACAACAATGTTCATCTGCTCCCGCCCACTGGCAGTAGCTGGGGCAGCCATTATATTTTCACTCGTTTTAGTCATATTTGTTATTCCCGTGGCACGGATGTATTCTGAATCCTGAATTCTGGCTCCCGCTTCTACATATATCCATCTCGGCGGAGGGTCTCCAGGCCCTGGCCATCTTCTTTGTCCTGCTCTCTGCCAGACCGCTCAGCAATGTCGGCGAACTTGCCGCTCTGCAACTCCTCGATAATTTCCCGCACATTGCTTGCGGTGGATTCCACCGGGCTGGTACAGGGCGCGCAGCCCAGTGAGCGATATCGCTTGCCCTCGCCGCGGTCGAAATACAGGTCGATAATCGGGATATTTTCGCGCTCGATATACTCCCAGATATTCAGCTCGGTCCAGTCCAGCAGCGGGTGTATCCGTACATGCGTGCCGGGAGCGAAGTCGGTCTTGAACTGGTTCCACAGCTCGGGCGGCTGGTCGCCGACATCCCAATCGTTTTCCTTATCCCTCGGCGAGAAGTACCGCTCCTTGGATCGGCTGCCTTCTTCGTCGCTGCGGACGCCGACGATGACGCCCGTGTAAGGCTTGCCGCCGGCGGTCTTGTCGTATTGGCCCGTCTCGTGGTTCAACGCCCACCTGGGCCAATCGCCCGAGAGCGTATGCTTCAGGGCCTCGCTCTTGAGGGCACGGCAGCATTGCAGGCGGGTGAGATTGCCGTTGGGAAAAGATTGGCCTGAATCCAGGGCCTCGGAGTTTCGGCCGTATGTCATGTTCAGCTCCCACTCCATCGCCACGCGGTCGCGATACTCGATCATCGCGGGGATTTTGTATTCTGTGTCGATATGCAGCAGCGGGATTGGCACATGGCCAAAGAAGGCCTTGCGAGCCAACCAGAGCAAGACCGTGCTGTCCTTGCCGATAGACCAAAGCATGACCAGATCCTTAAACTCGCGATAAGCCTCGCGAAGAATATAAACGCTCTGCGATTCCAATATATCAAGCTGATCCATCTTGCCCAGCCTTTCGTTTTACAGGTTTTTTATCAGCCAGATGCAGGCCGCATTCTTTGTGCTCGGGTCGCTCCCACCACCATCTGCCCGCGCGAATATCCTCGCCCGCCGCCACCGCTCGCGTGCAAGGCTCACAGCCGATGCTGGGGTATCCCTCGTCGTGCAGCTTGTTGTACGGCACGGAGTTTTCGCGGATGAACCGCCAGACGTCATCGTCGCTCCAGTTGGCTAGGGGGTTTATTTTTATAAGCCCGTTGACTTGGTCCCACTCGACGCGTTCGACCTCGCCTCGAGTAACCCCCTGGGTTTTTCGCAGGCCTGTTACCCAGGCTATCAGCGTCGCCAGCTCGCGTCGCAGGGGCTGAACTTTGCGGACATCGCAGCAGCGTTTGCGAGCCTCGACGCTGTCGTAAAACAGGTTGGGCCCAGCCTGGCTGAGCATCTGCTCCAGGGCCTGGGTGTCCGGCAGGAGCATTTTTATCCACAGCCCGTATTTGCGATGGGTCTCCTCGATAACATCGTATGTCGCCTGAGGCAGCCTGCCCGTGTCCAGCGTGAAAATCCTGGGCTTGCCCGCCAGGCGGGGTGCGGCACCGGGCTCGCACAACAAATGCGTGATGACCATGTCCTCCGCGCTCATGCTCGAAGCCAGGGCGATATTCTCCTCGCCAAAGTGCTTCCAGACCGCAGAGAGGAAATCAGCTGTCGACAGACCAGCGGTCTCCTGTCGTAGCTGCTCGATTTGTTCGTTTTGTTTATTCATAGGAAAAGTTATCAGTTATCAGTTGTCAGTTATCCCCAGCACTTATTTGCATAAACCCAAAGTCGTCGTTCTTCCGTTCGACTTAATCATTGGCCGAATGTAGCAAATAAGTGCTGGGTCAGTAATCAGTAAAAACAAAAACTACTTCATGCTCTTCATGTGCTTCATGGTGAACATGCTCTTCATGGTGAACTTCTCGATTTCGTCCGCTACATTCTTTGCGGGTATTTTTGTCGCTATGGGTTTGGCCAGTCGTTCGTCTCGTCCCATGCCGCCGTCGGTTAGGATGTCAAACGCGTCTGTTTTCAGGCCTGCGTCGTCTTGAATTATTCGCCCAGTCAAGCCGATGTCAGCTACCGCTGGGTGCGCGCAGCCATTGGGACAACCCGAGATGCAGACCGTTGTACCAGCGGGCAAGATTTTCGCAAACCGCTGCCGGATAACATCAGCTGGGCTGTTCGTGTCGACCAGCCCGTGGGCGCACCATCGCTTGCCCGGGCAGGCAACCACCGAGGCCGCCAAATTGGCTGCGGGCCAGAGAGAAGCTGCTGCGTCGAGTTTCTCTTTCAGCCCCGCTTCGCTTCGGCCAAACACCACCACGCGATGATGCGTGTCCAGCCGAACCAGCGTCTCCGCGTCCTCAGCCAGGGCGGCCAGGTCGTCCGCCATCGCCGGGGAGACGTCGCCATTGGCAAAAGTCAAAGTTTGTTTCGCCGGGTGGTCCAGCCTGGCTGGGTCCAGGGTGGCGACGGGCCAATCTTTTTCCGCGCGGGTCCGCTCGAAGACCTCTGTCAGCCTGGCGATGAAAACATCGTCGCCCATACGCTCTCGGACATGTCGAAGTCGCGCTTTGCGACGGTTTTCCCGGTCGCCATGGGCAGCGAAAAATCGTATCGTCGCAATCACCAACGGCACGACATCCTGGCTTGCAAGCCAATCCATCAGCACCACGCCAGTGCCGGGCCTGGCGCCGAGCGACCCTGCTGCGACAACCTCAAACCCAGCCAGGCCTTCTCGCCGTTTGAAGACCAGGCCCAGGTCGGTTATCCAGGGTTGGCCACAGCCTGGCCCGCAGGAGAGCGACATTTTGAACTTCCGCGGCAGGGTATAGACGCCGTCGATCTCCGCAGCCTGGCTCTCGATGAGCCGGGCCAGGGGCCTGAGGCTTGCGCTGCCAGCCCGGGTTCCGCTGCATGGGCAGACGACGGTGTTCCGCGGCGTGTCTCCCGCAGCTGTGAAACTGCTCAGCCCCGCAGCCTGCAATTCCAAATGCACAGCTGGGACATCGCTGGCCTGCAAATCGTGAATTTCGATATCCTGCCTCGTCGTCAGGTGCAACGGCGTAGCGGGCGTAAACCGCCGAGCCAACTCCGCCAACTTCCGCCAAGCCAGGCCCGTAAGCTCGCCGCCAGGTATTTTCACTCGCTGCAACCACCTATCCTCCTGGGCCTGCCGATACAGCCCGAGCAGCTTGGCGTCGGCGGGGTCGCCCGGTATCTGCCTGCATGGAAACAGGCTCGTCTTGTTCTCGCTGGTCTTCATGGTATTTTTAGTCCGCTTTGTCCTGTGGAAAAAACTGTCAAAAAAGATAATCCCTATTGACTCTATAGGGATTATAGAGTATATTGTCCTGGCGTCAAGACTACTGTTTGGATTTTTAGAATTTTTTTTACCATGAAGAGCATGAAGGCTATGACAGAAAAAGAAAACAGGCGAAAAAAATTGAAAAAAATGAAAAGGCCTGATTTTTTGGCTAAGTACTTGTAGAATGTTTGGAACCCTGTGTAGACTCGTGGAAGCTAAGGAGCAAACGATTATGAAAATTTACGATGACATTTCCCGGACGATTGGCAATACTCCGCTGGTGCGGATCGGCAAGCTGATTGACGCCCCGGCTGTAGTGCTGGGCAAGATGGAAAGTTTCAATCCGATGGCTTCGGTGAAAGACCGCATCGGCCTGGCGATGATAGCTTCCGCTGAGCGGGATGGGCTTATCTCCGCGGGTGCGACGGTCATCGAGCCGACCAGTGGGAATACGGGCATAGGCTTGGCGTTTGTCTGTGCCGCGCGAGGTTATAAGTGCGTCCTTACCATGCCCGAGTCCATGAGCATAGAACGGCGTCGCGTGCTCCAGGCCCTGGGGGCTGAGGTCGTGCTGACCCCAGCTGAGCAGGGCATGGTCGGCGCGATAGACAAAGCTGAGCAGCTCCACACGGAGACGCCCAACAGCTTCCTGCCGCACCAGTTTAACAACCCCGCCAACCCCGAAGCCCATCGCAAAACCACAGCTGAGGAAATTTGGCGAGACACCGACGGAGCGGTTGACATCGTGATATCAGGCGTGGGCACGGGCGGCACGATTACCGGCATCGCCGAGGCTCTCAAACAACGCAAAGCCAGCTTCCAAGCCATCGCTGTCGAGCCTAGTCAAAGTCCCGTGCTTTCCCAAGCCCAGGCCGGTCAGCCTCTCTCGCCCGGGCCTCACGAAATCCAGGGCATCGGTGCGGGGTTTGTGCCGGAGGTGCTGAATCTCGACGTGGTGGACGAGGTTATCCAGGTAGACCAAGCTGACGCCCTGGCCTACGCCAGACGGGCTGCCGCTACTGAAGGGCTGTTCGTGGGCATCTCTTCCGGAGCCGCTCTAAAAGCTGCGGACGCTGTGGCACATCGGCCGGAAAACAAGGGCAAGACAATCGTAGCCATCCTGCCCGACACCGGCGAAAGATATCTGACATCGAAACTCTTCGCGTGAGTTTTTAATTCGCCGCGAAGGAACGCACAGCCGTAGGGTCGGCCATTGCCGACCGGTATATTAACCCTTCGTCGGAAAATGGTCGGCAATGGCCGACCCTACACTTCCCTATGAAAAACAAGCATAGAATATCTCCCGGCGCCAATTTCGCTTCGCGTCGCCGTGCAGCTTTGCGACAAGCCAGGTCGGCTGGCAAACTCGATGCTGTTCTGATATCCGCTCCGAAGGATGTGCGGTATCTTAGTGGCTTTGCCGGGGAGGACAGCTTTTTGCTGCTGGCCAAGTCCTGGGCGGTGCTGATAACGGATGGCCGATTTTCCGAGCAGGCCCCAGGCCAATGTCCTGGCGTGGAAATCCATACTCGCACAGGCCCGATGGCCCCCGCGGTAGCTCGCGTATTGCGAGGTCGATCCGTTCGTCGGCTGGGCTTGCAGGGCGAGCATGTAACTCTTTCGATGCGCGACGCCCTGGCCGAGGCCATGCCGAGCCGAAAGCTCCGAACCCTGCCGTCGATTACCAAAAAACTCCGCGCCGTCAAAGACGCCAGCGAGCTGAAGCTCATCCGCCAGGCTGTTCGCATCGCCCAAAACGCATTCGTCGAACTCACCGCCAACGGGCCTGGCCAGCTGATCGGTCGAACCGAGGGTCAGGTAGCAGCTGAGCTTGAATACCTTATAAGACAGGCTGGGGCCCAGGGGGCAGCCTTCGATATCATCGTCGCAGCCGGTGCCAACAGCTCCAGGCCGCACCACACGCCCGGGGCTACGAAGATAAAATCCGACCAGCCCGTGCTGTTTGACTGGGGCGCGAAGGTGGGAGGATATTGTAGCGACTTGACGCGGGTAATCTTCCCGGGTAAAATCCCTCCGAAATTCCGCGAGATTTACGATGTCGTCCGCCAGGCCCAGCAGGCGGGCATTGACGCGGTGCGAGCTTCGGTGCGATGCACCACGCCGGACGCTGCCGCCCGAGCGGTGATAGAGCAGGCTGGATACGGCGAGCAGTTCACGCACAGCCTGGGTCATGGCATTGGTTTGGACATACACGAGGCTCCGGGCCTGGCTCGGAAGTCTGCGGGGGCGAGCGAGGTTTTGCGGGCTGGGATGGTTGTTACGGTCGAGCCTGGCATTTACCTGCCGGGCCTCGGCGGGGTACGAATAGAAGACGACGTGCTGGTAACAGCGACAGGCTGCCGAAGACTCACAAGGCTGGGGAGAAGGATTCAGGAGTCAGGAGTCAGGAGTCAGGAGTCAGTAAAAACAAAAGAAGAAACAGAAGAAAAAGAAGAAACATGGGCAAGATGCCCATGCTACGGAAAAACTCCCGCTTTCGCGGGAATGACAAGAAAGCAGTAGGTCATGCAACTTGTTGCATGGCGAATTTATTCGGTTTCGGTTGTATTTGATTAAGCGGAGAAGGCAAAAAAAATGGCAAAGAAAACCACAGTAAAAAAGTCGGCTGCGAAAAAATCAGCTAAGAAAAAGGCTTCGGCCAAGGCGAAGAAGTCCGCCAGCCGGGCTTCGTCCGAGTCTGTTATCAAACCCCCAGCCATGCCCAAGGCCAAGGCTTCAGCTGTGGTTGGCGATGTGGAACACCTCATGGAAATGATGGTCGCCCATGACGTAACAGAGATCGACATTGAGGACGGCCCGCGAAAAATCGTGCTAAAACGAGGTAGCTTCGCCGCGGCTGCGGCTGCTCCAATGGCGATGGCTCCGGCGGTGGCTGCTCCAGCCCAGGCCCCGGCAGCTGCGCCCGCCGATGCCCCTGTGGCAGAGGAGAAAAGCGACCTTATCGAAATCACCAGCCCGATGGTTGGCACGTTCTATTCCGCTGCCAGCCCGGACAGCGACCCGTTCACCTCCGCGGGGGCCAACGTTACGGATAACACGGTGGTTTGCATCGTCGAGGCTATGAAGGTTATGAACGAGATCAAGGCTGAGTGCAGCGGCACGGTGGCGGAGGTTTGCGTCAAGAACGCCGAGCCTGTCGAGTTTGGCCAGGTGCTCTTCAAAGTCAAGCCCGCCTAATCCAGTCTAAGGAGTTTCGCATGATTTCTCGAGTACTAATCGCCAACCGCGGCGAGATCGCGTTGCGTATCATCCGGGCTTGCAAGGAACTGGGCCTGGAGACGGTGGCTGTCTACAGCGAGGTCGACCGCGACGCGAGCTACCTGCACCTGGCTGACGACCGCATCTGCATAGGCCCGCCACCCTCGACGGAGAGCTATCTGAACATTCCGCGCATCATCGCAGCTGCGGAAATATCCGACGTCGACGCCATTCACCCCGGCTACGGGTTCCTGGCTGAGAATGCCCACTTCGCAGAGATATGCGGCGACTGCAACATTACATTCATAGGCCCGACCGTCGAAAACATGCGGGTTCTGGGCGATAAGATCCAGGCCAAGGCTCTGGCCAAGCAGGCAGACGTGCCGACCACCCCCGACAGCGATGGCGCGGTCGAGACCATCGAAGACGCTGTGCGAATCGCCAACGAGATAGGCTATCCCGTAGCTCTCAAAGCCGCAGCGGGCGGCGGGGGCAGGGGCATTCGCTTCGCCCACAACGCCGCGACGCTGCAGAACATGTTCAACCAGGCCCAGACCGAAGCCCAGGTGTCGTTCAACGACGGCAGGGTCTTCATGGAAAAGTGCATCGAGAATTTCCGGCACATCGAGGTGCAAATCCTCGGCGACAATCACGGCAATGTGGTACATCTGTGGGAACGCGAGTGCTCCGTCCAACGGCGGAACCAAAAGGTTATCGAGCAGACGCCCGCGCCGGGCCTGAGCCAGGAGCTGCGCGAAAATATCTGCGAAGCCTCAGCTCGGCTTGCCCGCGAGGTGGGCTATCGCAACGCCGGCACGGTGGAGTATATGCTCGACGAGGCTGACAATTTCTACTTCCTCGAGGTCAACACGCGAATTCAGGTCGAGCATTGCATTACCGAAATGGTTACCGGTATCGACCTGGTAAAGTGGCAGCTGCGCGTGGCGATGGGCGAGAAGCTGAGCCTGAAGCAGGAGGATATTAAGCAGGAAGGCACCGCGATTGAGTGTCGGATAAACGCTGAGGATCCCAGCAGGAATTTCATGCCCTCGCCTGGCAGGGTCGATGCGTTCGTAGCTCCGGGCGGTTTCGGCGTGCGGTGGGATTCGCACGTGTATCAGGGCTATACCATCCCGCCGACCTACGACAGCATGGTAGGCAAGTTGATAGTCCACCGCCCAACGAGGCCTGAAGCCATCGCTGTAACCAAACGAGCGCTGGACGAGTTCGTCATCGAGCCGACCAAAACCACAATCCCGCTGTGCCGAGAGATTCTGTCACACGAAAAATTCGTCAATGGCCAATGGGACACAAAAATGATCGAACGAGACCTCATGGGATAACACAGCAGTTATCAGTATTCAGTTATCAGTTATCAGTAAAAGAAAAAACAAAAGAAGAAAAAACAAAAACAGCGAACCACGAATGAACACTAATAAACACGAATTTTAAAAACAAAAACAGCAAAAACAAAAAAAGAAGAACACGAATTACACGAATAAAAAACACGAATCGTACGAATGTTTTTTGAGTTGGAAATAGCAAAAAATTCGTGTCATTCGTTTTCTGCTGTTTTTCTTTTTCAGTTTTTACTGATAACTGATAACTGATAACTGATAACTTCTATTAAGGAGATTTTTGAAAATGAGCAATATCGTTAAAGGTAATGCGGTCATAGGTCAGTCCGGTGGCCCGACGGCTGTGATTAACCAGTCGCTGGTCGGCATTATCGAAACACTCAAAGCCAGCAAGTCCATACCGAAAATTCTCGGAGCCAACCATGGTGTCCGCGGCATCGTGAACGAAAAGTTTTTCGACCTCCGCAAGCCTGACGCCAAGCTGTTGGAGCGCATCGCAAACACGCCCGCAGCTGCGCTTGGCTCGAGCAGAGACAAGCCCGACGAAGCATATTGCGAGCATATTTTCGAAGTCTTCCGCAAGAACGACGTCCGCTATTTTTTCTACATCGGCGGCAACGACTCTGCCGACGCGGCCAGGATAATCAACGAAATGGCCAAGTCTTCAGGCTACGATCTGAACTGCTTTCATGTGCCAAAGACCATCGACAACGACCTGCGAGTAACCGACCACACGCCAGGCTACGGCTCGGCGGCGAGGTTCGTAGCCTCGGCCTTCGCTGGCGAAGACCGCGACAGCGCGTCGCTGCCGGGCGTAAAGGTCAGCGTGGTTATGGGCCGCGATGCCGGTTGGCTGACCGCGGCGAGCGTCCTGGGCAGGCAGGACAACACCTGTGGCCCGCACCTGGTATATGTGCCGGAAATACCGTTTCATCTCGATGAGTTTTGCGACAGTGTCGCGGAGGTTTACGCCGAGCGAGGCCGATGCCTTATCGCGGTGTCCGAGGGCATAAAAGACGAGACCGGCACGCCCATGGCGGTGAGCCTGGCTGAGCGGCTGGGGCATACCGTCGAGCGCGACAGTCATGGCAATGCCCAGCTGTCCGGCAGCGGTGCTCTGGGCGATTTCCTCAGCGAGATTATCAAGCAGAAGGTGAAAATCGGCAGAGAGAAGCTTCGCGTCCGGGCTGACACGTATGGCTATCTGCAGCGGAGTTTCGCGGGGTTCGCCTCGCCGGTGGACCAGGTCGAGGCCCGCGAGTGTGGCAGAACCGCTGCCAAGTTGGCCCTGGCTGGCGAGACGGATGGCACGGTCGTTATGAAACGGGCCAAGGGTGAAAAATACAGCATAACCTATCATCGAGCAGAGCTGGCAGAGGTGGCCAAGCACACCAAAGACCTGCCAAAGAACTTTATAAACAGAGCGGGCAACGGCATCACCGCCAGCTACATAAAATACGCCCTGCCCCTGATAGGCGACATGCCTGAACTGGGCAAATTGTTTTAGGATTAGGCAAATAGGGATTAGGCAAATAGGCAAAAACAGTCCACGGATTACACGGATTTTTCAAAAGATGATTACACGGATTCTTTTTTTAATCAAAAAAAATCTGTGAAATCCCTTCTAATTCCGTGAAATCCGTGGATTCTTGATGGTGATAAATAGGCAATAGTTTGGGTAGCCATGGTCGTTTGGCTTGGCAGAGACGAGAATTGATTTCAGGGTTTGGAAGTATTAGAATAATAGAATCATGGCAAACACACTCCAAATTGAAAAGATGTCTCGCGTGGAGAAGCTCCAAGCCATGGAGACCTTGTGGACAGAGTTGTCAAAAAGCGAAACTGAGCTGGAGTCTCCTCCGTGGCACAACGACGTTCTCAAAGAAACCGAGGCCAGAGTTGCCGCCGGCCAGGAACGAATCGCAGATTGGGAGACAGCGAAGCGAGAACTCAGAAAGCGGTTTGAATGAAGATCAAAATTCTCTCTTCAGCCGTGGAAGATATCTATGCCGGACGCCTGTTTTATGAGATGCAGGCTGAAGGCGTTGGCGAGTACTTCTTCGATTCCATGTTCTCCGACATCGACTCCCTCGCGATCTATGCCGGTATCCATCCCAAAGTTTCTGGTTACCGGCGACTTTTGTCCAAGCGATTTCCCTATGCTATATATTATGTACTCGAAAATGATCTGGCAGTCGTTTGGCGAGTCCTCGATCTCCGGTGCCACCCGGATAGAATTCGCCAGGCCTTGGATAAAGGGCGAACAACCGAATAGGAAACAAATTGCCTCGTTAGCATCTTTCTGTTTTTACTGATTACTGGCAGCTGATAACTGATAACTAATCAATGCAACGCATTTACATGGACAACTCGGCTACGAGCTTCCCCAAGCCTGTGGCGGTTACTGAGGCGATGGTCGCTTTTGCCGAGGGTTGCGGCGCTTCGGCGGGCCGGGGTGCCTATGCTGAAGCGCGGGCGTGCGAGGAAATTCTGGCTACCTGTCGTAAGCGGCTGGCCCGGCTGATAAACGCCGAAAGTCCCGACCGAATCGTCTTGGCGATGAACTGTTCCGAAGCTCTCAACACTGTCATCCGAGGCTTGCTGAACACCGTAGAGCCAGGCTGCAATGCCGTTGCCACGGCCATGGAACACAACTCCGTGCTTCGGCCATACAATGCTCTTGCCGCTCAGGCCGGGCTGGAGCCTCGCTTCGTGCCGTGCGATCCCAAGACCGGCCTGGTAGACCCCGGCGACGTCCGCCGAGCCATCGACGCCAACACCAAATTGATTTCCTGTGTGCATGTCTCGAACGTTACCGGCACGATGCAGCCCATCGCGGAGATAGGCCAAATCGCCCGCTCAGCCGGCGTAGCGTATCTCATCGACGCCGCCCAGTCGGTAGGTCATGTGGGGCTGGATGTCCAGGCTATCGGTGCGGATTTCGTAGCCTTCCCGGGCCATAAGGGTTTGCTCGGGCCTTTGGGCACGGGCGTGTTATACGTCAGGCCCGGCGCGGAAAAACTCTGCCATACCATGAAGGAAGGCGGCACGGGTACGATTAGCGAACAGCCCTACCAGCCAGCCACCATGCCCGACAAATACGAGATCGGCTCGCACAATGCAATCGGCATAGCTGGGCTTAGCGAGGGTGTCGCCTGGGTGCTGAACCGGGGCGTAGCTGATATTCGCAAGCACGACGAGGAACTTTGCAAGCTGTTCATGAAAATTACCGATGGCGTCGAAGGCCTGACGGTTTACGGGCCTCGGAATGTAGCCCATCGGGCTGGGGTTTTCAGCGTAAACATCGCGGGCGTCTCGCCCGGCGAGCTGGCCAGGCTGCTGGAAGCGGGCGGGGAGAACACCCCCGCGATTCTGACCAGGCCCGGCGTGCACTGCGCGCCGTTGGCCCATGAAACCATCGGCACACACCCCGGCGGGACATGCAGGCTGAGTTTCGGACCATTCACCACAGCGGAATATGTCCACACCGCAGCGGAGGCGCTAGTGGAAATGGCAGCCGTCGGGGTTGCGGCAACTGCTTCCTAGCAGGTAACCGTTCATGTTTTTTTTTGCTCTAGCTCCCTAGGAGCGGAATCTTTGTAGAAAAAAGACAGCCAGTCACCAAGCTCCGTAGGAGCGACATCTTAAACTGTTCCACAGGCCAACACAAAGATGCCGCTCCTACGGAGCTAAAAAAAATGCGGATTGACATTCTGACGACCCAGCCGCAGCCCCGTATATTTATTGGTTAAAATGCGACTAACAACCGAATTTCTGCCGTCTATGGGATGGCTGTGAATCGGGTAGGGGGTTGACAACGGGGCGTGGATTTCGTATTAAATGTGTCCGCTTTTTTAGGCTGGGGCGGAATTTCTGTTGCACAGTACTAACTGAATTGGACAGCCTGGGCTATATCGAGGAGTATCATGGACGACAAATATGCCGCCCTACTGAGTAAGAACATGGACCCAACTAGCCTGGCTAAGTTGGAAGCACTGAACAACGAAGAAGTAATGGAGTTCGTCGCCCAGGCGATAGAGCTTTGCGCGCCCGCGAAGGTGGCTGTCTGCGACGACTCGGCTGAGGACGTCGCGTGGATTCGCCAGCAGGCTATCGATAACAAGGAAGAAATTCCGCTGAAAGTCGAAGGCCATACTGTCCACTTTGATGGCTACTACGACCAGGCCCGCAAAAAGGACGTTACCAAATATCTCGTCCCCGAGGAAGAAACACTCGACGCCAAGCTGAACCAGATTCCGCGCGACGAAGGTCTGAGCGAAATTGAAGACCTGCAACGCGGCAGCTATGCTGGGCGAACCATGTATGTTCGCTTCTTCTGCCTCGGCCCGGTCGGGTCGGTCTTCGCGATTCCCTGCCTGCAAATTACGGACTCAGCCTATGTTTGCCATAGCGAAGATTTGCTGTATCGCAAGGGCTATGAACAGTTCAAAGATCTCCCAGCTGGGGGCGAGTTCTTCAAGTTCCGCCATGCCACCGGCGAGGTTGACGACCGAATGACCAGCAAAAACTGGGATAAGAACCGCGTCTACATGGACTACACACGCAACACCGTGCTGTCCGTCAACACGCAATACGCGGGCAATACCGTCGGGCTGAAGAAGCTCTCGCTGCGGCTGGCTTTGCGCAAGGCTGACCAGGAAGGCTGGCTTGCTGAGCATATGTTCATCATGCGGGTCAATGGCCCAGCTGGGCGCAAGACATATCTCTGCGGCGCGTTCCCAAGTGCGTGCGGCAAGACCTCGACCGCTATGATCCCCGGCGAAAATATCGTCGGCGACGACCTGGCTTACTTCCGCGTAATCGACGGAAAAGTCCGGGCTGCCAATGTCGAGAACGGCATTTTTGGCATTATAACCGATGTCAACGCCGACAACGACCCGGTGATTTGGGATGTGCTGCATAAGCCCGGCGAGGTTATTTTCGGCAATGTCCTGGTCGAGGACGGCAAGCCTTACTGGCTTGGCATGGGGCAGGAAATTCCCGCCCAGGGCCAAAACTATTGTGGCCCATGGAAGCAAGGTCAGCTAGGCCCGGACGGCAAGCCCACCACGCCAAGCCATAAGAACGCGCGGTACACCGTGGAGATGAGCAGCCTGGCAAACGCCGACCCGGACTGGGACAGCCTGACGGGGCTGCCCATCGGCGGGATTATTTATGGCGGGCGAGACAGCGACACTTCCGTGCCGGTTCGCCAGGCCTATAGCTGGGAACACGGCATTTGCACGATGGGTGCGACGCTGGAGTCCGAGACCACCGCTGCTACCATCGGAGCTGAGGGCGTCCGCAAGTGGAATGTTATGAGCAATATGGACTTCCTGTCCATGTCCGTCGGCAAGTATATTAAGAACAATCTGGATTTCGCCAAGGATGTAGAGCGGCCTGGGGTTTTCGGCACGAATTATTTCCTCAAGAAGGACGGCAAGTTCCTCAACGGCATGCGGGACAAAGCCGTCTGGGTAAAGTGGATCGAGCTGCGTGTCCATGGCGATGTTGAAGCTCTCGACGCGGCGTATGGCTTGATTCCAAAGTACGAGGATCTGCAGAAGCTGTTCAAGGATGTGCGGGATCAGGAATATACCCAGCAGGATTATGTGGATCAGTTCATGATTCGCGTGCCGGAGTGCCTGGCCAAGCTGGACCGCATGGACGAGATATTTGCGACGGTGGAAGAATGTCCCCAGACCATGCTGGACGAGCTGGCAGCCCAACGCAAAAGGCTGACAGAACTCCAAGCCGCAAAGGGCGACTACATCAGCCCGCTGGATTTGTAAAAACGCAGCTGGGGTTGTTGATGTAGCACAGCCGCCCCCGGCTGTGAAAATTTGTAATATCGTGGCAGCCAGCCCGTACGGGCTGGCTGCCATATTTTTTTGGATCGCAGCGAGTAGCATTTTTTGAGCTTGTCAAAAAACTGCAATCGCTTTTTGTCCGAATCACGGTGAAGCAGCTATGTATAATACTCCCCAAAAACTGGGCGCTGGGCTAAGGTACATTTGTCGTCTTTACCGAAGGAAGTATCGGGAGACGAACAAATGCAAAACAGACGACGGAAACATAATGCAAAATTCAAGGCTAAGGTGGCACTGGCGGCAATCAAAGGTGGCAAAACCATCACCGAGCTGGCTAGCGAGTTTGAGGTGCACCCCAGCCAAATCAACAAGTGGAAAAAACAATTACTCGACTCGTCGATGAAGGCATTCACCAGCCGATCGGAGCGAGACCAAAAGTATCGGGAGCAACTCACCGACCGGTTATATCAGCAAATCGGCCAGTTGAAGGTAGAACTCGACTGGCTCAAAAAAAATCTGGACTTGACGATTGAGCAAAAACGAATGGCTATCGAACGCGACAATTTGAAGATTCCCCTCAGCCGTCAGTGTGAGCTTCTTGGCCTGGGACGCAGCAGCTTGTACTACCGCCGTCGGCGTCGAGCGTATCGGATCGACCGGCTGCAAGGACGAACACGCCGACCGGCGGCGAACCAGGCGGGCATTAACGGAAGATGAAATCGCCAGGTTACTCAAGGCGGCAAGGCTTCGCCCTCTGGCTGAACCGGGGCGTCCTACCGTGCGGAAGCCCAAGGACAAGCGCAGGGGCCGAAGCACGTGGTACAAGGCTGAGTTGACCTTCGAGATGCTCGATGCCGCCTACCAGCGGGGCCGGGATGTGCTGGCGGATGACCTCACTCGCATGGCCGAGTTGGACATGCTCGGCCGGCAGCGCGAGTTGACGTACAAAACGCTCGTCCTGACCGGCCCGCGAAAGGGGGAACTGGCCAGCCTGACCGTCGGACAGATTGTTCTCGATGGCCCGCATCCGTTCGCTGAGCTGTTGGCTAAGGACGAAAAGGCCGGTCGTGGGGCGAAGATTCCGCATGCGCAGCGACCTGGTGGTCGATTTGAAAAACTATCTCAGCCAGCGTCTGCGTGTGGAACAGCAGGATGCCATACGATCAGGCGAGACAATGCCGATGCGACTCCCGGCGAACATTCCGCTGTTCACCGTGCCTCGCGACTTCATCAAAATATTTGACCGCGACATAGCCGCCGCTGGGATCGCCAAACACGATGAACGTGGCAGGGTAGTAGATATTCACGCTCTCCGTCACACCTTCGGCACGCACCTCAGCAAAGCGGGCGTCACGCCGCGTGTGGCCATGGCTGCGATGCGACACTCGTCTCTCGATCTGACGATGAATATTTACACCGACCCGGCACTGCTGGATACCGGCGATGCGGTCGATGCACTGCCGGCCTTTTCGACTAACAGCCCCGTCGCCCTTCTCGCCGGTAACGAGGCCTGAATCCTTGCACGAAAGCTTGCACGTGATTTCGGGCGCTTGTACGAATCCTTGCACGTACGGCAGGCTGGGGAAGACAATTGCTGTCATGCCGTGGCAAAATCAAGAGCTGGCCATACAATTCTCAACCAATGATGATTCGTCATAAGCCTTTAACACTGCGTAAGAAAGACGCCTCCTGGCAACTGCTGTCACCAGGAGGCGTTATTGTCAAAACAGCGGGCGATGAGATTCGAACTCACGACGTCCAGCTTGGGAAGATGAGAAACGCGCCATAACGCTTGACAGGTAAGCAAGTTACAACGCGTTTTTCAGGGCTTTTTGAGAGTTTCAATTGGTTAACAAGTCACAAAGCGGTCAATAACAACTCGGTATCAAGTGACGACAGACCCACTTTGTGACCCATTATTTCAGGATTTCCAATTAATGGTCGCCAATTCCAACTGGGCCAAACTGCCAGATACAATCAAGTCTGGTATATTCGCGATTCTCGGCGGGAGCATAGATTCACAGAGGCTTGGCATGAGCTTGTTCTCGAAATGGCTGTGGCAATCCATTGGAATGTTTTGAAAAATCTGAAATCTGAAATTTTATAGCAGAATCCTCTTGCAATCTGGGAATAGATTCCCACAATGCAGAGCATGATATCACGCATCTACAAACAACAGATTCGAGACAAACTTAGCAAATTCCCAGCCGTTGCCATTCTGGGATCCAGGCAGTGTGGTAAAACCACGCTCGCACAACAGTTCAATGGTGTATATTTCGATATGGAGACCCAGGGCAGTGAGGCCCGACTTGACGCGGAATGGGAGACACTTGCGGCGGGGAACAAGCTCATCGTCATTGACGAGGCCCATCAGGCTCCCAAGGTGTTTTCTCGTCTGCGGGGAACCATCGACGCCGACCGCAAACGCAACGGACGATTCCTGTTGCTGGGATCCGTTTCGCCAGCCCTTATGCAGAATGTATCCGAATCGCTTGCCGGGCGGATGGGACTGGTCCACATGACACCCTTTATCATGCCAGAACTCAAAGCTGGTCAGTTGGATGATCTGTGGTTGTGCGGCGGATACCCTGACGGCGGCATCTTGGAATCACGCATGTTCCCCCAGTGGCAGCGGAGCTACCTTGAGATGTTAACTACACGAGACCTACCCACATGGGGTCTGTCCGCCAAACCCCGACAGACCATGCGGCTGCTGGCAATGCTCGCCGCCATCCATGGCCAATCACTCAACGCCTCCCAACTTGGAGCTTCTTTGAGCTTGGACCACAAGACGGTCTTACGCCACTGTGATTTCCTGGAAGGAGCATTTCTCATCCGGCGGCTTGGCCCATACTTCACCAACATAAAAAAACGGCTGGTCAAGACCCCACGCGTTTACTGGCGAGACAGCGGCCTACTCCATTCGCTGATGAATGTGGGCGACCTCGAACACCTTTACCGTCAGCCTTGGCTAGGCCATAGCTGGGAAGGTTTCATCATCGAGCAGACCTTGGCTACCATCGCAGCCATCGGCAAATGCGTCCAGCCATTTTTCTTCCGTACATCCGATGGCCTGGAACTGGACCTTGTCCTCGACTGGGGCACCGAGCGTTGGGCGATCGAAATCAAGCTTACCAGTAACCCTTCGCCAGACATGATCGACCGCCTGCACAAAGCTGCCGACATGATCGACGCTGACAAACGCATCCTCGTCTGCCGCATCGCTCGAAAAATCGAGAATGAAAATTTGCTAGTCATAAACCCCACGGGATGGATCAAGGAAATCTGTTTTCTCAAGTAGAAGGATGTAGGCATAGTAAAAACAGCGGTAAAACGCAAAACGAAAAGAAAACCATCGAAGGGCCGGAAGATAAAAAAGATTTCGCGTCTGCGAAAGCCCGAAGACATGTCATTGGTCCGTTCACGGAAGAACCAAACGAGCGACCCGACTGACCCACTTTGCTTTTTTCGAGGCTTTTTGGGGAAGAATTGAAAAAGGCCAAGTTTCTAACTCGACCATTTTCAATGGGTTACAAAAAGCGGGCGATGAGATTCGAACTCACGACGTCCAGCTTGGGAAGCTGACATTCTACCACTGAATTACGCCCGCAACCGTTTTCACAATACGCCAAGGTTGTCAGATCCAATCCGGCGCCAGGCCAGGCTGTGAAAACCGGACTGGTATTCTAGCTCTGCGACAAATGGATTTCCAGCACAAACTTCTCGTTGCAGCAATCGTCTTCGGTAATCAGTAATCAGTGAAAATTGGATGCCACGGTTGCGATGTTTACAACCATGTAATCTTTTGAACACACTGTTCGTATTCAATGTTTACATGTCCGCAAACATCGCAGACATGGCGCCGGGCCAATCTGAAATCCGAAATCAAAAAACCGAAATCGAACCGTCGGGCAGCTATGTTTGCATCTAACTCGTGGGCAGTGTCGCTACGTTTGGTTTACGCGCAGCCAGGGTTTCGTCAGGCCTGGTTACAGGCGTGGTTGTCGGATAGGCTTGGAATGCCCGCGGGTCAGCCTGGGCCTGGGTAGCCAGGGCGATCATCGCGTCTATGAACTCGTCGAGCGTTTCCTTGCTTTCGGTCTCGGTCGGCTCGATCATCATAGCTTCGGGCACGATCAGCGGGAAATAAACCGTCGGCGGATGGAACCCGCGGTCGATCAAGCCCTTGGC
>Ga0190284_1000559_pt1 | contig 20357 bp, 15 predicted proteins | sample 48691812_MG_FD_161668 | JGI IMG/M metagenome (GOLD analysis project Ga0190284, IMG submission 161668) | Hydrothermal vent microbial mat bacterial communities from Southern Trench, Guaymas Basin, Mexico - 4869-18-1-2_MG | ecosystem: Environmental > Aquatic > Marine > Hydrothermal vents >...
CACCAGCTTGGCGCGGTTGTACGTGGGAATGATGATACTCGCCGTGGTCACGAAACTTGTTCACCCTTGTTCAACTACAGACTGTGGATACTGATCCCAATCATGATCGCCCATGCTCAGGAACCATTTTTGGGGGGCACCAGTCATGCCGGGGTCTATCGTTTCCTGGCAGTGAAACATAGGCACCATCCGTCGAGTCTCCTTGAATCCCAGGCGCAAAAAGTGGGCGACGTAACTGGGCCAGCTACTGGCGGCAATGATCGCCTTGACGCCGGCGCGCCGGAGATGCTTCGTGGCATGCACCAGCAGCGCTGGCAATACGTCGTCGTCGGGAGCGGCAAACACGTCGGCAATGATGCCGATGTTGGGCTCCGGGGGAATGCCCACGCGGGTGATGACGTACCCGCACACTGCCCCCGCCTGCCTCACCACAAATCTTTCGTACCGCACGTGGGGCTGCTCCACAAACTTCCAGTTGAGGTATGCCGCGTCCCGTGGCACAATTGCTGAGAAGCGGGATGCTAACTGATCCCAAAGCTGGTCGATCTCGTCGCCAAAGCGCTCAACTTGTTCTATTACCAGACCACGGTCCCGGGCGCGCAGACGCCGGGCATCGCGCAGCCGGGCCAACGAGCTCAGCACAGGGGCAACAAGCCCACCCAGCCGCAGCCGGCGGCACATCCTGGCCAAGGCATTCCCCCGGCCCAGCTTGGCGTCCACCACGCCCAGCGCGTCGTCAGAGTCAAAGCGCATGGTCTTGCCAAGCTCCGCAACCGTGTCGATCTCGGCAAAGCCCTGGGATACCAGGACCTGGCGGCTTATTGGCGACATGGTCAACACCATAAAGATGTCGTGATACCCGATCTGGGCTTGCTGCAACAACTGCCCTATCCCGCGGCGTCTATATTCCGGCAGCACGATGAAATCCACTCCCCAGGCAGCCCGATAGATGTTATCGCCCAACTTGAGCGGCACCATCATCTCGCAGGTCTGGCCCACGATCTTGCCATCCGCCTCGGCCAGCCAAATCGGCAGGCCATCGCCATCCCAGAAAGGGTTATCCACGTACTCCCACAGCCAGCGCGCGGGAAACTTGAACTGGGCCCGGTCCTGGTAAGCAACCTGGAGGAATTGCCCGATTCGCTCCTGATCCTCAAGCGTTGCCTGTCTAACCTGTACGTCCATCGCGCGCCAAGCCTCTCAGATTTCCCCATCACAAAGCGTGTCTGGCTCTGCGACTCCCGGCTCGTGCGACCAGCGCAGGCGAGGCACGAAAACGCCGCGCTCTACCTCGTGTCCAAAAGCCGGATCGTCCACGTAAAACCACCCACTGTGAGCGCTGGTCAACAACATGCTATCCGTGCTGTCGACAATGCGCACCTCAACCCGGTATCGGCCGGACACCAATTGCACTGGTACAAATTGCGCCTCGATGGTGCCTCGTCTTGCGAGGGTCCATTCCAGGTCCGGCTGGTAGGCCGAGGCAGTCATGGCGCAGGCCGTGCCATCGGGGCGGATCAGTCCCACTTTGACGATGGGGTTCACCACCGGCTGAAAAGTACGGTAGGCGATTCGGACTGTGAGGTCCTGATCGTATCTTAGCTGGGTCACCGGCCGCCCGGCTCGATCCAGCAGTGCCACGTCAGAGATATGGACCGTGTCGGGCACATCGCCCATTTTCAAGGGACCCAGATCCTCGTCTTCGGCAATGGCAGAGTGGGCGATCTTTTCATAGGTCGAGATCGCATCCCCCGTATCACCCAGGAAGAGCGGTTCGCCCTTGACCAGCAGCAAAGCCCGTTGGCACAGGCGTCGGACCTGGTACATGTTGTGTGAGACAAAGATGAGCGTGGTTCCCGATTGGCGTAGCTCCTCCATGCGCGCGGTACACTTGCGCCTGAACTCGGCGTCACCCACCGCCAATACCTCGTCTACCAGCAGCACGTCCGCTTCCACGTGAGCGGCCACGGCAAAGCCCAGCCGCACGTACATGCCGGAGGAGTAGCGTTTGACCGGGGTATCGATGAATCGTTCCAGCCCGGAGAATTCAACAATGTCATCCAACTTGCGCTTGATCTCGCGCCGCTTGAGCCCCAGGATCGCCCCGTTGAGGTAGATATTATCGTGCCCGGTGAGCTCTGGATGAAAGCCAGCGCCCAGTTCGATCAAAGAGGCCACGCGGCCCTGCACGGCGATTCGTCCGGCAGTGGGCCGGGTGATGCTGGACAATAGCTTCAAGGTGGTGGTCTTGCCGGCTCCGTTGGGGCCGATCAGCCCCAGCGACTCCCCCGGCGCCACACGAAACGTCACCTCACGCAGGGCCCACAGCACGCGGCGCCAATTATCCAACTCGTCATTCCCCCTGGACAACAGTGCCGAAACGGTGCCGCGCAGGGTGCCCAACGTGCCCAGGCGGTAGCGTTTCGAGACGTTCTCGAACTCGACGGTGCCTTTCGCAGTGTGATTCATCATATCAAATCCGCAAAGAGGGGCTCGACGCGCTTGAAAAAAGCATAGCCCAGAACCAGCAGCAGGGAGGAGACCAGCGCGCTCAACAGCAAGGCCGGCATCCGGGGAGCCTGGCCCATCACCAGAGCGCGCCGGTAGCCGTCGATAATTCCCGCCATGGGATTCATAAAGTAGTACGGCTGGAGATGCTTTGGCACCAACTCGGTCGGGTAGATAATCGGCGTGGCATACATCCAGACCTGGGTGAGCAGCGGCACCACGAAACGCATGTCACGGAAGAACACGATCACCGCGGAACCGAGCAACGTGACTCCGATGGTCAACACGACCTGGATCGCCAGCAGCGGGATCACCCATAGTACGTGGACACCGGGCCAGACACCATAGACCACCAACATCCCGATAAAGACGGTCGCCGCGGCCAGGAAATCGACGAACGCGGCGCCAGTACTGGCCAGGGGCAACACCTCCCGGGGAAAGTAGATCTTGGTCACCAGGTTCATGTTGTTGACCAAACTGGGAATGCCAAAACCCAGCGCCGTGGTGAAAAAGGTCCACGGCACCAATGCGGCGTAAACAAAGATGGGATAGGGAACGCCACCAGTGTCAATGCGGACGAGCCGGGAGAAAACGAGGGTAAAGACGACCGTCAGCGCCAGCGGCTGCAGGATGGCCCAGGCCAGGCCAAGCAGAGATTGCTTGTAGCGAACCCGCACTTCACGGGCAGTCCACAACCATAACAGGTCCCGGTACTGATTCAAAGTGACCAGGTAGTTCATTCGTATCGGCTCCCTTTTTGTCCAGACCCGATCAACCTCGTCGGGAACGTATCTGTATCCACACGATCACAGCCACGACCAGTAAGAGGGCTGCCCCGACCCCAGGTAGCAGGGGGTTGCTCATGACGCTCAGGGAAGAAGGCGGTGTTGTTCCTTCCGGGGGCTGTGTTATACGCTGGGCGGTGGGCGTTGGCGTCTGCGGAGGGGTGGCGGTTACTTTCGTCAAAGGAGTAGGCGTGGGGGCCTCCGGGGACGGCCAGGGCCGGGCAGAGGTCTGCTTTGCCGGGGTCACGCGGCCGCGGAGGTGCCAGATTTCGCCACCGGCGAGTTGAGTGTACACCACGTGTAGCTCATTTCCCAGCCTGACCGCGACTGCTGTATAGTGCGCGGATGGCTGGGAGACGTCCACAGGCTCCACTTGTGACCAGCCAGTCCCCAACCAGCGCGCATAATAGATGCCCACAACCTGGTCGTCTCTGCTGCGCATGTTGATGATCAGGTGCATCTGGCCGGCGCTGTCGACGACCGGCTCCACATAGCCGTTTATGCCCACCAGGTCGGTGATGATGTGGTATGGCGCGCTCCACGTTTCGCCGCCATCCGTGGAAATGCGATGGTAGCGGCCCCGGGAACCTACGTATCGGCCGGCCACGTAGATCAGATGCAGTTCAGACGCCCCGACAGCCGTGAGGTAGGGCAAGCCAACCACAAAGTCATCAGGCCCGCGGTACCCTAGTTGTGCCGGCACGCTCCACGTATCGCCCCCATCTATGCTGCGCGCATAGTATACTGCCTGACCGGCGCCTTCGAGTTGGTTCGTCCCCCAGACCGCGTGCAGATTGCGGGCGTCATCCCTGATGATCTGTACCGTGGAAAAGTGTTCCTCCAAAGGCTCCAGCGAATCCGACAGCTTGATGGGCGATTGCCAGTTCTCCCCCCCGTCCACAGAGCGGGTATAGTAGACGCCGGCTTGATCACCACGGACAGCATAGACCACGTGCAGGCCGCCAGAAGCATCGGCCACGATATCGGCTCCCCACGGGGTTGCCGCGCTGTTATCCGCCAGAAGCAGGGGCTCGCTCCAGTCCTGGGCCGAATCGGCCTGCCACGATGGCGCATTGCTGTAATACAAGCTCGTCATGGATGTCCATACAAGGTGGAGCCTGCTTTCGGCATCAATGTCCACTGCCGGATAGTCGGCAATGGTTTCGCCCGGCACGAGCAGGACGTCTATCGGAGGGCTCCAGGTTGTGCCATCCCAGCGAGTGTAGAGAATCGAGTTGCCGGTGTTGCGGATATGATCGTTGGGGCGCATTGGCTCACCGCCCATCTCCTCGCTCCAGAAGACGTGAACGTAGCCATAGGCATCGGTCACGATGGCCGGGTGGGCGGAGGCTGACGGCGTGCGTGACAGGTTGACCGGCCCGGACCAGGTGACGGTGCCCGACTGCGCAGTGGTGGGCGTTGCCTCCCACCCCCATAGCGAGGGAAGCAGAACGATCAGCAAGCATATGATTCGCATCGGAATGAGGTGGGCACGAGCTTGTTTTGGTGCACGCATCGATCATGTCTCCTGGTTAGCCAAACAGGTATCGGTAAAACCTGCGCATTGGGGTTTTGGCCACCACGGTCATGAACAGCAACGGCGCTCCCACCGCCAGGGTGATGAGTACCGGCTGGAACAGTATCTGGTAGGCCAGAATCCAGGGCGCAAACTTTTTCGTGGCCCGGGCGGCAAACTCTAGCACCTTGGGGTGCAGCAAATAAATCCCAAACGACGCGCTGCCAAGCCCATAGATCTTTTTTGAGAACGGGATAGAGACTTGATAGAACGCCAGAAAGCACAAGATGAACGCGACCGAGTACAGGCTGGTCGAGAACGTACCGGGGCCGCCACCCCGCCTGATCCCCGTTGCGTGATACACCACCTCGGACTCGATCATGGCCAGCGCTCCCAGTACGATCACGGCGGCGAGCAAGCCCCACCTGGCTCTGACCAGCCACTGCTTGAGTTGACCGAGGTGAAAGCCGGCAACGATGCCCAGGGAAAAGAACACGGCGTACATGGGAAACAGCAGTTCCATTGCAGCCTGCAGAGCAGGTATTTTTACTCCGAAAAGGACCAGGTACCCCAAGCTCAGAGCGCCAAGTTGGAGAAGCGCCGAGGCGACGAGCAGCATCGCCGCCCTGGTCCTGGCAATCGGGGCCACCAGCGGCGAAAGCAAGTAGAACTGGCAGATGAGCGGGATGTAAAAGTATGCCGGATGTGCACCCCCAAGAACAAGCCGCACTACATAGCCGGCCGGCGTATACGTGACGCCCTGCAGCGCATCGATGACCAAGACCACGATGGACCAGATCAGGTACGGCACCAGGATATTCTTGAGCCGCACCCGCACCGTCTTCCAGTTCAGGGCGGACTGACTGCCTCGCGCCAGGTAGGCCACGAAAAAGCCCGAGACGAACAAGAAGGCCGGAACGCTGGCGCTGGTCAGGCACTTTATGGCCAGCAGCGCATAGTAGGACAGCGTGCCGATCTCGTCGTAATTGGGCACGGTAACGGGGCGATAACGGTCTGCCCAATAGAACATGCCCATGAACCCCCAACCGGCGGCGTGATTGCAGACCACGGCCAGGATAGCCAGGCCGTTGAGGAGGTACAGGCGTCTGATCATAGAGCGCTCCGCCCGCTACAATTCGATCTTTTGGTAGTCGATCTGGCTGTAACCACTGCCCCAGGGGTCGCCGCGTTCAAAGACACCCAGTCCAGCAGCCTCAGCCAATAAAAGGTGATCGTCAGCTCGGTCGGGAATAAAGACCTCTGCGGTCAGCAAGTCGCACATGACACAGTCAATGGCGACCGGGTCGGTGGCGAAGAACAGGCTATTGGGCACCTTGTTTCCAAAGGTTGTCCAGGGTTCTGGCGGTGCTGTGTTATTGGTCTTGGCCGCAAAGAGGCCGTCGCCTATGGTCAGGATCGTCTTGCCCACGACGTGAGGATTCTGATAGAGATCTAGGAACGGGCTATAGTCGCTGCGATAATAGTCCCCGCTCATCCCCACATATCTATGCAGCTCCGAGGGCTTTTGGATGGTCCCGAAATGGTTCTTGAAGGACAAGGTAATCCCTACCCCTCCCCCTCCCGCCCCGTGAATTTTCATGATGGGCATGTTGATCAGGTATGTGGCGTTGACCAACACATCCGTGATCTTGGCCGCCGGGGGAGTGGGGATGCCGGTGGGCGGCGAGAAAGTGACAGAGGCATTGGGATCGGCGCTAACGAACGTTGCCGTCTCCTGGCACAGTTTGCCAAAATACCGCAAGCCGCCATACAGGCTGCCGTTCACGAAACGGTTTGGTATGGCCCGGATGGCGTCATAGATCCAGATGTCGGCTTCGCCCACGCCCATCTGCTTCAGGCCACGCACAACGGCATTGATCGGTTGGATCAAGGCGTCGATCTGTGCATCGGCGTCAGAACACTGAGGCGCGTTATTGAGGTTGACCTTGATGGCGATGCCCTGCCCCGGCTGGTAGCTGGGGAGCAGGGTCTGCCAGGCGCCGGCCACCGTGGCGGCGCCGGTCAGGGCCATCATCCCGTGGTCTACCATGCTGTCCACCACGTTCTGGTGCACATGGTTCCAATAGTCAGGCTCACCACTCCAAGACGTGGCACCATCGCTGTGGACGTGGACGACCCGGGAGCCGGTGGGCGGAGAGGTTGGCGTAGACGTGGGGGTGGCCGTGGCGGTAGCCGTAGCCGTAGCCGTGGGGGTGGCCGTGGCCGTGGGGGTAGCCGTGGCCGTAGGCGGTGGTACGGCCGTACCCGCCTTGCGGACAAGGGGCAAATACACGTGCTTATCCAGGTCTTGGGCCGTCCCTGGCAAGGACGGTATGCCCAACATCTTGCATAGGCCAGCCCCACCTACCGCTGCAGCCAGGGCTTTTAACAGTTGTCGTCTCGATATTTTCTCATTCATTGTTTATCTCCAGGGCTTGTTTGCCGATCAGAAAACAAAGACCCACTCCAAATATCGTTTGAACGTCTCCAGGTCCCAATCGCGTACCTCGCAGCGCCGCAGTCTGAACAGATCCTCCCCCTGCTCAACACTGCCCTGGATCGCGGTGCAGGCGGCGCGGAATCCGGCAGCCTTGACAATTTCTACCGTCTCATCGGTAAAGTGCTGGGCCTGCCCATAAGGATACACAAAGGCGAGCACTGGGCTGTGGATGATTCCCTCCAAGTCTTGACGACTGCCCACGATCTCGGCGTGCTGCTCGTCGGCCGACAAGTCCGCTAGGACCGGATGAGTCACGGTGTGAGCACCCAGTTCGACGAGCCCGCCTCGCGTCAACTGGATCAATTCGTCGTCCGTCATGGGGCGGCAGTCAGGCCATCCCGTTTGTTCCGGGCCGGCCCAACGGACCAGATCCACCAGAACACGGTCCCGATCCTCGGGGGCGAGCGTTCGCAAGAGATGACGAATGGCGTGATGGGCAAGTTGTCGTTGCTTCGCGGACGTGGTGGGCCATTCGTGTTCCTGCCCCGGCACGCGAATGTGCAAACGCTCCGGCAGACGCGGGGGCTGCAATAACAGCCGATCCAACCGGTCCCACCAAAACTCGTCGGAGCTATTAACGCTGCCGCTGACGACAAATACCGTGGCCGGGATTTGCGCGGACGCCAGCAGAGGATAGGCTCGCGTGAGATTGTCAGCGTATCCATCGTCGAAAGTGACCGCCACAGCCCGACGGGGGAGCGAACGCTGTCGCACCGCCTCAACCAGATCGAGAAGGCGCATGGGATGGCAAGTTTGTCGAATGTATTCCAGGTGTTGGGCGAAACGACCTGGCGAAACGGCCGTCCCGCGAGGATCAATGGGCACGTCCGCGACGCGATGATACATCAAGATGATTGCCGCGGGCCTGAATCGTCGTCTTGCCTTGAGAAACGCCTTCTTGATCCGCCCGGTCCCTCTCATCGCCTCACCTTATTTCGCCCTGCGGCAAAACACGTAGGGCCGGCTTTCCAACCCGCCAGCTTGCGTTGATAGGGCGTAAATCTCGATCTCTGGCCCGGGGCGAACGATCTGCCACAGGGACGTGTACGGACCGTAGATCTGCTCGAACACAAAAGGCACTTGCTCTCCCGTCAAGGTGGGGCAGAACCTTGCCACCAGCCGGGCTCCTGAATCGAGCTGGGCGTAGAACCTCTGGCGCGATTGGGTTTGCGAGGGGTCTTGATGTTGGAAACCCTTGTTCCAACTGTTCACCACCAGACAAGTCACCCCCGCTGTCCGATAGGTATCCAGATCGTAAGCCTTGGGACGCACGTCGAACGGATCCATGATCACCACGTCATACGTGTGCTGGGAGCCGGGTTCCGGGTCATCGGCTCTTGATAACGCCGGGCCGTACCACTGCACAGCGATGCGCGTTCCCGGTGGCACGTGTGCCTCGATCCAATCCCGGGCCAGAGTACGGGTATCGGTGCGGGTAAGAAGCACGTCGTACCGGATCAGGTTGGCGGCGGGAACGAGGCCCACTATCAGGCACAAGAGCACGCCAACGACCCCGGCAAATCGAGTCGAGGCGCGCTGCTGGACAAGCCAGATCACCGCCACGACGGCCTCGGCTGCCAGGAGGACGAAAAGTGGAACCAGCGGCAATGCATAGCGAGCGAACGCCGTCTGCACCATGCTGATGCTGGCAAAGTAGCCTACTGCAAACAAGACAATATGGACATAGCCGGTCGGTTGCCGCTTCCGCAGCACAAGTACCAGGCCCAGCGCCGCACTGATCGTCATGGCCAATCCCTGGCCCCACACAAAAGTCTCGAGGTAGTACAAAGGGAACGGGGCCGGGTCTACCTGGATACCGCCCAGGGGCCCAGAAGCCTGCGTCCACACCTGATGCCACTGCACCCAAAAGAGGTCCAGGCTGAACAACGGCGCCGGGAAAGCAAAGAAAAAGCCCGCCACACTGCTGCAGCCCAGGATGAGCATCCCTTGCCCCCACTTGCGGATCGTCCCTTTTGCACTCCGGCTTCCCCGATGCTGAAAGAGCGCCAACAGTGACGGCAACAAGACCAGCGCTGGCAAATACTTGAGGCCCACAGCCGCTCCGCCGGCCATTCCCGCCAGCACCAGGTAACGCTGGCGGGACGAGCGGGCGTATAGCACGGTACCCAGCAGAGAAGCTACCACCAGTCCGGTCACCAACGTATCGGTCACGGCATAGTGCGCCTCGCGGGCATGGCCAAAGGCCAGGGCTAGAAAACCGGCGGCCAACAGCCCCACCAGCTTTCCGCTCAGGCTCCGTCCCAGCAGATAGAGCAGGGCCACCGTGCCGGTGCTCAGTACGGCAACCAGCCCGCGCGCCAAAAGGTAAAAGCCGCTGGGGTCCCGTTGATAAAGAGCAGCGAAATCGGCTGGCGAACGAAACGCGCCAGCGATCCACCCCACAATATACCACAACCCATAGAGTCCCGTCAGCATGAACTGAAACAGATTGGGGCTGTTATAGGGATAGGTAATATACAGATCGCCGGCAGCGAGGCGCAGCGCTGCGAGTACGTAGGGCGGCTCGTCAATGTGATAACGCTGTGGCAACCCGAATCCAATACCCCACAGTCGTAACCCCAGGGCCAAGATCAGAACTCCTGCCAAGCAAAGCCGCAGTCTAGCGCGCTTGCTCACACTGCCGATCCTCTCTTCGCAGTTCCCTGGCTCGTTGACGATCATTCGTCGAGTGTGTCATCCATGCCGACAGGGGGCATCCTCAGATACGCGGTCGTCCGCTGCTTGCGGACGACGTCTGCGATGACGCGCTCTACCTGTTCCGGTGACAGGCCCAGCGCCGCGGCCATCTCGGCGTTGGAAGCGCCGCATTCGTAGCCCGACCACACCACGTCCAGAATGTCGAACGGAACGCGGAAAAAGAACTCTTCCTGGGTGCTCCCGGCGCTATACGTGTCCGTCGTCGGCACGCGTCGCTGGATTTCCTCCGGCACGCCCAGATAGCGGGCCAACTGGTACACCTGCGTCTTGAACAGATGGACGATGGGACTCACGTCCACGCCCCCATCGCCATGTTTCACAAAGAAACCCAGGGCGTGTTCGTTCTTGTTCGCCGTGCCCACCACGGCGTAATTGCGCAACTCGGCGTGGTAGTAGAGCATGGCCATGCGCGTGCGTTGCTTAAAGTTGGAGGCGGCGACGATCTGGTAATACTCGCGCAAAGGCAACCGCTTGCTGAATTCCCGACCGTCTGGGCTGATCACCGTCAGCGAGAAGACGTTGAGCGTTTCCTGCTCGAGCAGATCGCCGGGCAGCACGATCTTGGCCTTCCAACCCGGCGCGTATTCAGGAAAGACCAGGGCAATCGCTTCGTCGCGGCGTTGGTAACAGCCCAGGCCCTCCAGGGCAGCCGTTATGTCCTCTGTCACCGTTGGCACACCGTACCGCGCGGCCACCTTTTCGGCCAGCACCACGCTATCGGGGTCGGATTCCTTTTCGGGCAACAGCACGCCAACCACGCGCTGGGGGCCAAAGGCTCTGGCGCACAAGGCCAGGACCACCGATGAATCGATCCCCCCACTGATGCCCACCACCGCGCCGCGACGGTGAAGCTGTTGGTGCACTGCTCGACGGAGACCGTTTACGATCCGTTCCATCTCTGGCCCCGCGTCTAACTCGAGGGTATTCCGGTCAAAATCATCACTCATTGTCCATCCTCTAGCGTTGATTCGCCATCGTGACCGTCTTGACGCGGTCGCCGGCCCGCAGCGAGGTCAACTGAAACGCCTCGATAAAGCGATGATGCACCAATTGCGTGGACAGAATGCCGACCAGGGCCATGTCGTCCACTTCGCTCAGGCGAGCGCTTTTCTGCGCTTTGCGCGTCAATCGTGCCACGGCGGCCGGGTTGAACAGGCCGGCTTCTCGCAACGTCTTTTCGGAAAGCAACTCTCGCACATAGTCCGGGGCGTCCTCGTGAAAAAAGCTGCGGTGGATGGGAGCACGATAGGGCTGCTTGGCTCGTTGCCAGATGTCCGTGGGCACTAATTCGCGCCCCAGTTGCTTGAGCAGCCACTTTTCCACCAGCCCCCGCAGTTTCAGCCGGGGCGGCAGCCGGTTACAGAACTCGACCACGCGATGATCGAGAAAGGGGAACCGCCCCTCCACCGAGTGCGCCATGGCCATGCGGTCTCCTTGCGAGGAGAGCAGGTACTGCGACAAAAAGATCGACATCTCCAGGTATTGGGCCTGCGCCAGGTGTGACCACTCGTGAAAAGCTGGCGGAGGCGGGGCCGGTTCCTGGCGCCCGTTTCGCCCGATGCGCAGCGCCTCCGGCTGGGGCAAGAGAAACCGTCGGATGCGAGCCGTGTTTGCCCACCGAATGGCGTGCGAGTAGAATGGCGAGTCCGTATCGCCCAGCCCTTTCTGAAAGAAAGCGGTCAAATAAGCCCCCCCGCTCAAGCCGGGGATGTAGGGATATAGCCGTTGCAGCAGCAACGGTCGCACGCGCGAATCGGGGTCCCGGGCCCAGAAACGGCGTACCTTCATCTCTTTAAAGATGTTATAGCCGGCCAGGATCTCGTCGGCGCCCTCGCCGGTGAGCACCACTTTCAGGTCGTGATCGTGCACCAGCTTTGACAGCAAAAACATGGGCGCCGGCGAGGTGCGCAGGATGGGCGTTTCGGTATGCCAGATCACGTCGGGAAACACGCGGCCCACGTCGGCGTAGGTGCAATGGGCCACCCGGTGATGCGTGCCCAGAAAGGCGGCCATCTGGCGCTGGAACCGGCTCTCGTCGAACGCGGGGTCGTCGAAAGCGATGGAAAAGGTATCCAGCGGATTGTTGGTGTACTTGCGAATGATGGCGGTCGTCAGGGACGAGTCCAGGCCGCCGCTGAGATACGCGCCCACCGGCACGTCGGCGCGCAGCCGGATACACGTGGCGTCGATGAGCAGGCTCTCGAATTCCTCCAAATAGTCTCGCGTCGGCCGGTCAGCCCCCGGTTCCGGCGCAAAGTCCAGCGTCCAATAAGGCTGGACAACAAACTGCCCCTCGCGAGCCAGCAGATAATGGCCCGGCGGAACCTCTTTGATGTCGCGGAAAACGGTCCTCGGAGAGAGCGTACTCCAGAACGTAAAGATCTGATCCAGCGACGTCCTATCGATCTCGGCCTTGACGTCCGGGTGAGCCAGGATGGCCTTGATCTCGGAGCCAAATATCAGCCGGCCGCCGTTCACCGTGTAAAACAGCGGGCGAATGCCCAACCGGTCGCGGGCCAGAAAGAGGCTGCGCTCGCGCGCGTCCCAGATAGCCAGGGCAAACTGCCCGTTCAAATAGTCCAGGCAGGCGGGGCCGTGGTCCTCGTACAGGTGCAGGATGACTTCGGTGTCGGTGTTGGTTGAGAAACGATGGCCGCGCGCTTCCAACTGGGGGCGCAGCTCGACATAGTTGTAGATTTCCCCGTTGAAAACGATCCACAGCGTGTCGTCCTCGTTGCCGATGGGCTGCTGCCCGCTGCTCAGGTCGATGATGCTCAGGCGGGCGCTGCCCAGCCCCACGCTCGCGTCCCGATAGACGCCAAACTCGTCCGGCCCGCGATGGCGGATCATGCCCAGCATCTGGCGTAACACGGCTTCGTCTGCCGGCGGCCGGGCGCGATCCGTCAGGTTCAGAATGCCAACGATGCCACACATTACTGCAAGCCGGTCTTTTTGATCTTGCCCGTCGTGGTCTTGGGCAGTTCTTCACAGAACACCACGTATTGGGGAACCATCCAGTCTTCCAGGTTGGCCCGGCAATGGGCCAGCACGCGCGCCTCGCTCAGCTCCGTGCCTTCGGCGACGATGAGCGCCTTGATGGCCTCTCCCAGAATCGGATCCGGCACGCCAATGACCGCCACTTCTCGCACTCCTTGCAGCTCGTACAGCACGTTCTCCACTTCTTTGGGCGCGACCTTTTCGCCCCGGCTCTTGATGATGTCGTCCCGGCGCGAGATGAAATACATAAAGCCTTCTTCGTCCACGGTAAAGAAATCCCCAGTGTAACACACCCGCTCGCCGGGGATAGGGCCGGGGCGATAACGCTCCGCCGTCGCCTCCGGGTCGCCCCAGTAGCCGCGCATCACGTGCCGGCCGCGGGCGACCAACTCGCCCACCTGGCCCGGCCCCAGCCGATTGCCTTTCCTATCCTCGATCCACACCTCGGTGCCCGGGATGGCAATGCCCACCGAACCGGGGCGCTTGTCCAGTTGATCCGGGGGCAGATACAGGGTCCGCTTGGTTTCGGTCAGACCATACATCGAATAGAGCGTGGCCCGGGGAAACTTTTTTCCCAGTCGGGTGATGTGACTCGGAGGAAGAGCGGCGGCCGTGTTGGTCAAATAGCGCAAGCTCGATAAATCGTATGTGCTGATGTCCATTTGCAGCAGCACGGCAAAGATGGTGGGCACGCCGGGGAACCCGGTGACTCGCTCTGTTTCCATGCGCTTCAGTATGGCTGTCGGATAGTTGAACCCCCTCTCCAGCACCAGCGTCCCGCCGAATTTAAAGACCATCAGGAGCTGATACAGCCCATAGTCAAAGGACAGGGGCAGCACGTCGATGACGATGTCGTCCGGCACGTTCTCCAGGTATTCGATGATCGAGCCGGCGGCAAAGGCCACGTTGCTGTGATCCTCCATGACGCCCTTGGGATCGCCGGTGCTGCCAGAGGTGTAAACCAGGGCTGCCAGATCCAGGTCGATGTTGACCCTGGGGGGGCGCTCGGGCGAGTAGCGCTCCTGGATAGCGTCAAAGGAGAGCCGGTCCGAGGATTCCATCTCGCCAGGCGACGGCGCGGTCAGCACCGTTAGCTTGAGAGAGGGCACGTCTTGTGCTAACCGCTCTGCCAGGTGGGCCCTGCGACCGGAGGTGAGCAGGGCGCTGGCCTGGCAGTTGTTCAGGATGTATGCCAGTTTCTGGTATTTGGTCGCATAGTTGACGACGACGAACACCCCGCCCGCTTTCAGCGCGGCGAAAATACCGATCACCGATTCAACGCTGTTGGGCAAATAGATGACCACGCGCTCGCCCCGCTCGAGGCCATGCGCCTTGAGGGCGTTGGCCAGGCGATTGGCCCGGGCCTCGATCCCGGCGTAGGTCAGGCGTTGGCCATCACAGATCAAGCCCACCTTGTCCGGCGTGCGAGCGACGCTGTTTTCCAGAAACTCTTGTACCAGCATCGTATCCCTACCTCAAGTGGCCGAGGCCCGCTTACTGCGAACATAAGCCGCCAGCTTGCTGACCGAGTCAAAGTTGTCCGGCACAAGCTCCTCATCTTCCACAGTCACGTTGAAACTCTCATCGACAAAGGCGACCAATTCCATTATACCCATCGAGTCAACAATGCCCTCTTCCAAAAATGAGACCTCATCTGAATGTGGATAGCCTTTGTCGCTAAAGAGGATGTTTTCGGCGATGTACGTGCGAATCATTTCCTCAACGTTCTGCATGAAAAGCCCTCGCTTTCTCGAGACCTGGCAGGTTTTCGGCAACTCTTCTGCGGTGCCAGATCAGCGCGATGACGTGGCTACTTGGCCTGGAAGACACTTGCAAAACCTGTCAGGTCTGGCTGGTGTGCCGATGCTCACCGGACCCATTTCAACGCTTGCAGCCCCACGTTGATGGCCGACCGGGCGGACTGCCAGTTGTTCATGCTCTTGACAAAGGTCCAGATCGGTTTCGGCCGGAAGGACCACTCGCGAAAGGCCCGCCGCGCCCAGTACTCGATCCGCTCCGCCGGCAGGCCCGGATAGTCCAGCACGGTGGACTCGTCCATGTCCACCTCTTCCCAGGTGGTGCCGGGGCGGAACCAGCCGTTTTCTATCACGTCAAAGAAGAAAGGCGTGCCGGGATACGGGGCCGCGATGTGGAACAGCGCAATGTCCAGCGGCAGCTTTTTGGCCAGGTCCAGCGTCTGGCGGATCGTCTCCTCTGTCTCGCCCGGCAGGCCAATGATGAAATAGCCCCAGTTCATGATGCCGGCCGCCCGGCTCCAGTCGAGCGCGCGAACGATCTGCTCGTCCGTGATGCCCTTGCGGGCACGCCGGCGAATCTGCTCGTTGGCGCTCTCGATCCCCCAACTGACGAGCCAGCAGCCGGACCGGGCCATCATCTGCAACATCTCGGGATCCACGTAATCCACCCGGCTGTTGCACATCCACTTGAACCTTAACTCCTCCCGGATCATGCCCTGGCAGATGCCCATCACCTGCTCGCGGTTGACGGTGAACAGATCGGCGTACATGTTTACGTTGCGCAAGCCCAGGTCCCACAAGAGCCGGAGCTCGGCGATGACGTTCTCTGGCGAACGGACGCGCACCGAGTTCTGGTAGCTCACGTGCTTGATGCAGAACCGGCAATTGGCCGGGCAGCCCCGGCTGGGCACGACGAACGTATACGGCCCCTTGATGCCCGGCGCCCGGTACGTGTCCCACGGTAACAGGTGGTGCAAGGGCAGCGGCAGGTCGTCCAGGTCGCGGATGAAGGGCCGGTCGGGATTGATGCGGACCTGGTTATCGTCGGCCGCCCGCCAGACCAGGCCCTTGATCTCTTGCCGGTTCTTGGGACCGGGCCGCCAGTCCGGATCGTGCTCCCGGAAAAGCTTGAGCAGGCGTTCGTCAGTGCAAGAGCGGCCCTCCAGGGTATCGATCAGTTCCCGCAGCGTCAGTTCCGGCTCTCCCCGCAGCACGTAATCCAGCGTGGGAAATGCCTCCATCGTCTGCACCGGCATGGGTGTGACGTGAGTGCCAAAAGCGATGGTCCGCGCCCCCAGGCTGCGGGCCAGGAACGTGCCTTGCATGTCGTTGGTCAGCGTCGGAGCAGTGACCTGGGTGACGTAATACCGGGGGCGCTTTTCCCGCAGCAGCCGCTCAAACTCTTCCCATGTCATCCGGTGGGGGATGGCGTCGACGATCTCGACCGAATAGTCCGGGTGCAGCAGGGCCGCCAATTGGGCCAGGCCCACCTGGGGCCAGATCATGTTCTCGCGGCTGCGGCGGCCCACCCGGTGCTGGCTGCGGATCCAGATGCCCCCGTCCGGCGCTGGCGGATTCACCAGCAGCACGTCCACCGCCCCGGCCGGCCGGGCCTCCGTGGGCAGATCCAAAAGCACCTGGCTCACGTCCGGGAAATGGGCCTGGGGCAGCGGTCGCAGGGGCCGGCTGCCCCGGTTCTCCGCGACGTCACTCATGTCTCGCTGTCCCCTCCACAGGTTCGAGGTCCCCGGAGCGCTTGACTGGCCAGCCGTTCAAATCGGCGGACACCAGGAACTCGCGCTGTTGCAGTCCTTCCAGCACGCGCATGATGGTCCAGAAGATCATCAACTGCATCCCCACCAGGATCAGCATCGCGCTGGACATCAGATAGAGCCACAACCGGCTCACCGGCCAGCCGGCAAAGCCAAAGCCCAAACTGATCCCCCCGGCCACCAGGCCACCCAGCACCGCCAGCAGGCCCATCCAGCCAAAGTGGTGCTCCAGGGGCGGGTCAAAGATCGGCCGGCCAAAGAGCCCCTGGCGCACCGGCCGCCGGTGGAATAGAGAAACCAAATAGTTAAACATTGCGCCCAGTGAGAATATGCTCACCCCGGCCACCACCAACACCTGGGCAGCGAACAAGCCCAGCGTTCCCCAGGTGCCCAGTTCCGTGATGCCCTGCAACCGCACGATCACCAGCGCCAGGCCGATCAAGCCGGCCACGGCCAGGCACGCCACGCCAATGCTGCCCAGCATCCGCACCGGGTTGTAGTCGAGGGCGGTCCAGAGGATAGATTGCAGGAAGCGAGTGCCATCCCCCACGATGGTCAGCTTGGAACTGCCCACCCGCTCGGAGTAGGGGATCGGCACCTCGATCATTTCGAGTTCCTCGTGGATGGCCCGGGTACTCATCACCGGAGTAAAGTTCAGCCCGTCGGGCAAGGGATACAGGCGGGCCAGCATCTGCCGGCGGATGAGCCGCATCCCGCTGGCGCTATCGGATATGCGCTGGTTGCCGATCAGGCTGATCAACGTCGCGAAAAAGAGGTTGCCCACCCGCCGGCTCAGGGGCATCTGGCTCTCGGCGCCGGACATGCGAGAGCCGATCACCAGGTCTGCCTCCTGCTCCCGGGCGGCGTCCAGCAAGGCCGGAAAGTGCTCCGGCGGATAGGTGCCATCAGCATCCAAAAAGCCCAGCCACGTCCCCCGGGCCTGGGCAAAGCCCGTCTTGAGGGCCGCGCCGTAGCCGTGGTTGGTGCGATGGCGGATCAGGCATACCTCCGGGTACCCGGCCACGATCTCGGCCGTCCGGTCGTGGGAACCGTCGTCCACCACGATCAGTTCCAAGTCGGCGCCACGTGCTGCCAGCGCCGGCCGGATATCCAGCACCCGTTCCACGATGCTGGCGATCCCGTCTTGCTCGTTATAAGCCGGGATGATGACAGAAAGCGTTTCTCTATCTTCCATCGGTGCTCCCTTCTAACCGATCAGAAATAAACTGGCGTATCCGGCGGAGGCGCGTCGCCGGTGATGGTCTTGACGATCCGGGCCGGGACCCCGGCCACCACCGTGTGAGGGGGAACGTCCCGGGTGACCACCGCCCCGGCCGCCACCACCGCCCCGCGCCCGATGCGCACCCCGTCGGTGACGATGGCGCCGGCGCCGATCCAGACGTCGTCCTCTACGGTGATGCCCTGCGCGGTGATGCCCTGCTCCACAAAAGGCCGGGCCGGGTCGGCAAAGACGTGGTCGACGGCCGCCAGTTGCACCAGGGGCGACGTGTACACCCGGTCGCCGATGGTGAGGCCACCCTGGCCCCGCAACACGTTAAACTCGCCGATGAGGCTATCTCGCCCGATGCGGATGCCGGCGTGGGGCAGGTCGCGGAAATTATACACGTGCAACTCGGCGTGATGCATCACCAGCGTGTTCTCGCCGATCTCGATGCCGCCCGGGCAGGCGTGCAGATACACGCCCTCGTCCAGGTAGACGCCCGGCCCCAGCCGGACCTGGCTGGCAAAGCGGATGCGCACGCCTTTCTCGATGGCGACGATACCCTCTATGCGCATGATGAGCCGGTAGGCCAAGGCCCGCAGGCCGATGCCCACCACGGTCGGTATCCAACCAAACAGCGCGAGAATCAGTTGCTCCCAGACGTACCGACTCGGGCTGCTGGCCTGCCGGGAGAGATAGAGTTCAAGACCATTCATCTACTGACCGCCGCCTGCCGTATCCATTCTGCTCGTTCCGCGTCCCCGATGTGCCGATACCAGAAGGCCCGCAGATCAAGCTGTCCCTGATCGTTGCTCACCGTGGCCCACAGCGCCCGGCCCTCGTCCAGCCGGCCGTTGACGATGAGCGCCTCGCCCAGCAATTGCCGCGTGGTCACGCTCTCCGGCTCGGCGGCGTAGGCCGCTTCCAGGTGACGCAGCGCGTCCTCGTACTCGCCCAGCGAGAGCTCGATCATGCCCAGACGCCGGTTGGCCGTGGCGTTGCCGGGATCGAGGGCCAACGCTCGCTCGTATTCCGCCACCGGCCGGTCGAGGTCTACCGCCCGGCGCACCGCGTCCTGCACCGGCCACTCTGGCCACGAGTACACGCTCAACTCGGCCTGGCTCTGGCGCACCGCCCCCAGGTTCGAGTGGATCAGCGACAACGCCGGCCCGCCCCACACCAGCGCCAGCGCCGCCAGCAGGCCAGCGCCGACGAGCACGCCCCACGCCAGCCGGCGTTTGGCTCCCTCGGTCTGCGCCCCGGGAAATGGAACGGCAAAGGCCAGGGGCACGAATAGCAGCAGGACCCCTTCCCGGCCATACAACGCATTGTCGGCCAGGCCGTGCACCAGGATGACCACCAGCGACAACGCCGCCGCGCCCAACCCCGGCGCCACCGGCGCCGCGTCGTCTCGAACCAGAGGCTGCAACACGCCCCGCCAGACTGCCCCGGCAAAGAGGAGCCACATCCACACCAGGGCCAACAAACCGGGCAGCCCCTGGTCCACGGCGACGTTCAGAAACAGGTTGTGGCTGTGGGTGATAAACCCCACGTGGATCAGCAGCACATAGGTGGAGTAGAGCATCTGGAACCCACCCAGCCCGGCGCCGATAAAGGGATAGTCGCGCACCAGCGTCAGGCTGTTGCGCTGAAACTCTACTCGGCTGAGCCAGGTGGCCGGGCCGGGCAAGGCAGTGGGCGCGGCCACGAGTCCACCGGGCCAAAAGACCTCCACCCCCAGGACAGCCCCCAGCGTCAGCGCCAGCAGGCCGAGAAAGGCCCACGCCCGCCGCTTCGCGCTGCCCCGGCCCAACCACCCGGCGACGACCCACAGGCCGGCCAGCAGCAGTGCGCTCCCCAGCGCGATCCACGCTCCCCGCGAGGTGGTCATCACCAGGCTGAACAGCGTGAGGGTCAGCAAGCCCAGGCTGGTCCCCAGAGCGAGCCAACGTATTGCCGGCCGGGGCCGAGGGGAACGCCGGACCCCTTTCCAGGCATAGACAATCACTGACCCGGCAAACGGCACCATCATGGCCAAAATGCCGCCTATCTCGTTGGGGTTCAGGCGGTAGCCGGGCAACGGCGGCAGCAACGACTGCAGGGCCCGTCCCAGCCGACCTAGCGCCGCGATCTTTGTCGGGTGGGCGTCCCAATCGTGGACACCTAGAAAGTAAAGTGCCATGCCCGCGCCCAAGAACGCCGCCAGCCAGCATCGCCGCTCACCTATTGACTCTGCGTTGACGAAAGCGTAAAAGAGCAGCACCCCACCCACGATGAGCCAGAACCGGGGCCAGGCGGCCTGGCGGTCATAGGCCGCCCACAGTCCTGCGCCGGCGGTGAGCAAAAAGAGCATCAGGGGCAGGTCGAAGGGGGTCCGCCGAGTGAGCCGGCCGGTCAGCACCAGACGCGCCGCCCAGGGAGCCAACGCCAGGGCCAACGGCCACGCCCCCAGTTGGGGCCGCGCATACCACAACCCCCCGGCCACGATGGCGCAGACCAGGTCCACGTAGGGCAACCAGCCAGGCACAGCCCTTGAACGCCCCGGCATCATCTTGCTGATGATGTCCCTTCTCCCATCTCGT
>Ga0190284_1000563_pt1 | contig 20277 bp, 14 predicted proteins | sample 48691812_MG_FD_161668 | JGI IMG/M metagenome (GOLD analysis project Ga0190284, IMG submission 161668) | Hydrothermal vent microbial mat bacterial communities from Southern Trench, Guaymas Basin, Mexico - 4869-18-1-2_MG | ecosystem: Environmental > Aquatic > Marine > Hydrothermal vents >...
TCCGAAGAGTCCGGATGCACGGTAAAGCCGCGAAAGGAAAGCCCCACGTTGGGCGTCACGCCGTTGTCTTTCCGCGTCCAGCTCATGCCCCGGTCGACGGATTTATAGATATGGCCGGTCAACTGCAGGCCGACCCAGATGATTGTCGGGTCGTGAGGATCGACAGTGGCAGAGAACACTGGCACGTTGGCCTGGTTGGCCTCCAGTGGGACGAACCCTTCGTTGCTGGCTTGCCAGGTCAACCCCCGGTCCTGACTGTAGAAGAACCCGGCGTTGGCGTCGGTCACATACCAGCGCTCGTGATCATCGAAATCGTAGCGGATGTCGTATCCGAGACCGCCCGGCGGTCCGCCGCACCGCGTCCATGCCGCGGCCTGATACGCGGGCTCCGTCGGCCCCCCATTGGGGTCTCCAGAACTGGTGGAGTCCGATGTACTGCTGTCGTCAGGCTGAGGCGTTGCACCGCTTCCGCCCCCACCCGTGGCCGTGGCGCAGCCCGGCACGATTGCCAGGCACACGATCGTCGTCACTGCTGCGGCAATTGATTTCATAGTCACGAACTCCGGTCGTTGCAGAACTCATCCGGAAACCGCGGAAGAAAAGGGCGCCGGTTGGCGGACGCACTCACCTTGGCGGGCCGTGGGATGGGCTCCTGAAGAAGTCTCCGCGAGATCGTCGGTCCCGTATCCTGCCTATAATCGGCCGCCACGCCTGCCCAAAAGCGCACGACGGACCTATCGTACGCTGTTATCGGCTCGCCCGGCCGACGGCCTTGACTCCGCATCCGGCCCCACGCTGTCGCTCCTGCGGACGCCCGGCTGTGCATGCGGTTCCAGACCCGGATGGTTTCCCACTCCCGGCCGCGATCTGTCAGAGACCACGGTCCGCAGACGGCGATCTGACCAGCCTCTCCAACCGAGAGTTGTGTCAGAGTTGTGTCCAAACTACCCTGCAAAGGGTTGGGTGAAGGTCTCGATGGGGCGGTTGCTCGTCATCTTGATGCCTGTCTCTTCCATCTCGTCCGCATCCGTTTTTCGAACGAGGCGCGGGATGGCGATCGCTCGCCCGCCACGATCGCTTCGAAAGGCGCTGCGTTTTCTGGCGGCGTGAGACAAACCGCTGGCGGGCAAGCCCGCCGGCTGGCTGGGCATGACTACGTTTTGAAGGACGGACCCCCGTCTCAATGCCCGCTGGCATCCCCAAAACGGCGATTTCGCACGAAACAACTACCGGCTGTTGGGGGGAACTTCGGATTAAGAGGTGACAGAGCACTAGCACAGGGCACGTTTGGCCTCGGCGGCGAGGCGGTCGGCCAGGCGCGTCGGCTCGGGCAGCCGATACCGAACCGCACAGTCGAACACGATCTGTTCAGCTAACCCCAAGTCGATCCTGTGACCGACGCTCACGAAGACGGGCTTGACGCCGGTGCGGGTCCGCAAAACGGTGCCGATAATCCGTCCCTGGTGAAGCAGCGAGGTCCGCGCCCCACGTTCCCGGGCCGGGTCCTCCTGCTCGCCGACAAGGCGGCTCTTGGCACACCCGATCGTCGGCAACCCGACGATGACACCGACGTGACAGGCAATGCCGAAGCGCCGCGGATGAGCGAGACCGTGCCCGTCACACATCAGCACGTCGGGCGTGCGTTTCAGCTTGCGCAGGGTCGCGAGCACCGCCGGGGCCTCGCGGAACGAGAGCAGCCCGGGAACATACGGAAACCGAAGTTCACATACGGCGACGTGTTGCTCGAGCATGATCCGCTCACGCATGTCCCACAGCACCACGGCGGCGATGCACCGCCCGCCGTCCGGGGCAATGGCCATGTCCGCGCCGACCACCAGTCGAATCCGACCGTCCGGGCGGGCCTGGCGTACGCGTACCGCCAGCTTGGTCTGCACGGCGATGGCTTGCCGTGGTGTCAGGGCCCAACGATGCGGCGCGCGAGGGATCTTCATTCTGTCGGCCAGGATTCGGCGACTTCGATGGCCTTGAGCATGCTTTCGGCTTTGCTGAGGGTTTCGCGGTACTCGTTACCCGGCTCGGAGTCGGCGACGATGCCCGCGCCGACCTGGGCGTACACCTTGCGCTTGGGACCTGTGGGCTCGGTGATGACCAGGGTGCGCAGGGTGATGCACGTGTCCATGTTGCCGGCGAAATCGATATAGCCGACCGCACCGGCATACGGCCCGCGGCGGGTAGGCTCGAGTTCGTCGATGATCTCCATGGCGCGAATCTTGGGCGCGCCGCTGACCGTGCCCACGGGCAGCACGGCGCGCAGGGCATCGAACGCGGTCTTGCCCGGCGACAGAATACCGGTCACGTTGCTGCAGATGTGCATGACGTGGCTGTACCGCTCGACGGTCATCAACTCGTCGAGCTTGATCGTCCCCGGCTGGCACACACGACCGACGTCGTTCCGCCCCAGATCGACAAGCATGATGTGCTCGGCCCGCTCCTTGGGGTCGGCGAGAAGCTCCTTCTCCATGGCGAGGTCTTCGGATTCACTTCTGCCGCGTGGGCGTGTGCCGGCCAGCGGGCGATTGGTCACCACGCCGTCCTCAACACGGCAGAGTACCTCGGGCGATGCGCCCACCAGAACCACGCGCGGGCTCTTGAGGTAGAACATGAACGGCGAGGGATTGACCGCCCGCAAAGAGCGGTAGATGTTGAAAGAGTCGGCCGATGTCTCCACGCCGAGCCGCTGGGAGATGACAACCTGGAAAATGTCCCCGGCGCGGATGTATTCCTGACAGCGCTCGACGGCGGTTTCAAAGTCAGCCCGCTCGAAATTGCTGGCGTATTCATGGCGGGATTGGCCGCCGGGTGCCACCGGAGTCACGCCGGAAGCCCGCGTATCGGACAGGTTTTCGACCACGCGTTCGATGCGCCGGCGGGCGTCCTCGTACCCGCGGTCCACTCCATCGCGGTCGACGTGGACATGGGCGACGACCTTGATGAGCTTCTGCACATGGTCGAAGATGATCATCGTATCGTAGATGCCGAAAAGCAGGTCGGGCAACCCGCGGTCGTCCGTCGGCGCCTTCGGCAGATGCTCGTAGTAGCGGGCCGCGTCGTACGACGCGTACCCGACCGCCCCCCCAACGAAGCGAGGCAACTCCGGGAGATGATGGGCACGATAGCTTCTCAGGAGGTCCTCGAGTGCTGCCAGCGGGTCCGCAGTCGCCGAGGCCTGAGGCGGGCCGTCGGTCGGCGTCACCACATAGTCGGTCCCGGTGGCTTCGAACACCACCGTGGGGTCGACGGCGATGAACGAATAGCGGGCCACCTTCTCACCGCCGATCACGCTTTCGAGCAGGAAGGCGTGGTCCGCGTCGGCAGCCATCCGATTGAAGGCCGAGACCGGAGTCAGTTGATCGCTGAGCAGTTGAGTATAAAGTGGGACGGTGTTGGCACGCGAGGCCATCCTCTCGAAATCGGATCGGGCTGGCCAATAGGTTAGCATGACCGGATGCTACTGAGCACGGCCGAAACGGTCAAGGCTCGGGCGCGTGGGGTCGAAGGTGCAAGATGGTATACGAAGTGCTTGTCGAAAGCGGTTTTGTCGCCCGGCACGCAGTCCGGTTGCCCAACGGGACTGTCGAGTGCGTCCATGAACACGATTGGCGCGTGACGGTTCGATTCGTCGACGCAGAATTGGACGAGTGCGGCTTGCTGATCGATTTCGGCGTTGCCAAATCGGATCTTGACCACGTGCTCGCGCAGTTTGACCAAACCGACCTCAACCGCAACCCAACCGTACGCGGACTGAACCCCACCGCGGAGCATGTCGCCAAGCTCGTCTTCGAGGGCCTGTTGGAGCACTGCGGCGACCCGGATCGCCTCCAGAGCGTCAGGGTCAGCGAGGCTCCGGGTTGCGCCGCGGTGTACGGACGGGGCGAGCGGGGGTGAACTGCATGTTTCTCGCCCATTTGACGATCTTACGGGTGGTATCTAAGATGCTGTGGGATGCATCGCCGTACGGACGGAAACGCTGCGAGAAGGCATTGACCGATGGAGCTACCCTGCCAACGCTGCCAGAAAGCCCGGGCTACGGTTCATCTGACCGATTGTACAGGCGGTGAACCTCGTGAACGGCACCTGTGCGAGGACTGCGCGGAGCAGGAGGGCCTCACGCTCCAGCAGAATGCGGGAATCACCTCGATCCTCGAGAAATTCGTCCAGCACAGCAAGAAAGTGGAGGAGATCGCCCGCCTGACTTGCCCGAAGTGCGGTATCAGCTTCGCCGAGTTTCGCAACAGCGGCCAGTTGGGCTGCCCGCACGACTACACCGCATTCGAGAAGCTGTTGCTGCCCCTGCTGGAGCGCGCCCACGATGGTCGAACCGAACACGTCGGCCGTCAGCCCGGCGTCGCCGGCCCGGCGCGCAGCAGGCGAACGACCCTCACGCAGCTCCGTCTGGACATGGACCGAGCCGTGGAGGCCGAAGAGTACGAACTTGCCGCCAAGCTGCGCGACCAGATCAAGGCGTTGAGCAATGTCGAAGATTGACGACCTGACGAAGCAGACCGGGGAGTGGCTGCGGGGTGAGGGGCCGATGTCGGAGGTCGTCATTTCCTCGCGCATCCGCTTGGCCCGCAACCTGAAGGCGTATCCATTTCTCTCCCGGGCGGACGAGTCACAACATCGCAGGATTTACCGCGAACTCTCCGACAGCATTGCCAATTCGCCACTGGGCGACGACATCTTCTTCGCGGACTTCGAGACCCTCTCCGAGCTTGACCGACAGGTGCTGGTCGAGCGGCACCTGGTCAGTCGCCAACACGCCGAAGGCGAAGGCACGCGTGGGGTGGCGGTGTCCCCCAACGAACGGCGGGCGTTGATGGTGAACGAGGAGGATCACCTGCGCATCCAGGTGCTGCGGAGCGGGCTGCAACTGGACGCGCTCTGGGACGAGATTCGCGAAATCGACACGGGGATCGAAAAGCAGCTCGAGTATGCCTACCACGAGCGCTACGGATATCTGACCGCCTGCCCGACGAACGTGGGAACCGGGCTGCGCGTGTCGGTCATGCTGCATCTGCCGGCGCTCAAGCTGGTCAAGGAAATCGACCGCGTCTTCCGCGCCGCCCAGGACATGAAGCTGGCGGTACGCGGGATCTACGGCGAGGGAACCGAGGCGGTCGGTGATTTTTACCAGGTGTCCAACCAGATCACCCTCGGGCGAACCGAAGAGGAGATCATCGAGGAGTTCGGCAAGACCATCATCCCCAAAATGGTCGAATACGAATTGAAGGTCCGCGATGCGATGGCCAAGGAACGCACCTATCAACTGGACGATAAGGTGTGGCGAGCGTACGGCACCATGAACAATGCCCGGGCGATGAGCAGTGATGAAGCGCTGTTTCTGCTCTCGCACCTCCGCATGGGTGTAGCCATGGGGCGATTCAAGGACCTCGACGTGCATACGATCAACCGGCTCCTGCTCCAGACGCAACCGGCCCATCTCCAGAAGATCCATCACGAGACGCTGACCGGCGAGCAGCGCAGCATCACCCGCGCCGAGTTCGTCAGGGCTCGGCTGCGCGAATACCAGGCGCGAAACAACTGACTCGACGCGCAATCTGAAGATTGGTTGCAGGCTCCCGAGACCACCGTTGCGGAACGGTAGGTCGGCTCATCACGGGTGATTCCGGGCGATTCGAGGCGTCAGCTTGCTGCGGGCAAGATGCGACCCGACAAGCACTTACGCTTGTTTGCCGCAGCAGTTCTTGTACTTCTTGCCGCTACCGCACGGGCACGGATCGTTGCGCTGGGGATGCTCCTCGGCGAGAATCGGCTCGACCGGTTCGGGCAACGCCGGCTCATCGTCGGTGGGGAGCTGTTTGGCGTGGTCTTTATTTCGTCTTGCCCTCTCGCGAAACCTCTCGCCCTTGTCGTCGGCGCTTTTGGCCATCAAACCTGCTCCTGTTCATGGGACAATGTGGAACCCAGTGTTCGCCACACGTATCCTATCGGATTCTCGGCCCGGCGCCACCCCCACAGTACAAGTGTGGGCGGTCGCGATGATTGTGGGTTCCGCTCGGGCATCTATAATCCGGGAGCTGGAACCCGGACACCTTGGGGAGTTGGGACTTGGACCCGCGGTTACGCTTAGTTCTGAGTCTGCTGGCGGTGGGCGTCGTCTTTGCAGGCAGCACCGCCAGCTATCACCTGCTGTGCGGAACAAGTCTGGTCGACGCGGCTTACATGACCATCATCACGGTTTCAACGGTGGGATATCGTGAGGTGGTCGCGCCGTCCAATACGGCCCGGATACTGACCAGCCTGACGATCATTCTCGGAATCGGCACGGTATCGGTGGCGTTTTCGTCGCTCATCTCCGTGGTGCTGAGCGGCGAGTTGCGAGAGCTCAGGGGGAGGTCCCGAATGGAAAAATGCGTCAAACATCTCGACAAACACGTGGTCATTTGCGGCGGCGGGCGCATGGGCGCGTTGACCGCGGCCGACCTGATTCGCCGCGGCCTTCCCTGCGTGACCATCGACCAAGACCCCGCGGTCCTGCGTGAGCTTGCCGACAAGGACGACCTGTACGTCGAAGGCGACGCCACCGCGGAGGAGACGCTCCTGATCGCCGGTCTGAAGCGGGCCCGGGCACTGGTGGCGGTGCTGCCCCGCGATTCGGACAACTTGTACATTTCGCTGACCGCCCGCGGGCTCTGCCCCAAGTTGATGATCATCGCCCGGGCCGAGCATCCTTCCACGGAAGTGAAACTCAAGCGCGCCGGTGCTGACCGCGTCATTCTGCCGCACGTGGTGGGGGCGACCAAGATCGCCAACATTCTGACTCGCCCCAGCGTGGTGGATTTCTTCGAGACCGCCGCCGAAGGCGTGGAACTCGAGGTGGATCAGTACGTGATCGGTGAGCGGTCCAGCATCAGGAACAAGACTCTGCGGGAATCGGGTCTCCGGCAACGCGCCGACGTGATCGTCGTGTCGATCAGGAAGGCGAACGGAGCCATGCTCTTCAGCCCCAATCCTGACGAAATGATCGAACCCGCCGACACCCTGATCATGGTTGGCAAAGCGGGGGCCTCCGCCCGCCTGGACCGGTTGGGGTTGTAGAGGCCCGGCGTCAAGCCCGCCGCCGCGTGCCGTGGTCCACGCGGAGCGTGGCCATGAAGATTCGCTGTCGATTGAATCTGTAGCGTCGCCCCTTGTGGGACCGGCTTTCTAGCCGGTCAAGACAGGCTGGAAAGCCTGTCCCACAGTTTTGAGATAGGCTCTACTCACCGGAGGAATCGATCGTGACCTATCCTGATCTTCGTTCGTTCGTGACGGCTCTCGACGAGGCCGGGCAGCTCAGGCGTGTCTCCACCCAAGTGGACCCGGTGTTGGAGATCACCGAGATTGCCGACCGAGTCAGTAAGTCGCCTGCCGCCGGCGACGCCTCTCCACCGCCGACCGATCCAGTCCACGGTGGCTTGGGAGGTAGCGGCCTCTTTTTCGAGAACGTCAAGGGCTCATCCATCCCACTGGCGATCAATCTCTACGGCAGCTACCAGCGGATGCGCATGGCGCTGGGCTGCGATAGCTTCGAGCAGTTGGCCGAGCGCGTGCGGCAACTCATCAAACCCGAGATGCCCGCCACGCTGCTGGCCAAGATGAAGAAGCTGCCCGAACTGGTGAGGCTATCGGGCTTCGCGCCCAAGTCGGCCAGGACCGGTATCTGTCAGCAGGTGGTCCACACCGACGACGCCGACCTCAACGACCTGCCCATCATGCAGTGCTGGCCGGACGACGGCGGGCGCTACGTCACCTTCGCCGGCGTCTGCAGCGTGAACCCGGACACCGGCGTGAAGAACGTCGGCATGTATCGCGTGCAACTGTTCGAGCCGAAGCTGATGGCCGTTCATTGGCACATGCACCACGACGGTGCCGCCAACTTCCGCAAGTACGCCGCACGCGGTGAGCCCATGCCGCTGGCGATCGTCTTCGGCGGCGAATCCGTGCTGCCCTACGCAGCCACCTGCCCGCTACCGCCCGACGTCAGCGAACTGCTCTTCGCCGGGTTCCTCAAGGGGACGGGGATCGAACTGGTCAAGTGCAAGACCATCGATATGGAAGTGCCCGCCAACGCCGAGATCGTCATCGAGGGAATCGTCGATCCGACCGAGACGCTTTGGGAAGGGCCGTTCGGGGACCACACCGGCTTCTACTCGTTGGCCGACCAGTACCCGGCCTTTCGCGTGACGGCCATCACGCACCGCCGCGATCCGATCTACCCAAGCACCATCGTGGGCAAGCCGCCGCAGGAGGACTACTACCTGGGCAAAGCCACCGAACGCATCTTCCTGCCGCTCTTGCAGATGCTGGTTCCGGACGTGTTGGATTATTCGCTGCCGAGGTATGGTGCGTTTCACAACTGCGCGTTCGTGAGGATTCGCAAAGAATACCCGTTGCAGGCCCACAAGGTGATGTCAGCCATCTGGGGGGCCGGGCAGATGATGCTCACCAAGCTGATTATCGTGGTGGACGAGCAGGTAAACGTGCACGACGAGCACGATGTGATGTTCCACGTCGGCGCCAACTGGGACCCGCGCCGCGACACCGTACTGGTGGACGGGCCGGTTGACATCCTCGACCACGCCTCGCCGCAACTCGGAACCGGAGCCAAGATGGGCATCGACGCCACCCGCAAGATCCCCGGCGAAGGTCAAGTCCGCGAATGGCCGGCGGAGATCGAAATGACCCACGACATCAAGGAGCTGGTGTCAAGTCGTTGGCACGAGTACAGCCTGTAGGGCCCGCTGTGCGGAGTCTAGAGCCTATCCCAAAACTGTGGGACAGGCTTTCTAGCCTGTCTTGACCGGCTGGAAAGCCGGTCCCACAAGAGTTTTGGGATAGGCCCTACGCCTTTGGGGCTTCGGTTGGGGCGCTTGGCTGGAAGTCGGGGTGCTTGCCGCTGGCGAAATCACTGGTTTCCTTGCTTATGCGGACGGCGCACCAATCGTGCCCGCACATGCCACAGTAGTCCGCATCCGTTTCCAGGTCTTGGTCGTGCATGGCTCGGGCAGTCTCGCCGTCAAAGGCCAACTCGAGATGCTTCTCCCAGTTGAGCGCCGCCCGCGCCCGGGAGATGTCGTCGTCCCAATCGCGCACACCGGGGATACCAAGGGCGACGTCGGCCGCATGGGCGGCGATCTTGTAGGCGATGCAACCCTGCTTGACGTCGTCCAGCCGCGGAAGACCCAAATGCTCCTTGGGCGTGACGTAGCAGAGGAATGCCGCCCCGTGGTAGGCCGCCGCCGTGGCTCCGATGGCCGAGGTGATGTGGTCGTATCCGGGGAACACGTCGGTGACCAGCGGACCCAGCACATAGAACGGGGCCCCGTCGCAAATCTCCGCCTCGAGCTTCATGTTGCGCTCGATGTCGTTGAACGGTACGTGTCCGGGCCCTTCCACCATCACCTGCACACCGGCTTCGCGGGCCCGCTGGGTCAACTCGCCCAAGGTGCGCAGCTCGGCGATCTGGGCCTCGTCGGTGGCGTCGGCCAAACAGCCCGGCCGCAACCCATCGCCCAGCGAGTAGGCCACGTCATACTCGCGCATGATGGCGCTGATCTCGTCGAACACCTCGTACATGGGGTTCTGCTTGCCGTGGTGGATCATCCAGGTGGCCAACAGCGAACCGCCGCGCGAGACGATCCCCGCGACGCGGTTCTCGAGTAGCGGCAGATGCTCACGCAGCAAGCCGGCGTGAATGGTGAAGAAATCCACGCCCACCTTGGCCTGCATCTCCACGGTTTCGAGAATATCGTTACAGGTGAGTTCTTCGACAGTCTTGCCCACGATCATCTGGTAGATGGGCACGGTCCCCAGAGGCACCGTCGAGTGCGTCGTAAGGTACTCGCGGCAAGCGTTCAGGTCGCCGCCGGTGGAGAGGTCCATCACGGTGTCGGCCCCGTACTTGACCGCGTGCCGCAGCTTGGCTAATTCCTGCTCCTTGGAGGATTGGACCGGAGACGCCCCGATGTTGGCGTTGATCTTGGTCGTGATGGCCCGCCCGATGCCGATCGGGTCGAGCCCCCCGTGCGGCTCGAGGTGACGCTTGTTGGCGGGGATGACCAGGTGTCCCCGAGACACCGCGTCACGGATGAATGTGGCGGTGACGTTCTCGCGCTGGGCGACCCGCCTCATCTCGTCAGTGACTACGCCTTTGCGTGCTGCATCCAGTTGCGTCATGCGTTCCCTCCTGGGGTGCTCCACCAGACCATTCCGGTTGGCATGCGGCGGGACGGGCGTGCGTCGCTTCCCTACACAGGCCTCCCACAGACCCCCACCGGGCAGACCGACCTTGATCAGGTTCAAAGGCTATGCTCTCAGCCCGTATGATAACGGGCACACCTAGCGACCGACCTCTTGTAGCCGCTCGGTTGACAAATGTCAAACTTCGGTGATGCCCGTACGAACCGGAGGTCGTGTGCCCCTGGGTGACGAGCCCTGGAAGACCCGCGTTGCGAGTCGCCTGGGGTTGAACATCACCCCTCGCCCACGCTCCCCCTGCAAGGATGCGCAAAAACCATCCTGACACCTTTTCTCTTCGCGCACGACAAGAGCCGCCGGTAGGCTCGAATGGACGCCAAGCTCTCACACGCTTGCGCAAACGAGGGTTCGTACGAGTCTCCGGATTGGGCGGCGCTGTAGACCTGTTCTTTTGGAGCACTTAGTCCAGATATCCCAGCGAGCGCAACGCCTCCCGCGTCTTCTCGTCGAGTATTTCGTCCACTTCGCCCTCATCGTCGCTCGGCGCGCGGACGTACTCAGTGATGGCGGTCATCATCGCGGCCATCAGGCTTTCTTGGGTGGCTGCGTACTCCGGCTGGTCGATCAGGTTGTGCAACTCATTTGGATCGCGATTCAGATTGTACAACTCGTGCCGGCCGTCACTGCCCCAGATCAGTTTGATGCTGTCGCGAATGACTGCCCGTATGCGACGATCGTAAGGCCTCAGTTTCTCCTCGACGGTTTTCGCTGGGGCCCTTCGCATCGCCCGTTTCGCTTGCAGTGGCTTGTAGTATTCGCAGAGAATCAAACGTTCTGGGTCGGCCTGTTCGCCCAAAAGGTCATGACCTTGAAAGGGCACGTCCGGCGAGTCCACGCCGACGATGCCCAATAGGGTCGGCGCGAGGTCCGTCAGTTGAACGGGGCCCTCATGCCGCGAATTCGGCGCGAACAGCGACGGATAACGGATGATCAGTGGAATCTTGACCGTGGTCTCGTACAGCGAGAACACGTGATCCATGTGCCCGTGGTCCCCGATATTCTCGCCGTGATCCGACGTGACCACAAGAACCGTGTTGTCCAGCAGTTCCCGCTGCCGCAGGGCCTCAACCATTCTGCCGAGGGCATCGTCCACTGCCAGCAGTTCAGCGTTGTACAACTGGCGGAGATGGCGGAGCTCCGCCGACGTGAACTTTCTTTGCCCCAGATAGTGCAAAGGCCACAGGTTCCCGTTGAGCCTGATCGTCGGATCGGTCACAAAGCGGTTCATGAACCGTCCCGACGAGTTGTACGGCGAGTGCGCGCCGATGAGATTCACGAAGACGAAGAACGGTCTCGACTTGTCTTGCTCGTCCAGCGTGCGATTGAAGAGCGAGATCGTGGTGTCGGTCTTGGTTCCCCGCGATTCCGGCTCCATCTTCCAAACCGTGTGGTACCGGGTGAATCCTTGATCGAACCCGGACTCCTTCGTCAGGACCGGGTTCTCGACGATTGCGACAGTTTCGTATCCGCCGGTCCGCAACATCTCGGCCATTGTGACCAGACGATCGCTGAGCTCCCACCTTTCCTGTGTGCAGTGATGGGCGACCGGATACAGCCCCGTGAACAGCGACGCATGCGAGGGGGAAGTCCAGCTACTTGTCGCGTACGCGTTCAGGTATGTGCGCGACCCTGCGGCCAGCGCGCTGAGGTTCGGACTGGTTTGCGCGGAACACCCGTAGGTTGACAGCGCGTCCTGGCGGACAGTGTCCATAACGATGAGGACCACATTGGGCGGCACAACCTTGTCCCTCACAACCTGGCTGATAGACCAACCGGCCACCACGACCAGAAGGAGCAGGAGGGCCGAGACAATCGAATGGGTTTTGAGCTTCATCGCAACGAGTTGAGCCGACAAAAACTATGAAACCGGAGCCTCCGGGTGGTGGGTAGGTTGCGAGGCCATTCCTCGCTTGGACGCCTGACTACCCAGTTGAACAGAAGAAACCTAATGGACAACTTTATTGGATTTCGACGTCGATTACAAGCATACGCCGGCGCGCGTCCCGCTTGGCCGGCAACCCTTGGATTACAGGAGCACCTGATGCACGTTTGACTTGGTCCGAGGCGCCATGCTACGATCCCGGGCATGTTCGTCAGGACCTTTCGCTTTCGATCTCGGCAGGCTTCATGGTTGCTGTGCGTCGGCGCGCTGGCGGTCACGAGTCTGTCGGTCCTGTGCTTGGTGGCGGTCTGCGTGGCCCAGAGATTTGCCTACCCGTTCGAATTGTCCTGGATGGAAGGGTGCATCGTGGACCATGCGCGGCGTGCCGCGGCCGGCAGGCCCATCCACGGTCCGCCTTCGTCCGAGTTCATCGCGTTACTCTACACGCCTCTGAGCCACTACGTTGCCTCCTGGTTCATTCGAGCCGGAATGGAAGGGTTTGTTGCTGTCAGAGCCCTCTCGATACTGGGGATAACGGGCGCGGGGCTGATCGGCATGTGGCTTGCGTCCCGGGCGACTCAACACAAGTGGATAGGTCTGCTGGTACCGGTGCTCATTGCGTCGACCTACTTCGACGTAAACGCCTACTATGATGTGGGGCGACCGGACAATCTTCTGGCGTTCTTCTGCGTTCTCGCCGTCACCGCCCTGTCTTTGCGCACCACCGCTAGGGCTTTGCCGTTGTTCGTGATTGCCGCCTTAGGAGCTCTGTTCACCAAGCAATCTTCGGTGATATTCATCGCCGCGCTGTTGGCAGGGCTGTTTGTCGTGCGGCGGCGACTCGCGGTGCTCGCTGGAGTCGCACTGGCGACCGTCGGGGGGGCGATGGCCATCCACCTCCAAAAGGCTACGGATGGCTGGCTTTATGTCTACACGGTCGAACTGCCGTCCAGCTTGGGCTGGAACCCCCTGGGGCTTGTCGAATCTCTGGCCACCGACTTCTTCGGAAGCTTCGCACTCCCGACAACGGCAGTGATTCTGACCGCCGCGGTGGCGATGGTGACACGGTCGAGGTCAAGACGTGCTCTCGACTCCCGTCAACGGACTTTTCGGGTCTTGCTCATTGGTACGGTTGCGGCCGGCATATTTTCTGCGACGTCTCGCGCGACCGTCGGCGGGGCGGAGAATGCCCTCATACCGTACGCCGTAATGGGGTCCGTCTTCTTTCCAGTGGCGGTTGTGACTGTCGTCGAGCGGTTCGGCGACGTCATGCAGCGCGCGGTCGGCTGGCACCTGGGGCTGCTGGTGCTGGCTATCGCGGCGGCGGGCGGGCTCGCCGATCCGAGCGGGTACATACCGACGAAGCAGGACGAGGTTCGATGGCGACGATTTCGCACAGAGCTCACACGGTACGGGCCGCCGCAACGCCTATGGGTGCCGTGTCATGGTGCCGCACTTGGCGCTGGCGACGACGCCCCGATGCGCCCTCACTTGATCACCATCACGAACTACATCGGGAGGGATTTCAGCACCGAGGGGGAGCGAAAGCTGCCCGAGGATCTGACCGCCCTCATTGAGGAACAGTATTTCCGTGCCGTTGTCATGCGCAAGTACCGCCGGGGGTTGCAGAAGCTGATCAAGCGGTACTACAAACCGGATGATAGCGCTCCCGTGTTCGTCCTGCCCGTGTTCAGTGGGTGGCATCCGGGCCCCGAACGAATCTGGATTCCGAGAGGGAGGCCGCGCGCGCAGTGAGCGGTGGAAACTGTTTGGCGAACGTGAATCGGCTGATCGACGACGAAGCGGCACAATGTGTTCGGCACTCGGTCATTTGTGGTGTGCCTCTGGATGACGGGCCTTGGAAGACCCGCGTCGCGAGTTGTCTGGGGTTAAACATCACCCTTCGCCCACGCGCGCGCCGCCGCAAGGATGCGCAAAGATCATCCTGACATCTTTTCTCCGTCCGGCGCTTTCGGGAGAAGAGCCTGGTTTTTCTGTTGACAGTGCGTGTGGGGGGGATATTATAGGATGTTACCATCTGTGGGCAGTGCAATTACGGGTGTAACAGGCCAAGATAGGAGGATTCACCGATGATGAGAGCAGTGCGTCGATGCTTCGCGTGGTGGGTGATTCCGGTATGCATGGTCGGGTGCTGGGCGGTTGTCTTTGCTGATGAGCAGCCCGCGCCGAAGGACCCGGAGAACATGGAGACTCCGCCGGCCGCGACCGTCAGCCCGCCGCTCGAAGAGGGGGGGGATTTGGAGGGGTGGTGTGGGGCCACCTGCTATGATCGAGCGGCCTGCTTTCGCCTGGACGTTCCTCCGCCGGCGTGCGATCCCGTGGGCCCGAAGACCTGCGCGGATTACGTTTCCGTGGACTACAACCCCAACCAGGTACCGATACGAACCTCCCGGTACTATGGCGAATGCACCAAGAAGAAGGCTTACACGGATGGACAGGTGCTGTGCTCCATAACAACCTGGTGGATCGAAGAGGACAACGGGACTCTCTTCCAGTACTGCAGTGGCGACCCTCCTCTCGCCTGTGTGGGCTCGGTTGGCTGGTGCCAGGCATGTGAGAAGGACTGGGAGGTTTGGTCCTGGGTCCCGAACGTAGTCTGTGTCCACGATCCGAAGTGCTGCGAGCCAGAGAGCCCGCTTCCCTAACCGGACGGAAACGAAGGCATCGTGAGGCAATGAAGTACACCATTCTCGCACGGGATCTGGCTGGAGAACAAGAGAGTATTGACCGTAACGTTGCTTGGCGGTTTCCTTACATTGCCTTACGAACTCTGAGGAGCTAGTTGATGAATACCGAACGAGAGTTTCGCGGTAGCGGGTGGGCGTGGGTCGTGTGTGGCGTATCTGTGTGCCTGGTCCTGGGCGCGCGCGTGCCGACGGGCTTTGCGGAAGATGTCCCTGAATCCGAACATGTCCGCGTCCTGCGCATGCTTTCTGCCCACAGCAAGCAGACGTGGGACGGGGTGAGAACGTGGCGAGGCGAGCTCAGAGTGGACTCCGTGCGCTGGTTCTCCGGTGAGAAAGCGAAGCGCTTCTTTGAAATGGTTGATCCGCTGGAAGGCAAGGTCCGTTCGACGAACTTCAAACGGATCACTCACCAGTCGGTCACGTTTGCGGTCGACCTGGAGCACGACCGGGTGTTCTCTCGTCCGAGGAACTGGCCCGACGTCTACGTGGACGTTGAGACGGGCAAGCCCTTTGGCATCCAGCGCGAAGACATGTGGTTCGAGACCAGCGCCCCGGTCTCGATTGTCACGGCGGATGCGTTCATCACGTTCGAGCCGAATATGCCCCACCCACTCCCCAGTGGTGGCACCGCCCGCGCGGCCTTTCGCTACCCCCTCTTGGAGACTGCTTTCCACGAAGTGGGCGTGATTGGGCGAACTTTCAGTACGGTGTACTACGCCCCGGCTCCTGGGGAGAGCGAGCAAGCGCCGATTGTCGATCCGCGGGCGTATCTCAGCACGGGTCGCCCCGTGTGGATGGAACTTGAACTGATCGCTGACGCGATTGAGCAAACCGGACCTTGGGAGATTGACGGGCTGGCATTGCGCGTTCGGAAGGAAGGGAGCGGCGCTCAGGAGCAGTACCACCTGGCGGTCCCGGCCAAGTCCGGGTCCGGGCGGTACATGCAGAAAGAGATGACGTTCCGCGCCGATGTCGGTTTTAGCATCATCCTGCAGGTGCAGCGCGAGCCTGGGGAGACCGCGAGCCAAGAGAGACGCTGGGCGTACAAGGAACAGGCCGGGTTGTTCCTACCCTCGCTCGTGGAAACCAAGAGGTTCGACACGTCGGATGGGTCACTTCGCTCCCAGGACACGGTGTCCTTCATCGAGTCCGAAGTGAACAAGGCGATCGCGCCGGAGACGTTCACCTGCCGGAATCTGGGCATGCAAGAGGGAGACCGCGTCGTTGACAAGTCTGCCGGCGGCCGCGTGAGTGTTTATGAGGGTGGAACGCTGAAAGTGCTTGACGTCGTGGATGTGCCCGGAACCTCGAGAGAGGGCACCTCGTCGGACTGATCGCTCAGTCACGTTTCAGTTCAGCAGCGGCGACAGGAAGCGCGGTGCCGCGTCACGCAGCAGGGGCGCGCCCTCGGGTGACCAAGTGCCGGTTTCCTGAAACGGCCTGCGGGAACGCAAGCTGTTTCAAACTTCTACCACGGACTCTTAAGGGCCGGCAAGCTGGAAGATGAAGAGCGTTTGGTCCGTCGAATCGACGTCGCCGTCGGAATCGAGGTCCGTGCAGGCACACTCACCCACAGGGGCTCGGCCGGCGCAGGCCTGGAAGGTCGCGAAGTCCTCCAGGTCCACGTCGCTGTCGCCGTCGCAGTCGGCGCCGACGACGGCGGTCATCCGCACGTCGCACACCTCGTGCGCGCCGACGGAGGCCTGCAGCGCCCAGGAGTCGAGCTGGGTCACGCCGCATTGCTCGTCGCGGAACGCATAGTCCGAGGCCAACACCTGCACGGCACCACCGGTGGGGGCGACGTAGACGGTATACGTATGGTTCGGCACATTGACCATCATCTGGAAGCGGTACGCCGCATCGGTTTCGTAGGCGATGGCAGCTTCCGCCTCGTAGGCGCCGCCGTTGCGGACGTCAATCGTCCCGGACGTATTGAAGCGCACGATTGCGGCGTAATCCGACCAGGTGCTGCCCGCCCCCTGGGAAAGGGCGGTCAACCCGTCGATGTCGTCACTCCCGGGGACGGCTTCGAACTGAACGTGAATCAGCCCGTCGCAGGCGGCGAATGAGCGGTTCTGCCAAGTGGGCAGACTCGTCAGACAGTCGCCGCGGGGGTTGCTGAACTGCTCGTAACGGGCGACGGCTTGCAGCAGGTAGTAGTCGCCCCAGATCAGCGATGCGTCCACACCTTGACCGAAGTTCTTGTTGTACGTGCCGTGCAGGAGCGTGCCTTCGCTCTCGACGCCGTTGGAGAGATAGGCATCGGTGCACAGGGACTTCAGCATCGAGCAGCCCGCGTCCCAGTAGTGTTGGTGTTCGAGGGGATCGGTGACCTGTGTGCTCAGCTCGAAGAGACCGGCGGCGGCGATGGCGGCGGCGGAGCTGTCGCGCTCCTGATCGGGACCCGGCGCGTCGAAGTCCCACGGGGGAACGTGATCCGCGGGGAGATGGTCGATGAAATAGTCCGCCATCTCGCACGCGGCGGTCAGGAACTGTGCCGCGCCGGTCTCGCGATAGAGCGTCGCAAAGCCGTGTATCCCCCACGCCTGTCCGCGCGACCACGTCGAATCGGTCGCGTAGCCATTGAACGTGCCTTGCCGCAGGACGACGCCGGTGGCGGTGTCGAAGAACACCTCCTGGTAACTGCTCCCGTCGGGTCGGATGAACTCATCGGCGGTCCTCTGGGCGTGGCTGACCGCCATGTCGTACCAGTTCGGCAGGCCGCCGTGCTTGGACGCCCACAGCAGCAGTTCGAGATTCATCATGCCATCGATGATGACCCGGCAGTCGCCGGTCGTCGCGTCTTTGTCGCCGGAGGCCCGCACACATCCGACCGTGGTGTTGTACCGTTGGGCCAGCGATCCGGCCGCCGTTAGGATTACGTCGCGATAGTCGGGTAGGCCGGTCAGCCCGTAGCCTTCCCCGTAGCTGCAAAAGATCATGAACCCCACGTCATGATGGTCGGTGAGGTACTGCTGCTCCTCCAGGCCATTGGTCCAAAACGCGGCGGCGCTCTGCCACGCCACATCTCCCGTCCGCGCATAACAGCGCCACAACGCGCCCGGAAAGAAACCGCTGGTCCAGTTGCTCGGGGCTGTTGTGACCCACGTGCCGCCGGCATCGGTGTTGATCGGATAGCCGTCCGGGGTGATGTCCAGTTGCCCGTGAGCCCGTTGTACGGCGGAAGCGATCGCCGTATCGAGGAGCGCATCCCCGGAGAGAATCTCGAAGCCTTTCACTGCCGGGTTCTGAGCGACGTCGTGAGAAAAGTCGATGTCCAGGTTGGCGTCCGGTCCAACCGTCACGATGAACCACTTCATCAGCGCGGTGTTGAATCCCGCTTCGGCGTAGACGTCGAAACCGTCCAACACGACAGCCCCTTCGATAGCGACGTTAAAGACGCGCTGGCCCGGGCTGGTGATCTGGTCCCAGGTTTCTGCGAAGAACAGCCGCACGAGCACTTCCTCACCGGCGGCGATGGGGAAGTCCCACTCCATCTCCGCATCCCCGCCGGCGTCCCAACGCTCCGACTGAAAGAGACCGGTCGGCACTTCAGGCGGGATCAGCGCATCGCGGTCGATGTCCGCGGGCGTCGTGCCGATGGTGTTGCCCGTGTCCAGGTAGTTCGAATACGGCGACGGGTTGGCGACGGTGTCCTCGGCCCAATCGGGCAGCGACCCGTCAGCCGCCCCAAGCTCCGGCCCACCGGCGTTGATCCGAAAGAGCACGGTATTCTGCCGGGCGCGCTGCGTCTCTGCGGACTCGCCCGCACTGCGCCCGGCGCCGCTCTGAACCGCTGCCGACGCGACCAACCACGTCACTACGAGAACAGTCCCCCGCACGCCGCGGATACCGGGCCACGGTCTCGACCTTCGCCATTGTGCGCTCATCGGGTGTTTCCGCCTACTCCTGTGGTTCTGTGCATGCTTCTCACGCCGCCTCCGGATTCAGGCAGCGCCCCTTGGGCACCTGCGCCCGGCCACGATAGCAGTATACCACGGTTCCATCGCGCCGGCCGGAGTTGCTCACGCTTTTCCGCCCCGGGCGGTCGCACCGCTGACACCGAAGTCCCGGCCACCCGCCATAACTAAGCCTGACTTCCTTCGGGTGTGGCCATCTTTTTTGGCAAACAGGGATTTCGGCGTGATGAACCCTCGTCTGTGTGTTGGAAATGAGGGTTTGCGAATGCCAGTGCGCGGGTTGCCAAAATCCCTGGCCAGACCCCTTCCTTCCCGTTCCATGCGATTCCTTGGACGAACGCCTTTCTCGCTGATATGCTTCACGTATTGTGCGGCTTGGTTTGGCCGTGCGGGCGACAACGCCGACGTTGCTCTGCATGCCAGCGATGTAGGGTTCGCCTAATGTTCGCCCCACTGTTTAGAGGTGACGGGGCATGCCGATACCCGACTATCAGAGCTTCATGCTTCCGCTGCTCAAGTGGAGTGCTGATGGGAAAGAACATCGGCTGCGAGACGCCTACGAAGTGATTGCGGATCAGAGCGAACTGTCTTCCGATGAGCGGCGGCAACTCCTCCCCAGCGGTTCGCAGCATGTCTACAAGAACCGCATTCAGTGGGCAAAAGTCTATCTGACGAAAGCCAAGTTGCTTGATCCGGTGCGTCACGGCGTGTTCAAGATCACGCCGAGAGGGTTGGATTTGCTCGCCAAGAATCCGCTGAACGTGGATTCCAGGATGCTCATGCAGTACGAGGAGTTTCGGGAGTACAAGCAACCATCGGATTCGGAACCGGCGACGGCAGAGGAGCAGGTTCCGCAGGGAGGTGATGCCCGGACCCCAGAGGAACAACTTGAAGCTGCGTACAAGACGCTCCGAAGCACTCTGGCCGAGGAGGTTCTCGAACAGGTCCAAACCGCTTCTCCGGCCTTCTTCGAGAAGCTCGTAGTGGAGTTGCTCGTAGCGATGGGCTACGGCGGTTCTGTCGAGGACGCCGGTAAGGTGTTGGGGCGGAGTGGCGACGAAGGAATCGACGGGATCATCAAGGAAGATCGCCTCGGGCTGGACATCATCTACGTGCAGGCCAAGCGTTGGCAGGCCGTCGTTGGACGGCCCGAAATTCAGAGATTCGTGGGGGCACTCCAAGGACAGCGGGCGAGAAAGGGCGTCTTCCTGACGACTTCTTCCTTCACCCGCGAGGCCCAAGCGTACGCTGCCGGGATCGATAGCAAGATCGTCCTCATAGATGGTGAGCGGCTGGCCCAGCACATGATGGACTTCGGCGTAGGTGTGTCCAGCGTTCGTACCATCACGATGAAACGCCTTGACTCCGATTACTGTCCCTCGATGGGAGGGAGTGAAGCCCTCGCCTTCAGGCGACACCTTAAGGTACACTCCTTCGCATGGAGAACTACCGTACATCAGCACATACGCGTTTTGACATCAAGTAC
>Ga0190284_1000564_pt1 | contig 20242 bp, 9 predicted proteins | sample 48691812_MG_FD_161668 | JGI IMG/M metagenome (GOLD analysis project Ga0190284, IMG submission 161668) | Hydrothermal vent microbial mat bacterial communities from Southern Trench, Guaymas Basin, Mexico - 4869-18-1-2_MG | ecosystem: Environmental > Aquatic > Marine > Hydrothermal vents > Microbial...
GATGGCCCTCCAGGATTCCAATCCCTATGGAAAGGTTTTGCACGCTTCTACGATATGGTGCACATTTATCAACTCAAAGAGTCGTCACCATGAACGCGCCGCAAAGTATTTGTGGGACAAGGGCAGCCCTAGTCATCCTGCACCGAGGATAAGATCTGAACCAGATCCGAGAAGTCAACCCGCCTGCGGTACGCCGCGAGGCGGGTTTGTTATTTTGTTGGCTGAGATTGACAACACCGCTCAATCCGGTTCGAGATCGCATCCGGCGTTTGGATCACGATCCGTGCGTGAAGAACACCGACGCTCTTTCGAACTCTTGTATCAACTGGACGTCGTCGTCTAAATTCATTAAGTCACTGTTCTGTGCATCAGAGTCCCATTCAACACTGAGTATTTTTCCGTCCATGCTCAGTATAATTCGATATCCGTCCTCTGTTCTCACTTCGATGCCAGGTTGATCGGTTGTCGTTACGACGTCGATAGAGTCTTCCGCTCCCACAACACAATCATTTCGAGGGGCAAAGACACGATACCACTGGCAACATTTGCCCGGTGTCTTGTCCCCCTCCCCAGGGGCTTTCGCATCAACAACTGTACGATCACTGATAAACGATAGTCCGTCGATAATGAAAAGAGCCAAACGGTATCGACCGGCTGCTTTTTTTTCTTTTTTCGTGAAATGGTTGTTGTGAGACAAAACCAGAAGATCGTCGTAATATTTATTCGATCTTCGGATGGCTTTGAATTGGAGAAATCCTCCGGGATTCCAGAACATGCCTCGGTCTCGACCATTCCTGTTGAAGGCCAAAATCAGAACGGGATTGAATCCCGCTGATACTTCACAAAATACTACGACTTCCTTACAATCATCGCCATCGAAGTCTACAAACAACATCTGATGGAATATGGGTAAGAGAAGGCAATTCGGCCCCCAAACCCCCTTATCTCCGCCTATCTCATAAGGAATTTTTACTATTTCAGGATCAAGTTCTTTTCAGGGGTTTCAATCCGCTCACTCCCCCACAGATCGAAGCTACCAACACAATCAACGCCGGTGAAGCCTTGGGTGTGGAGCTCTTCAACGCACGCCCTGGGCAGGTATTTGTGCTGCTGGTAAGTGCTTCCGACAAAGGATCTGTGATCTTACGCGAACCTTTCGATATTGGTCTCCCTGCCTACGTAGCGGCTGTCGGCGGTCGGGTGATGATGACCGGCCAGATGCGCGTCTTTTTCCAGATACCAAAGCCGCTGCCCGGTGGATCGCGGGACATCTTTTTCGAAGGAATGATCTTCGATCCGAAAGGCATTCCATTGAATGCGGTCGTATCGACCAATATGGAAACGGTTTTTGTGCAAAACTGAGGTATTGACAAGGAACAGATTAGCACGACGCCGTGAGCTGACCAGAGAACGGGCCTTTCCCCTTGCGGAGAGGCCTGGTTTATTTTGTCGTAGGCTCTACTCGTCACCCACCAAGGCTTCGAGTGCCTCTTCGAGCTGGGATTCGAGGTTCCAGGCGTACTCGGGATCGATATCGATGGCCAGCTTCGTCAGGCGGGCACTCTCTTCTTTGTCGCCGAGCTTTAGCAAGGCGCGCCCTTTTTTGGCGTAGAACTGGGCGTTGAGCGGATCGAGCTCGATCGCCCGGTCCCATATCGCCACTGCTTCCATGTATTTGGAGTCATCGTAGAGCAACTCAGCGTACTTGTGGAACGTGAGGGGATTGGTACTGCCCTCATCGATGGCTTCGTTGTAGAGGCGTTTGGCGCGGATCGGCCTGGTGGGATAGCTACTCATGGCTGCCGACGCGGCCTTCTCCTTGCCGCGCGGCGTGATCAGCTTGAGCTTCTCGGTCACGTAGTCGTGCCACTCCTCCTCGAGGGCCAGAAAGTCTTCTATCTTGGTGAGACCCAGCGTCTTCTTGAAGAACCGCAAGATCTCCTCACCTGCGACCTGCTTCAGGTTGCCGCGGTGGGTCCGTTTGACCTCCTTGCTCCGGGCAAGGCCGATCACGAACTTCTTGAATCTTTTCTCGTAAGTGGGGTGATCCATGAGAAAGTGTACGAGCGACCAACCCCAGGAGTAGTGTTCGTACATGCGCTCTGTTTTGACGATCTTCTCCAGACTCATCATGTTGCCGGTGGCAATGTCCGTTTTGATCTGGGTCAGGCGGCCTTCCTGGATGAGGCCGGAGGTGACCTTTTTAGTCTTGGAATCGTATTCGCTGGCACCGTAGAACTCCGCCAGGGATTCGCCGGGGAAGTGGGGGTAGTTGAAGTCGAGATCGATCAGCTTGGTGAGATAATGGTTGGTCTCGTGGAACATGACGTCTTCGGTGAATTCCGGATCGATGCGATCGTAGTAGAAGTTGAGCTCCATGGGCTCTACGAAGCGGAAGTATCCGGCTGCGCCGCGGGCGCCGCCGATCTGGGTGAATGACTCCAGGTCGAGGTAGAAGCAGATCTTCAAACGACCCAGTGACTTCGGCTGGCGAATCTTCCAGGCCTTCGAGAACGCCGTGAAGTACGCTTCCATGAGGTCGCGATAGTGTTCGAAGATATGCTGGGGAACGGTGTACTCGAAATCGAAGTGTTTGGTCTTGTCGGTCCGGCGGTTCCGCCAAAGGCGGTGGGCCTCCTCGTCGGCGATCTTTTTGTGTCGCTTCTTTAGATACTTTTCGATCTCCCGATCCCTTTTCGCCGGCGACATCCAGCGGCCCTGGAACGGAACGAGCCCCTTTTCGGCTTTTTTCTTTTCGTCATCTGTTTCAGGCACGAAGGTCGATCCTCCGGCGATGATCGTCTCCAGGATGAGATCATCCGGCACGAACACCTCACCGTTTTCGAAGCTGATCTTGACCCCGTCCTCGACCTTCTGCATCGGCGGCCCTTTCAGGATCCGCCCGTCTTTGAGACAGAGTATATCGGCATCGGCATGAACCGTGAACGAGCACAGCACGCATACCAGAGCGCAGGTCAGTCGTATCATGTGAAAGCTCCTCTGACGGTTCCAGACGATCTTTAAAAACGCTTTCTCATCGGTTTTGTAACCTAGGTTAATCGTCGACCATCCGTTTGAAAGCAGCGTCGAGCGCTCTCCAGTCCTTTTCGTCCCAATCGGCGAAGGTCCGTTCGAAGACATCATCGAGAACGCGGCGCTCCTTATCCTTCCAGGAGTTCTGTCTGCGCTTGAAGTACTCGTCTTCCTCTTCTTCGGTGGTGGGCTTTTCCTCCGGTCCCGACTGCTTCGCCTCGATTTTGATCTCCTCGGTAACGTCAGCAAGGTTCTTCAGGTAGTTCCAGAATACTTTCTTGGTTTTCTTGCTCTTGGATCCAGGGCCGACGAGGAAATAGCGCACAAGGGCCGAAGCCTGGTTGCGGATGATTCGATCAGAATAGAACTTTTCGGTCCCCATCAGCATCAGATCCTTCGGCGTGCTGAGTATCCCCTTGGAATGGGCCTGCTTGAGGCGCACCCGATCATAGGTATCCTGAGGAAATTCGAGCCGCTTGCCCTTGGAGCGGGCGTTCAAGAACATATCATCCAGGCTGGAGTCGACCCACCGCGGCAGAGCCCAATAAAGCTCGCGGTCGCGGTCGTTGAACCAGAGCTCCATTACGCGGCGGCTGATGAGGTTGAAACTCAGCTCGGACCAGGTGGGGTCGTGTTCGTATTCGATGATGATGTTGTTGAAGCCCCCCGAACTGAACGAGAATGAACCTCGATTCTCGACCTTGAAGGCCTTCAGGATCGGGGCTCGCACATACTCATCAGGACCGATGAAGCCGAGGTTGTCGTCCAGCCATTTCATGATGGCTTGACAGTGAATGGCGATCTTTCTGGCGCGGGACTTATCGATGTTGCTGAGAACGAGGATGCGACCGACCTTGCTGTGTTTCCAGCCTTTGGGAAGGTCTTCCAGTGCCTTGGCATGTGCCTCGATTTCGAGATCGAGACGGCGTTTCGTGCGCTCCTCGAGTGTAAGCTCGTCCCAATCCACACGTGAGACGATCGATGATGAATCAGCGGCACCCGTGGGGAGCCTACCTTCACGATCGATGACGCGGAACGACTTCACGCTCCGCATGATGACCGCCATTTGTTTGGCACCGGATTTTTCTAGCATCTCATACTGGATTGCGATATCCAGCTCTTCCATGTGGAAAACCCAGGCGATGATCCGCCGCGGGCCGGACCTGGCCAGCTTTTCGATCTTCACCTCGTAGCAGGTCACGGGAACACCCTTGACACTCGATTCTTCCTCGGCCGAAAAAAAGAATCCCCCTCCGCGATAGGATCGGCCGAGGTAGTCCTTGTAGTCCTTGTAAGGATCCCGTAAGGCGATGATCATGTTACCATCGTCGTCTTTATCCGTTTTCACCTTGCTGCCTTTGATGACCTCGTGGACGAAGGCGATGACGGTCATCTTCGGCTGGAACTGCCATGACCAGCCTGCGGGGTCGCTGATGTAGACGGATTTCTTCGAGATGAACTCGCCGATGATCCACGGCGAACCCGTGTCACGGGAGGACAAGAGCCAGTTTCTCGGAGGCGTGATTCTGTAGCCGTAAGTGGTGTCTTTGTGGACCTGTGCCACGCAGAGGCTGAACGGAAGTATCATGAAAAAAAGAAGGAACCAGAGAAAAATCGAAGCTGGCCGACGCATGATGAAACTCCTCTTCTCCAGAATCGGTCCTGCTGCCGTATTTGCGAACCGTGTTTTGGCATCCTATTCCTGTGAATACGGTAGGTCAGGCTTTTGCGCTTGTCAAGACCGAATATCTCGACCGAATCCAAGGTCGAGGATCGTTGAAATCGTCGATCACATTATCGATCGACATTCCGTTGAACATGTGAATCTTCATAGAGCGAAGAATCGCAGAATCTGTGACAATTTCTAATAGTTTCCTTATTTTTGTTGGTACAAGACCATGGAGACTCCATCAAAGCTTGGGATCGTCACTGCTCGAGCTGGATGATCCCTTCCTGCGCCGGCATGAGCACCTCTCCGCCCTGCTCGGTGACCATGACCGTGTCCTCCAGCCCTACGCCGCCGCGCCCCTCGAAAATGATCTTCGGTTCCAGCGCGATCACGTTGCCGGCCTGCAGCGGTTCGGTGAATCCCGCCGCCAGCACGGGCCCTTCGTCGAGCTCGAGGCCGATGCCGTGGCCGGCGAAGCGCACCTTGTTCGATCCGCTGCTCATGAAGGCCTTCGAGAAGCCGGCCTTTTCGGCCATATCCAGTGCGAGAGCGTAGATGTCGGCGGGCACGGCGCCGGGGAGCATGGCCTGCAGGATCGCGTTGCGGATCTCGATCGTTGCCTGGTGAGCTTCGATGAGCTCGGGGGCCAGCTCGCCGCGTACGAAGGTTCGCGCGAAGTCGTAGTGATAGCCGTTGTAGCCACCGAGCATGTCGATCAGGATCGGTTCGTTCGCCGGAACGGGCCGCGGGCTGTTGATCGTGGTGATCCCGGTGTACTGCGAGAAAACCGCGACCGGTCCGTCGAACGGCCAGGGGAAGCTCGATGACGGCCCACCCGAGACCGCACCGCCCACGTAGACCTCGCTGCGCCAGCCACGTGTGCGGATGAAGCCGTGATGCCCCCGGCAGCGCATGGTGTACACCAGCAGAGCCGAAAGCTCGTTCTCGGTCATGCCGGGTTGGTAGAGGCGCGGCGCCTCCATGAAGGCCTCGGTCACGATGCGCCCGGCGGCGCGGATCGCATCCACCTCGAAGGAGCTCTTCACGGTGCGCTGCTTCCAGATTATGCCGGAGACATCGTCCCACTCAGCTCCGGGCAGCGTCTCCTGCCAGCTTTGCCAGGTGTTGAAGGGGACCACGTCGCCCTCCATTCCCAGCCGCGGAGCCGCCGCCGGGCAGAGCCCGCGCAAGATAGCGGGGATTTGCCTGAGGCTCTTCACGGGCACGATCTGACGCAGTGACGAGTCGAAGCGCGCCTTGTCGACGTTCTTTTTCACGATCAGAGTGGGATCGCCCTCGGCAGGAACCCAGAGGAAGGCGTTCTGCACGCTGCCGGTGTAGTAGAAGAGGTTGGCGTTGTGCATGATCAGCGCTGCATCGAATTTTTCGCCGCGGAGATCCCGCTGGAGGCTGTCGATCCGCTGCTGGATTTCTTGTGCCGGTATTGTCACGATGTCGCTTTGGCCCATGCTCGCCTCGTCTCCGCTAATTCTCTGTTCTGTCGTGTCCTGTTGCATCGTCGGTCTCTGAGCTGATTATCCGTCCGGACCGGTTAGGGTCGCCCGCGAGCCGCGCAACGTCAAGAGATTCCTTTTGACTACGTTTCCGCTAAAAAGTTCCCTACGATCGAGCGCTTTGACGTGTACGCGACGCACCGGTCCCTGATCGACTGACTCGCTGCCCCCTTCACGTCCCGCTCTGTTTTGCGAGGAACCGGATCGATGCGCACCGAAAAAGGGATGCAGATCTTCTTCGAGATCCATAGCGGGCTTCCCCGCGAGGGACCCGGCGACAGCCGTTCCACAAAGAGAGCATTTGCACTGCTCTCCGACCTGCCGCCCGAGCCGCACGTTCTCGACATCGGCTGCGGCCCTGGCATGCAGACGCTCGATCTCGCCCGTCTCACCAGGGGACAGATCGTTGCGCTCGACAACCACCAGCCCTTTCTCGACGAGCTGAGTGCCAGGGCCCGCCGCGCCGGCTTAGGATCGCGCGTGCAGGCGATTTACGGCGACATGGAGGACCTACCCTTTCCTCGCGCATCCTTCGATCTCATCTGGGCCGAGGGCTCGATTTACATCTTTGGTTTCGAGAAGGGGCTTCGTGCCTGGAAGACGCTGCTCCGCGCCGGCGGATACTTGGCGGTGAAGGCAGGCGGTGCGGGGGAGAGATACGTTCTCATAATACAGAGAACGCGGTGACTCGTCGGAGTCGCCAAGCGTAGAGCTCGTTTTGCTGCTCGAGCTCTGTCAGCAAACGATTCAACGAAGGCTGTAAGCCGGACGCAACCCCAGCCGTTGGTCTTGGTTGTGGGGAAGAACTCGGAATCGAAAGGCCGATCGACAGTCTTTGGACAAGGATTTCCAGCATCCTCCACGGCATACTCGAAATTCGGACCCTGCGCATTCCCATGGAGATCCGTCACGCGGTGCTCTATGATAACGATCCTGGTATGTGTCTTGACACCATTCTCCGACGTTGCCGCACACGTCGTGAAGCCCGAAAGAGTTGGCCCTGAACTCACCCACCGGTGCGTGCGCGTTGTAACCATCACGCAACCATACCTCGAACTTTTCGATATTGTTTTCAGAGAATTCTTTCAAAGTAAGATCTTTGATATTGGTGGCACCGTCCAGCGATTCCTTGGATCTACCCGTCCACCACGGAAAGGTCGTGTTCGCCCGGCAGGAATATTCCCACTCCGCCTCCGAAGGTAATCTCATGCCGAGCCGGCGCATCGCTTCGCAACAATCGAACCAACTGACCTTCTCGACCGGGTGGAGCAGGGTGATTTGTCTGCCGCGCGGCTTCGGGATTGGATTGAAGAAACTGGGATTGACCCTCATGATCCTCAACCATTGCCCTTGAGTCATCTCATATTTAGAAATAAAAAAGGGATCGACGGTGACGTCGTGAACTGGGGTTTCATCAGTCCTCGCCCGCTCGGCGGGATCGATTCTAGACATATCACAATTTTTTATACCGATGAGCTCGCTACGATTAAAGTATTTCTTTGCCAGCGCTCCCATGTAAAAGGTTCCCCCTGGCACGAGAACGAAGACCATCCCCATATCCTCTGTGAGAACAAGGTGACCTGCGGAGTCACGCACCGGGATTTCACCCGTCTGGATATGAATGAATTCCCAGAGTCCGGACTCTGGGTCCTGGCCGATGGGTACAAAACCCAATTGTGGATCGATGTGCAATCCACCATAGTGCGGGCATTTCTGGGGATCGGCTATCGACTCGATCGCTTCGTTCCAGGCGTGTTTGCACTCGATGAACGTTTTAGCCTTTACGGTTCGGGAAAACTCGAGCCGATCCTCGATGCAACTGAAGGTTTTTGATTCGTCATCCTCGATCTTTTCAATGTCTGCAACCAAGTCAACGAGAGTATTGTGCCACCATTGATCAGCCTCGGCGGTAAATTTCCACGTTCTACGAACATCTATCAGCTCTTCGAGCTCAACGATCCGTTGCCCGACTTCGGACGACTGCGACTCGTATTTTTTCGAGTTCTCCAGAAACTCTTCTTTCTGTTCCTCGTTCTCTGCAGCCTGTGCCGAAGCTGAGAGTCTATCGATTTCGTCGTCGATGATCTTTTTTTTGTTTATTAGACTATCGAGTTCTTTCGAGCGTGGATGAGTTTCACGGTCGAAGAGACGGGTTTCTTCGTTGTAGGGTTCTGCCCGCTGTCGCAGTAACTGCAGGATGTTGCGATGAAGAGCCAGACGATTGATCAAATTGTTCGCTTCATCCATCCACTGTTGGTACTCATCGCTCTTGTCAGGATGTGCCGGCCAGAGTTCATCTGCTTTGACCTCGAGGTCTGCGATACGCTTGAGATCCGAAAGTCTAGTTATCTGGTTATAATAATTTTTTGACTGCCTCAAGTTTTGATAATGCATAACCAACAATACGAAAACCGCCAAGATGGCTACTCCCAGGGTTGCGCTCTTCACGGGATTGCGCTTCAGCCTCTTCGTAATCCGCGTATAAAAACCCGCGGGTCTTGCTAAAATCACGTCTCCCGAAAGATATCTTCTGAGATCCTCTTCAAATCCCAGCATTGCTTGGTAGCGTTTTTCCGGTAGCTTTTCCATCGCTTTGAGACAGATGACCGAGAGATCACGAGGCACTCGACTGCTCACTTTATGGGGATCCTCGGGATCGAAGAGTATGATTTTCTTTAATAGCTCTTGGGACGACTTACCTTCAAAGGGACGTGAGAAAATCAACATTTCATAGAGCGTAACACCGAGTGAGAAAATGTCGGTTCTTTTATCGATTCCCATGCGGCGGCTCATCGCTTGTTCCGGAGACATGTAATAAGGTGTCCCCATGAAGTCTCCGGTACGCGAGAGATCCAAAGCGTCTTCGACGCGAGCGAGTCCGAAATCTGTTATTTTTGGAGTGCCATCCCGGGTCAGTAGTATGTTGGACGGTTTGATGTCGCGATGTATGACTCCGCGATCATGCGCGTGCTGAAGAGCATTGGCGATATCGGCAATAAAACTAGCAACTTTTCGAAAATATCCAGCAGGTGGATCTTTCTGTTTTTTCAGTTCTTTCAGCTTGTCTACGAGGGTGTAGCCATCAGGCACGAGCTCTTGGGCTATGTAGTGAACGCCTTCATGCTCACCTACAGCGTGTATTGCTACGATCCCTGGATGGCTTTGGCGGCCGCCGGCCTCTGCTTCCCGCCAGAACTTTTTCACCGCATAATCGGAAAAGCTGAGGTGGGCGGGCAGTAGTTTCAGCGCAACTCGACGCTTCAAAGAGATTTGGTCGGCCTCGTAAACCGTTCCCATGCCGCCCTTGCCGATTTCACGAATGATTTTGAAGTCGCCGATGATCTGTGAATCGTCTTGAGGCTGAGAACTGGAAACCGAGTCCTCGGCATATCGCTTCAAAAACTCTGAGATGTCAAAATCCTCTGTATCGATTTTAGCGAACCATTTGCGAAGCTCTCTCTCCAATTCGGGGAATTCTTGAAGATAATCCTCCTGTTTTACGTCCTCACCCGATTCAAAACGTTTCAAAAACTCGATAAAAATGTTTATTGATTTTTCGTTTTTTGTTTCTTCTTCGGAATTCATGGGTAGTTACTCTGAATTAGTTGCGATCGGTAATTAAGAATGGTGGGTTCTTGTTTATGTAATTTCGCGCTCGCAGAAGTTGTTCTTTTTAGGCCACATGTATCTCTCCAAATAGCCAGAATCATGAATTGCCTTCCATGACCGCGATTTGACTATACCCCGGCCGCTGGATCATCGTTAGTATTTGATGTGATTAGAATTGCCGTAGAAATCTAAATTACCGAATCTACGAGCCTCTTTGTTGTCAACAGGGTCAGATAATACGAATCTGGGTGGGTGTGGATCAACCTGGACAACTACTCCGGTACCGGGACCGTTACCTCCACCAGGAATTTCAGTCGGATCCGAAATAGCCACAGTGCCTCCTGGGGGCCAAGGCTTTTCAAGAGGTCCGCTTGTAAGATATGGTACGTTGCCGCAGAGTCCGTGTGGATCGATAAAGTTGACGGGATTGTTTTCCACATACAAATATAGATTCTCTTTCTGCATTATTCGAAGTGGATCTTTCTGTAAAAATCTTCCTATCTTCGGATTATAAGTTCTGCTTCTGTAATAATAGTCCTGACTATATTCGTCGTAGCGTCTCCCTGTAAACATGAGATCGTTTTGGAAATCTCCTCTTTGATGTTCTAGAACACCAAACTCGTCATAAGTATACTCCACTTTTACTTCTTGATTCTCATCAGACAGTGCAAGTACGCTCATCAAAATGTCTTTGTGGAATATGTACCTATTACTTTCTTCTTGAACACTCAGCCAATTGTCTACCCCGAAACTCATGTATTTTTTTACTGTTTCTCCTGATTGATCTGTCTCGATTAAAACGTTGTATCCATCATAGATGAAATATCTCCTTATTCCGAATTCGTTTTCTATGTACAATAATTTACCTGATGGAAAATATCCGTACTTTTTCTTTGAACCGTTGTCGTATTTGATGCTGATAAGCCGGTCTTCTTCGTCGTAATAGAGGGCTCTTTGAACATCAGACTTGATGATACCCGTATTGTTCCCGTTGTTGTCCCAGGTATATTCGACCTTTCCAGAATATCGCAACCTGTTGGAGTCATCGTATCGATAGTGTTTCGTTGAAGTTTGGTCGACGGTTTTTTCGATCCGATTTCCAACCTCGTCGTAGACATAGTCTACTCTATTGTCCGGTTTAGTGACTTGGATAATCTGATTAGCGGAATCGTATTTGTAGTCAATCGTATTTCCTTTGTCGTCGCTTAACCAAATACGATTGCCGGATTCGTCATACAAATAGCTGTGATTCAAAATAACATCGTCTGCAGAATTGTAGTGTTTGATGTTGATGAGTCTATTCGCAAGGTTGTATTGATAGTCCGTATAGGTACCGTTGTAATTTAATTTTTTATTAATCCTGTTACCAGCGTCATAGGCGAATCCAAACATATCTGTAGAGGTGTTAAAATCGGAGATACGAGTCAAGTAGCGTGTCGTGTTATAACTGTAGTTGACGGTTCGCCCGTCCGGGTCCATCATGTAAGTTCGATCGCCGGCACGATTGTACCAGTATTTGATAGATTTTTCGATGGAGTCTATTTTGACTCGTGAGAGTATAACGCGATTGCATCCGTCGTATTTATAAAATTCATTCACATTTCCTTGACTCATTTTTGTGATATTGCCAACGTCGTCATAGTAAATATATATGGTTTCTTTATTGGGATAATTGATTTCGATTAAGCGATTGAGTTCATCATATTCATAAATTGTCTCTATACCATTGGCATCGGTACGTTGTATCAGATTTCCTACTTCGTCATATTGGTAAGTAGTTGTAAAGCCGTAAGCGTCGGTTTCCTTTTCGACTTTGTTGAAATGATTGTACTCATATACGGCTTGTATTTTATCATGCGCATCAATCAGTTCGATGAGGTTTCCGTTGCCGTCATAATCGTATTTAGTCGCATAACCGAGCGCATCGGTAACTCGAATTATTCTGCCTCTAGTACCGTATTCGAAGGTCGTATTTCCATCATTAGCGTCGATTACGACGATGGTTTTATTTTGAGTCGTCAAGCTGTTGGAATAGCAGTATTGAGTTGTATTTCCAAGTGTATCCCTGTGAAATATCAGTCTATAGGAAAAATCAAATTCATATTCATCGACGTTTTGATTGGGATCGACGGTTTGAATGATGTTGCCAACATTGTCGCGATTGAGAACATGTTGTTTTTTTCGAGGATCAATAATGAGTCTCCTCCAACCTCCTTTGTTATATTTATATTTAACAGTGTTGCCGAGGGGATCGGTAGTTGTTTCCCAATTTCCTGTCAAATCATACGTGTAGTTTGTCTCGCCTCCTTCTGCGTCTTTCTCAAAGATGAGAAGGTTGTGGCTATCGTATTTGTAGTTTGATTCTTTTTCGTTTTCATTTACTACTTTCGTGATATTGCCGTTAGAATCGTAGGTGTACTCTCTTTCCGGTCGACTTGGAGTTGGAAAGATTTCTTTAACAATCAAATTGAGCTCGTTATAACAACGCTCTATCGTGTGCCCTCGAGCGTTGGTTATGAATGTCGCGTTTCCAACCGGATCATACTCGTAGTACATTGTATTTTCTAGATGGTCTCTTTTTTCGACGATCCGATTGCATTCGTCGAATATAAAAGTCGTCCTATAACCGTTGGCGTCGAATTTCCTGAATTTGTTACCCACCATGTCGTACTCGTTTGAAGCGCGAACACCCAAACCGTCTTCGACACGAATAACACGGGAGAGTCCGTCGTAGGTAGACTTCGTGAAATTGTTGTATGGGTCTGTTTCTTGCGTCAAGTTGCCGTTACCGTCATATTGATAGGTGGTTTGTAGTAAATCGACACAATTGGTCGAAGAGATGATTTCAGTTATTAATCGATCGTTGAGATCATAGATATACTCTTTTTTGTTGGAGTTGGCGTCGATGACGAGGATTTGATTGCCAACATTGTCATAATCGAATGTCGTGGAGTGTCCCATGGGACCGGTTACTATCATAGGATAGCCGTATTCATCGTATTCATAGCGCGTGATGTTATCTAAGGCGTCGATTTTTGCTTTCAGTTTACCCGTATCAAGATAGTAGATGAATTTTGTTTCACCACTGCCATATTGGGTTTTCGGTTCAATGATTTTTTTCAGTTGCTTTAGGTTGTTGTATTCATATTCCCAGATGTTCCCGCAATAATCCTGATAGAAAACAATATTACCAGAGGAGTCATATTCATAGTATTTGATGTCACCTGCAGCATTTTCGACGCCTGTAACTCTACCACGATCGTCTAAAATATAGCGTGTTGAATTTTCGTTTTGGTCGGTCTGGATGATTTCGTTTTGTTCGTAGTGACATTTTCTTGTGAAATTGGAGGGGTCAGTGATCTGTGTTATATTTCTGTTTTCGTTGTAATGGTAAATCGTGGTCTGAAATCGATCACCCCAGGTGTCGATGACATTGGTTGTTCTGTCATTCGATAAGTATTCGAATGTCCTTCTGCTGAGTAGAGTATTGTGAATGTCGATGCATGATATTATCTTCACGGGTTGAAAGGTGCCAGGTGGGAGATCTTCATAAGTGATTTCGGTTTTATTGTTAATAGGATCTTTTATACTCGTCAAAAAATGATCATCGTTGTATTCAAAATAAGTGTGATATCCAGAGAAATCGGTTATTTCAATCAAGTTGAAGTCATCGTCATATTCAAAAGAGAGAGTACGAATTATTGGATCGTTGTTGGAGTCAGTAATTTTAGACAAGTGGCCGTTGGTGTATTCTAGATCAAGATATCGATCTGAAGCATCAATGACCTTGGTTAGGCATTTGCCGATATATTCCAATTTGATAGTGTTCCCGAAATCGTCTCGAGAACTAGTGACGCATTTATGGGTGGAGTCGTCAAAATAATATGTATTTTTATCCGATTGATTGGATAGTTTGTACTTGCCGGGTTCGTATTCTTTCAAGTGAGGCGGGTTGAATTGTGAGTTGATAGGATCCCACTCGAAAAGAATGTCCTTTTCTCCAAAGTGAACGATGATATCATCTTCGAGTTCTTCGTAGTACGTAGCCTCATAATTCCAATTCCATGCAAATCCAACACAACTATCACGATCAAATCGCTTGGAATCGTATTTCAACTTTATGCTCAAACCGGTATAAAGACCCGGTATATTTACGAGATTTCTACAATAAGATAATCCGCCATTGATAAGATTGACTTTGATGTTTGAAGGGCCTTGAATGCTGGTTGGGTAGTCGGGTTTGGGAGGTTTGGGTATAGTTGGTAGAGATTGGGACAAAACAGTTTTATCAGAAAAGCAGAATATTGAAAATATAACGATGAGTAGGCATTCTAACTTGTTGACACGCATTGTAATATACCTCTTCTCGAGCGAGATGGCTCGCCAGACCGTACCGGGGCAAACTCAAAAAGAGTAAGAAGCAATAAACAATAGGTATTCTTGTATTTTATTTGTTCCGCTGTTGTATTTATTCCACTACTCATAAAAAAATAGCAAAATGGAGTCGTCAATAAAAGAGGAAAAGGCGATTTTTTTAGAGGAAGTGACAATGCGAGAATTAAAAGTAAGTTAGGGAATAGATACCAAATAAGTAAATGCAGGGAATGACGATAATTTTTGCGGTTAGCAGCGGAGAGAAGAGGTTGATTGTTCTGAGCAGCGGTGAAAACATAATATGATAAAAAAGAAAGGGTATAAAGGGTACGTCGACTGTGTCATCGACGTTGCGGCGTTGTCTTGATGCCCCTCACGGGCAATTGATCGGCCGGAGCGATGATGAAATAGCCTGAGGCTATGTCGGTTGTCTGGATGAAAGAGAGTAAGTTCGGGAATCCAGATATATCGAGAATATCTGATGGAATTCGTGTTGAGACCTCAATTATCTTACGATTTGGTGAAAGCCTTTCTGATCCCCGAGAAAAAACGATTCAGCCAGTCGCCGAGCGGATTGTCGCTGATGAGGTACGTCCACGTGGACGCTGGCCCTCTTAAGCCCTCCTTGTCAATATCGATGCCGGCTTCCGTGATATCTGCGTGTAGGAATGTGCGCAAGATCTGCTCGGCGACTCTGTTCTGAAAGACGAGAAAAGCTTTCAAGGTCTCCCGGTGATACTCATCCAGCGGATTTTGCATGCTGAAACTGAAGAGGTAGGTTCCTTCTCTGATGTGAGCTATCGCGGCGAGGTGATCAGACCAGCAGCGGTCGATATGGTAGAGCGTGATCTGTTTGATCGCCTCGTTCACAACATCGTCGCCGACGCTGGAGCAAAGCTCGTCGTAGCGTTCCGTTGCCTCTGGTGCTCTTAGCTCGATCGGCGCTGCATGCTTTTCTTGCAGGATCTCCTGACGCCGCTCGGAAACGGTTTTACGTTGTTCCTCTACGCGTTTCGAGTACTTCCACAAGGTTCTCCTGATTTCGAAGTTCTGGCCTTCGATGATGCGCTGGGCCCTCTCGATCTCGCGTCCGATAACGGGATTGTCGATGGGGCTGTCTTGTTTGTGCGGTCGTTGGGATTCGGGGATGAGCTCTTGGATCCGGTAACGTTCGATCAGGTCGTCGGTTAGGCTGATGAAAAACCGGGATGAACCGAGGTCCCCCTGTCGGCCCGCTCGGCCGCGCAATTGGTCATCGATCCGGCGGCTTTCATGACGGTTGGTGCCGATGACATATAAGCCACCGAGTGCAATCACTTCGTCGCGGGTCGCCCCATGTTCCCCTCCGAGTCGGATATCCGTCCCGCGGCCAGCCATGTTGGTAGAGATAGTCACGGCGTACAGCGATCCAGCGCGTGCCACGATCCCCGCCTCGAGCTCGTCGTTGCGCGCGTTGAGCACCTGACACGCAATGCCGGTTTCTTGCAGAGCAGCCGCCAGCCGGTCCGATTCCGCCACGCTGCTCGTGCCCACGAGAATCGGCTGCCCCGTTGCATGCATGCAAGATATCTCAGCGACCAAAGCCCTGTGTTTGGCGTCCTTGTGCGTAAAAACGAGATCCGGGAGGTCTACGCGGGTGCAGGACCGGTTGGGCGGGATCACAACCACGGTCATATCGTAGAATTCTTCGAATTCGTCCGCGGCGGATTGGGCCGTGGCGGTCATCCCCGAGACCTTGGAGTACAGCCGGAGGAAATGCTGCAAGGTTATCGAACCCAGGATCTCGCCGTCCCGCTGGATCGAAAGATCTTCCTTAGCTTCCACCGCAGCCTGGAGGCCGTGAGGCCAGCGTCGCTTCTCCGCCACCCTGCCGGTGAACTCGTCCACGAGCTCTACCCGCCCGTTCCGAACGATGTAGTCCACGTCGCGTGCGAGGAGCACCTCGGCGTGAAGCGCGTGACTCAACTGGCTCAATATCTCGATGTTTTGCGGGTCGTGAAGGCTTCCGCGCCCCAGTATGTCCTCGACGCGGTCCAGTCCCGATTCGGTCAGATTCACAGTGCGCGAGTACTCGTCGGTCTGGAAATCGGTGGCGGAATCGAGGCCGCGCACGATGTCAGACAAGCGGCGAGGATCTGCAGGCGGCGCGGCCACGTTCCCGGCGATCACGAGGGGAACGCGCGCCTCATCGATGAGATTGGAATCCGCCTCGTCGACGACGGCAAAGTGAAAGGAACGATGAACGAGGTCCTCCTTCTCGAAACAGAGATGATCGCGCAGAAAATCGAAGCCTGCTTCCTTGGCGGTGACATAGGTTACGTCGGATGCATAGGCTCTCTTTCGTTCCTGCCGGTCCATGCCTTCCTGAACGAAACCCACGGTAAGACCCATGAACTCGTAGATAGGTCCCATCCATTCGGCATCCCTGCGCGCCAGATAGTCATTGAAGGTGAGGACGTGAATCCCTCTGCCGGTCAACGCGTTGAGGCACACCGGCAAAACGGCCGCCAGGGTTTTTCCCTCTCCCGTTTGCATCTCAGAAAGCTTCCCCGCGTGCAAAACCAACCCTGCGATAACCTGCGTATCGTATGGCCGCAAACCGATCAAACGCCAGGAGACCTCCCGAACGAGGGCAAACGTTTCGACCAACAGGTCATCGAGAGGAACGCCGCGACGTGCCCGAAGAGCGACGTCTTCTGCAGATTTCGTGAGCTCGCCCTCGTCCGCTCTGCGAAGACCATCCTCGAGCTCGTTGATCTGGCTTAAAATCTTCCGGTAGGATTTGAGGTCGAACTCGATCGTGCTGCCGCGGATACGATGCAGGAATTGCTTGAGGCGGCTGGTGGTCGTGTGCATCGGAGCATCCCCTTTTTGTCTGTCCTTCATCGAATCATCCTTGATTGAGTGCGACATCTCCCGGCTGTACACCGTGTAACGAGGGGAGGTCCCCGGGCTGCATTGACACAGATCTCGGAGCGACGCGCAACAAGATCCCTGCGCACGAGCATCGAATAAATAAAACTCAGGGTACAAGATTTCATGAGTACCTCCATGATCAGCAGACTTTCTGTCTCAAGTCCGTACCACGTTGCTTCTGGAGTGCTAACCGCAGTGGTGTGATATTTGGCCGAGAAAAAGCAATCACACTCGACGAACGACTGGTCACGCCTCACGCGTCCAAGTTGGCGCTGCGGCTGCTCACCACGCAGTCGCTGTTCACATGAGATAGGGACACTGCCGCCGCATGTGCCGCACAGCCGCAAAGGGCGTTGCTGCTACTGACAGGTGCGGCAATACAGTGCCCCACGCTGAGGAATGGGCCGGGGGAGTTTCTTCTACCTAATCTCATTCTTCACGGCCAACCGTAGCCCGGCCGCTTATTTCTGATTAATCCTCGAGCCGCTCGATCCGGACCTCGCCGTTGGATTCGGTGCCGCCGTCGCTACGTACGCTGGCCTTTACGGTGTAGCGGCGCCCCGCATGCACCTCATCGATCGCGAGTCGATAGAGATTTTTCGAATCCGCATAGCCCGTGATCCCAGGGTGCTCGTCCCGAGCGATGCACGTGCCATGCTCGAGCAGCTCGACCCACTCGATGTCGAGGCGGTGCTTGCCGTGGGTGTAGTGAAACCCGATCTGGTAGATACCACTCTTTGAGATCAGCGCGGAGACCTCGAATTCTAGAGTGGCGTACGTTTCGGTCGTCTGGCCCGCGCTCCATCTGCCGGCGATCGTATACCGATCGAGGGGACGGTAGTACACGTCGAGGATGTCGAGGCGCTCGAGGTGTGCCTTCAGGCGCTGCCGGAACTCCTCGAAATCCCGCTTGGCGGCAGGCGCATCGCCCTTCGAAGTTTGCTCGCGCGGCGACCAGGCCACCTCGGCCAGCGCACAAAGCCGCGGAAAGCCCATGTATTCCGCTTTCGCCGGAGTGGCGATGTACTCCGTCCAGAGCTGACCCTGCGTGCCCAGAATATGCTTGGCTTCCTCGGTGGTCAGCTCCTCCGGAACCGGCTCGAAAGCGTACACCTGTTCCAGAGTGAGGTGGCCGCCGATCGCCAGGGGTTCGCGTTCGTCGCGCGATTGGTAGTAGTCGAAGTAGGTCGAGTGAGTGGGGGCCATGACCACGTCGTGACCGGCCCTGGCGGCCTCGATGCCGCCTTTGTCGCCGCGCCAGGACATGACCGCGGCGTTGGGCGCGAGACCGCCTTCGAGGATCTCGTCCCACCCGATCAGGCGGCGGCCCTTCTCGTTGAGGAAGGCGTCCATGCGGCGGATGAAGTAGCTCTGCAGCTCGGCTTCGTCCTTCAGGCCAAGCTCCTCGATCCTACGCTGGGCCTCCGGGCTCTTGCGCCACTGGTCCTTGGGGACCTCGTCGCCGCCGATGTGGATGAATGCGCCGGGGAAGACGTCCAGCACCTCGCACAAGACATCTTGTAGAAAGAGGATCGTCGCCTCGTTGGCGTTGAAGATGTTCTTGTTCACCCCCCAGACGGTGCGCACCGGCAGCGGCTCTTTCACGTTGCCGAGCTTCGGGTAGGCCGCAATGGCGGCCTGGGCGTGTCCCGGCATTTCGATTTCGGGCACGATCATGATGCCGCGATCGCGGGCGTAGGCCACGATCTCGCGCAGGTCGTCCTGGGTGTAGAAGCCGCCGTGCCGTTTGCCGTCGAAGGTGATCGGCCGCTGCCGCATGTGGCCCACCACGGTCTCCGCGCGCCATGCACCTACCTCGGTCAGCCGCGGGTATTTCTTGATCTCCATGCGCCACCCCTGGTCCTCGGTGAGATGCAGGTGGAAGCGGTTCATCTTGTGCAGTGCCAGCAAATCGATGAACGTGATCAGAAACTCCTTGGGGAAGAAGTGCCGCGACACGTCGAGCATGGCGCCGCGCCAGCGGAACCGCGGATGGTCCTTGATCTGAACACAGGGTATGGTCCACTCCACGCCGGTGACAACGTTCTTGCTGAAGATCTGGGGTGGCAGGAGCTGCAACAGGGTCTGAAAGGCATGCAAGATCCCCTCGCGCCCCACGGCCGTGATCCGAATCTGAGCCGGTGTCACGGCGAGGATGTAACCCTCCTCCCCCAGACCTCGGATGCCTGGAACGCGATCGACGGAGATGCTGTTGCCGTCCATGGGATGCCTGTTCGTCACTTGCAAGTCGAATCCGGTGGCCGGCTCGAGCAGTGCGATGAGCCGCTGCTCGAGGCCCTGCGCGTAAGGTCCGGGCATGATCACCGTCTCCTCGTGCACTACGAAAACTCCCTTGAGGGGGGTGATGCTCACCGGCTTGGGAACAATCGCATAAGAGCGCTCGCCGGCGAGGCACGGCGAGATCATAGCGATAACCGCGATCGTAGCGGCGAGAAGAGCTGCGAAATACCGGACTCCAAGGAACGAGATCATGTCGTCGACCCTCCTGCTGGGCGTTAATCAGGAACGCTCGCAAGTATAGCAATCGGGTCCTGAGAAGAGGAGTCTGCTTCTCGGAGTATCAATCATCTCCTCTTAACGTGCTTTCGATGCGGCTGAGAATCGAGGGTAGTCTCCGTGATAACGGAGAAGACGTTGATCGACAAAATACTTGGGCACATCGCTAAGAAGGATCGCGCGCCGCCGGAAGGACACCCAGCCGCCTGATAGCCAGTTCCGAAGAGCAGCCCCTGATCAACGACGAGATCGTCACGCGCGTTGAGGAAAAAATATGCTTCGTTTTCGGGGGGCTGGTACTTTTACCCCGAAGGTGAGGTCGGACCGGTAGGGAGTACGCCCTTTTCGGCTTAGATGCCATTAATACTAGGAGCTCACCTCATTCCGGCCGGTTTAATCGCTCAGTTCGGGCAAGAAGAGAGGGCTTGAAAAAGAAGGAGCTCGAGATGCGCGGACTGCCACGGCGGTCAGCCACACCGCCGTGAAGCTCGTCAAAGAGAAAAAGCGGGGGAAGTGGTCCCTGAAGACCGCTTCCCCCGCAATGATATTCAGGTCGCTCCCGGCTGCTACTGGATGCGAGTATCTACGACATTCGTCGCTCGACCGAATT
>Ga0190284_1000565_pt1 | contig 20236 bp, 14 predicted proteins | sample 48691812_MG_FD_161668 | JGI IMG/M metagenome (GOLD analysis project Ga0190284, IMG submission 161668) | Hydrothermal vent microbial mat bacterial communities from Southern Trench, Guaymas Basin, Mexico - 4869-18-1-2_MG | ecosystem: Environmental > Aquatic > Marine > Hydrothermal vents >...
ACGACGTTGCCCAGGTACTGCACAGTGTAGAGCTTGCCGTAGGGCTTGTCCTTGGTGGGGGCGTTGATGAGGCAAACCATCTCACCCAGGTCAACGCCCACATATTTCTCGAAAAACCCCGTTGGGGTTATCTCCCCGTGTCTGTGGAACGCTTTATCCTTGTCCCGCCACTCCCAGAAGAAGCTTGCTGGCGGCTTTCCAAGGTGGATGCTGAGCATTCTGTAGAACTCCGCCACCATCTCGCCCTTAGCCTGGCGCATCCCTTCAACGGAAGCACCCTGCCCATGCATTTCCCTGAGCACCCAGGCGTACTCCCGCAGTTTGGCGATGAGCAGAGCATTCATCGGGCGCGAATTGCTGCTGCTGTTTGTCTCCGGCATCACCGACTTGGGCACTACGCCGTATTTTTTGATGAGGTTCACAAACATGTCCCACTGCCCACCGTCGGGAAGAGGGTCCGAGAGGAACCACATGACGAGCCGACCGTCCAAAGGTTCATCCCGAGTCTCTATGACATTCTCAAGAAAGAAGTTGGCCTTTTCCAGCTTGTCCCAGAACATAGGGTAGGCCTGTGAGAGCTCGAAGCTCTCCAGGTTCATCTTCTCTATGGCCGTCAGACGAAGGGTGTTGAGCCCAGCAAACAGCCAGCACCGCCCGGTGAGCTTCTGATTGGTAGCCTCGGGCGTCTCTATCACGTGCGAGTACGTGTGATTGGTTCGATTCACCACTTCCCTACTCAAGGCCACAGCCCTGATGCCGTTCTTGGCGACCGCGTTCAACGCGAGTATGTTTTTAGGTTCTGCGCCAAAGGCAGCCGCGAAGTGGTCTATATCCTCGTGTCTGATCTGTTTCTCCATGAATTTTTTTTCCCCCCCCCGATTTTTGAGACGGTTTCTTTCAAATCGTCTGTCGTTTGCTCTATTCAGTGTGTTCGTCAGTCCGCCCCGTTTGACCGGGGCTGCCCTTCGTGCTATACTTCTCCCAACTCAGATTATAGCACAGGCCCACGCGGGAGACAAAAATACATTGCCACGTGACTGCGGCAGAGGGACGGCGGTGGCTCGGGTTTGTTTGGTGCTGATATGAAAAACCTTGACGAAATCCTGCAACAATACGGGAAGGAAAAAAAACTCTCGCCGGGCGAGGTGTTGTTTCGCCAGGGCTCGGTGAGCGACGGCGTGTATTACCTCAAGTGGGGGGGGCTGGGGGTCTACCGGGATGAGGAAGATGCCTCGTACCTCCTTTCGGTTATCGCGCCAGGGGAGATGGTGGGCGAACTCGGGGCCACCACCGGCCGGTCTCGCGCGGCCACGGTAAGGGCCGCGAAGGAATCCTGTGTCATCTACATCTCCGATGCTGACTTCCACCGGGCTTTAGATGAGGCCCCCGCCCTGGCGGCGGAGGTGATGTGCACGATGGGTGACCGGCTCACCGATGCGGACGTCGTGCGGGTCACCCTTGGCCAGTCGTACCGGCAGGCCGTGCACCGGGTACAGGCATTACGTTCCCAGAAGGCGCAACTGGAGGAACTCCTGCGTCTGCGAGAGGAGTTGGCCGATATGCTCGTCCACGATCTCCTCAATCCCCTGGGGGTGATCTCCAGCGGCCTGGAGCTGCTGAAGCACGCGCCGGTCGCCACGACCAAGCCGGAATACGTGACCACAGTGATAGAGACAATGGAGCGATCAGCACGGCGGATGCAACGCCTGGTGCATACCTTGCTGGACATCGCCCGCCTGGAGGAAGGGGAGATGACACTCCAGCTCCTGCCGCTGGACCTGAGCCCCTTGATCGAAGAGGTGATAGCGGAGGAGTATCCCCTGGCCGAGAACTGCGGCGTGACGCTGACGAGCCGGCTGCCCGCGGGCCTGCCTGCGATGCCGGCCGACCGTGACATTCTTCAGCGGGTGCTGATCAATCTTCTGGACAACGCGCTCAAGTTCACCCCCCGTGGGGGGCGGGTGTGGGTGGAAGCCCAGCCCGAGGCGGAGGGGGTGCGGGTAGAGATAGTAGATACCGGCCCCGGTATTCCTCTGGAGGAGCAAGCGCGCATCTTTGAGAAGTTCACCCAGGTGCAGGGGCGGGTGGGAACCAGGAGAGGATCGGGACTCGGGCTGGCATTCTGCCGGATGGCTGTGGAGGCTCACGGCGGGCGCATCTGGGTCGAAGACGGCCCAAGAGGAAACGGGAGCCGCTTCATCTTCACCCTCCCCAAGGCTCAAAGGGACACCGGGCACTGAACCATCCCCTCACCATGCCCCAGTAGGTGAAGCCCAGCTCGCGCGGTCCATTCCTAATCCAGGCTCCGGCTCAGGTTACGCACGGCGATGGTGGTGACCAACAACCCCATCAACAGCATCGCCGCCGCGTGGGGCCACAGCGCGTCCAACCCCGCTCCCTTCAGCATCACCCCCCGGATGATGGTCAAATAGTGGTGGAAAGGCACTACCTGCGCGATAGACTGCAGCGCGACAGGCAGGTTCTTGACCCGCACCAGGTAACCGGAGAAGGTCATATCCACCATCGCCAGGACGAAGACCAACAAAATGGCCTGTTGCTGCGTGCGAGCGAGACCGGAGATGAAGATGCCGTAGCCAATCTCGGCGACGATGAACAGCAGCGTCAGGATAAAAAGCAGCAGCAAAGAACCGCACATCGGCACGTGAAAGCCAAAGACAGCGACGGCCAGCATAAGCAGGAAGTTCAGCGCCCCGATGCCCAGAGCCGGGATCGCCTTGCCGATGACCAACTCGACGCGGGACAACGGCATCACCATTAACTGCTCCAACGTACCCAGTTCCCGCTCGCGGGCCAGCCCTATGGAGGCAACGGTGAGCGTCACCTGGTAGACGATGAAGCCCACCTGCGCCGGTATGGAGAAAAACCTGACGTTGAACGTCGGGTTGAAGCGCACCATGGTGCGCAAGTCAATAGGAGAAACCAGGTTTTTCGGAAAAAACCTGGTTTCTCTAGCGAAGGCAGCGACGGCCCTACGAGCGGCGCTGAGGGCAATATAGGCCGGGATGTTGTTGCTGGCATCGGCGATAAGTTGAACGCTTGGTGTCCGCGCAACGTCCGCCACGTCGGCAGCGAAGCCAGCGGGGATGATGACAGCAAGCGTAACCTCCCCCTGATCAAGGAGACGGTGGACATCCGCCAGAGACGCAGGATGATGACAGATACCCAACTCCCGCCTGTTATCCAATGCAGTGACGAGCCAGCGGCTGGCACTGGAGTGGTCGAGATCCAGTATGGCCACGCGCAGGTCGGAGATACGAGAACCGGTGGCATGAGCCAGCAGGACTAGTTGAAGAGCAGGCAACGTAAGAATGAAGGCTGTCATCAACCAATCACGAGAGAACTGGATGAACTCTTTCAGCACCAGGTTCCAGATGCGCAGAAGCACAGCGGCGCTACTCCTCTCCTCACCTTATCCGAGTTTCTTCTCAAACAGTACCAGGCTGACGGCCTGTGAAGCAAAACCAATTCCCAGCAGGACAGATGCCGGCTTCCACAGGGTGGCCGCTCCCAATCCCTTCAAGAATACGCTGCGGCAGATGCTGATGAAGTGAGTGGTCGGCAGGGCGTAAGCGATGGCCCGTGCGACGGGCTGATCGGCGATGGGGAGAATAAGGCCCGCAATGAAAAAACTGGGCACAAAGAAAACCATCAGGATGAGGAACATCGCGGTCTGCTGATTGCGGACAAAGTTCGCCACCACCAGGCTGACGCCCATGCTGGCAATCATGTAATCAGCGGCGAGCAAGAGAAAGACGGGGAAACTGCCCCGGAAGGGGACGCGAAACCACAACGTGGCGACGAGCCATGCCAGGACGACACTCACCATGCCGCTGATCTCGTAAGTCAACAACTTACCGAGCAAGTACTCAGTCCCACGTACCGGTGTGACGATGAGACTCTCGAAAGAACCTGTCTCCTTCTCACGGGTTAGCGCCAGCGCCAACGCCAGCGCGGGCATACACAGGATAATGGCCACCATGCCGGGCACCATGCTGACCATAGCCTTGAGCGTCTCGTTGTACCAGGCGCGGCTGCGGACGTCGAAACAGCCAACCGTGGCCCCGGGCCGCTGGGGACGCAGGCTGGCGACAAAGGCGTCCACGCGGTTCTCCAGGAAGCCGACTGTCTGGCCGGCGGTGATCGCGTCTGCGCCGTCAACGACACACTGCACCTCGGCCGGGCCGCCCTCCAGCGCTGCATCGGCGAAGCCGTGCGGGATCACCAGCATCAGATCAGCGATGTCACGGGTGAACAGAGAATCAATCTCCTCCTCCCGCTCCACGTAGGCGACGACGACCAGATCCCCATCGGCGGTGAGGCTGGCGATAAATTTTCGGGAGAGGGGAGTGTGGTCGAGGTCACGGATGGCAATGTCCACCCGGCCCACATCCATAGCGAAGACGTGCGAGAAGGTGATCAACAAGAAGGCTGGCGCGACGGTGACGAGGAATAAAGTGCGCACGTCACGGGTAATGTGACGGACTTCCTTGCGGGCAACAGCCAGCAGCCTGCAGATGGACATGGTTTAGTAGTCAGCGGTAAGCGGTTAGCGGTTAGCCGTCAGATGTCAGCAGCATCGGCTATCTGCTAACGACTAACGGCCAGCGGCTAACGGCCACAAGCTATCGCAGTCGCCGTTGCCATTCTTCCTTCAACTCCAGAGAAGCCAGATCATCTCCGGCTTCGAGGAAATCCTTCAACAGTCGGTTGAACTTGTTCCGTTCCTCCAGCATCGGGAAATGATGCGCGCCATCCAAAGAGATGGCGCGTACATTATCATCACAACCTTGCAGCCATCCTTGCTGCGGTGGCTTGATGAACGGATCGTCCTTGCCGTACACCAGGAGCACGGGGATATCGAGAGAAAGCACCACCCGACGCAGGTCGTTCTCCATCACCGAGCGCATACTATCGGTAACGGCTGACACGTCAGTCTTGCGCACCTCCATTTCCACCTCAGAGAACTTGACCCGCCGCGCCGCTAGCCGCGCCAGCGCATCTCCGCCGCCAGAAAAACCGGCCAGCGGTCGGTTGATGGCCGCACCGACCAAAGGCATACTCACCCCCACCACCTGCTCCACTCGATCCGAGGCTTGGGAAGCAAACTGCAGCGCGATTACGCCCCCCAACGCATGTCCCACCAGCGTGGGGTGCATGACACCTAACTGATCCAGGAACTGCTCAAGTAGTTCGACATACACGTTGATGCTGTAAGGCTTGCTTAGCTTGTCCGAATCGCCAAAGCCCCACAGATCAAACGCATAGGTGCGGTGACTGACCGACAACTCCTCCATCGTCGGGACCCAATAGCGCCACGACCCCAGCCAGCCGTGGATGAAGACCAACGGCCTGCCGCGCCCGATTACCTCGTAATGTATGAGACCGTCACTGACGACAATGGCGCTCATCGCCGAACCACCGCCCAGTGTAGCACAGACAAAAGTTCAGCACGCTACTCCGAAGCTCCCGCGCGCTGCAGAATATCCTCGACCTGATTGATCAATTCATCCGGCGCAAAAGGCTTCACGATGTACTCCACCGCTCCCGACTCCAGGCCCTCCTTGATCTCACCCTCCTGCCCCTTGGCCGAAAGGAAGACGATCGGAATCGTGCTGGTGGCCGGATCATCTTTCAAGTGGCGACATACCTCGTATCCAGTCATCTTCGGCATACGAACGTCGAGGAGGACCAGGTCGGGCTGTTCCTGCAGCGATTTCTCAATAGCCTCGGTGCCGTTAATGGCCAGCACTACATCGAAGCCAGCAAAACGCAGCGTGAAACCGATCAGCTCACGGATGTCCCGTTCGTCCTCAGCAATGAGTATCTTCGGCATAGTTTCCCCCACCCCGCCCAATAACCATTCACGGATATCGCACCCCCTAGGGGCGACCGCCATCCCACAGAACCATCTCGATCTCCTCTATCAGATCCTCGACAGAGAACGGCTTGCTCATAAAGCGGGCAGCCCCCAGGGCAAGCACCCTCTGTCGCTTCACGTCATCAATAATTGTGCTCCCCGTCATCACGATAACCGGGATGTCCCGAGTGGCCGGGTCACTCTTAAGTCGCTTCAGGACCACCTGTCCATCCAAATCTCGTATTCTGAGATCAAGCAGTATCAGGGCAGGTCGCACCTCACGCGCCACGCGCAGGGCGCGATGGCCCCGGCTGGTCGTCCGTACACCGAAGCCATTGGTGCGCAGGATCTCCCGCATCAGCGAGAGAGTGTCCCGGTCATCGTCCACCACCAACACAGTGCCACGCCGCGCCAGCACTCGACGTACCGCTTGCAGCAACCGCTGCTCGTCAATCGGCTTGGTCACGTAATCCACTGCACCCAGCCGCAGGCAGTCACCCCTATCCGGCAACACAGAGACGACGACTACCGGAATCTCTTGCGTAGCGGGGTTTGACTTCAACTCCTCGAGCACGGCAAAGCCATCAACATCCGGGAGCAAGATGTCCAGCGTGATCAAGTCCGGGCGCTCGCGCCGCGCCAACTCCACCGCTTCATCGCCTCGCTGCGCGATCAGCACATCCCGCCCATCCCCAGCCAAGTGCAGTTGAATCAGCCGGGCTACGTCGAGATCATCTTCGATGACCAGCACCTTCGTTGCGGCCCGTCCGGACTCCCCTCCAACTTGATCCACTCGCCTGACTTCCACGGCTGGGAGAGTAAACGTGAACATGCTCCCCCCCCCTAACTCGCTTTCCACCCAAACCCGCCCCCCTTGCATCTCCACCAGCGACTGGACAATGGAAAGCCCCAACCCTGTGCCCGGTGCATCCTGCACCACCGGGTCATCGGCCCGGAAAAAGCGGCCAAAGATCTTCTCCTGATCCTCCTGCGCGATGCCGATGCCCGTGTCGCGCACCGAAACGTGCACCTCATCTTCGTGCGCAGAAGCTAACACTGCAACCTCACCACCGGCCAGCGTATATTGGCAGGCGTTCGCCACCAAATTGGTCAGAATCTGGACCACGCGGTCAGGATCAGCGAGAACATCGGGGAGCGTAGGCGGCACGTCTGATCGTAAGGTCAATCCCCTGTCTACCGCTCGAGCCTCCATCGCCGTGACGACACGGCTTACCACTCCCTCTACTTGCACCACTTTGGGTGATAGCGCCACCCGCCCACTCTCAATGCGCGAGAGATCCAGCAGGTCACCGACCAACATAGTGAGACGGTCAGCGTTATTCTTGACGATAGACAGGAAACGCTGCTGACTCTCCGTCACCGTGCCGGCCGCTCCCAACAGAAGCAGGTCAACGTACCCCTTGATGGAAGTCATTGGCGTGCGCAATTCGTGTGAAACTGTGGAGACGAACTCCGTCTTGGCGCGCTCAGCCTCCACCTCGGCGGTGATATCACGGAAGACCGAGACGGTGCACAGAAACTCGTCACCCATCAGCACCGGCGCCAGGTGCACACTGACGATGCGGTCTCCAATTTCCAACTGGGCAACCAGATACTCATCCGCGGCGTACGTCTCCGATTGCTCCGCCCATCGGGCCACTGTCTCCATCCAATCTCGCGCCTGACTGCCATATAGCCCGAGCATTTCGCCGGTCGTCCGACCCAATGCCTGCTCGCGCGGCAACTCCAGAATACGCTCTGCGGCCGCGTTGAACAGGATGATATTACCATCCGCATCAGCCACTATCACCCCATCCGCAACGCCTTCCAAGATAGCCTGGCTCTTGGCCACCTCGACTTTGTGGGCCTTGAGCATGCTTCCCAGCCGTTCTGCCTGGTCACGAATAAGGCTGTATAGTTCGGCATTTCTGATGGCATTGGCAACCTGAATGACGGCGGTCTCCACCAAGAGCAAGTGATCCTCGTCAAAGTGATCAGGCTGAGTGTGGAACAGAAGCAACACACCCAGCACCTCATCACCGACCAGGAGCGGGACAGCCAACGCCGAGCGATATTCCCGTTCCTTCCCCTGCGACTCCACCCAGCGGCGGTCCTGCCGAATATCGGGCACGATGGCCGCCTCGCGATGCTCCACCACCCAGCCCGCCAGACCCTCACCCCGGGAGAAGCGCGTGGGCACGCCACCAAACGGCAACTTGACCCCTGACCCCAAAGCCGCGCGGTTGATCAACCTGCCGGACTCCTGCTCCAGCATCAGGATAGCCGCCCGTTCAGCCTCCCCAGCCTCCACGACTAACTCCAGGGCGCGGTTCAGCACGCGATCCAGATCGAGACTGGCAGCAAGTTGAGAGGTAATACGATAGAGCGTCTCGACTCGATCGCGCTCCTTGGTCAGGTCCTCCATCGCCTCGGCCAATGCCTGGGTGCGCTCCTCGACGCGCTGCTCCAGTTCATGCGAGAAGCGATGCACCTCATCAAACAGGCGAGCGTTTTCCACCGCCACGGCTACCTGGTCGGCCAATGCCGAAAGCGTCGCCACCTCGGCAGGCGAGAACCTGTAAGGCTCTTCGCGATCCACGCATATAATACCCACAACCTGGCTGCCGACCGTGAGGGGAGCCAGAACCGAAGAGCCGATTTCGACCTCCCCAGAGCCAGGTATGAAGCGAGGATCATGCCTCACGTCGTCAACTGCTAGCGGCATGCCGCTTTCGGCCACCGCACCCGCCAACCCCTCGCCCGGGGCGAAGGTGAGCGACGTGATGTTCTCGAGTGCGAAACCATGCGCCGCTCGGGGCACATACCGCCCGCTATCAGGATCCAGGAGAAAGATACTGCTGCGATCGCACTCAAGCAATTGGGGTGCCATTTCGACGACGATGTTCAAGACCTCGCTCAGGTCGAGTTTGGCTGTAGCCGAACGGTTGATCTCGTTGAACAACGCCACCGTCTCGGCACGGCGCTGCAACACCTCCACCAGGCGGGCGTTTTCGACAGCCAGTGCCGCCTGGGCCGCGAAAATCTCCAGCGCCTCAATGGTGGCCAGGTCAGGAACGCGGCCATCGCGCGGCTGATCCACCGAGAGAAGCCCCTGCACGTCACCACCGGGCCCTACGAGCGGGACAAGCAGCATATCGTGAGGATGCCAGCAACCAGGCTCACGTATCCCCTTCCCGGCTTCCCCCTCATACACGTCCAGACGGTCGCGCCAATGAGCCTGTCGTTCGGCCGGAATATAATAACTCCGGCTGATACAAAACTCCTCGGCCATCACATCCGCCACGACAGACCAGGGCTGCCGTATTTCCTTTATGCGCTCAAATTCGGCAAGAGGCACGCCAGCAGCAGCCACGCGGCGCCGATAGGGTGGATATCCCTCCAACACACTGACCAACACAACGTTGAACCCTACGCTCTCCTGAATCGCGTATGCAACCTCCTCCAGTATCTCCTCTAAAGGACGATCCGAACGCAACGCCCGACTGACCTCCAGCACCATCGCGAGTTGGTCCGCCCGGCGACGCAGCAACTCCCCCCGCCTCAACTCATCCTGATAACGCCGCGCGTTGCCGATAGCTGTGGCCGCCTGGGCAGACAATCCTTCCACAAACTCCAGCACCCCCTGATCAAACACCTCCCTCTCGGTGCTCTCCATGAAGATCAAGCCCACCAGAGACTCCTCATAGAAGATCGGCACGAGAAGTATAGAGCTGGTTTCTGACCCGATGCTGACCTCGCTTCCCTCGGCGGCCACATCGGGGATGAGTAACGATTCGTTAGTGCGTAACACCTCCGCCACGGCAGGATGTGTCTCTGGCGCTTGTAGCACTGCGCGGATGTGCGCCTCCTCCGCTTCCGAATAGCCTGCACAAACCTCCAGCCGCAGTTCGCCGCTCGCGGCTTCTCGGAGCATAATAGCGCCGCGCGTTGCCTTACCCAGACGACTCGCCTCTTCCAACACCAGATGTAGAATGTGCCTCAGATCGAGGGTAGCGCTTATCTCACGGCTTACGCGCTGGAGGCCGCTCAGTGCCTCCACTCGCCGTCGCAATTCCTCGTCTGTTTGCGCGTACAGACGGGCGTTCTCAATGGCAATCGCCGCTTGATCGGCGAACGCGGTCAGTAACTCGACCTCCGTCTCGGAAAACCTGTGTGGCTCGACGAACATAGCCGAGAGCATGCCGATGACACGGTCGGCCCGCCTGAGTGGCAGATCTGCGAAAGCGCGGAATCCCTCCCGGGTGGACATTGGTGCGAAGGCCAGGAAGCTCGCGTCGGCCTGCACATCAGAGACGACCAGAGGTTCACCAGTCGCGACGGCGTGCGCCCGCCCCTCACGCTCTAGCGTGAGCACCTGCGATTGTGCCGCGTACTCCTCGCTGAGTCCCTGGGTCATTGCCAGCCGCAGTACCCGGTGTGCCTCGTCCAACACAAAAATAGCTGAACGCTGGCAGCCCACCACCTCCAGCACCGTCGAGGCGATGGCCTGCAGCACGTGTTCCAGCTCGAGCGACTCGCTAACGGTGGCCGAAATCGTCGCGAGCGAGGCCAACTCGGACGCCCGGGACCGCGCAGCGTCATACAAACGGGTGTTCTCGATAGCGCTGGCGAAGTATCCGGCGACGGTCTTCAACACCTGCGTCTCTTCACGTCCGAATCCACCCTTGCGGTTGCATAGGTAGAGTTCGCCAATACTGCGGTCCTTCAACTGCAGGGCCACGCCAGCGAAGTTCCGGACGCCAAGTGTGCTGATGTGGGGACGATAGGCCGGGATAATGTTAGGGTCGTGATCAGGATCGTTGCAGAAGTAGCTCCCACCACGGGAGAAAATAGATCGCTCGAACCCCTCAGTACTGGTGGGAAGCTTGAACGTCTCCACCACCTCGCGGTTTGCGCCAGCCGACGCCAGGTGGCGCGCTACCAACGCATCTTGCTCCTCGTCATAGAGCAAGAGCACACCTATCTCCGCTTCCAGCAGCCGGATCGTTTCGCCCATCACCCGATCCAATAGCTCGTCCAGTTCCAACGTGGAACTGGCAAGAGCAGCGATACGAGCCAGCCCTGCCTGCTGTTCCGCGCGCCGTCGGGTCTCCGCGTAGAGATGGGCGTTCTCAATGGCGACCGCTGCCTGGTTAGCAATAGCCTGCAGTATCTCCACATCGCGTCCTGAGTAAACGTCTCTTTGATAACTGGCCAACTCAAACGTGCCGACGAAGCGGCCTCGGATTTGCAAGGGGATACCGATGTACGAGCGGAAGGGGTAGTCCGGTGTATCTAACCTGGGACGCACATCGCGCCGGGCTTGAACGTCGGGGATGAACAGGGAACGCCGATGACGGATTATCCAACCCGTGTATCCCTCATCAATACGATATATCCCCCCCACCTCCTGAGCATAAGTCCGATCCCCTCCCAAGCCCAGGATAACGCAACGCTTGTGTTCCTCATCCCAGAGGGTGACTTCGGCAACGTCGTAGGAGATGAGTTGACGCGTGCTTGACAGGATGGCGTCCAAGGTTGTCCCTAGATCAAGGCCACCACTGATGGTGGTGCCGATGTGATCCACTACCGCCGCTTCGTCCGACGGTCGCTGGGGGAGCGTTTCGACCGGTCTATGCCGTTCCCCCCACCAGACAGCCAGCAAGACCACGGGGAAGAGCGAGCCATCACCAAACAGCCCATCTACAATAAGGGGTATGACAGAGGACGACAACACCTCAACGACAAAAGCACCGACCGAAGAAATCAGGGTAAGCAACGCGTCGGCCGTCGCCGCAAGCCAGGCTATCCGGTGGCCGAACCAGTAGGCGACCAGACGCTCCGGCAGGATAAGCAGATAGCACCGGATAGTGACCCACTCAGGTGACACCTTCACCGTCCACATCACCAGGCCAAGCGCCAAGGCCACTGCACCTACAGCAACGGCCACGTCCGGCCATCTACATTGACGTCCCCCTGCCCATCTACGCATACGTTCTAATCCCTCAACCCGCCCGGCTGGTCCAATCTCCTCACGACAAGGCCAGTTGCCGTCCTAGTCTGCCTGCCCTTCACGCCGCGCACTGGCGGCTGCTTCGGTGATCTCCCGAATATCATAGAAGGGACCATCATCAACGGTCACCACACCGATGAGGAGTGACATCAGGTCAACCTTCGTTTCGTTGCCTGCATCGTCGCGCATGATCAGGTACCTTTGCTGCCGCACCGACCAATCGTAGTGTGTCCCCACCTCCGCCTTAAAGCGCCGTTGGAGATCTTCTACGATGGGCGCAACCAAATCCTTGCTAGTAACGACAATAAAATCATCGCCACCAATGTGACCAATGAAGTCGTTGGGCGTTCCCACGCTGTCCACCACCTTCCCCAAAACCAGGGCAGTGAAACGCAACACTTCCTCACCAGCCACAAAGCCATACACTTCGCCGAACGTGCTGAATCCCTGGATGCCCACGTAAACGATGCCCCAGTCATCCCGTCGCATCAACTGCCGCAACTGATCCTCAATCAGCCGGCCGCTGGGCAGACCTGTAGTGGGGTTAGTCAGGCTTTCGTACTGCGCACGGGCCATAGCATTCTTGACCCGCAGCTTGAGTTCCTCCAGATCGAAGGGTTTGGTGATGTAGTCATCAGCGCCCAACTCAAGGCCATGGATCTTGTCAGAACGCTCATCTTTCTGAGTCAGAAAAACGATCGGAATGTGACTGGTACGAAGATTACTCCGCAAGTTGCGGCACACATCGTAGCCATCTATGTCCGGCAACATAATGTCAAGGACAATGATGTGAGGCAATTGTTGCCGGCACATCTCCAGTGCATCCTCGCCGCGCTGGGCCACCGACACATCGTAGCCTTGCGATTGAAAATAGATGCGTAGCATATTGGAGATGTCAAGGTCATCCTCCACTATCATCATTCTACCCCGGGACATATTTCCTCCTTGATTAACCACTGGCCGATAACCTAAAGCCGTGCTTGCGAGCCAATTGAGCGATATCACGCACTTGGTCGACTCGAATCTGCTTGCCTAATGAGTAACTTTCATACCGTCCCTCCAGTGCCAGCACCATAGGCTCCACCATGCAGGCATAGGCCTTGCCGGGCGGGAGGCCGAAATCGAAGCCGAAATCTACCTCGCCAGGCACGTCTAACATCCCCCCGTCAATGACCAACACGTCACCTCGCTCTCGAGTCACCCGTGGCGACACGTCCGGCGGGATAGCCACGTCGCACACGACCGCGCCGCGCCTAAGATGCTCAGGCTGAATGACCGGCCTGGCAGCATTGGTGACACTCAGCACCAGGTGAGCCTCGCGGATGTCTTCAATGTGTGTCGAGACACGCACCCGGCGTGCTCCGGCTCCCCTGACCTGCGCCGCCGTCTTCGCCAGGTGAGATTCTCGCTGACCGACCAACACCAACCCAGCCACCACCGGAGCGAGCAACTCGGCACACGCCGAACCGATGCTCCCTGTCGCCCCGACCACGGCCACACTGGACGACTCCGGCTGGATACCTCTGGAACGTGCAGCCTCCTCCAACGCCTCGATCACAACAGCCACAGTGAGACTATGCCCCGTGGTGACAGGAATACCCAGACGCTGAGCGACGGTCACACCACCATCGCCAACCACGGATGTGAAGGCCCCCAAACCCAGCATACGAGCCCCCAGCCTCTGCGCCAAGCGACCGGTCTTAACAATCTTCTTGTAAGCTGTTTGAGGCGGCATCTGCAGCATCTGCCGGGCAGCGAACGGGCAGGCCACCAACCATCCCTCTATCTCCTTACCCGTAGCTTGTGAACGCACCCCGGTGATATGGGAAAGGTAGAGCGGCGGCCAGAAGCGGGAGAAGAAATGGATCAAAGACGTGGGCAGCACCTTCGCCAGCAGCGGGTACTTGCGTGCTACGTCCCGCTTGGGATTGAGCGGATGAATGACAAAAGCAAAGTTGTCCATCTCCGTGCCCGGGTTCAAGGCTCATACATTCTAAAGTGCAGGCCCGCCCCATCCTTGATAGCTACATGATCGCTGTCTTCGTAATAAACATTCCGATCAATCACGCGCCTCTCAGGCGAAGCGAACAAGACCACATCCGATTCGATGGCCCGCGCTGGATACACCACCATACCAGAGCCTATATAACAGTTGTGGCCCACACAACCGCCCAGCACCGGCATACCTGTGTCTTCCAGTTCCTCCCCACGCACCACACGGATGGGCTTGGGCACCACGTTAAAATCGGTGAAGGTGTTACCTGCGCCGATGAAGGTACCGCGCCCGATGCTGCAGAACTGCAGACAAGTATTCTGCGCCAACATCGAGTCTTCCATCATCACGCTCGAGAAGAGCGCCGCCCGAAAGGGCAGGTAACAGCGGTCCGACACCACGCTCCACTGGACCTGACCACCCTGCATAATGTTTACGTTATCTCCGATGATGGAAACATCAATGACAGCCCCTGCGCCAATGCTGACGTTATCGCCAATATAAGTCGGCCCTTTGACGATAGCAGTGGGATCAATGCTACAGTTGCGGCCTACGTGCACCATCGCCGACGAGGAATGGAGTTGTTTGCGCTCCAATACTGAGTGCCACAGTAACCTGAGTTGCGTCCCTATGTTTTGCTCGAGCTCACAATCCAGCCGCGCCCCGTTGGCCAACGCTCCAAAGATGACGTTGGCAATGATAGTGTGAATCCAGTGCTCAATAGAGCAAAACGCCCTGGTGGGCACCTGGTACACCAGGTCGCCCTTCGTACTGGACATGTGAGTCGGGACGTGATAGTAACCCATCTCGTGCACTCCGGTGTCCATCACCAGCGGACGCACATTAGGCTCGATGCCGTACGGAAAATACCACATATCGGCGACGTACACGTCACCCTCGCGACGGATACCTCGCTGCAGATAAATGGCATGGGACGTGATGGCACGATCATCCAACGCGAAAGCAACCCGGCAGGCCTTGCCCGACTCCTGAGCCCGCTGGATGAACTCATCCAAGAAAAACTGGTCAAAGAACAGGTTGTCCCGATAGACCAGCGTCTCCACCCGCTGGGAATCAACCTCAGCCAACGAATCGGCCTCACGCTCCTCTGTAGTGTAACGCGCCAATACATCCCGCTGGTAGAGCCATAGCGGCTTGTTAAGCACGCGCAGATCACGTGCAGGCTCGTTGAATGGAAATATCTTACGCCGGTTCTGCAAAATAATCTTGCGCATCTATCCTCTCAGCAGTGGGCTCAGTCCAGTGGACGCTTGGCGACCAGAATGGTGCAGGTAGGGTCGCCAGTGGCAATGCACGACACCTCTTCAACGTAGAAGTTCTTGCCGCCACTCGTCCAATAAAGCGCCTCCTCCAGAATACCGACAGCCAGGTGGCAACAAGGCGAGTCACACTTGCGTCCCCAACACGTGCCGCAGCGCTCCATAATCCAGTGAAAATACTGCTCGTCCTCCCCCAGTCGCACCAAGTGGTCGGTGAACTTGTTGAACATCTGAGCCAGGACCTCAAAACCCACCCTAAGTTTCATCCCCAAGGGCAAGACACGAAAGGTCAGGTCTGCGATACCCAGCATCGGACCGAAGTCCTTGATCCCAAACTTGAAACAGGCGTGACCAGCCCGCCGAGCCAACCCACGTCCACCACGTGGGCCATACATCTCATCCAGCGCCTGCATCAGTTGCCCTATCTCATCAAAGGGAAACTCCTTGGCGAAGTTATTCGGCGGATAATTCCCGATGCGATGCTGAAGCCGAGCCAGATTCAAGACTGCATTCACCCCATTGCGGCCCATCACCTCTTCCATCGCCAGGAGCACGAGCCGCCCCATTTTGTTGGGAAAAAAATATTCCGGCGATCCTTGAACCTCCGATGCACGGCCGTCCGTCATACGAATATTTATCCCTTGCTCGGTTGACAAATCCACATTCAGCCAGACTTACCCTGATCACGTTGTTGCAGACCAGGCTGGTTGTCCAGGAATTCACATAACGCCTGATAGAACCGCTCGGGCTCGTCCAACATCGGAAAGTGACCCGAACGCTCGAAGTAACGCACCTCAGCCATCGGTGTACTTTGCGTCAACACCTCACCCTGCTTGGGATTCACAATCCGATCCACCCGGCCATAGATGCCCAGCGCCGGCACCCGAATCTCCTTCAGCCGTGAGCGTAGATCCGTCTTGCGCAACGAAGCGATGCTATAGTGAAATGATTCCAGGGTGGTGCGCGAAAGATCGTGCTCAAACATCTTGTACCAGGTCTTCCAGTCCCGTGCCAGGAATGGAGAGAGGAGTCGGACACCCAGTGGAAGAGCACCAGGCACCTGGTAGACCAGGCTGGCCAGGGAACGCCGTGCTGCCAACCGCAGAAAGAGTGCCAGCCCGTCGCCTACAATGGGAGAGCCCACTACCGCTACCTTTTGAACTCGCTCAGGGTGTTCCAGCACCAAACCGAGCGAGACGGTCCCACCCATAGAATGGCCTATGACGAGTGCCTGCCCGATCCCCAGGCACTCCATAAACTGGTCCACCATCTCAATATAGTCCTGGACCGTGAAGCTCCCCTCTTGCTTCCCAGACTCGCCAAAGCCCCAGAAGTCAAGTGCATAGGTCTTATGGCTGCGACCCAGCGCCTCCATAGTCCCCATCCAGGGCACCCACGATTCCAGCCAGCCATGCAGCAAGATCACAGGCCGCCCGTGACCGCAGGCCTCATAGTGGACCAGTCCCCGGTCGGTAACAATGGAACTCATAGAAGTATCACTCTCAGTGACCAAATCGCTTCTACCAAAGATTACCAGACCTCCCAGAACAAAGAGGCGCGATCTAGCACTGTACCTAATATATCATGAAAACACGCGCAGAGCATTGAGAAACCATTGCAGTTACGTTAAAAAGAGGTTACAATTCCTGATGATATACGACGGTCGAACCTGCCGTCCTGCCTGGTTCGACCGCCGGGAAAACGAGACTCAGAAATACGTAGACAGAGTTTGCATCACTTCAACACAATGCAAGCCTCGGCTTAAGGACGGCGTGTCCGCTCCTCCCCCCGCGCTCTTATCCCCCCCCGTCCAGCAGTTCGAGGACCGAGAATAGCAGTTCCAGTAAGACTTGCTGGACGCTCTCCCGATCAGTCGCCACACAAGGCAACACTTTAATCTCCCGAGGGATACGAAGTGCAATACGCAAGTCTTCAGGCGACCACGCATCCTCTAAGTCTTGCTTGTTGGTAGCAATGACGTAAGGTACAGGAGCATAGGAACGAAAAGTGTCGAGAATGCCGCGCGCCTCACGGAACGTCTCCGGCCGTACACTGTCGAGCAGGACGACGAAACCGAGCATGCCTTCAGCAAGAATTTCCCACATGAAGTCGAAGCGGCGTTGACCAGGAGTGCCGAACAGGTAAAGCACCAGCTCCTCATCCACGGTGATACGCCCGAAGTCCATCGCTACCGTGGTCTGGGACTTGATGCGCTCCTTTGCGCTAGAGATTTTCTTCTCCGTCGCAACGACGTCGATCTCACTTATAGTCTGGATAAATTGCGTTTTGCCCGCCGAAAAAGGACCCGTTACCACAATCTTGACAGTCTGCATCGCTAAGATCTCTGAAAGAAGCTAATCAATCGCTCGACCACACCCCGCTTGACGGCTGGACGGCGCATAGCCATAGGGGCCTGACCAGACGCCCCAACCGGCGCGGGCGCGGCAGCTCCTTTAGGCCGGACCAACTCTACTAATCCTGCCTGCAACAAGCCATATACTATCTTACGGATCTGAAAGTCACTCATATTGTTATACTGTGCAATCTGGCGGACAGTATTGCGCGGGTTGATAAAAGAAACCACACGCCATTCCTCAACACTAAGACTGATATCACGCAAGCGCGCATCGGGACGGTCGGCGAATCTAAGCGCCACGTTAAGATCGGGCAGTTCTTCCTGCAGTTGCTCCCACTCCTCCAGGCGGCGACTGCCCTCCATAATTACACTCTTCAGGTCAATGGGAATGGTAATGCAATCTTTGAACGGTAGCACGTTCGATTCGAAACGGAAAGTTCCATCTGGCCAGGTAAAAAGAGGATAGACGTTGTTCAGAATGTAAGTGCGCACACTCCGCACAATATCATCCTTGCTCACGTAGCCCGCATTCATCAGCAACAGACCCAGTTCCTTGTCGCTCTTAACGTCAGCCCGCGTCTGGATCGCATGGGCCTGCTCTTCCGTGATCTTACCAGTCCGCTGAAGCATCGCAGCCAGATGATCGTCCTGCCCATCCACCGTCGCATAGATGAGCTTGCCTTCCTTAAAACACAATCGAGCCTGTGTTTCACGCGCATCAATCGTCAAGGTGCCCGTCTTACGCGCCAGATTGATCAGATTTAACAATTGCGTTGTGCTGAAATCCCGCAGATTTCCCTTCAGCGCCATACCTACCTCCACCGTGACCAGGAAAGTTGCAGACCTGAAACTCCGTGCCCCCTACGTACCCTGTGCGAGGGAAGTGCCCGCCTGGACCAATCCTCGCAGGGACTTTCTCAGGTATTGATTATACCTTCTATTGACGTGCAAGTCAACCACCAACAAAACCAAAAGCCACGCGGGAGTGTCACTTTTTCACTTGTCCATCTCTCGGGCAGATGGTATACTATTAGGGAACCGGTACCCGGTTGCTCGTGCACCAACGACGGAGCACACCTGCCCGTGTAATAAGGAACGGGATGGCTACGTGATGGCTAAACGACGACGTCGCGGAAATCGCTTCCGCCTGTTAATCTACGAACGCATGTGGCAGCGATGGGCCTGGCCCTGTATCCTGACCGTGCCAGCTTCGGTCGCACTATGGTGGTTTGCGCCTCGCATCCCGATCATCTACGCGCCATTCCGCATCCTTGCCCTCGTCCCGGCCCTTGTTTCCCTCGTCATCCTGGTTTACGCCTACCTGGCCCGACGACTCACCTGGGTGCAATGTAGGCCCAACCACCTGCGCATTCAGACCCCTTTCTATCCACTTGTCGTCTCCTACGGCCGCATCAAGGGTGTGCGCCCCAACACCTTTCACCAAGTTTTCAGCCCCTCTAGAGAGAAGCCAGCCCGCCAGCGCTGGCTGCGCCCCTATTGGGGCCAGACTGCCCTGGTGGTAGAACTCTCAAAGTACCCATTCAGCAAAACGTGGCTGCGCCTCTGGTTCAGTCCCTACCTCCTGGCCCCCGACGTCACCGGCTTCGTCTTCCTGGTTGAAGACTGGATGGCACTCTCTCGCCAACTGAGTCAGTTCCAAACTGACTGGGGGAGACGCCATGCAGCACGACGGTAGGAGAGACTGGCACGCCAGGCATGGTGAGTGAGAAGAAGCAGGCCGGCACGTCCAAGGGGCTTCGGCCAATGCGCCGTCTGATCCTCGCTACACCACTTCCACCACCGAACCCTCCGGCGTCTTGGTCACCTCGACGCGCGCAGGGAAAGCATCCCTCAACTCGTCAATGTGCGTGATCACCAGCACGCGCGCGAAGTCATCTTGAATAGCATTGATCGCCTCGACCAGCCGCTCGCGGCCCCGCGCGTCTTGCGTGCCAAACCCCTCGTCAATCACCAACGTCTGCAACTGCGCCCCCGCCCGCCGAGCCAGAAGTTTGGAGAGCGCGATGCGAATGGCGAAGTTGACCCGAAATGCCTCGCCCCCTGAGTAGAGAGAATATTCCCGCGTCCCCAGTTCGTCGGCGATCTTGATCTCCAGCGTCTCCCGCACCTCGCCCGCCAGCGTCTCCCGCTGCGTGTCGAAGCGCACGTGCATGCGACCAGCGGTCATCCGCGCCAGGAGCCGGTTGGCCTCCACCTCAATCTCCGGCACCGCCGCTTCGATGATCATCGCTGGCACACCTCTGACACCAAAAACTGTCCTCAGTTCATCATAGATGGACTGCTTGGCGGCCAACTCGCCCCGCCGCTTGAGTTTGTCCGCCTGCTGCCGCTCAAGTGCTTTGCACGCCTCCAGCCGCTGCTGTGCTGCACCCAGCCGCTGGCGAGCAGCAGCCTCTTCACCGCGCACCCGCTGCAACTCCGCCTCGACCGCAGGCGCGCTCTTCAGGCACTCCCGCAATTCCTCGGCTTTCTGCTCCAACTCAGCCCGGCGCGCTTGCTCGGCCTCAATCTGCTTCTGCCACCGCCGCCTGGCATTTTCCAGTCGCTCAAGCGCTGCCCTCTCCTCCTCCACCCCCGTCTGCGCGGCGCTCAATTGCGCTTGCCGCTCGGCGAAGACCTGGCCCTCGGCCACCACCCGCCGCGCCGCCTCGTGAGCCGCCGCGTCATAGCCCAATTCCGCCGCCTGTTCCCACAC
>Ga0190284_1000566_pt1 | contig 20208 bp, 19 predicted proteins | sample 48691812_MG_FD_161668 | JGI IMG/M metagenome (GOLD analysis project Ga0190284, IMG submission 161668) | Hydrothermal vent microbial mat bacterial communities from Southern Trench, Guaymas Basin, Mexico - 4869-18-1-2_MG | ecosystem: Environmental > Aquatic > Marine > Hydrothermal vents >...
CATGGGAACGCATTTTCTGTATGCCTGCGGCGATGCGGCCATCCATGACCGATTGCTGAAACCCGCCATCCAAGGGAAGAAGATCGGCGCATTCTGCATCACCGAGCCGGATGCCGGCAGCGATCTGTCAGCCATTTCAACCTCGGCGGAAAAAGTAGATGGCGGCTATCGACTCAACGGTCAGAAGACGTGGATCACCTCGGCGCCTGTCGCCGACTTCTTCACCGTCTTTGCCCGCACCGGAGAAGACAAACGGCTGACCATCTTCCTTGTCGAGAAGGACTTTTCCGGCCTAGTTGTCGGCAGGGCAATCGAGAAGATGGGCTGTCGGGGATCGCTGACCTCAGAGGTGTTCTTCGAGGACTGTCTCGTACCGATGGACCACAGACTCGGCGAGGAGGGCGAGGGCGAGAGCAGCCTGCGCAAGATACTGAACGAGATTCGCATCATCACCGGCGCCCTGTCGATCGGCGTCGCCCGTGCGGCCCTGGACGAAGCCTTGCAGTATTCCGCCGAGCGGCAGCAATTCGGCAGGCCCATCAACCGCTTCCAGGCCATCCAGATGAAGCTGGCCGAGATGGGTACGGACCTCGAAGCAGCGACGCACATGGTACATTATGCCGCGTGGCTGAAAGACAACGATAGGCCTTGTACGCGCGAGGCGGCGATGGCCAAACTGTTTGCCACGGAGCGCGCCGTCGAGATCTGCGACAAGGCGACGCGAATCCTGGGATCGTATGGATTCGCCATGGAGTTCGCCGCCCAGCGGTATCTTCGTGACATTCGCTTCACACTGTACGGCGGCGGCACGAGTGAGATACTGAAGACATTGATCGCAAGGCAATTGTCAACCTGAGGCTCGTACGTATGCCATGATCGCCCATGGTGACAAACACCGATGACCCCGAAGGGGGCGCGGAATGTCGCCACGGGTGGAGCGAAGCGGAACCCGCGTGGGAACAGGTCGTAATGACAAATCCCGCCTAGGAACGGCCCCGAAGTGGCCAAGGCGAGTAGCCACGGGTGGAGCGAAGCGGAACCCGTGGAATTAGATAGTAACGAAAAATTCCACCCCGCAGGGGCGGACGAGGCGCTGTGATGCCAGATACGTACTCGAAGCTTTTATATCATGTGGTATTCAGCACGAAACGCCGCGCCCAGGCTATCGCGCCTGCCTTGCAGCCGCGCTTGTACGAGTACCTCGGCGGTATCGTCCGCGGCGAAAATGGTACGGCCTACCAGATCGGTGGAACGCGCAACCACGTTCACCTTCTGATTCGATGGCGAACAGACGAGTCATTGGCCACGTTGATGCGAAACGTCAAGAGCCGATCGTCTTTGTGGGTTCATCAGACGTTTTCGGAAATGCAGACGTTCGCAGGGCAGGAAGGCTACGGCGCGTTCACGGTGAGCCAATCTCAAGTTGAAACCGTTTCCGGATACATCCGCAACCAAATGGAACATCATCATGGACGGACGTTCAAGGAGGAGTTTGTCGAGTTATTGAAGGCCCACGACATTGAGTACGATGAACGATATCTGTGGAATTGATCGTTGTCTGCCGCATGATTCGTCCGCCCCTCCGGGGCGGAGGTGCTGTGGCATCGCAGCCAAAGGCGGTGGGACCACAGGCGAGACGCCCGTGCCACAGTCAGATGGTGACACAGGCGGGACACTCGTACCACAGTCAGGTGGGGACACCGGCAAAACGCCGGTGCCACAGTTGGATGGTGATGATTTCAGGGAAGGAGACCGGCTCGTGACGATGAATAAACCGATCCGAATCTTGTTTGCCAAGCCTGGTTTGGACGGGCACGACGTGGGTGCGAAAATCGTCGTACGCGCCCTAAGGGAGGCTGGATTCGAGGTCATCTATACGGGCCTGCGGAAATCCCCGGAGCAGATCGTCCAGAGCGCTTGTGACGAGGATGTGGACGTGATCGGTCTATCCATTCTGTCCGGCTCGCACATTCCAATATGCCGGCGGATACAAGACTTGCTTCAAGAGAACGAGCTGGTGGAGGTCTTGTGGATCGTCGGCGGGAACATCCCCAAAAGAGATCACCAGGCTCTAAAAGCGCTCGGCGTGGACGCGGTCTTTTCCGTCGGCACGCCGACGCAGTCCGTCGTCGATTTCATTCGGGAGAGGAGAACGTCGAAACGTCGAAACGGCAAAACGCCACAATGTCGAAACCCGTGAACTTAGGAGTTCTGACAAACCTCTTGTGGCACCGCCGTCCCGGCGATGGGGACACGGGCTTTGGCGCCCGTGCCACAGGTTTTGTTCGAGTGCCTTAATACATGAGAAGGTCTTATGAGTCACGACAACCGGGCGGACCTTAATCCCGTCTTCAATGAGTCAGGCCTGGAGATCAAGCCGATCTACACCGCTGAGGATGTGCAATCCAGCGGCGGCACAGACGGCATCGGCAGTCCGGGCGAGTTCCCGTTCACGCGCGGGATACACAAGCAGATGTACCGCAAGCGGCCGTGGACCATGCGGCAGTATGCGGGTTTCGGCACGCCCGAGGAGACGAACAAACGGTTTCGCTGGCTGATCGAGAACGGGCAGACCGGCTTGAACGTGGCATTCGACCTGCCGACCCAGGTCGGGCTCGATTCCGACGACGCCATGGCCCAGGGGGAGGTCGGCCGCGTCGGCATGGCGGTTGACACGCTACGCGATTTCGAGATCGCCTTTGAGGACATCGACCTCGACAAGATCACGGTTTCTCTGACAATCAACGGGTCGGCTGCGATTTTGATCGCGATGTATTTCGCAATGGCCGAGCATCGCGGGTACGACATCCGCAAGATCCGCGGCACGGCGCAGAACGACATCCTCAAGGAGTTCATCGGCCGAGGTACATGGGTCTTTCCGGTCGAGCCGTCGATCAAACTCGTCGGCGACACGATCCTGTACTGTGCCGAGCACGCGCCGCTTTACAGCCCGGTGAGCGTCTGTGGGTATCACATTCGAGAATCGGGTGCCGACCCGGTGCAGGAGATGGGTTACGCTTTCTGTATCGCCCGAGCCTATGTAGACCATGTGCTCGAACGGGGTCTGGAGATCGACGCGTTCGCATCCCGGCTATCCTTCAACTTCGACATTCACGGGAACCTCTTCGAGCAAATAGCCAAGTTCCGTGCAGGCCGTCGGCTGTGGGCGCGGATGATGAAGGAGCGGTACGGCGCGACAAATCCGAAGTCCATGTGGCTGCGAATGATCGCGGGCGGCGGCGGCGGCGGACTGACCATCGAACAGCCGGAGAACAACATCACCCGTGGGGCTTACTATGCCCTGATCAGCGCGCTATCGGGGACACAGACAATGGCGCTTTGTTCCTATGACGAGGCCTTTACCATCCCCTCCGAGAAGGCGGCCCGCATATCCCTGCGCACGATGCAGATCCTGATCGAAGAGATGGGTCTGTGTGACACGGTCGATCCGCTGGCGGGCTCGTACTTCGTGGAAACGTTAACGAACCAGATGGAGGATAAAATCCGCGCCTGCATGGACGAGGTGGACGCCCAGGGCGGCATCGTGAAGCTCGTCGCGGAGGGTCACGCTCAGAATAGGGTCTCGAGGCAGGCGTATGAGAGGTTCAAGAAGCTGGAGCGCGGCGAGATTCGCAAGGTTGGAGTGAACTGCTATCGGATAGACGAAGAGGAGCCGGACGTGGCGTTTCATCCGTTCAACGAGGGCGACTGCGCGTCACAGGTCAAACGCCTGGACAACATCCGCGCGGAGCGGGACGAAGCGAAGGTGAAAGCCGCATTGCAAAACGTCCTTGCCGACGCCAAGGCCGGGACGAACGTCATGCCGGCGATCATCAAGGCGGTCAAGGCCTATGCCACGGTCGGCGAACTCACGCATTGCCTCGTGGAGGCGTATGGACGATATGACGAACCTGTGCGGTTTTGATTCCCCCGGCGGGAGTCAGACCGCTCATTCAAAGGAGCTTTGCCCATGCTATCCTGGCTGAAGTCCTTGTTCAAAGTGCCGCAACCCGCGGGACCGCCTGAGGCCATAAAGACGTTTACGTCTTCGGATGCCACCATCACCCAAGATGGGATCACCATTGAGGACGAAGGTTGGCGCATCGAATGCAAGGCGGGAAAGAGCACAGTCGCCCTGTTTGAGATTCCAGATCCAGACCTGGAACAGTGCATCGTCACCTACCGGGCCAGGATGAAAGGGGCCAGTGTGACGGGGGGGGCCTATCTCGAGATGTGGTGTCGATTCCCCGGCCGGGGGGAGTTCTTCTCTAAAGGTCTTCACAATAAGATCAAAGGTACCATGGATTGGGCTTCTTATGAGATTCCTTTTTTCCTGAAGAAGGGGCAACGGCCCGATTTAATCAAACTGAACCTGACTCTTGAAGGAGAAGGAACAGTCTGGTTGAAGGACGTGGAGCTTTTGAAGACACGGCTAGTGTAGGTTCTGTAAGGAGGGAATGTCCGCTCCGCTGAAGGTGATGTCATGACACCAACGACAAGCATCGACGTACCGACACGAGAGGTGATCCATGCCGCTTGACGAAAGCGACAGGTATCTGGCACCACACACACTTGATGAGGCGGCGCAATGTGCGGCAACGCAAGACGCCGCCATTCTCGCCGGCGGCACGGATCTTCTGCCGCGCTGGTCGAAGGGTTTACTCCAAAGACCGGAAGCACTGGTCAGCCTCAGAAACGTTGAGGGTCTGGAAGGCGTCGCGCGCGAAAATGGGGAGATTCGCATCGGCGCCTGCACGACGATCAGCGAGGTCGCGTCGAATCCGATCGTTCGCGACGCGGCGCCGGTCTTGGCAGGCGCGGCCGGACGAATCGCCTGCCCGCAGGTTCGCAACCGGGCGACCATCGGCGGGAACCTGTGCAACGCATCACCGGCGGCGGATACGGCCGTGCCGTTGATCCTGCTGGATGCGGTTCTCGATGTCGCCTCGTGGAGCGGTTCGAGTGTGACAACGCGAGAAGTCCCGATCACCGAATTTTTCAACGGCCCCGGCGCGACGATCCTGGAGCCGGGCGAGATTCTGACCGGCATTCGGATCATGCCCTTATTTCATCACTGTGGTACCGATACCTGTGACACCGATATCTGTGACACCGGCGTCTCGCCGGTGTCTGATCACGGGCGAGACGCCCGTGCCACAAGAGGTTTCGGGATGGGCTCCAGGCAGCGACCAAGTGCGGAGATGCCGCGCGGACTGAAGCCCGCGGCTCGTCAAGAGGAGGGGCCGCGCGGGCTGAAGTCCGCGGCTCGTCCTGCGGTGTATGCCGCATGGGACAAGCTCGGCACGAGACCGGCAATGGAAATCGCTGTGGCTTCGGTGGGAATCGCTATCAAGATTGAGGGCGAGACCGTCACCCATGCGCGGGTGGGGTACGGCTCCGTCGCGCCGGTGCCCGTGCGCGGCCGAAAAGCCGAGGCGGCGCTGATGGATCACCCGTTGTCTGTGGAGACGATCGAGTGGTGCCAAGCCGCCGCCCGCGCCGAGATCGCGCCTATCAGCGATGTCCGTGCCAGTGCAGCCTACCGCAGGGAGGTGGTGGGGGTGATGTTGAGGCGGATGTTGGAACGGGCTGCACGTGAATGACACGGAAACGTGAAAACCACCGGCGAGACGCCGGTGCCACAGTATTGCCACGAGTTACTAGCCCGTTGCGGAAGCACCGGGTTGAAACGTCGAAATGTCGTAGGTTGAAAGGTTGAAGCCTGTGAGCCTTGTTGAGCTTGCCTTTGTTGTGAACGGAGAAGCGGTCTCCGTGAAGGTGACGCCGTTCGTCACTCTGTTGGAGGTGCTCCGCGATCACCTCGAACTGACAGGCACCAAATACGGCTGCGGCGAGGGGGAGTGCGGCGCGTGTTCGGTCATCATGGACGGAAAGGTCGTGAACGCCTGCCTCGTGCTGGCACTCGATTGCGAGGGCGCTCAGGTCGTCACCATTGAGGGTCTCGCGGCGAATGGGATGCTGCACCCGCTGCAACAGGCATTTGTCGACCACGGCGCGATTCAGTGCGGGTTCTGCACACCAGGCATGATCATGACGGCGTATGCTCTCCTTGAAGCGAATCCCTCACTCACCGAGGACGATATTAAACGCGGCCTGGAGGGAAACCTGTGCCGCTGTACGGGATACCGGAAGATCGTCGATGCCGTGTTATCCCTCGCGGAGGGAGGCGTATCATGAGTTCTCAGTCGTTTGATGTCAGTCATCAGTTGACGCCTGAGAAGGAATGCATGAATCAGACCGCTCCGAAGGAGACGCTCATTGGGAAGCGCGTGCCGAAGCTTGACGCCCCCGAGAAGGCCACCGGCCTCACGCGATACATTGAAGACCTCAAGCTGCCGCGGATGTTGTATGGGAAGATTCTGTTCTCGGATCGACCCCACGCGCGGATCGTCAACATCGACACATCGGCCGCGGAGGCGATGTCCGGCGTGCGGGCTGTCATCACTGCGGCAGACATCGAGCTGGTTCCATTCGGCTTTGGGCGGGACAATACGGCGATCAAGAAAGACAAGGTCACATGCATACGCGACGAAGTCGCGGCCGTCGCGGCCGATACGCCCCGGATCGCGGCCGAAGCAATAAAGCAAATCCGCGTGACTTACGAGAACCTGCCGGTGGTGACCTCAACGGAGGAAGCGCTCGCCGACGGTGCGCCCATCATCCACGCCGGTACGCCGAACAATATTCCGTTTCAGTTCGACTATTCGCACGGCGACATCGAACAGGGAATCCGCGGGTCGGATGTCATCCTCGAAGATACCTATACGCTGCGACGCCAGGCGCACTGCTGCCTCGGCACGTCGGGCATCATCGCGAGCTTCGATGCGGACGGTCGGCTGACGCTGCACTCACTGACGCAGGTACCGTTTCTCTACAAGCATGACCTGTCGCGGATCGTCGGCGTCGCCCCGGAGAAGATCAGGGTCATCCAGCCTCCGATCGGAGGAGGCTTCGGCAGCAAGCTGGATATTCACCCTTTCGAGCCGATTTGCGTGTTCCTCGCCAGGGCGACGTCCAGGCCCGTGCGGCTGGTCTTCACCCGTGAGGAGGAGTTTCTCGCGACGCCGACACGCCAGCCGATGGTGATACACCTCAAGAGCGGCGCACGGAAGGATGGGACGTTCACGTTTCGCGATGTGCGGATGTTGCTGGACAACGGCGGCCGCACTTCCTGGGGCGCTACCACCCCCTGGATCAGCATGCGCACCTTCTCGTCGCTATACCGCGTGCCGCACGTCCGGCAGCATGTGGATGTGGTCTACACCACCAACCCCTACGCCTGTGCGTTTCGAGGATACGGTAATCCCCAGGCGACGTTCGCCCTCGAGTCCCAGGTCGATCAACTCGCCGACGCCCTTCGCATGGACCCGCTGGAATTGCGGCTCAAGAACGCGCAGAAGCCCGGCGAGACCACGGGGCAGGGAATGGTGCTCGGCACCTGCGGCCTGGCCGACTGCCTTACAACAGCCGCCCGCAATGCCGCCTGGGAGGAAAAACACAAGAAGCCGTCAGCCACGGCCGCATGCACCGCAGCCCAGGAGCATGAATCGTCAATCGTCAATCGTCAACCGTCAATTGCGCGCGGTATCGGCATGGCTTCTCTGTTTCATGTCGGGGGCGGTGCGAAGATATATCGCTCCGATGGCTGCGGGACGATGCTGAAGTTGGACGACTTCGGCGGCGTGACGGTTATGACCGGCTCATCGGAGATCGGCCAGGGCTCAGAGACGGTGATCGCCCAGATTGTGGCGGAGGAGTTGGGCCTTCCTATCGGCAACATCCGCGTAATCAACAACGACACGGACCTGACACCGTGGGACGTGGGCGTTCATGCAAGTAGAACCACATTCATCGCCGGCAACTCGGCGTTGAGGGCCGCTCGGGATGCGCGGCGAAAGCTCGTCGATGCCGCCGCTCCGCGCCTCAAGCGCAAACCGGAGGAGTTGGACCTTCAGAACGGCAAGGTCGTCGATCGCTCCAGCGGAGAGCCGCTCGAATCCATTGGCAAGATCATCCGCGGACTCCACTTCGGGCGCACGAAGAACGAACTGGTCATGACCACGGATTTCTATGAGCCGCCGAGCACGGCGCCGGACGAGAGGCACATGGGCAACATTTCCCCCTGCTACGCCTTTGGTACCCATGTAGCGGAAGTGGAAGTAGACCTGGATACAGGCGTTGTCAAAGTCGTCCGGCTCTGCGCGGCACACGACGTCGGGCGCGTGATCAACCGCCTCGGCATCGAAGGCCAGGTCGAGGGCGGCATCGCCCAGGGGATCGGGTACTGTCTTACAGAGGAACTGAAAGTCGAAGACGGGCGCATATGTAACCCGAGTTTCACGGACTACAAGATCTTGACGGCAACGGATCTCCCTGAGGTGAACGTGTCGTTCATAGAGACGCACGATCCAGCCGGCCCGCACGGCGCAAAGGGCGTCGGCGAATCGCCCCTGATTCCCGTCGCCCCGGCGATCGCCAACGCGATTTACCACGCCACGGGCGTTCGCATGACGGAACTCCCGCTGACGCCGGAACGGGTATTAGCCAAGCTCAAAGAGGCGCGCGAGCAGGAGACGATTAACGATTGACGATTTCACGCAACAGAGCCGGCTTGTGCCAAGCCGGACCGGGCCGACACGGCACGGCTCTGATGGCGCGGTCTCGCTGGGATGAACGCGACAGTAGTGTCGCGTCACGTTAGAAATGTCGTGGAGTGCGGGCGTCTCGCCCGCCTGATTCCTCGAAGAACAGCGGACAGGATGCCCGCACTCCCCGACAGTTCGAGCTTGACAGGGCAGTAGGCAGCATTGAATGAACAGGAATTGTTGCGTATGGATAAACTGACAGTCCTTTCGCTGGAACAGGCGCTATCGCTTTCGTATGCCACTTCGCGCTTCGTGCACTTGGGCTGGCGGGTGATCCGTGTCGAGGCCACGCCATCCGGAGGTCGGCTCCCCGGCGACCCCAATCGCTACGTTGGCAAAGAGGGCGAACGGCCCGACCAACACGCCTACTTCATCGGCCCGAACGTCGGCAAGGAGTCCATCGCCCTGAACCTGAAGGAAGAAAAGGGGCGGGAGGTGCTCAAGCGTCTGATCGCCGAGTTGCCCGTCGACGTCTTCGCGTGCAACACGCTGCCGAAGCGATACAAGCAACTCGGCATCGACTACGAGACGCTCAGTGCCGTGCGGCCGGAGTTGATCTGGGCGGGGCTGTCCGCGATGGGGCCGGACTATCCCGACGCACCCGGCTACGACCCGGCTATCCAGGCGATCACCGGCTACATGGATCTTACCGGCGATCCGACCGGCCCGCCGATGCTGTGCGGCGTGCCCTTCGTCGATCTGAAGGCCGGGGACGAGGTCTTCGCGAATGTCTGCCTCGCCCTGGCGGAACGAGCACACACCGGCAAGGGAAGCCGGATCGACGTGTCGATGGCCCAGGCCGCGGCGTCATGGCTGGTGACGACGATCCCCCTGTTGGACCTCGGCTACGGTCCTGATGAGGTCCGCCGCAGCGGCAACGAGCATCGCGAGTTCGTGCCGGTGAACGTGTATCCCACTTCGGACGGGTATATCTATCTGGCGATCGGCAACGACGTGCAGTGGGCGCGCCTGGTCTCGATAGAGGCGTTTTCCAGTATTGGCTCTCCCGCGCGGGAAACCAACGAGGGGCGCAGGCAGGAGCGGGAGTCGATTCACAAAGACATCGGCGCCGTCACGCGCGCGTGCAAGACCGACGAGTGGGTGAAGCGGCTGAGCGCCAAGGGCCTCGTGGCGGCACCGATACAGACGGTGCCACAGGTCGTGGAGTATCCCCCCATTCGGGATACCGTGCTGGAGACGACGACGCCCTCCGGTAAACGCGTCCGCCTGCCGCCGCCGTCTGTGGAGCGGGACCATCTGGTATCTTCGCGGCGTCGTGTGCCATACGCTCCCACGTATGGTGAAGACACCGGGAACATCTTGCGGGAAGCCGGTTTGTCGCCAAAGGAGATCACCGACCTGAGTGGGGCCGGGATCGTTGCGTAACAACCCATGCTCTATATGGGCGTGGATACACCACCTCGCGACACAGTGGTAAACGAGGAGAATCGAGATGCTTCGTACTACTAATGCTGAGTATCTTCGCGGCTCGCGAAGAAAACTGTGGCACCGGCGTCTCGCCGGTGGGAGTACAGGCGGGACGCTTGTGCCACACTGTGCTTACGGTCGGAGGCCGCGCTGTGGACTATGCTGTGTGGTCATGGTACTTGCTATGGCTTGCGTCCCGACGATTGTTACCGGTGAGGGTACCACGCAGACGGGCAGGCATTTCCGCGTGATTTGTGATTTCGATGATGAGAAGATCGCCGCCCAGGCTTTGGAGACGGCCGAGGCGGTCTGGCCGGTGGCGACAAGGCTGTTCGCCGTTGCTGATCGGACGCCCGACGAGCCCGGTGATATATATCTATTCCGCACCGTGGCCGCCTATGAGAAGGTAGAAGCCGAACTGACCGGTGGGAAGTTTCGCCGCAATCTTGCATTTTCCCATTGGGATACCAGAGCGTCGTACATCGTCTTGCAGCCTGATTGCTCCTATAGGGGATTACAGAAGTCGGGTATTCCAACGATGACCCGCCGCTTAATCGCCCACGAAGCGGCGCACCTATTTCGCTGCACCATGATACCGAATCACCGATCTCACCCAGATTGGCTCCAGGATGGGGCGGCCTCATGGATCGAAGAGCAGGTCCTCACCGCTGACGGCAGGAGTAGCGGCGCGGAACGCGATCCTGATACATCGACTATGATAGTGCAAGCTCTCGGACTGCTTGAGCAGAACGATCTGCCCTCCGTGAACCGCATCCTTCGGGATGACATCGAGGACGTACAATGGAGTAAGCGCTATGCCGTTCGCTGACTCCTGTTTCGTTATTTGCAGAACACGACCGATCAGGAAACGTTCCATTCGATCATGGTCAAAGCTCCCCAGCTCGGCGGCGGCTCGGACTACGCCCGGAAGTTGAGGGCGTATATCGACGAGGCGATCGGCTCGGACAACAAGAAAGCAAGCGACCGCGAATTCGCGGATTATCTGCGGAAGCTGAAACCGCAATGGGAGGAGATCTACCCCTCGCTCGAAACGGCTGGCAAGAACTGGACCCAGATCGCTTTCTCCAGCACGAACGCCGTCGCGTGGCGGGCCAAGCCGGTCGGGAAGGACGCATACGCGCTCAAAGGGAAATTCAAGATTCTGCCGGGCGGTCGGGAGCAACTTAACCTCTTGCTTGCCCGCAGCGACGATGGGTTTATCTCGATCGCGTTCAGTGCAGGGTATGGTGTGACGGTCTTCGAGTACCACGCCGACCACGCGGAGGACAAACAATGGGAGCGGCTGGGCAAGGCCAGGTGCGTTGCCCTGAAGCTCAATCGCTGGATCCGGTTTCGGGTCGAGGTTGAAGAGGACGAGCTACGTATTACCTTGGGCAAGAAGCTTGTACTCACCAAACGCTTGAGGGGCAGGCCGATGCGCGGCCCGTGGGGCCTTGGCGCACAGGCCGGCTCGGCGGGGATGTGGCGCGGCGTTAAGTTGTGTGCCCCTCTGCCACAGAAGGATGATTGATCCAGCCTTACGAACTCGCTCCTTGCTCCCGATGTGTTTTGGGTAGCGGAACCGATGAAGCGAAGGTGGGAGAACTTACCATGCAATTCAAAAATGCATACATCCCCTACGGCGGCTACTGGTCCACGCCATTCTGCCGCTGGCAGGGGAGCTTCGGGCATTTGCATGCCGTGAAGTTTGCCGCCGAGATTGCGGTGGGGGCGCTGGGCAAACGTAAGATAGCCCCAGACGTTCTCGACGGGTTGTTTCTCGGATGGACCGTGCCGCAGCAGTATGGTTTTTACGGCGCGCCGTGGGCGGCGGGATTGATCGGCGCACCGGGCATCACCGGACCCAACATCAGCCAAGCCTGCGCCACATCGGGCCGGGTCATCGCCAACGCGGCCATGGAGGTCGAGCTGGGTACGCACAGCGCCGTCCTTGCGCTGTTGTGCGACCGGACCAGCAACTCGCCGCACGTCTACTATCCGAACCCGCTGGCCGTTGGCGGGATCGGCGACACGGAGAATTGGGTGTGGGACAACTTCGGCCGAGACCCGTTCGCCAAGAACTCGATGGTCCAGACGGCGGAGAACGTGGCGAAGAAGGCGGGCATCGACAGGGCGGCGCAGGACGAAGTCGCGCTCATGCGGTATCAGCAGTACCAGGATGCGCTCAAGGATGATGCCGCGTTTCTGAGGCGATTCATGGTCCTGCCCGTCGAGGTCAAAGACGCATCCGGCCGCAAGGTCATGAACACCGTCTCGGGTGATGAGGGCATCTTTCCGACGTCGACCGAGGGGCTCGCCAAGCTCAAGCCCGTGTTGGAAGGCGGCACCGTCACGTTCGGCTCGCAGACGTACCCCGCCGACGGTAACGCAGGCGTCATCATCACTACGCGTGACAAGGCAGTGGAACTGAGCCGCGATCCGAAGGTTGTCGTTCGCATCATCTCGTATGGTCAGGGGCGGGCGGAGAAGGGCTTCATGGCGATGGCCAACGTGCCGGCGACTCGGCAGGCCCTCGAACGCGCGGGCATCACCATGAAAGAGATCAAGGCTGTCAAGACGCACAACCCCTTTGCGGTGAATGATGTGTACTTCGCGCGTGAGATGGGGATCGGTGTCTCAGTGATGAACAGGTATGGCAGCTCCCTTGTGTGGGGCCACCCGCAGGCGCCGACCGGCGCCCGGTTGATCATCGAGTTGATCGAGGAACTCGCCATGGCCGGCGGTGGCTATGGGCTGTTCACCGGCTGCGCGGCGGGCGACACGGCCCTTGCGATCATCGTCAAAGTGGATTAGAAATGGACCGCGACCTATTCGCGGTCCGCTGCTCAGCATCGGTATATTGTCGACGGCCGCCAATCCAAGGAGAACAGAATGCTTCCGGGACAAAAGAAGTATCCCCACATATTCTCGCCTGGGAAACTGGGCAAGCTCGAAACGAAGAATCGCATCAAGTACGCCTCGACGGAGACGAACTTCAACTACTCCGACGGCTACGTGGCGGACAAAGAGGTCGCCTACATGGAGGCCCAGGCGCGGGGCGGTGCCGGCGTCGTCACGACGCAGGGCGCATACACGGACCAGGGCGGCGAGGGCAAGGGCTACGTCGGGATGATGGGGATCTCTGATGACAAGTTTATCCCCGGGCTCAAACGCATCGCCGACGTGATCCGCAAGTACGGCTCGCGCTCCGTGCTGCAACTGATGCACTGCGGGCGCGTCGGCGGCATTCACCTGGATTACACGGTTGGCCCCTCCGTGGTGGACCAGCGTCTGCCCAGATTTCGGCCGCCGAAGGAGATGACCAGGGAGGAGATCGAGATCTGCATCGAGGAGCACGTGCAGGGCGCCAGGCGTTGTGCCGAGGCCGGTTTCGATTCGGTGGAAATCTCAGGTATCGTGGGCTACCTGTTGTCCAACTTCATCTCGTCCTACACGAACAAGCGCACGGACGAATTCGGCGGTGATGTCAAAGGACGCGCCGAGTTTCCCCGCAGAATCGTCGCCGGGATTCGCAAGGAGGTCGGGCCGGACTACCCGATCATCATCCGTCTATGCGGCGAGGAGCTCCTGCTGGATCGCGGCGGGAACACACCCGAGGAAAGCCTCGAGATCAACCGGATCATCTGCAACGCGGGCGTGGACATGCTCTCCGTGACGGTGGGCTGGCAGGAATCGGCGGAATCGGTCATCTCCCGTGACATCCCGCAGGGCAACTGGCTCCACGTCGCCGAGCGCTTCACGAAGGAACTGAAGATGCCGGTGTGCATGGCCTACCGGCTGTTCGAGCCGAAGTATCCCGAAGCCGCGCTGGCCGAGGGCTCGATTGATTTCTGGGAGAGTTGCCGCGCGATGATCGCCGACCCCATGCTGCCGAACAAGATCCTCGAGGGCCGCGAGGAAGACATCATACCGTGTATGGCGTGCAACATCTGTCTGGCACGGCTTTTCAGGGATGCGGAACTGACGTGCGGCGTGCGGCCTACGCTCGGCCACGAAAGCGAGGCCGATTGGGGGTTTTACGGCTTCAAGCCCACGGACAACAAAAAGAAGATCATGATCATAGGCGCGGGCCTCGCGGGGCTCCAAGCCGGGGCTGTGGCGGCCGAGAAGGGCCACGACGTCACCATCTACGAGAAAAAGGATAAGGTCGGTGGTCAGGCCGCGACCGCCGCGAACGGCCCGTGGGGCGACGTGGAGTTCATGCGGCTCGTCAACCATCTCGAGACGCGCTGCAAGAAGCACGGCGCGAAGATCATCACGGGCAAGACCATGACCCCGGAATTGATCGAGGAAGAATCGTCCGACAAGGTGGTTCTCGCCATCGGCGCATTGCCGGATCGCGGCGCGTTTCCAGGCGGCGACGGCAGGAATGTGGCATCCTGCCTCGACGTGATGGACGGCGCGGTCAAGCCCGGCAAGCGGGTCGTCGTGGTCGGCGACAAAGGTGTCGCGATTTCCACCGCGCTGTTCCTCGTGGACAAGGGCGGATACGATGTGTCGATCGTGGGGCCGGCCAAAAAATTTGGCCTGGATGTGAATCCGTCGTACATCTGGCGATACAAAAAGAAGTTGAAGGAGGGCGGCGTCACGCAGTACACCAAGCACAAGGTGAAGGAACTCACGCCGGACGGCGTCGTCGCCGTGGACCAGGAGGGCAAAGAAGTGATGATCGCCTGCGACACGATCGTCCTCGCCAACATGACGTCGAACAAGGAACTCGAATACACAAAAGGTGATGTCTATGCCATCGGAGACGCGATCGTGACGCGCAGGTCCAACGCGGCCCTTCACGACGGCTATCGGCTGGCGATGGCATTTTAGTGCTCTGTCACCCTTGAACTGTCGGGGAGTGCGGGCATCCTGCCCGCTGTTCTTCGAGGAAGCAGGCGGGCGAGACGCCCGCACTCCCCGACATTTCTAACGTGACGCGACACTAGGGGAAAGCCGAAAACCGAAAACCGAAAACCGAAAGTCGAAAGCCGAAAAAATGTTTCCAATCATCAATGCGTTCAAGTGCAACGGCTGCGGCGTCTGCGTGAAACGGTGCCCCGCACAGATCATGGGCCTCATCAACGGCAAAGCCGCCTATCTGCAAATGCTGTGTGAGGAGTGCGGAATCTGTGCCGAGGTGTGTCCCACGGACGGCATCTACTTCGAGCTGCCGAGGCACTACGCTGCTGCGGAGGTTCACGACGCATACCATTTCACGCGATAGCCTGGTAAGGGAGCGGTCAATGTCCAACCCAGGAGAAGGCTCGCAAACCGGTCAGCCCCGTCGGCCACAGGGAGCCGACACCTCAACAAAGCGTGAATGGACCACGCACGCTCAATCCCAAAAACGCTCTAGCGCCTGAACACATAAAGACTTGCGCGTGTCTAGACATGGAACATCCGTTGGAAGGGACGGGGCACCCAAACTGTTCATTCTCTTCACTGGCCAGTCAGGAAGCACTTTTGGCCGTTGCGGTGTCGGACGTGGCGTTGTTGTCAGTAGAAGACTTGATTTTGCTTGATTTGCCGTTGTTGCCGCTCTCGGGCGAGGTCTTGGTCCCGGCGTCACGCTCGGCTTTCGCGGCCTTCTTGTAGCTCTCACTGCGATAGTCGGTCTGGTAGAAGCCGGAGCCCTTGAAGATGATCCCACCTCCCATGCCGATCAGGCGATGGACGGATTGCTCCTGTCCGCACGATTTACACTCCGCCTTGCGCAACGGGGAGGACTTGATGGATTGGAAGACGTCGAACGTTGCGCCACACGCGTCACACTCGTATTCATACGTCGGCATGATCCGACTCCTGACACTGCGAATCGCCGTCGGAGGCATGATCTCCACGCAACGGCGTTCCTTCCTTCGTATCCTCGGTCGTATCCTCCGGCTCAGGGACTACGGCGACTTTGGCGGGTCGCAGAACGCGATCATTCATCATGTAGCCGCGCTGCATCTCCCGGCTCACGGTGCCGGGCGGCAGGTCGGTGTCACGATCCTGCATCATGGCCTCATGCAACGTGGGGTCGAATGACCGACCGACCGCCACGATCGGCTCAATGCTGTGATCCTTCAGCATCTTGGCAAGCTGGTCCGCGATCATCTTGACGCCCTGCAGAACCGGATCGTCCGCGGCCGAACACTCCAGGCTCTCCAGCAGTCGCTCGAAGTTATCAATCAGCGATAACAGGTCACGCGCCAATCCCATCGGCGCCAGCTTCAGGGATTCCGTGTGTTGCTGACTGAGTCGCTTCGATATGTTGGCGCATTCCGCCTGTGCCCGAAGGAGCTTGTCTTTGTACGCCTCGACCTCGGCCCGGAGTGATTCGAGCGTATCCTCCCCTTTTGCCGGCGTTTTTCCATCCGCCTGTTCCGCCGGGACTTTGACGCTCTGTGACTTCGGATCGGTGGCTTCCTTCCCCTTCCCGTCGCCCCCCTGCTCGGCGGACAGCGACTCCGACCCCGGCGCGTACTTGGCCACGTCGTCCTCGCTAGCAATGGCGATCTTGTGTTTTTTCCGACTCATGCAACTTCCAGTTTTCAATGCCGTAAGATGGGCAACATTGCCCATCTTACGGATTCAGCCACCAACCCTCAGCTTGTAGCTGATAACTGAAGGCTAATAGCTCTCTGTCAATCATGCAGGTTTGACAGAAACTCCTTGAACCTCTCCATAAAGCCCTTGCTCTTGGGCAACACACGCCTGTCTTCCGTCTCGGCAAATCTATGGAGCAACTCCTTCTGTTTTTGATTCAAACGGCTGGGAATCTCGATCAGTACCCGAACGATCTGATCGCCGACGCCGCGCGCCCTGATATCCGGCAGCCCCATCCTGCTGAGCTTCAACATCTCCCCGTGTTGAATGCCGGCGGGAATCGTGACTTCAGCCTTGCCCTTGAGCGTGGGCACCTCGATCTTGGTTCCCAGGGCCGCCTGAGTGAAGCTGATAGGGATTTCACAGAGCAGATCGCTGCCGTGACGCTGTAGAAACGGGTGCGGATCAATCCGAACATAACAGTGCAAATCCCCCCGAGAGGATCCGTCTTCGCCTGGTTCCCCTTCACCCCGGAGGCGAACCCCCTGGCCGTCATGAATGCCTGCGGGAATCTTGACCGTCACCACGCGATGCTTCCGCATGCGGCCCGTTCCACTGCACGCCTTGCAGGCCTTTGTGAAAGTGTTACCCCGGCCGTGGCAGGCCGGGCAGGCGGTCACGACGCGTGTCGAAAAAAGCCCCATGCCGCTCGTTCGTTCGACTTGACCATAGCCCCCGCAGGTCTGACACGGCTGGATCTTGCTTCCAGGCTCCGCCCCCTTGCCGCCGCAGTGATCACAGAAGTCGTTCCGGGTGAACTCGACGGCGCGTTCCGTTTCCTGGGCGACGTCTGCGAGCGACAGCGCCACCTCCGTCTGAAGATCGACGCCGCGGGATACGCGACGTCCACCGCCGACCTGCCCCCCGAACAGATCGCCGAAGATATCCCCGAAAACGCTGAAGATATCGTCCACACGCATCCGGGAAAAATCGTGCCCGGCGGTCCCGCTCAGGCCGGCATGACCGAAACGGTCGTATAGGTTGCGTTTCTCGGGATTGGATAGGACTTCGTAGGCTTCAGCAGCCTCCTTGAACCTCTCCTCCGAGTCCGGCACGTCTGAAGCACGGTCTGGGTGATACTTCATGGCCGCCTTGCGATAGGCGCGCTTGACGACCTCCGGCGAGGCATCACGGCTCACACCCAGTACTTCGTAGTAATCCTGCTTTTGCGCCACACTCATTGAGTACTTTAGAAGCGTATCTCGTTTCGTTTCGACGCTTCACTCTTCACGAGCTACGAGCTTATCGGACAACACCCGGTATCTCCTGATCTTCTTCCTTGTCCTTCAACTCGGTGACGATCACGTTCGTCATCAGGAGCACGCCGGCAACACTGGACGCGTTCTGAAGGGCGGCGCGGACGACCTTCGTGGGATCAATAATGCCTGCCTTGACCAGGTCGCAAAACCCATCGCGTCGCGCGTCGTAGCCGAAGTTGCCCTTTCCCTCGAGTACTTGAACGACGACCACCGCACCGTCCTTGCCACTGTTCTCGGCAATCTGGCGCGTGGGGTATTGCAGGGCGTGGGCGATCAGCAGCATTCCGGTCTTGACGTCGCCAACTTCCCGCTCCGCCGCCTTTGTGATCGGCTCTACGCACCGCAACAAGGCCACACCGCCGCCGCAGACCACGCCCTCCTCGGCCGCCGCCTTCGTGGCGTGGAAGGCATCATCGACGAGGTCCTTGCGCTCCTTGACTTCGATCTCCGTTGCACCGCCGACCCGAACCACAGCCACGCCGCCGGTCAGTTTCGCCAGGCGCTCTTGCAGCTTCTCACGGTCATAGTCGCTGGTGGTTTTGTCGATCTGCGTCCGGATCTGATCCGCTCGGGCTTTGATGGCCGACTTCTTCCCGGCCCCCTCGATGAGGGTGGTATTGTCCTTGTCGATGATCGCCTTCTTCACTTGGCCGAGTTGCCCGGTCTCGACATTCTCCAGCTTCAGGCCGCGATCCTCGCTAATGCCGATCACCAAAACCAGGCGCCTTGACGACGCAGCATCTCAGGACGCCCCGCAGGCGGTTGACCACCATTGCCGCCAACGCCTCGCCGTCGACGTCCTCCGCGAGGATCAGCAGCGGCTTTCCGGTGCTCACGATCTTCTCCAACAGCGGCACCAGGTCTCGCAGTGAGCTGATCTTCTTTTCATAGATCAGGATGTAGGTATCCTCGAGGACGCACTCCATTTCGGTCGTATCCGTAATGAAGTACGGCGAGACATAGCCTTTGTCGAACTGCATGCCCTCGACAACGTTCTTCTCGGTCTCGAAGCTCTTGCCCTCTTCCACTGTCACGACGCCTTCAGGGCCGACCTCCTCCAGTGCGTCCGCGAGCATCTTGCCGATGGCCTCGTCGCCGTTTGCGCTGATGGTGCCGACCTTGGCGATGTCGTCCGAGCCTTTGACCTTGATGGACATCTTGCCGATCGTCTCAACCGCGAGATCGACGGCCCGGTCCATGCCGCGTTTCAGCAGCATCGGATTAGCGCCGGCGGCCACATTCTTGAGTCCCTCTCGGAATATGGCCTCGGCCAGGACAACCGCCGTGGTCGTGCCGTCGCCGACGACCTCCGAAGTCTTGCTAGCGACTTCGTTGACCATCTTGGCGCCCATGTTCTCGAAGGGCTGGTCCAGTTCGATTTCCTTGGAGACCGATACGCCGTCCTTTGTAATCCGCGGTGCGCCCCACGACTTTTGCAGGAGCACATTCCGACCGGTCGGGCCAAGCGTCACCTTCACCGCCGTCGCAAGCTGGGTCAGGCCGTCGCCAAGGTTCTCGCAGGCGCGTTGGTCGAAGAGCATTTGTTTAACTGCCATGTTGTATCCTCAAGTTTGATGAAAAGAGCCCTGCCGCAAGAGCCCCCGACCCAGCGAGCCGGCTTGTCTCAAGCCGGTCTTCTTGTCGGGGGGTGCCTTGAAGCTGAGGGTGGCACATCTATTTCAGGTTACCCCCCGAGCAAGCTCGGGGGCTCTTTGTTTGTGACACAGGCATCCTACCCGTGTATCTGTGTGGCATTGTGGCACAGGCGCCAATGCCTGTGATCCCCTACCGGCGACAAGCCGATGCCACAGCATTCCTAACTACTCGATAATCGCCAGAACGTCGTTCTCTCGAAGGATCGTATACTCCTTGCTACCGATCTTGACTTCCGTGCCGGCGTATTTGCCGTAATAAACCTCGTGTCCGACCTTCACCGAGAGCGGGCCGCGGTTGCCGGTTTCCAGCAGCTTGCCGGGTCCCACGGCCACCACCGTCCCACTCGTCGGCTTCTCCTTGGCCTGTTCGGGCAACACGATCCCACCGCTCGTCCGCTCTTCCGCTTCATGTTGTTCAATGACCACCCGGTCATCCAACGGATTGATCTTGATTCGTGACATCTTGTCGATCTCCTGCTATCTGTTCCAGGGCTTACCCCGGGTTACTTCTCGAATACGCGCCCCCATACCACAGACCTACGCCTACATCATGCCGCCCATGCCACCCATGCCGCCCATGCCGCCCATGCCACCCATGCC
>Ga0190284_1000568_pt1 | contig 20179 bp, 13 predicted proteins | sample 48691812_MG_FD_161668 | JGI IMG/M metagenome (GOLD analysis project Ga0190284, IMG submission 161668) | Hydrothermal vent microbial mat bacterial communities from Southern Trench, Guaymas Basin, Mexico - 4869-18-1-2_MG | ecosystem: Environmental > Aquatic > Marine > Hydrothermal vents >...
GTTCCAAGCGGACCATGGCGCGCAAGTACTCGGAAGGCGGTTCGATCGTGGGGTATTGAAAGAGGATGGTCTGATCATCAGGGTCATCCTCTGCAAGGGTGGTTTCCCAAGTGGTCGAGCTGGCCACGACACCCAAGGCCGTGGAGAACGCTTGGTCGAGAGCACGCTTAAGATCACCCCGTACGAAGTCGCGGGCGGTGGTTTTGATTTCGTCTACAAGTCGCTGGCGAGCCTTGTTGGAAAGTCCCGGTGTCGCCGGATCCTTTAGCCCGGTGAATCCGAGGTCGGTGCGATCAATGACAAGATCGACATCCTCCGACATCCGCTCGATTACGCGGAACACCTTGGAGAGTGACGTGCCACCCTTGAAGTAGATCTGCGCAGGTGGCTGCGTGAGCGTGTAGATGCGGCGTAGCACCCAGCAGATCCAGAAGTCCTTCTCGATGATGCCGACGGTAAGCTCGCGTTGTTCGGCGGCGGCGCGGAAGAGATCGGAATGGTCCTGTGGCTCAAAACGGGCAACTTGATCCACTGGCGTATCATGCCTCCGAGCCGGCGATCCGTCGCGCGGCATCAGCAACCCACGCATCGGCGTAGCGTGCCTCGCGCAGGAGATTCTGCCGCTGAACTGGGTTGAGCTGGCGGCGGAGTATCCCAATCGCCTTGTCGTCCAGTGACGATCGCCCGGCGGCGACGATGGCCTGGATGGCAAGGCTGGACACATCATCATTGTCCGGGAGCCGCTTGGCAACAACGTGCCTCAGTCGGAACGTTTGGTTGCCGACGCGGACCGATCGGCTCTGACCATCGGTGAGATAGACCGGCTTGGCCGGAACCTGGGTAGATAGCCCGAGACGATTGGCGATTGCGGCCGGAGACGACACCACGCGACTACCGGTCTGTCGCCCGATTGCTTGAGCCACCATGTCCGGGTCCGGCGGAACGGCGATGCCAAGGCGGTTGTTGGTTCGGGGCAGGTGGTACAGCCCGCGGCCGATCCGCAGGAGCGCGCCCTGTCGAACGAGGCGCGTAAGCGCCTGATCCACGGCATCCCGCCCGGCCAGGTCCAGGAAGTCCTTGGGGGTGACGACGGCATCGTCCCCTCTGCGGCGGACACGCGCGAGTATTCGAGTCTTGGTCGTATCCATAGCTGATGCCTCTTCTGTCAGAAAAGTATAGTATAGAATCTGACACAAGTCAATCGGCTGTCTTCGCCGATTCTTCCAGCTCAGCCCGCGAGGAACCGGTGGTTATCGGTCCACGCCAGCCCATCGCGTGGCACCGAACGAGCCTTGTGACGGCCCCGGGCGCGGGTTTGCGTCAGATTTACGTCAGAACGAGGCTGACCAGCGGTTCGACGCGCAGATCGAGGCCTTTCAAAGTCTCGACATCCCGGTGGTCTGGACCACCTCTCCGGGCGACATCGTCGGCGACGAACACGTCCAGGGGCGCTACGCCTGGATCAAGTTGGCCGAGCCCACGTCGGTGGCCACGTTGCGGGATCTGATCGGCCGCTTCAAAGAGTTTCACTGCCTTGAGGAAATCGAGTTTTGCTGGGACACCCGGAACCACAACGTCCGGCTGCCGGGTCAGAACTTAAGGGGTTTCGCTCGATCGACGCAGTACGCACTAGTGCCCCGCCAAGACGCGGGCGAAAATCGGTTGGCAACCGGTCGAGCCCAGGAGGGGTTCGTCATGGGCAGGGGGATTACGGCTGGGCCGAATCTCCACAGCCGGTCGATGGAATACAGGAAACGCCCACATTGCAGTGGAGTTACGCGGGCGTTGACGTTATACTCTCCGACCGCCTTCCGTGGGGTCGACTCGGGAAAAGCGGTTGAGCGTGTCGGCCAACCCGCGGCAGGTTCGAGTGTAATAGATGTTTGGAGTGATCGCGCGATGAGCCAAGCAGCGACGGCTGACATGAAGACCCTGGCCAAGAGCGAGTTCGAGGCGTGGGCCGGTTCGTATGATCACTCGCTGCTCAACCACTTCATGTTCCGCCCGGCGCATGCGTGTTTCATGAAGGAAATCGCGCGCTGGTACGCCGAGCGGCAGGGACCCTTCCGCGTGCTGGACATCGGTTGTGGTACGGGCACGCTGGCCGCTTGGCTGACGGCGTCACCCTGGCCCGTGAGCGTGGTGGGTATGGACTATGCCGAGGGCATGTGCCAGGCGGCGTCCACCAAGGCCGCCCGAACCAACGCCGGTGCGCGAGCCCGTTTCACCAGCGGCGATAGCGAGCATTTGCCCTTTGCCGATGCCTCGTTCGATATCGTCGCCTGCTCCAACTCGTTCCACCACTATCCGCGTCAGCAGGCTGTGGTGAATGACATGCGTCGCGTGCTCCGCCCGAGCGGGCGTCTGATGCTCATCGACGGTTTCCGCGACAACATCATCGGCTGGGTCACTTTCGACGTGATCATCGGTCGCGTGGAGGGCGAGGTCTACCATGCCCCGTGGTCGGTGGTGCGAGACTACTTCGCCACAGCCGGTTTCACCGGTATCCGCCACCGCAAGATCAACTTCCTGTTTCCGTTGCTGGCGACCATCGGAGACGCCGCGTAGCGTCGGCGGCGGCGGGCGCCAGCTTCATGTCGTCTGACCGGGCGCCTTCTGCCTTGCCCAGGACGGCGATTCTCCGCTGGAGGCTCGCCGCATCCAAGGGCATCGATCGGTTGAAAGCGCGAGGCGTTCGAAGTCCGGGCCGTCCTCGGGTATACTCAGGGCACAAGGCTGGGATGGATGATGGTCGATACGCACGAATCCAGTGAACCGGCGGCAACCGCTCCTTGCGCCACCGCGCTTCCGGAGACGGTGCGCCGGCGCGTGTACGTGGTTCTCGCCGCCTACAACGAAGCCGCGTGCATCGAGGACGTCGTGCGTGGCATTCGGGCGCTGTATCCCAACGTTGTTGTGGTGGACGACGGTTCGCGGGATGCTACGTTCGATCGCGCCCTGGCGGCGGGGGCGACCGTGTTGCGGCACGTGATCAATCGCGGACAGGGGGCTGCCCTGCAAACCGGAATCAGCTACGCGCTGGCCCAGGCGGCTGACTTCATCGTTACGTTCGACAGCGACGGGCAGCATCTCGTGGAAGACATCGCCCGCCTCGTCGCCCCCCTCGAGCGCGGGGACGTGGACATCACTCTTGGTTCGCGCTTTCTCGGCGAAGCTGTGAACATATCCGGTGGGCGGCGGTTGCTGCTCAAAGCCGGCACGGTGTTCACCCGCTTTGTTTCCGGCGTGAACGTCACGGACACGCATAACGGGCTGCGCGGTTTTTCGCGTCGGGCGGCTGAGAGCATCCGCATCACGTTGGACCGCATGGCCCACGCAAGCGAGCTGATCGATCAAGTGGGCACAAGCGGTCTGCCGTATTGCGAAGTTCCGGTCAGCATTCACTACACGGACTATTCGCAAGCGAAGGGTCAGGGCGCGCTCGGCGCCGTCAAGATCCTGATCGATTATTTCTTCGGGCGGGTCACCTGACGCGCCGGCTCGAAAGGGGGTAGCGATGAGCGCTTTTCAGATCGCGGCGTTGGCTCTGCTGGCATTGCTGTTGGCCGGCAACCTGACGGTGGTTTTTCGCGGGCAGGTCTCGCGGCGTGTGGGTTTGCCGTGGGCCGCCATCTGGCTCGTGGCGGCGGCCGCGATCCTGTGGCCGGGCTCCACGCGCGTCGTCGCCAAGGTACTGGGAATCGGCCGGGGGGCGGACCTTGTCCTGTACTGCTTTGTGCTGGTCGTGTTGATCGGGTTCTATATGACCTACGTGCGGCTGCGCCGCCTCGACGCCAACCTGACGCTGCTCGTGCGGAAGCTGGCAATCGAGAGCGCCATCGCCCCAAACCGCAACGTGGACGCGTAGAGCGGCACGTGCCCGCCGGTTCAAAGAACCCGGGCCATCGGCGTGTTAGCCAGGGCGGCACACCGAATAGGAGTGATGATCCGATCGCGCGCTATTGATGATTCAATCGCTTGCTAACGCCCGTGCGAAAGCCGCGTATTCGGCGCGTCCTTGACGCGTCTCATCCAGCAAGGCACGCGCTTCAGCATCGGCTTGCCCAAGCCGGGCCAACACAGCAAGTTTCTGGACCTGCGTCGACCGATACGCGCGCAGGTCACTGCGGTTCAGACCAAGGGTCTTCTCAGTCGTTTCACCACGTGCTGTTGTTCCATACACACTCGCTAGAACATTCTCAATCCAACTGTAGCGGCCTGCGTCCCCGCAGGCCGAGAGTAGAAGACGTCCGGCGAGACGCCGGACGCTACACTGATTCGATCACGCCTCGACGTTCGCCGACGGGGCGGGGGACCGGGTCGTTTCCCAGAAACCCACCAGGTCGATGCGCGTGACGATGCCCTCGATGGCACGTCCGTGCATGACCATGACGCCGCTGTGCCCCGACATCAACAGGCGATAGACCTCGTTCACGTCTGTGCCGAACTCGACGCGGGGCAGAGGGCGGGCCATCACCTCTCGAACCGGAACCTCGTTGGGATCGCGCCGGTCATGCAGTAGTCGCGCGACGGTTATCTCCCGGATGCTGCCGACCAGCCGGCCGTCATCGATAACCGGCATCTGGGAAACATCATGTTCGCGGAGGCGCTGGATCGCGGTCTCGGCGGTATCGTCGGGGGCCACGTAGATCAGCGGGCCCGGGCCGCGGAACTCGAGAACCTCCCCCACGGTGTGGGCTTTGGAGGCGCTCTCCAGGTACCCGTGCTCCGCCAGCCACTCGTCGGAGTAGAGGCGGGAGAGGTAATTGCGCCCGCCATCGGCGAAGACGGTGACGATCAGATCGTCGGGCCCGAGCCGCCGCCCATACTGCAGCGCGGCCTCGATCGCGGCTCCGGACGATCCGCCCACCAAGAGTCCCTCGAGGCGTGCCAGCCGCCGGGCAGCCAGGAACGAGTCCTTGTCGCTGACGCGGATCCACTCATCCACTACGTGAGCATTGAGTGTCTGGGGCACGTGGTCTTCGCCGATGCCTTCCACCGCGGAGGGGTGCATCTCGGCTGCCGACAGCACCGAGGCCGTGGAGTCCACTCCGATCACCTTGATCCGCGGGTTCTTCTCCTTGAGATACTCGCCCACGCCGGAGATGGTTCCCCCGGTGCCTACGCCCGCCACGAAGACGGTCACTTCGCCCTCGGTCTGTTCCCAAACCTCCCGTCCGGTAGTCTCGTAATGGGCCCGGGGGTTGACCAGGTTCCCAAACTGGTTGGGATGCCACGAGTGAGGGACCTCGTTCAACAGGCGTTCGGCCACGCCCTCGTAACCCTCGGAGCTTTTCGATGGCGCTGATGTCGGCGTGAGCACGACCTCGGCTCCGAACGCCTGCAACAGGCGGACCTTCTCGGTACTCATCCGGTCCGGAGTGACGAAGATACAGCGGTAGCCCTTCACCGCCGCGGCCATCGCCAGCCCGGCTCCGGTGTTGCCGGAGGTGGCTTCGATTATGGTTGACCCGGGTTTGAGGACGCCATCGCGCTCGGCCTGCTCGATCATCGCCACCGCCACCCGGTCCTTGACGCTTCCGCCGGGGTTGACGAACTCGATTTTCGCCCAGAGCGAGGCTTCCAACTCCATCCCCACGCGGTTCAGGCGCACCAGGGGCGTGCTCCCGATAGCCTGCAGAACATCCTCACAACACTTGAGCATGACGGCACTCCTCCAACGGATCGGGCGTTCCGCGTCCTTCGCATCGCCCGACGGCATTGTATCGCAATCCGCACAAACCGACAGAGGATCGGTCCGCACGGCGTTCTTGTGTGCGGCGGTGATTTATGGTGGAATCGACAAACGGTGGGCCTCATTATGTCGGTGCCGTGGTCCACACGCTTGCGTGGTCATGTCTGTGCGTGCACCGAGAGCGGAGGTGGTTTGTGAAGCCCTTCTTGGACAAGCTCGTCGCCGGGCAGGACCTGACCCGCGCGGAATCCACAGCCGCAATGCAGCTCATCATGTCTGACCGGGCCGACGATGCCGCCGTCGGCGCCTTCCTGGCGATGCTGGCGGCCAAGAGAGAAACCGTCGAGGAGATCGTCGGCGCGGCTGAGGCCATGCGCGCCCGGGTGACGCCCATTCGTTGCGCTGCGGACTGCATCGACACCTGTGGGGCCGGCGGCGACGGGATCAGCACGTTCAACGTCTCCACCACCGCCGCGATCATCGCCGCCGCCGCCGGCGCGATCGTGGCCAAGCACGGCAACGTCACGAACACGCGGGTCAGCGGCAGTGCCGAGCTGCTGGGGACCCTGGGGGTCAACATCGAGTGTTCGCCCGCGGTGGTGGAGCGATGCCTGCGCGACGTGGGCATCGGCTTCTTGTTCGCCCGCAAACTGCATCCGGCCATGAAGTACGCCGCACCGGTGCGCCGCTCACTCGGGATCCGCACGATATTCAACCTTCTTGGTCCCCTGACCAATCCGGCCGGCGTCAAGCGGCAAGTGTTGGGGGTTCCCCGGGCGGAGTTGACCGAAACGTTAGCCGAAGTACTCGAGCAACTCGGGTCCGTCCGCGCTCTCGTGGTTCACGGCATGGACGGGTTGTGTGATCTGACCCTAACGGACGAGACGCGCGTGTCGGAGCTGCGCGACGGTGAGATCGAGACCCGACAGGTGGCGCCCGAGGATGTTAACCTGTGCCGTGCACCACTGAAAGAGTTGATGGTGCGTTCGCCGCAGGAGAGTGCCGAGGTGGTGGGCCGCATACTCTCCGGCGAGCCCGGCCCGCCACGCGATCATGCCCTGCTGAATGCGGCGGCGGCGTTGGTGGTGGCCGACGTGGCCGGGGATCTGCCGTGCGGTCTGCAGTTGGCCGCCGACGCCGTGGACGACGGTCGGGCGTGCGAGACGCTACGGCGATTGATCGAGGTGACCAACGCATGATTCGTTATCGATGCGACAAGTGCGGTTGCGACATGACCGCGAACGATCCCCGTCGCTTCATCGTCAAGCTGGAGGTCTACGCCGCGGCTGCACCCATCGAGTTCAACGAGAACGATCCGGCCAAGGACCACAGCGAAGAGATCAACCGCCTGCTCAAACAACTTGCCAACGCCGACCCCGACGAGATCGAGAACCAGACGTACCGCGCGCTGCGCTTCGATCTGTGCCGTGAATGTCAGCGAAAGCTGCTCGAGCATCCGCTGGGATAACGCACAAACCGTGACGGTGAGGAAGTGGAACCGAGCCGCGACCGTAAGGGAGCGGAAACTGCATCGCCACGAGTCTCATCCGATTATCGCATCCGCCCTTGTCGATCACGAACCCCCGGCGTGAGACTGTCCTTCATGGGATTCGGGGCGAATGGGCCGATTGCGTGGCCGGACGCGCCAGGAGCGATCGCGCACGTCGGACCCACTCCGCGTCCGTGCAGACTTGCTCGAAGGCCGCAAGGGCCACACGGGCACCGTCGGGGGAACCATCGGCCTCAAGCATGATGATCATCAAGTAGTAAGGCCAAGGGTTCTCCGCATGGCGACTGGAGTAGGCCTCGAGGGCGAACTGAAGCCGATCGCGTGCCCGGTCGGGATTCACCGGGTCGTCGGCGCACAGCTCCGACACGGCGTGGGCAGCCTGCTCGGGTCGATTCTCGTGAACGTCGAGCATGATGCCCGCCAGGGTGGCCGCGACGTGCTCGGACCCGGCGTTCGGCAGGCTCACACGGGCCTGTCGGGCTTGCTCCCAGCGCTCCGCCAGGACACAGACCCAGGTATACCAGGATGCCATCTCCCGATCATTGGGCTTCTTCTCCAGCCCCTTCGTCCAAATCGCCATCGCCCTGTGCAGATCGCCTTGCGCGATGAGGAAATCGCTGCAGAGCACCAGCACCGCCGGATCGGCGTATTGGCTGTATTCGGCGGCCAGACCGAAGTGGAAACCGGCGTCCGCCGCCGCTCCCTTCCGGGCCAACAGCGTTGCCAGACCCAGCCGAGGGGGCACCAACGAGGGATCGAGCAACAAGGCCGCTTGGTACTCGTGCAACGCATCCCGCGTGAGTTGCATCCGAGCGCAGCAGACGCCCAGATTCGCATGGGCGACGGCGTTCTCGGGCATCCACTCCAGCAGTCGTACCAGACGCTCCGCCGCCGCGGTCACCTGTCCGGCGGAAAGCTCGATTTCCGCAAGCACCGTGGCGGCGATCGGATCATACGCGTTGTTCTGCAACGCCTTGGAGAACATCTCGGCCGCCTCGTCCGTCCGGCCGAGCTTCCGGTACGTCTGCGCCAACCCAAGGATCCCGGGGTTGTAGTTCGGCGAGATTTCGATGCCGCGCCGGTAGTGCCCGACCGCATCGTCCAGCCGACCTGCCTCCACCAGCGCCGTAGCCAGACGCACATGGGCTATCCCGCTCTGCGGATCGGCTTCGACGGCGGCTTGGAGCTTCGAAAGCGCTTGGTCCACCTCGCCGGAGCGCAGCAGGGCCATACCCTGAGCCTGCCAGACTTCGCTGCGCCCCCGCTCGGGATGTCGTTCGAGTTCGACGGCAGCGGCATCGACAGCCTGTGCGTACTCGCCGGCGTCGTAGTAGGCCCACGCCAACCGCGTCCAGACCCCTTCGTGGTCGGGATAGAGTTGCGCCGTTCGGCGGAACCTGGCAATGTTGTCGCGGTAGTAGCCGGCGGTCTTCCAGGAGATGCCAACCAACACCGCCAACACAAGCACGAAGATGGTGCCCACAACCGGCCGCCTGACTTCGCTCTGGCTGAGCCGCCGCCACGCCGCTGCCCGCAAGCACGCCCCCGCGATGATACAGTGGAACCCGATGGCCGGCAGATAGAGGTAGCGTTCGGCTACGAGCAGGTTGCGCGAGGGCACCAGTGGCAAGGTCACGGTGACGGTGGCGAAGAACCAAATGACGCCCGCCGCACTCAGCCGCGTGACCGCATCGCCCGAGTTGGGCAGGGCCCGCTGTGCGGACCAGCAATGCCGGAGCAACACCGCCGAAACAACCAGCAGACCGGCGACGGCCATCGCCGAAGGCAGCAATCCGGGATGGGACCAAGTGACCCGCGTCTCGGCGGGATGCCACGGAGACAGGGCGATCGGGACAACGTAGTGGCAGACGTACCACCCCAGGGCGATCACCACGCGCGCTAGCCGCGAGCCCGTCAGGACCTGGCCGCCGGTATCGAAATGCCCTCGTGAGAGCACGAGATTGAGGACCGCGAAAGCAACCGTCAGCGCCGCGGCTGACGCAAACAGGACCCACCACCGTCCGCCGGGGCGCACGCCACGAACGAGGGGCACAAGCAGCAGAAGAACCGGCAGCCCCACGCTGATCTTGCACATCATCGCCGCAGCGACCATGAGCAGCGTCAGGAGGATGCTGCCCACACCCGCTCGACGCAACATGCCCTCAGCGGCGATCAGCGAAGCCAGCGTAAAGGTCGCCGACAGCATCGTCATGCGCCCGCTGAGCCACGCAACACTCTCGACGTTGAACGGGTGAACGGCGAAGAGCGAACCGACCGCCAGGGCCGCGACAGCCCTTCCGGTGAGCCTGTGCACCAGCCACCACACCAAGAGCGTGTTGAGCGCGTGGATCAGCACGTTGGTCAAGTGAAAGACCCACGCCCCAGCCTGGGTCCCCTCGGCGGTCGGAATCAGCCCCGCCCATCGGATCACGGCGAAGTCCACGGCGAAGCTGGCCAGCGGAATCGGCTGATAGAGGTCGCGATGAGGGATGGTGAACAACTTGAACAGGTGATCGAGGGAGGGATGGTTGACCAACACGTGGTCGCGGACGAGTTGGACGTCGTCCCCGGATAGAAAACCACCCCACAGCGACGGAGCCGCCATGGCCAGAGCCAGCACGACCGGCAACAAGACGTAGTAACGTTGCGTGCGTCGCTCTTGCGACAGCACCGAGCCCGAGTTGTCGTCAGTCGCGTGCATCACAATCCGGTGAACGCCTCGGGATACGAATGTTGTGTCTCGAAACCGTTTCTTGGTCGGACCGGGTTTCCGGCCCGTCTTGTCGAGGTCAAGGGAGCGGTTCGACAGGCTGGAGAACCCGTCTCACATGCTCCTGCCAGGGGTTGTTGGAGGTCCGGATGAGACTGGGCGACCGCGGCCGACAACTTGGTCACTCCGCCCCCGGCTTGAGCTTGTGCACGGGAACTTGTTCCTCCTCAAACCGCTTCAGCAGCCGACCATCCGGCGTACGAACTTCCAAAATCGCGGGTCCGTACTTGCGCGGATCGCCTTGCACGGTTATTCGCAGACCTTCGTGAGGAACGAGGTAGTCTACCGCCACGTGTTCCGCTTCCTGCATAGCGATGGCCCACCAATCGACCAGTGTCAGCTCATCCACGTTCTCAGCGTACGGTTTCAGCGTGCTTGGAACCGAGCGCCATTGCACGGATACGGCTTCGGATTCCTGAGCGGCATCGGAGTCCGTCTCAACGGTCGAATCGCTCAGTTCCTGAAAGGCCCCTAGATCCACGACCACCACTGGGCTTCCCGAATGGAAAATGCTGCTGGTCCCCAGGATGTGCGTACCCAAACGTGCGTCAACGCCCACTACCGCAATAGGGACATCCGCGTAACCATCCGGGTCGATAGAGGCCACCCGGCCATCGCTGCTGGTGAACTGGATCTGCCGCACGTCGCGGTGTTCTTCCATGGTGAGAAAAGGCCCGAGGCGATACGTCGAAGCTTTGGTAACCCTGAGCTTCCCGTCCCAATCGAATCCCTCGACCTGGGCGAAGTCAATCTCGTAAGTGACTTGCCGCGCACACCCCACGGCGAAGATCACAACGCTTGCACCAAGCAGTATGTATCTCATTCTGTCACCTCGTGGTCACTCTAACCCGGATGGCGGGCACGGTTCGCCCTACATTACCGTCGATCTATCCGCCCACGATGCCGCCGGGTTCTTACAATTCCGACTCGCCGCGGCCTCCCTCTCGGAGGGGGCCGAACATTTCGGTGATCGTGGCCTGTTCGAGCATGAAGTCTGCGTTGATGCTGTTAGATCGACACAGGTCGGCGAGCGCCTTGACCACCAGGGAGTAGGGTATGGCTAGGCCGCTGACCAGTTCGCCGTTTTGCACCGCCGGGTCGTCACCGAGCATGGGGATCAAATCCGCCACATTCAACGAAACGGGAATCGGGGGCGACACACGGTCTCTAAACCGCGCCTTACGCAGGAGGGTCAGCTTCTGATCATCTTGGTCGGCGGTGATCGTGATCGTGCCCTCGGCATCGCAGAAGAACACGGGCGGCACACAACGAATCGTCCCGCCGAGCAGCGCGATCCGCCGCTCGCGCGTCCGCGTGGCATAGATCAGATTGCGGCCGCCGCACGGCACGATGTCAAAACGGAAGCTATCGCCGCCAATGTCGGTCGAGACGACGGCGTCGTCGCGGCTCTTGCACAGGCCTTCATAGGCCATGACGCGGATGCGCGGGTCTGCATCGTCCAGCAGGGTTCTCAGCACGGACGCCGGTCGATACATGGTCTTCGCCGCGGCCAGCGCCCGGATGGCGGCTGGGCGGTACGGACTTCGAGGATTCAGGGCGCAGGCGGCGACGGGTTCGATTGCGGCTTTATCCTCCAGCCGCATCCCGGCAAGCCCGGCGTGGAAACTCACGTGGGGGCGCGCATCGCCGTACAGCTTGTGCAACAGCGGGAGTGTCGTGCGCCCGATCCCCTCGAACGCCAGAACAATGTCCATGTGCGGCGCATCGGGATCGAGAATCTCCTCGGCCAATGCGGCGGCGCGACAATCGAGAAACCCCGGTGTGGTCGGTAGGTACAAGTGGCGCACGACGTCCAGAAAGTGCTTTGGATCGTCGGCGTACTCACGCGGTATGCGGAGCTTGACGTGGGCAGGCGTCTGCCCGTCCGCCACCTTCCTCTGCCTGGGGAAACGGGTGTTGATGCAATTGGCCATCGCGATCGCCTGCCGATACGAAGGATGTTCCAGCACCAGGCGCAAGCGGCGCGTCTTCTCGACCTTGCCACCGCCGAGAATGGCGCCGATTCGCAGATTGACCTGCGTGGCGGCGGATTCGGGCTTTGACCACGGGTTGATGGACATAGGCCCGGTGCCGGTCGCCAGACGCTTCCCCTCGATGCTGCCGCCACTCACCTCGCGCTGGATGCGCAGGTCGCAATCGTACAGCCGCCCGCCCTCCAACGATGTCGTCTGGGTCCCGGACAATGCGCGCACGGTCAGATCGAACCGGTCGCCCACCTGCGCCGCAGCCGGGATCTCGCCCTCCACCATCACCACGGCTGTGTCGCGGTCGTCGATGATTTGCTCGGGCGTGATCGGGAGGGCATCGCGGCCCCTCTCGGCGAACTGCTCCATCTTGTACATTTCCTGCACCAGACGGTGGCGGATGCCGCGCGGGCACTCGCTCGATCCGTGCGTGCCCAACCCGGCTACGATCCCGTAGCCGCGCACCCGCATGCGGCGCAGCCCCTCGACCCAAGCCACCTCCGAAACGGTGTCGCGAAACGCCACCGAGTCCGTGAGCGGGTTGTCCGTCCCGGAGACCAACTCGCCCTTTTTCTTGTTATGATTGCAGGCCGGCGAGACCATGCACAACAGCACGACCCCGGCCAATGTTCTATGCCACAACATCATCGTTGCTCCGGATAGGGGTCAGGAGACCACGCGCCGACCGGGAGCCAATCGGTCGCACACGCGCCTGCATCTCGGGTTGCGGTGCCCACCATAGCCGCGGACACCCCCAATCGTCAAGAGACGAGCAGTAAGCACTAGAGCCTATCCGGCGTTGTGACCCGCGTCAGCGGCGTAGTTCCAGCCCGCACTGTCGCAAATGCGACTCGAACGAATCGCGGAATGAACTCACGTCCTCATCGACCAAGGTGCGCTGCGAATGACCGATCTTCACGTGGAACGTGAGACTCCGCTTGTTTGCGGGGATCGACTTGCCCTCGTAGCTCCCGACGTAGGTCACGCCAATCAGCAACGGATGCTCGAAGCGCGCGAGCGCCTCGGTGACGGCGACGTAATCGTCATCCGCATCGGTCAGCACGGAGAAATCCAACCCGACCCGCGGGTACGAGGGAACAGGCGGGAACGCATGCACCCGAGGTCGGACGGTCGCGATGCGGTCCAAGCGCAGCTCGGCCCAGACGACCGACCAAGCCTTGAGGTGCTCGTCAATCCGGTTGCGAAGCGCCAGCGGGAGCGCACTCACCGTGCCGACGGGCTCCCCGTTGAGCGACACCGCAGCCGACTTGTGCTCGTGGGTCCACGGCGGTTGCGTGGGCACAACCGGCGGCGGACGCGAGTCCGCGCGGACTGAAGGCCGCGGCTTGTTGCGGCTCGGATCGGTCCGGTCCAGGCGAGCGTACGCGGGCGAGGTGCCCAATACCTGCAGGGCCCATGTTTCGATCGCTCCCTTCAACGCGAGCAGGAGGTCGTCTTCGGCCCCTTTCCGTCGCTTTGCCCAAACAAGACCCATGTGGCGGAACTCCTCCTCGACATCCGCGCCGGGCGGGTAGACGCCGCCCACTTCAATCAGGCGGAATGCGTCCAAGTGGTGGCGGTTGAGGTCCAGCGCGTGGAGCATGCCCGGCATCAGGAAGTGACGAAGACGATGCTCCGGAGCACTGATAGGATTGCGGACTTCAATGCACGGGCCCGGCTCGTACCCCAACTTGGCCAACCATGCGTCGTCATACCACAGGTAACGGTGAATCTCGTTGAAGCCCGCACCTTCGCAGAAGACACGCAAGGTGCGCTGCTCCATTTCGTGCTGAACGTCGGGTTCAAAGGAGCGAACGGTAGCCTGGGGCAGACGCGGCTCGATGGAGTCGTACCCGACGCAACGGGCGATTTCCTCGATGATGTCGGCCTCGATGGAGATATCTTTGGTCGCGCGCCAGGAGGGCACCTGGACGACCATCCTGTCGCCGTCGTCGACAACGCCAAAACCCAGGGGGGTCAGAATCCGCGTTATCTCGTCGTTGGAGACCGGTTGCCCCATGAAGCGGTTCACGAAGTTCGGATCGATCTCCACCTGCACCCCGCGGGCCGGTTGAGGATAGCCATCCGAGAACCGGGAGGTGAGCACCAGATCCGCGAACTCGGCGCGGGCCAGATACACGAAGCGCTGAATAGCCAACGCGGTGTTGGCCGGGTCCAACGACTTCTCGAAACGGGAACTGGCGTCGGTGCGCAGTCCCAAGGCGGTTGCGCACCGCCGGATCATGGCAGCGTCGAAGTTGGCCGACTCGAGGAGCATCGATTGCGTATGAGGCGTGACCTCGGTCGCCAGACCGCCCATGATCCCCGCCAGCGCCACCGGCTTGCGATTGCACATGATCATCAGCGCTTGTTCGGGCAGCTTTCGCTCGGAACCGTCGAGGGTCGTGAACGTCGAACCGGGTTCGGCCGGCCCGACCTCGATGCGTTCGATCCTGTCCCCGTCAAACGCGTGCATCGGCTGGCCCAGCTCGAGCATGATGTAGTTGGTCAGGTCCACCAGGTAGTCGATCGGGCGCAGGCCCGCGTGCCCGAGGCGCAACTGCATCCACAGCGGCGCCGGTTGTGAGCCGACACCCTCCATCCGCAATCCGCTGTATCGCGGGCACGCCGCGGCGTCGTCAATCTCGATGGGAATCTCGGGCAGACGCCTGTCGCTCAACGATTCCAGGCTGACGACCGGGTACTCCTCGAGCGGCACCTGGTAAATGGCCGCCAACTCCCGGGCGATGCCGTAGTGTCCCCACAAATCCGGACGATGGGTGATGGACTTGTTGTCGACTTCGATGACCCAGTCGTCCAGCGGACTCGTGTCGATGGCCTCTCCGAGCGGCGTGTTCGGCGGCAGGAAGATCGCCTGTTCAGCCGCCATCTCAATCCCCAGCATCTCCCCGGAGAGGATCATGCCGCTGCTGGTCCGGCCGGCCACCTGCGTCTCCCCCACGTCGCCGACGGCATTGATGTGCGCGCCGGGGCGGGCGTAGACCACCACATCGCCAACCGACAGGTTCAGCGCGGCGGTCACCGTTTCGACGTTGCCGCCTCCCCCGACATCCAGCACCGCGCGGTGCAGGTTTCGCGTGCCGGGCAGGGGCTCGACGGCGACGATCCCGGCGGCGACCAGACCCCGGGCGCCGGTTTCGATCCTTTCGACCCCCTCGACCTCGGCACAGGTCATCGTAAAGCGCCGGGCCAACTCGTGGGGATCGAGGTCGGGAGGCAGGTCAACAAAATCACGAATCCAGTTGAGCGAGATCAGCATGGTTGGTATCCGCTTTTGGCGGTGATGGTCGGTCCGGCAAGGCGCGCCGGGTGCACCAGGGCCCGCAGGTCGCCCGAGTTCATCACCCGGATGTCATGAATCCCGTACTTCATCATGGCTAGGCGAGTCAGGCCCAACCCGAACGCAAAGCCGGTGTACTGCCGCGGATCGATCCCGCCGAAACGCAACACGTTGGGGTGGACCATGCCGCAGGGCAGGATCTCGATCCAGCCGGATTGCTTGCACGTGGGGCACCCCTTTCCCCCGCAGATCAGACAGTTCATGTCCAACTCGAACCCCGGCTCGACGAACGGGAAATACCCCGGGCGCAGGCGGATCTTCACGTCGCGCTGGAACACCTCGCGCAGCAGAAGCTTCATCACCGCAATCAGGTTGGCGATGGAGATGTTCTTGTCGATCATCAACCCTTCGCATTGGTGGAAGGTATTTTCGTGCGAGGCGTCGATGGTCTCGTATCGGAAGCAGCGCCCCGGCACGATGCAGCGGATCGGCGGTCCGAATTTCTCCATTGTCCGAATCTGCACCGGCGACGTGTGCGTGCGCAGCAAGCGACCGTTGGCCAGCCAGAACGTGTCCTGCATGTCCCGCGCCGGGTGCGTCGCGGGGATGTTGAGGGCCTCGAAGTTGTAATACTCGGTCTCCATATCCGGGCCGGCCTCGACGGTGAAGCCCAACCGCTCGAAGACGCGCTCGATTTCCCACTGCACCGCGGTGACCGGATGCACGTTTCCCGGCAGATCACGCACGCCGGGGAGCGTTGGATCAAACGCCTTGGTCTTGGTCGCCTCCGCAGCGCTCTCTCCATGCTGAATAGCTGCGGTGCGCTCGTCGAAGAGTTGCGTAACCGTCTTGTTGGTGGCGTTGAGTATTTGACCGACCTGGCCTCGAATCTCCGGGGCGTATTCGCGGATGGTGCCCATCAATTGGCCCAGACTTCCCTTCTTGCCCAGAGTCTTAGGTCGGAGCTGTCGTAGGGCATCGAGGGTCGTGACGCTGTCCACGGCGGCGCGGGTTTCCGCTTCGATGTCCGCCAGTTGTTTCTTCAGACTGTCGAGATCCACGGCAAACCATTCCCAAATCGGCGACGATGAACCGGTAAAGAGCGGTAGCTTAGACGCGGTGGTGTTCTAATTCAAGCACCCCGGACCGCGATATCGTCCCGCCAACCGGCGCGTGGGAAGATCGAAGCGACGAAGGAGAACGGGAAGCGACGGAACTACGGAGAGGGGGGTGTTTGAGCCCAGCGGCACCGATGCTACAATTGGCGCCGGCGGAGTGGGCTGCGGCGATCGCGTGTTTCGCTTGACGGAGCATGAGGAAAGTCCGAACTGGGCAGGGCACGGTGGTTGGTAACGCCAACCCGGCGCGAGCCGAGGGAAAGTGCCACAGAAACGACACCGCCTAAGTCGCGGCGCGAGTCGCGACCGGTAAGGGTGAAATGGTGCGGTAAGAGCGCACCGCGCAGCCGGTGACGGTTGCGGCAGGGTAAACCCCACCGCCAGCAAGCCCAAATAAGCAGCGAGAGGCGGCCCGTCTCGTCGACCGCTTGCGGTCGAAAGCTGCGGGTAGGGTGCACGAGCCGGCGAGCGACCGTCGGCCCAGAGAAATGATCGCCCGCCTTCATTTGGAGGCGAACAGAATTCGGCTTACCGGCCCACTCCGCTCTGCTTGATTTTGATCCACTCGCCCGGCGCGTTCCGCCCTGACCGCACAATTCGTCTCGACACTTTATTGTCACGTTCCGACGAGAGAAATGTTCAGCTTAATGAACGGTATGCGTGGATGAATACCACTCGAATAAGCTTTGCTTCTGTTATAATGCAACCGGTTGCAGAAGGATCACTCGCGTGCGGGGCGAGGCTAGCCTTTGCGCCCGAGGCACTGCGACGCAAGCGCCCGGTCTCGCAGGGGTCAGGTGTGTGGCAGTATTTGGATAGTACTGTGCGGACAGTCCGCACAGAGTTGGTATTGTAGCTTCCGTCACAAGGAGGAAACCGAAGATGAAGAGCTCAACGGAACTTGGAACCAGACCTCGCGTCATTGGAGTTGGAGCACTGGGGGTTCTGCTGGTCGTAGCGGCAGCGTGGATCGGGGCAACGCCGGTCGGCGCGCAACCTCCGAGCGCCGTCCTTGCGAACTCGGACGAGCAACAGACGGTCAGCGTAACGATTCCAGTCGGCGCGTATGAGATTACGCAGACGGCGCAAGGCCATGAGATCACGATCGAGGGTTTCGGCCGCCAGCCGGTGGCAGGAGAACCCAAACTGCCTTCGAAGATCTTTACCGTGGCGATTCCTCCAGAGGCGGAGGTGGTCGACGTCGGCTATGAGACCGGCGAGGGCATCGTTCTTCCCGGCGTCTACAACGTATCTCCCACGCCCATGGCCAGGGTGATCGGTCAGGAAGACCCGGTCGCCTACGCAAAAGCCCTCAAGCGCTACGAAGCGAACCACACCGCGGTTTACGATAGCAACGAGGCCTATCCCGGCAGTGTTGTGGAATTCGTCCGCAGCGCCGGGTACAGAAAGCACAACCTGGTAGACGTGAGGGTCACGCCGCTTGTTTACCGTCCTCTCGCGGGGCAGGTGGCGTACTATCCGGAAATCACCGTTCACGTGAACTACCGGTTAGCGCAACGGTCGGGCGATGCAATCGTCGACAACCTGGAACGAACCGAACGAATCGCAAGAGATCTCATCGTCAACTACGCTCAGGCGGAGCAGTGGTATCCGCGAGGTGCAACAACGAGTAGAGGTCTTCACGACTTCGTCATCATCACGCTGGACTCGTTGACCGGGTCGGTGACGCCGCTGGTGAACTGGGAGACCAGCAAGGGCCGGACAGTCGAGGTGGTGACCACGACATGGATCAATGCCAACTATGATGGCGGTTACGACCTGGCGTCGGACATGAGGCGTTTCTCAGAGACAAGTACCCTTCGGGCGAATGGGGCATTGAGGACGTGCTCCTCGTAGGCCACTACGACGACGTGCCCATGCGCCGCACCGAACAGGATCTGGGATACGGCAAGCCCGAGACCGATTTCTACTTCGCCGAACTCTCGCTCTCGGACGGTGACTCCTGGGATGATGATGGGGACCACCTCTACGGCGAGGACTCGGATTCCCTCGACTACTACGGAGAAGTGAACGTCGGTCGCATCCCCTACAGCGACGCGGCGACGGTGCAGAGCATTTGCGAGAAGTCCGTGGCCTACGAACAGAACGAAAGCCCGGCGTTCAAGAAGAACATCCTTCTTCTGGGGGCTTTCTTCTGGAATGACGATCCGAATCCGCGAACGGACAACGCCGAGCTCATGGAGGCGAAGGTCGATCAGACGTGGATGTCCGACTGGACCATGACGCGGATGTACGAGCAGGGCTACTCCACCTTCGCCATGGACTATAACCTGACCTACACCAACGTCCGCACCGTGTGGTCGTCGGGCACGTACGCCTTCGTGAACTGGGCCGGCCACGGGTCGCCCACGTCCAGTCACATTTACTTCGGTACCGGTGAGGCCTTCGTCTCGAACTCCACGTGCTCGTACCTTAACGACGATTACCCGGCGATCATCTTCGCGGACGCCTGCAGCAACCACGACACCGACTACGACAACCTCGGTTGGGCGATGATGGGACAGGGCGGTGTCGGCTACGTGGGTTCCACCAAGGTCGCCCTCGGGTGTCCGGGTTGGGACAGTGCGTATGACGGCTCCAGTCAGTCGATGGACTACTTCTTCACGATTGACGTGACCTCGGGTGACTATACGCAGGGCCAGGCACATCAGCGAGCCCTGACAACTATGTACACTTACGGACTGTGGAGTTACCTCAAGTATGAGACGTTTGAGTGGGGCGCGCTGCTGGGCAACCCCAATCTCGGAATGGCGTCCGTCACGCCTCCGACCCTGACCATCAACCTGCCCGATGGTGCGCCTGACGTTCTCGCGCCCGGTGTGGCCACTTCCTTCAACGTCGAGATCATCGACGGAATCGAGACGTATGTGCCCGGTACGGGCATGCTGCACTACCGCTACGACGGCGGGACCTACCTGACCGATGCGTTGACCCCCCTGGGCGGCGACCTCTACCAGGCCACGCTGCCCGCCGCGGGTTGTGCCGACACGCCGGAGTTCTACATCAGCGCCGAGGGCCACCTCGGAACCGTGGTTTTCTCTCCCGTCGATGCCCCGAGCACCGTGTACACCGCGATCGTCGGGACCACAACCACCTTCATGGATGACGACTTCGAGAGCGATCTGGGCTGGACCGTCGGTGACGTCGGCGACGACGCCACGACGGGTATCTGGGATCGCGCTGATCCGGAGTACACCGAGGCCCAGCCGGAAGACGACCACACCCCCAGCCCGGGGACGGACTGCTACGTCACCGACCACCGCGCCGGCGGCGGGCTGGGTGACTATGATGTGGACGGCGGCAAGACCACGCTCATGTCGCCGATCATCGATCTGTCTGGCGTTACCGATGCCACCATCAGTTACTACCGGTGGTATTCCAATGACACCGGTGGGGCTCCGAACGCCGACGTTTTTGAGGTGGACATCTCGAACAACGGCGGCGGCGGTTGGACCAACGTGGAAACCGTCGGTCCCTCGGGCGCCGGTACGTCCGGCGGTTGGATTTACCACGAGTTCGACGTGGCGGACTTCGTGACGCCGACGGCCGACGTCAAGCTGCGTTTCATCGCCTCTGACGAGGACACCGGCTCACTGGTCGAAGCGGCGCTGGATGACTTCTTGGTTACAGCCTTCGCATGTGAAGACGTTCCGACCTGTGAAGACGGCATCTTGAACCAGGGCGAGGACAAGATCGACTGCGGCGGGCCCTGCCCGGCGTGCAACTGCCTCGTGGACGGCGACTGCCTGTTCTGCAACGGCGAAACCTGTGACGCCTAC
>Ga0190284_1000570_pt1 | contig 20102 bp, 12 predicted proteins | sample 48691812_MG_FD_161668 | JGI IMG/M metagenome (GOLD analysis project Ga0190284, IMG submission 161668) | Hydrothermal vent microbial mat bacterial communities from Southern Trench, Guaymas Basin, Mexico - 4869-18-1-2_MG | ecosystem: Environmental > Aquatic > Marine > Hydrothermal vents >...
TGGTGGAATTGGGAGAGTTGTTCATCACTCGTCGGCGGAGCCAGTATTCGCTGTTCCCAGAAGGTCAACATGACAACGCCGTGATACTCGAATTCGTGGATCATCTCCGTAACGCATCTATCCGCACGCTCGGGCCTGAACTGATCTTCGGGCGGCTCTTCGATGAAATCGGCTTCGGTGCGATTCCCGAGCGGCTTTTTCGTGACATCGTTGTCGCCCGGCTGGTCTATCCCACCAGCAAGCTGAAAACCGTCGACTACCTCTACCGTTACAGAGGCAAGGCTGTCTCTGTCCAAAGCATTTATCGCTTCATGGATCGCCTCAACGAGCGGTACAGCCAGCGGGCTCAGAAGATCGCCTACCAACACTCGCGGAAAATCCTCAAGCACATCAGTGTCGTATTTTACGACATAACCAGTCTCTACTTCGAGGCAGAGGATGAGGACGATTTGCGAAAGATAGGTTTTTCCAAAGACGGCAAGTTCCAGAACCCGCAGATTATGCTTGGCCTGCTGGTCGGCAGCGATGGCTGGCCGATCGGCTACGACATCTTCGAGGGCAACACATTCGAGGGAAAGACGCTGCTGCCAGTGCTGAATCAAATTGCCAAACGATACGACTTCGGCAAGCCGGTTGTGATGGCTGATGCCGCGATGCTCAGCAAAAATAATCTCGACGCGTTGGATCGGGCGAAGTATCCGTTCGTCGTAGCGGCCCGGATTCGTAACGAGACAGCTGCGATGCAGAAGGAAATTCTGGCTCGGTGTAGTGGGCTGACGAACGGCCAATCGGTAGTCATCAAGCACGAGAAAGGTCGTAGGCTAATTGTGAGCTACTCCGACAAACGAGCCCGTAAGGATCAGCACAATCGCCAGCGAGGCTTGGCGAGGCTTGGCAAACGTATCGGTAAGATGACGAAGGGGCACCTGAACAATCGGGGGTACAACAAGTTCCTGAAGTTGACCGGTGAAGTGACGGTCGAGATAGACGAGTCGAAGATTGAACAGGCCGCTCGATGGGATGGCTTGAAGGGGTACATGACGAACACGGACCTGTCGCCCAGGCAGGTTATTGAGAACTACGGTCAATTGTGGCGGATTGAGCGGGCGTTCCGGATATCCAAGACGGACTTGCGGATCAGGCCGATGTATCACCGGCTACGACGGCGGATTGAGGCTCATGTGCTGGTGGCTTTTGTTGCTTATACGATCTACAAGGAATTGGAACGAAGGCTGGCCGACGCCGGCATTGCGATGAGTCCCAAACGAGCCGCCGAGCTGACGCAGACAATGTATGAAATAAGTTTCAAGCTGCCCAATGCCCCCGATGAACACCGAAAACTGTTGGAGATGGACGCCGACCAGCAGCAAATATACAACCTGCTCTACTGATCGGGTGTCCCAATGTTGAAGTCAGGAAAAAACGCGACCACGGCACCAGGCTCTATCCCAGGGGTAGGCTATTAGCCCTGAAAGGGCGTAACATACCAGCCCAGGGCAACGCCCTGGGTATGGGATTGCCCCTCGGAGAAGCTCTGAAAGGGCGCAACATATCAGCAAACGTGGTTGCAAACACCGCAACCACGGCACCCAAGCCATGCGTAGCGTGGGCGTCTCGCCCATGGTAGCATGGGCATCTTGCCCATGTTTTTTCTTTTTTTGCCATGCCCTGCCATGCAACAAGTTGCATGACCTACAATCTTGTTCGCTTTGTTAGGATACCATTGCCGCTAATGTCGGTAAGAATGGAGCCACAACTGGACCCAACACCTGCATATGATCTGCCAGAAGCGACATAAAATGTTGATAATGTTTCTTGAAGTTACTTGTTCCTTGGGTAGATCGCATTTTTTCAATATTATTGCAAAGTGACTTCGTTAGTTCTGGCTGAGTAACAGACTTCAATGCCTCAAGTAGCTGATTAAATACTTCGGCGTTCGACTCGGTGGTAGTGGCATGTTGCTCAAAGCTACGGCCTCCCGTGGCAACATTTTGAACAGTACCGCTGATGTAAGTATTGAAAATTTGGTCTACTTTTTCGGGCGCCACAGGGATTGAATTAATGGCTGCCTCACCTGCATTTGGGTCTTGGGCTTCGATCTCTAAAACGAAATTTAGTATTCGATTTCGGATTTCATCAAGTGCTCCAATAACAGAGGTTATTGGAATAACTTTCCACGCCTGCATGCAGTTCATGCGCGCGTAGATTTTTTGCCCGATTAAGGCTACAAAATCCGGGTTCCAAGGCTCTTGCGCCGTACCCCCTTCACATTTTGAAACAAGAGCTTCCATTGAAGCTACGGATTCCGTCATCTTAGAACGAGACATGCTTTCACGAAATTTTTCAGGAATGCAAGACAGAGGGATATCTGCATTATTTAAACCAGAACCAAACGCACCAGAAAAGTGCCCTTTAGAATTAACATATAAAATTCGATATACCGGTAAATCGTCTACTGATTTGTAACCACTGAGCTCATTATCTACCCAAACCTTAAATTCATCACTCCCTAATCTAGCCGCTAAGACCTTACACTTTCTCAGTAAGCTGGCCAAATTGGTATTTGAATCAATTGCAGCGTTCTGAATTTCTCTCAGTAGTGACATTGCACTTCCTTAGTGCCTTAACGACCAAGCTCACCTGCCGCTATGGATCGCAGCGGAATAGCGGTCAGGTGGAGCGCCTTGTTAGAGGCTATTCCTTCTTTTTGGTTTTTTTCATGTATCTACTCCATGCCGTGTTCTCTTTTGAAATTAGGCTTTCCACACGTTGCACCAGAAGCTTAAAAGGTTCTTCTTGGTCGTAAGGCTCTGATTTGGTCAGAAAAAGGTATTTTTCATGCTTGAGGGATTCGCAAGTTGTGCGAAACTCCAACCAGTTCTCTTGAAATTTGTAGAGTCCAAGTATGGCAGTAATGGCAGCTACAGAAAGACCAAGCGAACCAACTATTAATTTCAACCAAATAGATGAATCAGTGATGTATCCGGAGATAAATGGAATAGTTGCGGAAGCGATGACTGCTGATACTTGAAGCCGCTTGAACCACTTCTGGTTCTTCATGCTTGTTCGGTCATACCAATCAATTTGATCTTGTAGTCTATCCTTGAGATACTCCTCTTGATTCATGGGGCACATCCTATTCACATGATTTGTTGTATCTAAATCTATCTCTAGGGTTTATTATAAGGTTTGCTTTATCAAATCGTGCATTCCATGCTTCATCTATCATGTTTGATAGATTTGTAGAGCTTGTGGGATACTTGTAAAACTTTGCATACCCGCTATCAACATTAAGTTTGACTCGAATCGGTAATGTTGTATATGACTCCCATAACTGAATAGCTAATAATCCATTCGGATAGCCATCTTTTGGTTGGCGTAATGAAGCTTGAACCTCCCAATCTACAAACCTACGAGCCCAAGTGCATCTTCCAATTAACACAATTGTCACAGTTGAATCTTGTAAATATAACTGTCGTATTCGTTGCATCACATAATTAGTATTGTTTGAATCAATAATGTCATCTTCCATCTGGATACCGCGTCGTATAAAACTACCACCAAAATTTTCACAAAAATCATCCACTGCCTTTTTATCTGCAGCATGGTATGAAATAAAGCATTTGTGACTCATAATTAATCTCCTTTTGCCTCTAACATAGTATTATGCAACAGTGTTTATTGAGTGTCGGGTTGCATGCCACCCGTCACGAGTTGTCGGGATGTTTTTTGTTTTTACTGATAACTGACTTCTGACTCCTGATTTATTCTTCCGTCGGTGTGGTTTTGGCGATGAGGGCTTGTTTGAAGCCTAGTAGTAGTGGGCTGGCGACGGCGACTGACGAATAGGTGCCGAAGACGATGCCCATCAGCAGGGCGTAGTTGAACGACCGGATGCCTGGGCCGCCCCAGACATACATTATGAAGACCACCAGGAAAGTCGTGAACGAGGTCAGCAGCGTCCGCGGCAGGGTCTGGTTGATCGAGTCGTTGATGCACTTGCTGCTGACGGTCTTGAGCTTGCCGCGGTTCTCGCGGATTCGGTCGAACACGACGATGGTGTCATTGACCGAGTAGCCTATGACGGTAAGGATGGCTGCGACCATGGCCAGGTCTACCTTGAAGGAAGATATCCCAATCGCCCGGCCCAGCGGAGAGTTGCATATCCAGCCGGAGGCAGCTACCAGGCCTATGACGATGATGACATCGTGCACCAGGCAGGCAACCGCAGCCAGGCCCCACTGCATCGAGCCGAACCGCAGCCAAAGGTATAGCACGATGGCAAGCCAACTCATGACCACCACGACGATGGCAAGTTGGCCCGTCTCCGCTGCGATAGCTGCGTCGAAACTGGTGATTACCATAGCGTCCTCACGACGCAAGGCTTCGTCCAGGACGCTCTTCTCGCCGTCGGCGAATTGGGTTCGGCCCGCTTTGGTTTTTGTCGCGTCGGGGTCGGCAGGCCTGGCCAGGATGGCAAAGGATGTGAACTCGCCCGCACTGCCCGCAGCTGGGGTTAGCCCGACGACCTTATAGGGATTGACAGCCTCTGGGCCAAAGTCCGGCAACAAACGAATGTCGCCAATGCGCCGCTGCAAGTCATTGACGGTGATGCTCGGGCTGACATTTTGCACGACCATCAGCACGCCACCGAGGAAGTCGTCTATCTCGTCGGAGTAAGCGGGGGTAACTCCCTCGGCGGTCTCGCTGGTGATAAAAGTTACGCCGTCGCTGGCGAGCGTAATGCCCATTACGGCGATAGTTTTGCTCTTGACCAGCTCGAACTTGCAGGGCGTTCGCCGCTGGAGATTTTTGCCGAACGCCTCGTTGGCGATGTCTCGCACGAGCGACGCGTTGGTAGCGGTGGTGGAAACCTGATACGAAGTCTGCGAGAGTTTCTCCAGCTCTTCCACCGCCAGCTCGCCATCGCCGTTGACATCCAAAGCTTTGAAAAATGCGGGGTTGGCGTTGAGCTTTTTCCAGTCAGCCAGGAGAACCTTGCCGTTCTCGTCCGCGTCGAACCGGGCGATGAAATCCTGCACGATATTCTCGTTTATCTGCGTCTCTATGCGGGCTGTGGCGATGAGTTTGTCGAGGTCTTTCCGCAGTTGTCCCGTAGCGGCAGCTTGCTTGGCCCGCGCGACAGCCAGGAACTTTTGGCGGACGATGCCGTCGTTTGGCAGCTTGCTCTCCAGCAGCGCGTCGTCCTTAAACTTCAGAATCGCCTGCGTGCCAGCTGAGAAATCTATGCCCAAAAGACCCTTGCCCTGCCAGGCCAACGAGCCGAGGCCTATGACAACCATTACCAGCGAGATAGCCCAGAAAATGTACCGCTTGGACATCCAGTTGATATTGAAAATAGGAATCAGCCGAAGCATGGGGATTTTCCTCTTTATCACGCCCAGCTTGAGCAGCGTCTGGAGTATCCATCTGCTGACGACCAGTGCGGTGAACATGCTAAACGCCACGCCGAGTCCCAGCGTGATGGCGAAGCCTCGGATTTCTTCCATGCCCACCCAGTCGAACACGACGAAGAGGAACAGGCAGATAAGCAGCGTGGTTATGTTGGCGTCGAAGATGGCGGTGAACGCTCGCTCGTAGGCGTTTTTGACCGCCTGGGCGACGGACTGGGCCTTGGCTTGCTCCTCGCGGAGTCGCTCAAAAATAAGCACATTCGCGTCGACCGCCATGCCGATGGTCAGGATAATACCCGCAATGCCAGGCAGGGTAAGCACAGCCTGGAACATGCTCATCGCGCCGAGCACGAATATGATATTGAGCAGCAGGGCCACATCAGCGATGGCTCCGTTTAGCAGGTAATACAGCAGCATGAATCCAGCCACGGCAATCAAACCATATATAGCAGCCCGGAAAGCTTTGTCCCTGTTTTCGTTTCCGATAGCTGGGCCGAAACTGTTTTCGCTACACGGGTTGGGGTCGACACGCCCCGGCAGCGAGCCAGCCTCGAGAATCTGCACGAGTTCCTTGACTTCCTCGAAGGTGAATCTGCCTGTAATTTGGCCTCGCTGTGAAATCACGGTCTGGATATTCGGAGCCGAGTAGACATCGTCGTCCAGCAGGATAGCCATGCTCTTGCCGACATTGTTGCCGGTGAGTCTGGTGAACAATTTCGCCCCAGCCTCGTCGAACTGGAAGTCCACAGCCGGGCTGCCATACTGGTCTGACCCGACTCGTGCACTGGCCAGGCTCCAGCGGACCTCCTCGCCGCGGGCCTGGATCATTCGCTCAGCGGGCTTATTGCTCAGCAGTATATAGAGCTTGCCGATGCGATCCGTCGCGGTGATCAAGCTGCCATAGCCTTCGCCGTCGCCATGGACGGGATACCACGCGTAATCAGCACCTTCTATCCGCAAAGCCTCCGGGCCGTCGGTCTTCAGGCTGGTTTTGTATTTTTGCAGCTGGGCGTCGGTGATGGCCTGTGCCCCGGCCTTGGGCGCAATGCGGAACTCCAGCACGCCAGCCTTTTTTATCATCCGCTTGAGGTCGGCGGGGTCTTCCAAAGGCCTGCGAATTTTCGACCATTTCTCATAGAGCGTCGCGACCTGCCGGATGAGATTATCCCGCGAGGGATATTGTTCGCACAGCTCGTTGACCCGCTGCTTGTAGACCGCCAGGATAGCTTTCTTTTCGTCCTTGTCGCCCTGAGAGTTAGCCTGGTTGAAAATCTTCAAAACGCTCATAAGCAGGTGCGGGCTGAGGTTGCCCTTGCGAACCTCAGCGAACAGCCCGCGGTATTCGGTATTGACCGCGTTCCGCTTGGCCTCCGCTGAGAGAAGCTCCTTCTGCATAGCCCGCAGAGCGTTTGTCGAGGGCGACTTGGCTGAGGCGATTTTCGCCTTGGCAGCCTGCAGGCTGGCCTCTGCCTTGCGCAGTTTGTCCATCGTCGCCAACAGCCGCGAAACGCTCTTGGCCCAGGCCTTGTCCCCGCCTGTGAGTTTCCCGATAGCCTCGGCTCGTTGCTGGGCATTCAGGGGCAGCAGCGCGCGGATATCGCTCCGTTCGATGTTGGTAGCCAGCAGCTCCTCGCGAGCTTTGAGATACGAATTGCGCAGGGCCTGGGACTCGGGCGAAGCTGCGGGCATGCGCACCTCGAACCGGTCGTTCTGCAGGGGTCGCCATTCCAGCGAACTCAGGCCCGACGGGTCGATGCGCTTCTTCAGCACGGCGATAATTCGCTCGACCAGGTCGCTTCTACCCTCGTCGTTGCGAACCTGAAAGACCATACTATAGCCGCCCGCGATGTCCTGACCTTGCTTTAGACCATTGCCGTAAAACAGGCTGCCCAGACAAACCAAAACAAGAATAGCGACAAACGCGAACTTCAACGGCAGATATTTTGCACTCATTATTTCACACCATTTCATTGCGGCCTGGCGACCAACGACGCAAGACCTCGACCAAAACCGTTCTGTCAAACTTTCGCTGCGCAGAAAACCCCTGTCGCAGGAAGCGTGGCATTCTGACCCGAAAACCTCCGCTGGTCAAGCAAAATTCGTAAGCGTTCACGGCCGTACCATAAAAAAACAGGCGGAAGAGCCTGTTGCGCGATAATTCTCGAATCCAACCATTGGATTCGATAGCCGCGTAAGAGAGGTGGCTCAAAAATCTCGTTCTCACACAGTTTTTGTCAAAAATTCAATTCTCTCATGTTTTCAAATCATGTTTGGCCAGCGGAGAAACAAAATATTGTACCAATCAGCCCAAACGCTCGTTTCTCTCACGCCCAGCGGGCTTTTCCGCTACGCCACAGCTCAGCCTGTTGCCTAGTTGCCTAGTTGAATCTGGTTACTGCCGCTGAGGCGGGGGCGTTTTGATTGGCGGGGGTTTTATTGTTTTTATTGTTATTGTTGTTCCATCGGCGGGCGCCTTTTCGTTCCCCAGCTGCTACGGGGCGAGGCTGAAGTTTTAACAAAGCCTGATCGCCCAGCAAGTCTTCCAGCTCGGTTACCAGCGGGCGGGTTGGCTGAACGTACAACTCTCGCCCGACGCGAACCTCCGCCAGCACATCAGGCCTATGGTCTGGTCTGACCAAAACATGAACCGGACACTGCCCCGCACTAGCCCGCAACGCAGCCGCGATTTTGGCTGACAGGCCCGCTTGGTCCGACTCTGGCAGGCGAAGCTCCAACCCGCCGATGAACGACTCGAGAGCCTGGTCTATCGGCGTGATTTCATCGACGATAATGTTAGGCCTGTCGCGGTCTCGACCAACCGAACCTGTAACGAAAACCAACGCTTCGGGCGAAAGCAGATGGCCCACCTTCTGATACGCCCGCGGGAAAACCACAGCTTCGTACTTGCCGGTGAGGTCTTCGAAAACCACCATCGCCATTTTCTCGCCCTTGGCTTTGGTAACGGTCTTCCGCACCGAGCGAATCATACAGCCAATGCGAATACGGCTGTCGTGCGGGTAGGTGCCAGGCTCGCGATCCAGCCTGGCCAGGGAGACGCCAGGCGGATACGAAAGCGACGTCAGCTCGCGCCCATATTTCACCAGCGGATGACTCGAAACGTAAAAGCCCAGCGTGTCTTTTTCCGCAGCTAGCAGCTGCGTCTCGCTCCAGGGCGCGACATCCGGGAACCGCGGGGCAGCCTTGGCGGCAGACTCCTCAGAGCCTAGTGCTCCGCCGGGGCCAAAGAAGCTGAGCTGACCGCTCTTGCGGTTGACCGCGGCAGCCTGCCCCAGAGTAACAGCTCCGTCCAGGGCAGCTATCATCGCTGCCCGGTGGGCGCCCAGCGAGTCGAACGCGCCGCATTTTATCAGAGCTTCGATGGCTCCTTTGTTCACGGCCCGGCTGTCGACGAACTCGCAAAAATGATACAGGTCCGTGAATTGGCCCACCTCTTGGCGGGCAGCTACTATCGCATCGACCGCGCTGCCGCCCACGCCCTTGACCGCAGCGAGGCCAAAGCGTACAGCCTCGCCGTCGACCGCGAAGCTGCTCCCGCAGGTGTTGACATCTGGCGGGAGGACTTTTATGCCCATCCGCTTGGCTTCGCCCATGTATTGCACAACCTTGTCCGTGTCGCCGCATTCGTAGGTCAGCACCGAGGCGAGGAACTCGCGCGGGTAGTGCTTTTTGAAGTAGGCGGTCTGATAGGCGACGATAGCATAGCGGGTCGAGTGGGCTTTGTTGAAGCCATACCCCGCGAATTTTTCGATCAGCGAGAACAGTCGCTGGGCCTCAGCCTGGCTAATGCCGTTTTCCTCGGCGCCTTCGATAAAGTTGCTCTTCTCCGCTGCGATAACTTTGAGTTTCTTTTTCGAGATAGCTTTAATCAGCGTAAGCGCGCGGTTCAACGGCAGCTTGCCCAGGCGGTTGAGCACTTGCATGACCTGTTCCTGATAGGCCATGATCCCGTAGGTCTCCGCCAGGATATCGTCGACCAGTTCGTGCAGAGAGGGGACTTCTTCCGTGCCGTTTTTGCGATGACAATAGGTGGGAATAAGTTCCATAGGCCCCGGGCGGTACATAGCGTTGGCAGCTATCAGGTCGGTTATTTTGCCAGGCTTCATCTGCTTCAGCACGCCACGCATACCCTCGGATTCAAACTGAAAAACCCCCGCGGTATGACCCCGGCGGAACAGCTCGTATACGCTGTCGTCATCCAGCGGGATTTTTTCCGGGTCGATATCCTTGCCGATGCGCTGGGCGACCATCTCGCGGGTGTGCTGGATAATCGTCAGCGTCCGCAAGCCCAGGAAGTCCATCTTCATCAGACCAGCCCGTTCGCTGGTCGGGCCGTCCCATTGGGTGATGACATCGTCGCTGTTGGCCTGGCGGTAAAGCGGCACGACATCTTCCAGCGGAACATCAGCTACGATGACCCCCGCGGCATGAATGCCGGTGTGCCGACAAAGGCCTTCGAGCTTTCTGCCATGCTCGAGCATCTGCCCGAAACGCGCGTCAGATTCGCATAGCTTTTGCAGGTCGGGATCAGCCTTGAGAGCCTTGGCCAGCGTAACGCCAGGCCCGTCGGGTATGAGCTTGGTTATCGAGTCGACCTCGCTCAGCGGCACATCCAGAACTCGGCCTACGTCTTTGAGAACCGCTTTGGCTTTGAGGGTTCCGTAAGTAATTATCTGCGCGACGTGGCCATATTTGTCGCGCACATACTGAATAATTTTAGCCCGGCCTTCCTGACAAATATCGATATCAATATCCGGCGCTTCCTCTCGCTGCGGGTCGGTGAACCGCTCGAACAACAGCCCATACTCCAGCGGGTCGACCTCCGCGATTTTCAGAGCATAGCCCAGCAGCGTCGCCACGCCCGAACCACGCGGAGCAGAGGGTATCGAATGCTGACGGGCATACTCGACGAGGTCGTTGACGATGAGGAAATACGAGCTGTACCCCTTGTCCTTGAGAACCTTCAGCTCCCAGGTCAGCCTGTCCTTATACTCCTGCGGAATCTCCCGCCCGGCGAATCGCTCGCCCAGGCCCGCCCAGGCCAGCTTGGCCAGATGCTCGTCGTCAGTCAAGCCCTCCGGCACGGGGAAAACCGGCAGGAATGTTTTGTCGAACTTCAGATCGAGGTTGCACATTTCCGCGATTTTCAGCGTGTTGTCGCAAGCCTGGGGGAACTCGCGCAGGGCGTGGCGCATTTCCTCTGGGCTTCGCAGGTACAGCTCGGGCGAGTAGACCATTTTCTTTTGGCCCGTGCGGATTGCTTCCTGAGTATCAGCCAGGGTCTTGCCCGTCGACACGCAGGTCAGCACCTCGTGCGAGGGCTTGTCCTCAGCCTGGACAAAGTGCACATCGTTCGTGCCGACGATGCCCACGCCAAGCTCGCCCGCGATTTTTACCAGGTCTGGATTCGTGCGTGTCTGCTCGTCCAGCCCGGCGTTTTGAACCTCGATATAGAACCGCTCAGGCCCGAAAATCTCCAGATATTCCGCCGCGATTTTTTTCGCTTTTTCGTAATCCCCGCCGAGCAGGGCTGAGGGCACCTCGCCGCCGAGACATGCGGTGGTGCAGATTAGGCCTTCGTTGAACTCCCGCAACAGCTCGCGGTCTATCCGAGGCTTGTAGTAAAACCCCTCGATATACGATCGGCTGGACAGCCTTTTGAGGTTCAACCAGCCCGCGTCGTTCATCGCCAAAAGCACCATGTGGTAGCAGGCGGTGGTCTGGTTGCCCATGGACTTGTCCTGCCTGGTCGTCGGCGAGATATAGGCTTCCAGGCCAAGGATAGGCTTGATGCCCTCGCGCTTGGCAGCGTCGTAGAAATCGACCGCCCCGAACAGGTTGCCGTGGTCCGTCAAGGCCAGGGCGTCCATGCCAGCGGCCTTGGCAGCACGCGCCAGTCCAGCGGTACTCCCCGCTCCGTCGAGCAGCGAGTAATGCGAGTGAACATGCAGATGTACAAAACCGTCCATAGCCAAGCTCCTCTGACAACGCATTAGCAGATTTTCCCACTATAACACTCGGGCAGAGTTTTGACAATGTTGCGTCAAAGAATGACCAAGGCCCGAATACCCAATGCCCAGAGAATGACCAAGGCCCAATACCCAATGCCCAGGGAATGACACGGGAGGTGCCGTGGTTGCGGTGTTTGCAACCACGCTAAACGATATCGTGGTTGCAAACACCGCAACCACGCCACCCGGCGTCTGGGAAAAAATTGAATATCCCCAGCACTTATTTGCCACATATTGGAACCATTGACTCAACTTGAAAGACTTGCCCTGACTTAAAGTTTTGCAAATAAGTGCTGGGCTAAAAAACAGCGTGAACGGTTATGAAAATTTGTAACCGTTCACACAAAAACAGGAACCATGGATAAACACGGATGTACGCAGATAACTAAAATGTAGCCGTTCGCGTTTTTTTTCTTTAGCTCCTACGGAGCTTTGTGGCTGGCTGACTTTTTTCTACAAAGATACCGCTCCTACAGAGCTGTCAAGCCATCGTGTTATGGGATGGCTGTGGAATAGTTTTGCAATTGGCTCAATGGCCTGGTCGTAGCCTTTGCGTTGACGGTAGGCGGGCGGCGGGCGAGAGGTTTTGCGCGTGCTTTTTCGGGAAAGACTGCTTGCGTTTTTCGGAGGTTTTTTCGGAGGTGCGTCGCATCGGTAGTGGTCCTTTCGTCGCTTTGCGTGGTGTAACACCGCGCAAAAACAGGCTAAAAGCCGCACTACCGACTTTCGGTAGGTGTTCCCAAGTATAGGAACCATCGCAAGTTACTTCAAACGCGCCTGGCAGGACTCGAACCTGCGGCCTGCGGTTTAGAAGACCGCTGCTCTATCCAGCTGAGCTACAGGCGCAAAATCTAACAAAATAATAAGTTACAACTTCCAGCCAAAACCTCAAAAAAAACTTCCAGCTAACGAGCTAATTGCAAAACTGTTTCGGCGAGGGTGAAAATCTGTAGATGTCGATGTGTGGCGGGCTTATTTCCGCGGCACATATTGATTTTAGCCACTCCGGCGGTGTTTTCAATGAAAAATCGACCCCTACAGATGGACCTTCCACGAGTCCACCTGGCGGAGGATAATTTTGCAGCTAATCTGTCGCGGCAATTCCATCTGGGCGAACTGTGCAAATGCTCGCGAAAATGTACTCTCGCTGGGGACTTCCCATGGGAAAGCCCAGGCGCAAAGCCGACGGAGCGCGGCGTTGGCGTTGAATTGATAGATGATGTCTTTGGTGCCCGGCAGATTCCAGACAGCCTTGGCGATAAACGCGTGAGCCATCGCGGTTCGGCGGCAGGCTTGCGTCCGATGCGGCACCATCGGAATTTTCTGGTGAAACGATCGACTTGCATCATTTCGATGATTTGTGCAAACTTCCGTTCCTTGTCAGAGAGAGGCCCGATTTGGATTTCCAGTTCAGGCAGAAGAGCGGTTTTAATTCGCGTAACAAAATTGGCCAGCAGTCTCATCCTTGAGTCTCCTGAAAACGATAGGATAACGATTGTTGGCCAATTTTTCAATTTTTTCAAATCCAGACAAAATTGACAGTTTTGCAATCGGCTCTTGTTACACACGTTTATTTGCACACGTTCTTGACTGTAATGTCATCTCCGAATAAACTCAACTGGCGTGGCTGAGGGTTTGCGTCAATCTTCCAAAATTGGCACATAGGTCTGTATAAATAGTTGCGCCCGTAGCTCAGTAGGATAGAGCACAGGTTTCCTAAACCTGGGGTCGTGGGTTCGAATCCCGCCGGGCGTAGTAGCTGTTGCTTGGGCTGATTGTTTGGGCTGGCTGATTGGGCTGGCTGATTGGGCTGAGTGTCCGAGTTGGATTGAAAGGATTGCTGACGATGAATGTATTGCTTACTGGCGGGGCTGGTTATATAGGCTCGCATGTCGCGGGGGCGCTTCAGACTGCGGGGCACAGGCCCGTGGTGTACGATAATCTTTGCAAAGGCCACGTCGAAGCGGTGGACGACGTCGAGCTGGTCGTAGCGGATGTTGCGGACGGCCTGGCTTTGCGATGCGCGATGCGAGACTACAATATCGACACGGTGATTCACCTGGCTGCGTTTATCGAGGCTGGCGAATCAGTCATCAAGCCTGCGAAGTATTTTGCCAACAACACGGTCATTGGCCTGACCCTGCTGGACGCGATGCGCGACTGCGGCGTGGGCAAGTTGGTCTTCAGCTCGACAGCAGCGGTCTACGGCACGCCCGAGCGAGTGCCCATCGAGGAAGACGACAGGCTGGACCCCATAAACCCGTACGGAGCGAGCAAGCTGTGCGTGGAATATATGCTGCGGGCCTACGCCCAGGCTTACAATCTGGGCCTGGTCGCTCTGCGATATTTCAATGTAGCCGGAGCTGACCCGTCGGGTGAAATCGGCGAGGCCCACTCGCCCGAGACGCACCTTATACCGCTGGTGCTCCAGGTCGCGCTGGGGCAGCGGGCGGACATTAAAATCTTCGGCGAAGACTACGACACGCCGGATGGCACGTGTATTCGTGATTATATTCACGTTTGCGACCTGGCCAAGGCGCACGTCCTTGCCATCGACGCGATCCAGGCTGGCAGTGTGGGGGTTTATAATCTGGGCAATGGCGAGGGGTTTTCCGTGCGCGAGGTTATCCAGACGTGTCGGGAAGTTACGGGGCGCGATATCCCAGCGGAGGTGGTTCCGCGTCGGCCTGGCGACCCGGACAGACTGGTCGCATCCAGCAAGCGAGCCTTGGCGAAGCTTGGGTGGAAGCCTGACTATCCCGAGCTGAAAACCATAGTCCAACACGCCTGGGCCTGGCACGAAAAATACCCGCAAAGCTACAACGACATCATCCTGCCAAGCGAAGATTGATAGGCATGTAGCACAGCCGCCCTCGGCTGTGTTTTCGTGGCATGGGCGTCCATGCTACTATGCGAACAGGGCTGAGCCTATTCTTAGGATTGTGGCGCCTTGTTCGACAGCTATGGTATAGTCGCCGCTCATGCCCATCGAGAGGTGCCGAAACGCTCGCCCGCCTATTTTGGCTTTTTTGATTTCATCGAAGATAAACTTCAGCCTGGAAAAACTGTTGCGGGACTCTTGCGGGTCGGCGCCCGTCGGCCCCATTGTCATCAGGCCAATCAAGCGAAGGTTCGGCATGGCTGCTATCATCTCAGCTAAGTGGCCACCAGCTCCGACCGCTATGCCATGCTTCTGCTGTTCCTGCGAGCAATTTACCTGCAGCATGATATCGACGGTCAGCTTGGCCTTGCGAGCGCGTTGGCTTATCTCCTCAGCCAGGCGGAGCGAGTCGACCGAGTGGATCGTCGCGCCACAGGCCAGGGTCGGCCTGACCTTGTTTCGTTGGAGATGGCCTATCATGTGCCATCGCACCGGACCTGGCAGCGGATTCCGCCGGCGTTTGACATAGGCGTCAATATCCTCAACTCGGCTGGTGAGTTGCCCCACGCGGTTTTCACCCAGGTCCAACAGCCCAGCGTCGAGCACATTCTTAATGGTATCGACATCGACAGCTTTGGTTACCGCGACAATGGACACCTCAGCCGGGTCGCGACCAACTCGCTGGGCAACTGCGACGATATCCTGACGGATTAGCTTGAGATTTTTTTCGATTCTGTTTCGCGTTACAGCCAAAGTATACATCTCCCGCCCTTGCCGGGCCTACGGTTTCTGCCTGGGTGAACCCCTCGTTCCTCGGAAACCACCCACCCTCCGCGACTTCTGCGATTATGTCAGCAGCTCGGCCAGGCGGTCCAGGCCTTTGTCTATATTTTTCATGTTGGTTGCGAAGCTCAGGCGGACGCAGCGGTCTTCGCCGAAGGCTATGCCCGGGACGAGGGCGACCTTGGCGCTTTGCAGGGCAGCGGCGGCGAAACTTAGCGAGTCTGTTACTTCCACGCCGCCAAGCGTTCTGCCAAAGTGGGCGCTGATGTCCGGGAAGCAGTAAAACGCACCGTCAGGCTCGATGCAGCTAACCTGCGGCAAGGCTCGCAGACGTTCCAACATGTGGCCGCGGCGGGCGGCGAACTCTTTTCGCATATCCTCGACCACGCCAGCTGCGCCCGGATAGGTGTAAGCCGCCAGGGCACCGGCCTGGGCAAAACTCACCGGGTTGGTCGTCTCATGGCTTAGTAGCCTGCCCATCGCGCCGATGACGTCTTTCGGGCCTGCCACCCAGCCCAGTCGCCAGCCCGTCATGGAAAATGTCTTGGCCAGGCCATTGAAAGTCAGGGTTCGGGCGGGGAGCCTCGCGTCCAGCGACGCGAACGAGACGAACTTCTTGTCGTCGTAGATGAGTTTTTCGTAGATTTCGTCCGCGAAAACTATCAGCTCGGTTTTCAACACAGCCTCTGCGATAGCTTGGAGTTCAGCGGGGGTGTACATCACGCCAGTGGGGTTGCCGGGCGAGTTCAGAACGAGGATTTTCGCGCCGTTTTTCGCAGCTTGGGTTATTTGGCTTGGCTTGATTTTGAAGCCATCCTCCGGCGTGGTTTCCAGAATCACGGGCACCCCGCCAGCGAGTTTCACTTGCTCGGGATAGCTCACCCAATATGGCGCGGGGATAAGCACCTCGTCGCCCGGGTCCAACAGAACCTGGAACGCTTCGTAGAGTGCGTGCTTACCGCCGAAGGTTACGATTACCTCGCCGGGTTCGGTCGGGATATTGTTCTCGCCGGTGAGCTTGGCTGCGATGGCTTTTTTCAGGGCGACGGCTGATCGCGGGGTGTACTTGGTGTCCCCAGCCTGGAGTGCCTCAGCAGCGGCGTCCTTTATAAACTGCGGCGTGTCGAAGTCAGGCTCGCCGGCTCCGAAACTCACCACGTCTATGCCCTCGGCTTGCATAGCTTTGGCTTTGCCTGTTATCGCGATGGTTGGACTGGCTGACACCTGTTGGATTCGTTGTGAAAGTTTCATGGGATTTTGCTCTCGGTCAGAACGGTTCTGGTCTGGTTGCTTTGCGTATACACCCCGCCGTCGGGGTAGCAGTGCAGTGGTTTAGTTTGCCTGGGGGTCAGGCTTGTAGCCTGTCAGCTCGATAAAGCGATTAGTGTTGAGGATCGGAATGCCCATGGTCTTGGCCTGGGTTTTCAGTGCGACATAGTCGTTATACTGTTTCAGCTGTCGCTGATAAGCTTTGCGGGTAGCCTCGAGTGCGTCGTCCGCTGGGGCGATTGGCTTGGCAGGCTCGACACCCAGAACTACATAGTCGGTCTGCACGGTGATTTTCGGCGCGACCTTGCCCCCAGCCTGGCGGATGACATTTTTGACTTCTTCCGCGTCTCGGCTGGTAGCCTGGCCCGTAGCGTGGAGGTCGAAAACCCCAGCTACGACAAACACCCGCACTCGCGAAGCCTGGTGGGCGATGTTGGAGATAATATCGCCCTGGACTATCGGATTGGCTGGGTCGTCATCCACAATAACGCATTCGCTGATGTCAGCCATCGGGCGCGAGACCCGGATCGAACCCTTGGACTTGGCGTCGATAGTACCGCTAGCCTGGGCCGGGTAAACAGCGAAGGTCATCCCTCGCTGAACGCCGTCAGCTGTGCCCTTGTCGAGGTAGCATATCCCGTCAGCCCGCACGAGCTTGCGGATTCTGCCGCCCGGAACGAGCGTAACTTCCGCGCCGGAGCGGGATGTGCGGGTGAGCTTGTCTATCTGGTTCCGGAGCTTGGTTACCTCGTTGGTCTTGGCTTGGTTGTCTTCGGTGAGTTTCTCGATACGTCTGGTTTGCGCCCGAATCGTCCGCTGAAGGCTTTTGCGCGTTCGGACGACATTGCCCTTGGCCTGGGTGAAAACCTCGCCTCGTTTTTTCTGCTCTTCGACGAGTGCGGCATTTAGCTTGGCTTCCTTCTCCTGGAAAATTTTGAGGTCTTTCTCGCGGGCCTGGGCAAGCTCAGCCTGGAGCTTCTTTTGCAGTTCAAGTTGCTGTTGTTGCTCCGCGATGCGCGTGTTGAGCTTGGCGATAAGTTCGACTTTGTCCCTCTCGGCCTGGGCCAGGGTAACAAGTTCCATCGCCAGCCCGCCAGCTTCGTCGGTGTTGAGATAGGCTGTCTTGGCAGCAGCCTTGGCCCCGGCGACCGTGCCAGCCTTGCCCGTGATGAGCATTACCAGCTCGTCCGTGTCGCTCTGGAGCTTGGCGTTGTCGCGCTGGAGGTCGTCCAGGCGGGTGGTCAGTTCCTGGTTTTGCCGATTGGCCTGGTCGTAGTTTACCAGCCCAAGTATCGCCAGAATCGCAGCGATGACGAAGAGAATGGCAAAGGTAACCAGCAGAATAAGTTGGAGTTTATTGCGTTGGGGTACTTGACGGGCCATTTGTCCAATGCTCCTATGATATAGTTTTTCCATAAGCGACAAGGCAGTATGCCATAGAACGTCAGCCAATTCAACAGAAATGCGTTAAAAAACTGGTCGACTGGTTAACTGACCGCCCCCCCCGTCAGCGCATAAAAACGGCGACGGGGGAGGGGAGCCCATCGCCGAAAACTCGGCCCTGATAGTTGTACCTTTCATGACCGAGGAGCCTACACTATTTATAGCGTGCCAACCGGTAACTTGCAAGCCTTTTTTTGCAAAAAAATGTTTTTTTTCACAAGCCTTTTTTTCAATCATTTCCGGATAATATCCAGCCCAGCCCGGGGCGACTCCTTGCCGTCCCAGCGATGGCCTTGCACGCCGCGGACAATGTCGCTGGCTATTCGCACCGCTACAAGCCCGTCGCTGGCTGAGCAAATTGGCGGCACGCCTTCCATGACGGTTCGCCCGAAGGCTTCTGCCTGTCTGGTCAGCGGGTCCGCAGAGGCGTCTGGAACGATTTCCTCGACCGTAATCAGGTCTTTGAAGTCCACCGACTGAGCTAGCTCAGCGATATCATCGACGTTCATCTCCCGGGCCATCTGTATCATGTCGAGGTTTTTTTCCTTCGTGATAACGACGCCGCAATTCTTGCCATAGTCCACTGAAAGGTAGGCCTGCTCGGAGAAAATTCGCATCTTGCGTTCGGTTTTGATCGCAAGCCTGCTGGCGGTGAGGTTCACGACGCAACCATTGGCATATTGCAGACGGGCGTTGCAGATATCTTCGCTTTGGCCTATCACGTTCACGCCGACGGCCTGGATATCGACGACCTCGCTGCCCACGAGCATGCCGACCAGGTCGATATCGTGGATCATCATATCCAGCACGACGCCCACGTCAGCTGAGCGAAACGTGTATGGGCTGATGCGGTGGGCTTCTATAAATTTCGGGTGGATGTCGTATTTTTGCATAGCCAGACTGGCTGAGTTGAACCGCTCGGTATGACCGACCTGCACGCTCGTGCCGAGTTTCTGAGCCAGGTCGATAAGGGCTTGGCCGGCCTGGGGGTCGTCGGTGAAAGGCTTCTCGATGAGTACAGGCTTACCAGCTTCGATAAAAGGCCTAGCTGCGCTAAGGTGCGTCGTCGTGGGCGTAGCGATAATAGCTGCGTCCACCATGCCCACCGCCTGGGCGACGTCCGTCAGAGCTTGGCAGTCCCGCTGCTTGGCCACAGCCTGGGCAGCAGCTTCGTTGGAGTCCACCACGCAAACCAGCTCCGCGGAATCCATCTGATGCAATGTCCGGGCATGATGTTTCCCCATCCGCCCAACGCCAACTACAGCTACTTTGAAAGTCATAATATTCCTTTGTTGAAGCAGGTGAGTATCTCCAGAAAATTTTTCACTACGAATGGCCGAGATTTTACGCGTATTTTTCGCCATTTCCAAGGGGTTTTTCCGGAAGGTCTTTTGGGAGGCTACAAACCTTTCTGCCTGGGGCGTGTCTATCATGCTGAGAAAAGCGTCAGCCAGGGTTGGCTGGGCAATCACAGTTCCCCGGCACCAGGCCAGGGAGAAAGGATGTGCGAAATGTTGCGAGAAAACAAGACAATCACGAGTTGGCGAATTTCAGGTGTCTTATTGGTCTGCGTGTTCCTCTTCGGCTCGGTGCTGCTCCTGCCCGCCGACGCCCAGGCTGGCAGAGGTCATCGAGACCGAGGCCGATATACCAGATCCGCCCGGTCGGGTCGCGTCGAGCGAGGCCGACACAATCGGCGACATTATGCCCACCAGCGGTCGCACGAGTATCGCGGCAAGCGACATCATCGTCGGGACCGTAGGCGATATTACAGACGGCATCGCCGAGGCAATGACTGGGTGAACTTTGGCTGGACTATCGGCAACATAGCCTGGTCGGCCGCGAACCTGGCCAACAGCCGAACGTACTACTACAACGACCCGGTGATAATCGAGAGACCGGTCTACGTCAGGCCCTGCAGAACCAGCTACGACGACTACCAGGACGCGAGAATCCTTCGCAACTGGTACTATGACGTCCCGGGCAGCACAACCACCCGCACGGAAGTCGTCATCTGTCCGTAGCGATACAAATGAGGATCGATTGGCATGGCTACACCGCAGCTGTATGCGGGGTAGCCATGCGTAGCATGGGCGTCTGGCCCATGTTTTTTATAACCGTGAACGGTTACGATAATTTTTTGCTTTTACCAATAGCTGACTACTGACCACCGATTACTTTTTTATCTTTGCGTTCTTTCGCGGTAAAGTCCGGGGCTGGGCGTTATTGTTTCTGTTGGCTGATTTTGGTTCGGATGGCTTCGACTCGTTGGCGGACGTCTTT
>Ga0190284_1000571_pt1 | contig 20100 bp, 15 predicted proteins | sample 48691812_MG_FD_161668 | JGI IMG/M metagenome (GOLD analysis project Ga0190284, IMG submission 161668) | Hydrothermal vent microbial mat bacterial communities from Southern Trench, Guaymas Basin, Mexico - 4869-18-1-2_MG | ecosystem: Environmental > Aquatic > Marine > Hydrothermal vents >...
AACAATCCCTTTCCAATATATTGTACATCTGCCCTATTTTATACGGCTTAATCAGTGCTGTCAAAATGATAGATGATCGGGGTCACGAACCGTGATAAGGATGGAAACAGTATTCTTTCAGGAACCCGGCATAGATTAAAAAAGATCAGGGGCGTTTTGGGTTATCGTGATAATTTACCTGCCCCCTTTTAAATTCTTTATTTAGTGTGACAAACACACCTTGTTTTTGATTTAGATCAGAATAATTTGGAATAGTGTTGGAAAAATAAGTTTTTATCGACTCTCTGGCAAGATGAAGCAGTTTTTTTCCATCAGTCATTTTACTCATAAGTTTTTTAGTTAGATCATACTTATTGCTTATCTTATTTCTCACGGAACCTGATAAGATTAGCATACAATATATAGAGCTTTAATTCTGAAAGTCTAAATTTATCATAAGTTTGGGGCTTTTTTGTCATTTCGGATACCTGGTTCAACCTCACCACAATCATATCCAGATTAAGATCAGTACCGCAATCTTCATACATAAATATTTGTGGCGGATTCCCTTTAAGCAGATATTTTGGGTAAGCAACCTCGGAATCAGGCATTATTATATCATTTTTGAAATCATCTATACTATTATAAAATATTTCTCTGACCTGTCCTGAAATGCCTACTAACTGTATTCTTTTTGGTTTGTAAACAATATCAATTGCCTGCTCTTTGTATAGGACACCCTGCTGACCAATAGCACCAATAACAGATTCTTCAGACCTGTATAACAGAGATAATTTAGCAATACCACTATCTAGAACTATGGGTTCAAAATTTAGTGACGTTTTCGGTTTTAATTTTGATGATTCAAACATTTTTAGCACCAGTAAGTAACAACATATATTTAAATATGATTACTCCACAAAGTTTGCAGAATGCGAACTTTACTTCGCTTGTAGCGAAGTAAGTCTGTTTAAAATCGAACATTTTCAACATGCTCAGGAATGTTCCATTCCTGACATTGGATCAATGGTTCCCTCGGTTGGAATAATCAAAAGATAAGGCATTGCTTTTTCAGTGGGAATCAATCGAAAAAGGTGAATTGTGTATCAGCTTCAGCTTCCGTCTTCGCTGAAGCTACACCGCGACAGGTCCGACTTCGCTTTTAGAGCTACGACGGGACAAGACAACCCAACATATTGAAGCAGCCATTATAAATTTCTTGACATAAGGAGTATAGAATGTCCCGCAATCTTAATTTAACAATTTGAGTTGCTTCATCCGAGTTTCTCTTTTATTACTTCTACAAAACGCTTGCTTCCAACAGCGATGCTTTAAGACCATTTGCTTTCTCGAACATAATTTTTTGTCTTAAGGATTTCTTCAACTTCCGTAACGCTTCTTTGCCTCAAACAGCCATTGCAACCATCGGCGTCGATCGCTGGCAAATTTAAGCAGACCCCAGTTAAATAATCTTCAAATTTAACGGGGTAAAAATTCTTTTTTATGACACCGATGCGTTATATGCCAAACGTGACCTGGAAGGAAATGCCGTTTTGCTCTTGCCATCTGCCCGTGCTCTTTTCTTAAAAGTGTATTTTTGGCCCTAAAAATGGCTATTTAAGACCATATTTAACGCAAAAATTGAACGTTTTATATATTATCTCAATATATTGCTATGGCCCGACCCCCATTCGCCCATTCGCATTCGCATTCGATAAATTACAAAACTCTTTAATTTGAACCCCACGGAATTAATGTTGGAACAAGCTCTACAGGCTCGCTCAACATTTCGATGGCACAGACATGGATGCGATCCCTTGGTATTTGTGGTGCATATTCAGCCACATTTCGTTGACTGAAAACAACTAAGCCATGGATCTGAGAAAGCTCTTTTATACCAACGTAATTACCCACTGCTGAAATACTTGAAGCCAACGTGTCAAGGCGATCAAAATGCTTGCGTAAGCGATCTCTCTTTCCGTTGCTATCAATCCTACCCAGAAATTCGTTTATTTGGTTTCCGATCTCTTTGTGTGTTTTAGCAAAGTACAAATCCTTACACTCAGCTGCTATAACCACTCCAAGCTCTTTGGACCATGCCAGCACATCAATGTCGCCATAATCAAACTTGGTTTTACAATTTAGCAGTTTGGTGACTAAAACGTCACTTTCGGCCTCCCAGCCTAAATCAATCATCTTCTGGGCAACCGTGCTATTAAACTCGGTGCCAAGTTGATTCCGACGGTCGCCGATCCATTTCTTCATTGCATTCGAATAGAAATGTCTCTCATCAAAGGTGGCATCGAGTGAATTAGACAACGAGTACCAAACACCTTCGCGAATGCACCCAGGACTGACAAGAAGAAATGGATCTTCACTGCAATCGAGTTCAACAAGCGGTTTAGAAACTAATGATAATCTCCGTCGAAAGTTCCATGGATACCAGTCCTTAGGCTCCATGTCATCTGGAAGAGAATTTTTATCTTGATCCCATCTTGAACGTACTGGAAGGGATATTTTTGATAAAAACAGCAATACGTTTTGATCAACAACACCTTTAATAGAGTTTGTCAAATGCTCAATGAGGTCCAATCTCCTAATTGTATAGACTGCTCCACGATCAGAAATTCCCAAATCTTCGAGGGAATCAATAATCTTTCGCATGATGTTGGCAGAAATATGATATTCCTTTTCCCAAGCCAAAAGATAGTCGGCAGGGAAAACCTCTTCGACCGGGGTAGCATCTACAGGATCATCATACAATCGTTCGTATTTTTCCGCCTCCGATTCCCTTTGTCTTCTACCAAACATTGATTGATATGGTAACATTACAGTTTTTTCGAAATCATAATCCAGCATCACCTGCCCAAAGGAACTGATATGAATTTCAGGAGGATAAAGGCTGGATCTAATTGCGTCAGACCAAGCACCTAAGTGAAATAATAAAAGCGCATATCCCAAGAGGGTTGAAATATCCAGTTCGTCTGGTTCTGCATCTGCCTCTTCAGGGCACGTGCAGACCGCCATCTCAACCAACAATCGACTCCCTATACTCGCGGCATTAAACCTGCCAATCTCACGATTTGCAACATCAAAAACATTGTCCTTATCCTTATGAAGGGCAAGGCATGCACGAATGGTCCTCTCCCATACTGATTTCGCCCTTCTAATCGCCTCTATGTTAAGAAGCAATTTACCACATAGGTTTGTTTTCCCATATACACTTAGTTCTTTTGATATTTCATTCCAAACTTTGTCTACCACCGCATTCAGGTGTTTAACACAAGCCTCAGTTCCATGTATTTTAAGGAAACGACCTTTCGTTCCATCAACCCACCCAAGACCCAATCGCAGATTGGCATCATCTGATTTCTCTATCAGTATAGGCTCTGGGAGGCTTTCCGCCATATAATCGTTATAAGTTTTGGCCTGTAAAAAGTGACAATATTTAGCATCCTTATTTGGAAAGATGATCTTGATTAGATCGTCAACAACACCGCCTTTACTGTCTCTCAATAACTTACCAAGAAAGCTCTTTATCATCGCGACTTCACCCGCATTGTCCGATCGATTCAATAGGCCATCGGGACATGTCCGTATTGTTGTCAGAATTTTTGCTTGGTTTAGTGAGGTAGATGAAAATTGATCGCCAAGTGCAATTACCTCCTTATGATCTTCAATACAAAGCTGCCATTCCGTAATGTTTGGGACTTTCAAACCATTCTCATGTACTGCATGATCAATTCGAGGAAGCCAATGGATAGCGCTATCCCATATGCGAAAGTCCGGTCCATTTTTGTTTGGATCATTAACACAGCACCACCATAATGAAGACTTACCCAGATAGACGGCAGACAGCTTGCCGTGTATAACCGATCCAAGGCATCCGTAGATTGGGATATGCTCATCTTCACGAAAATATGAACTTCCTGCATACCTAAACACCGCCATTGGTACCCCATCAATATCAGAAACCATTCTTCTATCTTTTGACTGCCTGGCAGCCATACGAACGTCTGCGATATGATTGGTTGGGATGTTCATCGTTATGCTTGAAGGTAAGTCTTCCTGAGGCATATTTTCATGCGGTACAATGTGCCATTCATTATCGATAAGCCATCCAAAAAGATTAAGTATCCCATTTATAATAAAAAGCTTGCCACCAAGCGATGCAAAACCTTTCTCAGCCTTGATCATACGCCAAATATTCAAAGGCTTCATCTTGGGATGGTCGCTTAAATGACACAAATCATGCGCCCCAATATGGCATAAGCTCCAATCATCTGTATCTTGAAAGTTAATGCCAAACCCCGTTAGTCTACCCCAGCCAGCAGAAACAAGCAAAGTAATCCCGTGTTTGATTACGGATCGTTCGGCAACGCTTTTTTTTGCGTTATCTATTCGCCTGGTTAGGTCTATCTCTTCATCGTCAATTATGATCGGGGCAGTGGTTGCCCAATCATTGAGATCCCCATAGAATCCATCAAAAAGAATTATCAAATGTAACGGCCTTCCTTTAGAAACCTCTATTATAAACTCTTGTATGAAGACATCACCACAGCGGATGGGGGAAAATGCACTTACCGGAGGTGGGCGAAGAGCACCTAAAATTTGGTATTTTTGCAACATCACCCGATAAGAATTGATCATATTTGCTGTTAAAACATCCCGATCTTGCTTCGTGGTGGTGTACGCAGATATAACATGCGTTCGAATAGCTGTGCTAACGCCTTGTGGGAATAAAAAATAATCGCCATTCCCAGCATCAAGAATGGGACATTTATCCAGATCTGTCAATGATTGATGGGATGGGAAGGGAAGATCCTTGGTTTTGGGCATGCAGAACATAAATGGAAATAAATCTGCTACTTCGAAACCATATGTTTTAAGTTCACTTTCGGTAAACCTAACTTTTTGGCGAAGCAGACTTGGGTTCAGCAACGCCTCTGGTGGGATATCAGGCTCGGGATAATGAGCAGTTACGACATCAACCTCAACTCCTGAATTAGATGCTACGATGTCTGACAAATGAAGTAATGCATAAACGGAACGTTTGGTAGCATTAAAGCGACCACTGTCTGGCATGCCGTCTACAATATCTATAAATCGCTCCAGAAAGAAAGTAGATCCTTCCCAATTGCCTTCATATATTCGGTATGATCCACGCTTTGTGCAAACAGTGGCAATAAAAACGTCTTCAGCAGGGTCTTCATGCCTGCCTACACTTGAACCTCCAAGTAACTTAAATAACTGACCAATCTGCCTTTTATTTATTTGCTTTGTGCCGCCACCGAATTTCAGCGATGCATGGATCAAATTAGAAATACGAATATGATTACTTTGTAGACAACCAACTGTTGCCAGGCCGCAAAATACTGCGGCTGATTGCATAGGATCAAGGTCATGAATCAGCTTCTGAACTTTTCGTACAATCTTTTCTTCTGTTTCTGTCCATGAGGCATTAAGCTCTTTAAAGAATTCCTTAAAGGATGGTATTTCATCTTCGCTTTCCTCATCGCCGTTACTCATTTAATCCCCCTGCATCTTCATTAACGTCTTTTATCCCTATGTATACGGCATCTCAGTTCAGTTGATAAAACTTGTAGCCGATTATCCATCCGATTGACGCCAAGGCCTGGATCAGGTTGTTTTCATTAAGCCATGTTCCATATTGTTTTCGCATGCTGGTATAGAGACACCTAACCCCTAAACCCAGCTATTTTTCGTACGCTTGATTAAAAGGTTATACGTAAACTTTAAATATCGTAATAATCACACTTAACGACATATGCCATATGAAGGATTTCGTTAGCTATTTCAATTGCTTCGTCAGTTGACATTTGATTGGTGGTTGCAGCGACTCTACCTTCATCTCCGACTGCCTCTACACGAGTTAGCTTCCTTTTAACTTCGTTAAATTGTGCTTGAATTTCTTCAGGTACTTCCTCTGTCTTCACATGTATCAAACTATACACGTAGGCATCGCCAACGCGTTCCTGAATAGATTTGGGACTGGTTGCCATTGAATCAACTGCATCGGTAAACTTCTCATTTGGATAGGGATTATTCATGTTTTCTCCTTTTGGAACTTAATATAACGTATAACAAGGTTGATAAATGTAAAATTTTTCCATGATATTGGACTATATATCTGGAAAATATTTCCACGTATCCGTATATTAAGTTCAACTACGATAAATATTTCTCTTGAATTTTTCGATTCTTTTAAATTCTATTAAATATTTGATTTAATAGTATAATACAGTGAAGGTGTGGAAATCAAGATAAAATTTAAACCGAATCCAAATTATCGTTTTATGGATCAAGTTCGTGAAGTTTTATGATATTATCACTATTCATACAGGACAGAACAGTCTTACTCTTCCTGGATATTGCAGTATATAAAATTTTATGGCGGCAAAACACATCCGTTTATGTATCTTTGGTTGTAAAAACGTTTCTTGAAATTTGTGGATTGCGAAGATGTATAGATTTGAAGTTAAGGTAGGCTGGACAATCTGCTCTTAGATAATTGGTAACTACTCAGGTGGATAGGCTGAAGGCTGAAGACTGTTAGGAAAAAGCGTATTTTAAAGCCATGTTTGATGCAGGAATCACATTCCGCCAAAGTTCGGCAATTGTGCTCTGCCGACCCCTTCAGCCTGATCTACGTGAGTTACGATAATTGAACGATTCTTAGCGCTTGATACCGTCATTCAGACTCAAATAAAAAACCCGGCCTTTTTTAAAAAAAGACCGGGTTTTCGGAATTCCATTAAACAGTATATGTTTTGATCTAATCGGCTACCCTTTCAACGTTCACCGCACACACTTTAAATTCCGGGATTTTGGCAATGGGATCATTGGCCGGGTTTGTAAGGATATTGGCGCAGCTTTCGACAAAATGAAATGGCATAAATACCAGACCTTCTTTGCAAGGTAGGCACCACAGCACAACCCGCCCAGTCCTGCCCCGATAATCACCGTGGGATAATCCTTTTTGGGCCCCATTCTTTCGGCTTAGGCTGAAATCTTCTTCAAGTCGAGGGCAACAGCCGTGGCAGCCATCGCTGAAATGGTAAGAAAGTTCCGTTTTGAGATTTTTTTACTCATGATTTTTCCTCCTTATACCAAGCTCAGATTGCTATTGAGTCAAAAGTTCTTCTTTTGCCCAGGGACGAAAATTTCGAACGTATCGCCAGGATCAGGCCGTTGGCTATTTAACTCTTTTCATCAAAGTAATCGTAAGCATTTCCCAACAATATTTCTTTTTTTAAGTTCCGGAAAGTGATATGAATATACGATCAAAAATATATACCGTTTTACGATCCTGCGGCCAAATGCCCGGCTTTTATCGTACGCATATCGGAAACCGATAAAAAAGGAGGGATTATCATTACTACAGACATAAACATACAGGCCTATTATCGTGCCTTTAGGGAAATCATAAGACTTGTGCATGCCAGCACGCACGTGGACGAAATTCTTGAGGTGGTCGTTTGGAAGACCACGGAACTGTTGGATGCCAAGGGCGCTATTTTCAGAATCCTCAACCTGAAGACAGAGCAACTGGAACTGTATGCCGCGCATGGACTGGGAAAGAAATACCTCGAAAAGGGGCCGGTTTCGAGCTATCGTATTATTACGGAACTGTGTCGTCAAAACGAAATTATTACCATAGACGACATCATGGGAGACCCACGGGTCCAGTACCCCCAGGAAGCCTGGGAAGAGGGAGTTCGAATGATACTCGATATTCCCCTGTCTCTCGGAAATCACGTAGTGGGAATTCTCAGGGTCTACTTTTCCGAACATCGCGAAATTTCAAAGGATAAAAAGGATTTCATGGTAGCTGTGGCGCAGCAGTGCAGTTGCGCCATAGATAAAGCCAGGTTGATCGAAAAACAGCAGTCCCTGTACGACAAACTGGTCCTTCATACCGCAAAAATGTCGGCCATAGGACGAATGGCTGCAGGCATTGCCCATGAAATCAACAACCCGCTGGCCGGTATTCTGCTCTATAGCTCAAACATGATTAAAAAAGTACCCGAAGATGGGCCGTTAAAGGAAGGGCTCGATATCATCGTTCACGAAACCATCCGGTGCCGGGGAATCATTCAGGAATTGCTCGATTTTTCGAGGGAAAGGGAGCCGAAAAAGACCCTTGCCAATATCAACGATATCATTGGCAAGGCCCTGAATATTCTGGAAAACGAATTTCGGATTGATCATATCTCCGTAGAAACGGATTTGTCGGAAGAGATGGTGAGCAGCTTTCTGGATGAAAACCAGATGGAACAGGTCTTTGTCAATCTGCTGATCAACGCCGTGGAAGCCATGGATGAAGGCGGACGCATTCGCATTAAAACCCGACTCGGTTCTGAAGGAAAATGTATGAAGATCGAATTCGAGGACACCGGGTGCGGCCTTCCCAAAGAAGCGTTGGATCGAATATTTGAACCTTTTTTCACGACTAAGGCAAAAGGAACCGGCCTTGGGCTGGCGGTCAGTTATGGGATTGTCCAGAATCACATGGGGGATATTCGCGCATACAGCGAGCCAGGAAAAGGTGCCAGCTTTATCGTAGAAATTCCTCTGATACAGCAGCCCCCCTCTGAAGAAACGAAAGGATTTGAAAATGGAGCCCCTTAAAATCCTCGTAATCGACGATGAACAGGTGATCTGCAGCGGATGTCGCATGATTTTATCGGAGCTGGGACACACGATTGACACCTGCAATACCTGCAAGGAAGGACTCGATGCTATCAGGAAACTAGATTATCATCTGGTTTTACTCGACATAAAGCTTCCTGACTCCGACGGCATGGAGATCTTGAAAATCGTTCGAGTTGAAAAATCGGAAATCCACATTATTGTCATGACTGGTTACGCTACGATAAGAAGTGTTGTCTCAGCAATGAGGCTTGGAGCTTTTGATTACCTCCCCAAGCCCTTTACCGATGAAGAACTCATCGCCTCCGTGGAAAAGGCCATGAAAAACGTCGCTGGATCTGGAAAGGTACAATAAAAATGAATTCGATTCATATCCTGATTGTCGAGGACGAACAGGTCGTTTGGAGCGGTTGCCGCCTGGTCCTTATGGAACTGGGATATGCAGTGGATATACGCATGACCGGCGAAACCGGGCTGGATGCGGCCCTTAACGGTACCTATGACCTGGTTTTGCTTGACGTAAAGCTTCCCGACATGAGCGGTATGGAGATTTTGCGAAAAGTCAGGGAGAAAAGACCGGACGTCCATGTGATCATCATGACTGGGTTTTCAACCGTACAGAATGCCGTAGAAGCCATGAAGCTCGGGGCGTTTGACTACCTTGCCAAGCCTTTCTCGGACGGTGAACTCGTCCTCGCGATTGAAAAGGCGATCGACAAAAAACGGCTGATGGAAGAAAATCTGTCTTTGCGAAAGGCGCTGTTCGACCGGTTCGGTTTCGATAATATTATCGGGACAAATCCTGAAATAATCAAAATTTTCGATAAAATCGAAAAGGTGGCACCCACGGACAGCAATGTGCTGCTTATGGGCGAGAGTGGCACCGGCAAGGAACTCTTTGCCAGGGCCGTTTATGTTCGAAGTCAGCGAGCGACCAAACAGTTCGTGGCCGTGGACTGCAGTACACTTTCTCCAAACCTTCTCGAAAGCGAGCTTTTCGGACACGTCAAAGGGGCCTTTACCGGAGCGGTTCAAAAAAAAGCGGGAATCTTTGAGGTGGCCAACGGAGGAACCCTGTTTCTGGACGACGTGACGAACCTGACGCTGGAGATTCAGGGCAAATTTCTGCGGGTGCTCGAGATGCAGGAATACAAACCAGTGGGAGCCTCCGCGTTCGCAAGGACCGATGTGCGTATCATTGCAGCCACGAACCAGGATCTCAGAAAACTGGTCGATGATGGAAGTTTCAGAAACGACCTCTACTACAGGTTAAACGTGTTTCCCATCTATCTTCCCCCCCTTCGGGAAAGAAAGGACGATATTCCGCAGCTCGCTTATCACTTTTTGAAGCATTTCTGCAAAAAAACCGGAAAACGTATAGAGGGGTTTTCGGATGATGCCCTGGACATGCTGGTAAATTACCGGTGGCCGGGCAACGTGAGACAGCTCAAGAACGTAATCGAACGGCTGGTCATCATGGCTGACAACCGAATTCTCGACCTTCTCTATATTACTGACAATCTTCGTATGAAAGGTTCATGGGGCCAAACATCCGTGCCCGATACCCTCGAAGATCTCAAGAAGATCAAAAAACGGCTGGTGGATGAAAATTTTAGGCATATAGAAAAGGTCTTTATTACCAAAGCCCTCACCGCAAGCGATGGAAATATCACGCGCGCGGCGGAGCGTGTGGGGATGCAAAGATCCAATTTCTCCGCTCTGATGAAAAAGCACGCACTGTCCGTCAGAAAGATCGAGCAGCAGTGACATGCTTTTGAGGTCGGCTATTGGATCGCAGAGATGCCTTTGGCTCAGTTGATGGATCTGTTTGCCGACAGGGCAAATAGTAAAAGCCATAAATATGGGAGACCTTTGAAAAATGCTAATTTTCGAAGTCTGCGCTTATCTGTTCAAGTTCAAGTCGAAGATCCCGGACTTTGAACGGGGGAAGGAGAAAATTTAATTCACAGGAATATATAGAATTTTTCACTCCCAAAGCGTATATTGTATTATACGCCTTCAACACCATGAAAATAAAGCATAAATCGTATTACATCCTGATTCTCAGTATAACTTCCTATATGGTTTGGGCACACACCGCAGTTATGCTGAAATTGGATGGTCTTTATAACTACTTTATATTACATCAAATTAAATATATTTTTTTTTACAGACATGATGGTTTTTTTGGAACGGAAGTTGCAGTCCTCTATTTTCGAAACGTAAGCATATTTCCATTTATAACCGTGAGAAAAGGAGGGACACCATGGAAACAATTGATACAGGAATCAGCAGCGGGCAGGCACATCAAATGCCGCCGCCCCACATCCTTTTGATGGAGGATGAACACAGCATCGCCAACGGACTCAAGATGGTCCTGACTGAAGAAGGTTATGCGGTCGATCTGGCGATGACAGGACAAAGTGCTCTCGATTCATTTTTCAACAATGGTTTTGATCTTCTCGTTGCAGACCTGAGGCTGCCGGACATCGACGGTTTTGAAGTGATTAAGCAGGTTAAGGCCAAACGGCCTGAAACAGAGGTGGTCGTGATTACGGGGTATTCGAGTGTCTACTCGGCAGTCGATGCCATGAAACTCGGGGTCTACGACTATCTGCCCAAGCCGTTTACGGAAGACGAAATCAAGCGCGCGGTCAGCGGGGCCTTGGAAAACAAGAAAAAGGCCATGGAAACAAAACAGGCCGAGACCGCAGAAACCCAGGAAGAAAAGTTAATTCAGAAGCGCGAAGTGACCAATGTCCTGAACAGGACAGCGGAGGATGAAGAGTTCTGGACGGAATTGATGGAGAGCGGGTCGGAAGCCCTGCAGGAGTATCACCTGTCTAGTGAGGCAAAAGCCGCCATTATCTCCGGTGATCTGAAGTGGATTAACGAGCACGTGGGCGAACTCACACAGAAGCAGTTGATGTTCATTTTCAAGCGGCTCGAACGCGAAGTATGGTAAAACAGGCTACTTCCAATAATGAAAAACGGAGAGAGGACATGAGTAAGACCCATATAAAACAGGACTTGCAGGGAGCGGTTCTTGTGGTCGGCAGCGGTATCGCAGGGATGCAGGCAGCGATAGACATGGCGAACTCGGGATTTTTTGTCTACCTAGTGGAAAAATCACCGGCAATCGGCGGTGCCATGGCTCAATTGGACAAGACCTTTCCCACCAACGACTGTTCCATGTGAATTCTCGCTCCAAAACTGGTCGAGGTCGGCCGGCATATCAACATTGAGTTGCTCACCCTTTCGGAACTGGGAGAAATTTCGGGTGAAGAGGGCGATTTTTCGGTAACCATTGTTCAGCATCCCAGGTATGTGGACACGGAAAAATGCATTGCCTGCGGTATGTGTGCAGAAAAGTGCCCCAAAAAGGTGGATGACGTTTATAACGAAAAACTGATCAAGCGCAAGGCGATCTACGTGCCATACTCCCAGGCCGTACCCTTGAAATATGCGATCGATGCGGACAACTGCATTTACTTCCAAAAAAATGGCAAGTGTAAAGCCTGCGAGAAGTTCTGTCCGTCCGGAGCCATCAACTTCGATGACACGGAAAAGACGATCATGTTGAATGTCGGGTCGATCATTCTGGCGCCGGGGTTTCGGTCTTTTGACCCGGGTCGGACTGATAATTATGGATATTGCGGTCGGCCTGATGTTGTAACCTCCATGGAATTTGAACGAATCCTGTCTGCGACAGGGCCTTATGGGGGGCATCTGATCCGGCCTTCGAGCAAACGGAAGAAAAAGCAGACGGAAAAGCAGCCGAAGAAGATCGCGTGGCTGCAATGCGTCGGTTCCAGGGAAACGAACCTGTGCGGCAATGGATACTGCTCATCGGTGTGCTGCATGTATGCCGTCAAACAGACGATCATGGCCAAAGAACATGCCGGCGAACCCCTGGATTGTGCAATATTTTACATGGATATGCGAACCCAGGGAAAGGATTTCGACCGGTACTATGAAAAGGCCAAACTAAGCGGTGTGCGTTTCATTCCGTCACGAATACACACAGTGGAGCCTGTACCCGGAACAGACGATTTGCAGCTTCGATATGTGGAAGAAGACGGAACGCCAAAAGTGGAAACATTTGATATGGTTGTTTTATCCACAGGACTGGAGACTGCACCCGATGTAAAGACGCTTTCAGATCGAATCGGTATCGGTCTTGATAAATACGGTTTTATCGAATCGAGTTCTTTTACGCCCGTGGCGACAACGGTGCCTGGAATCTATGCCTGCGGCGCGTTTACCGGACCTAAAGATATTCCCCAGTCCGTTATGGAAGCCAGCGCCGCGGCCTGCGCTGCGACCGAGAAACTGGCACCTGCTAGAAACACGCGAACAAAGACTCTCGACATTCCGCCGGAAAAAGAAGTGGTGCGTGCCAGGCCGAGAATCGGTGTGTTTGTGTGCAACTGCGGCACCAATATCGGCGGCATTGTTCGTGTGCCGGAAGTGGTGAAATATGCCGAAACTTTGCCCGGTGTGGTCTATGTGGAAGAGAACCTGTTTACCTGCAGCCAGGATACTCAGGACAAGATATCGCAAGTCATTCGTGAAAAGAACCTGAACCGGATTGTGATTGCAGCCTGCACGCCTCGCACACACGAGGAACTTTTCCAGGAAACGCTGATCAACGCGGGGCTGAACAAATATCTGTTTGAAATGGCCAACATTCGCAACCACGATTCCTGGGTCCATGCCGATGATCCGGATGCAGCCACGGAAAAGGCCAAAACCCTCGTGAAAATGGCGGTAGCCAAGTCGGCCCTTCTGAACCCGCTGTGGGAAACGGATCTATCGGTGAGCCACAGCGCTCTGGTAGCCGGCGCCGGACTTGCGGGCATGACCGCAGCCCTTTCTCTCGCAAAACAGGGATACCCGGTTCATCTCATCGAAAAATCGGAAGTCCTGGGCGGAAACGCCAGAAAACTTGATCATACCTATAAAGATGAAAATATCGGTGAATTCGTCAAGAAATTGATTCAGGAAGTGGAATCCAATTCATCGATCACCATTCATTTGGGGACTTCGATCGACGCTGTGGATGGGTTTGTGGGTAATTTCAAGACCACAATATCCAACGGGGCCTCTCCATCAACTATCGAACACGGTGTGGCGATTCTGGCTACGGGTGCGACGGAATACAAGCCGGACGAGTATCTATATGGAAAACACGCAGCCGTGATGACGCACCTGGAGATGGACGAACTGTTCAAAAACAACGACCATCGTCTGGAAAATGCCGAACATGTTGTGTTCATACAATGTGTCGGATCCAGAAACGAAGAGCACCCCTACTGTTCGAAGGTATGCTGCACCCATACCATGAAAAGTGCCGTTTCACTGAAGAAGCGAAATCCGAACGTGAATGTCTACATACTGTATCGGGACATTCGGACCTATGGAAAAAGAGAAGATATCTATCGTAAGGCCAGAGAAATGGGTATCCTGTTTTTCAGGTACTCACCGGAACGCAAGCCGGTGGTTGCACAGGAAGAGCAACGGATCACGGTGGCATTTGAGGACAGGATGCTTGGCCGTACATTTGAGGTCGAAGCGGATATCCTTTGCCTGGCCACGGCCATCGTTTCCACCCGGGATACGAATTTTGCCCAAATGTTCAAAGTCCCGACTGACGGGGACGGCTGGCTTCTGGAAGCTCATCAGAAACTGAAGCCTGTTGAATTTCCTACGGACGGGGTCTTTCTCTGCGGCATGGCCCACTATCCCAAACCGATCGAAGAGAGCATCGCGCAGGCCAAGGCCGCTGCATCCAGAGCCCTGACCGTACTGGCGCGTGACCAGATCAAGGTCGGGGGCTTTGTATCACGAATCGATGAAAGGCTTTGCTCCGGGTGCCTCGGATGCATCCATGTCTGTCCTTACGGCGCCATTGCCTTTGACGCTGAAAAGGAAGTGGCTCAGATCAACGAGGCACTTTGCAAGGGCTGCGGTGCCTGCGCGGCCGCATGTCCGTCCGAAGCAGTCGTTCTCATGGGATTTAACAATCAGCAGATCTACGCTCAAATTCAGAGCAGGTTGAGCGCATAAACTTTTATATAAAAAAGGAGTAAAAGGTGAAAGAGAGTCGATTCGAACCTAAAATTGTCGCATTTTTTTGCAATTGGTGCGCCTATGGAGCGGCTGATCTTGCCGGGGTAAGCCGAATGCAGTATCCCCCGAACGTTCATGCCATTCGGGTCATGTGTTCGGCCACGGTATCTCCCCATTTCATTCTCCGTGCCCTTCAAAGCGGGGCGGACGGGGTCCTGGTGGGCGGGTGACACGTCGGGGACTGCCATTACCTGTACGGTAATTACATGACCATAAAAAGAATGACCTTTCTCCAGGAACTTTTGAAACTCATCGGACTCGGAGGGCGGCTGCACCTGTCATGGATATCTTCCGCGGAAGCTCAGAAGTATGTTCAGGTGGTAACCGATTTCACTGAAAAAATCAGAACCCTTGGACCAAATCCCCTGCCGCTGCTTGCAAGAAATTCCAAAGCTGGCCGAATTCAGGGGCTGGAAAATTTACCGCACACGAATCGGTTGTCAAAGTGTGCATAGAAAGGAAGATATATGAAAAGCAAGATTAAACTCTGGCTTGAAGATGGCACCATCGATATCTTTATCGGCTATAAAACCGTGAAGGGCCATCCGCTTCCGCACTGTTTTACGCTGAGCAACCTGGATGAAATTGATGAACTGATCGTCGGGCCGTTGCGCTACCCGCTTGAGGGAATCGCGACCGACATTGCCACCGAACAACCGAATGCCAAAATCGGGATTTTAGTGCGGGACTGCAACACGCGTGCGCTGAATGTCCTGTATATATGGAATCAACTGGACAGGGACAACATCAAAACCGTGACTGTAAACTGTTGCCCATCCCCTCTAAAACAGCACGGAGATTGTTCATACCTGGAACCGGAAAAGGCCGGGACATACAAACAGCAGGTTGGGCTGGACAGCAACATGGATACGGCCGACCTGGAGGCCTTCGGGCAGGAGGAGCGGTTGGCCCGGTGGATGTATGAATTCCAGAAATGCATCAAATGTTATGGCTGCCGGAATATCTGTCCGGTTTGTTTTTGCAAGGAATGCAGCTTGGAGCACCCCGATCTGGTCGAGCCCGGCAAACTCCCGCCGGATGTGCCGATCTTCCATCTGGTCAGGGCGGTGCACATGGCTGGCCGTTGCATCGACTGCGGCCTGTGCGAGGATGCTTGTCCCATGGATATTCCGTTACGCCTGCTCTACAGGAAAGTGAACGAAATCGTTCTGGATGTATTTGATTACGATACCGGAACCAATCCTGACCAGTCTCCATTCAGTGTTCTCGGAGATGAGGTAACCCTCGAACCCAAACCGCTCGAAGTCGCATAAATTCGTAATCCTGGAGTTTCCGGACGGTTTTGTGAGTAAATAGAAGGAGTAATAATATGGAGTGTAAATTTGTCCCTTCGGTCTGTTCTTACTGCGGTACAGGCTGCGGGGTTCTTTTTGAAGTGGTCAACGGAAAAATAAAAAAGACCCTGCCGATGAAATCGCATCCCGTGAACCAGGGAAAGCTTTGCATCAAGGGCTGGAACCTTCATGAACATGTCAACAGTTTTATGCGTTTGAAATCTCCGCTGGTTCGGGAGAACGGTCGATTACAAAAGGCCACCTGGAATGAAGCGATTCAAATCACGGCCGAAAAATTAAAAAAAATTTCCGATATATACGGGCCGGACAGCATCGGTGTTCTGGTGTCTGCAAAAGTGACGAACGAGGAGAATTATCTGGCACAGAAATTCACGCGAGCGGTCATCGGTACCAACAACGTCGATCACTGCGCTCGTCTCTGACACGCATCCACGGTGGCCGGTCTGGCCGCCGCCTTTGGAAGCGGAGCCATGACGAATTCGATCGGCGAGATCGAAGATGCCGGATGTATTTTCGTCATCGGGTCCAATACAACGGCATGCCATCCCCTGATTGCCCGGCGTATTTTCAGGGCCAAGGAAAAAGGGGCCAAGCTCATCGTGGCGGACCCAAGAAACATTCAGCTCTCCAGATACGCGGATGTTGCCGTAAACCACAGACTTGGTAGCGATGTGGCTCTGCTCAACGGCATGATGCATCTCATTATCAAAAACAAATGGCACGCAACGGATTACATTGCAACGCGCACCGAGGACTTTGACAAACTGGCGAAGGGGGTGGCTGCGTATACTCCTGAAAGAGTGTCCACCATCACAGAGGTGAAAATAGGAGACCTGGAGCTAATGGCCGAGCTGTATGCGACTCATTCCCCGGCAGCTTTGCTCTATGCTATGGGCATTACCCAGCATGTAACAGGTGTGGACAATGTGAAGTCCTGCTGCAACCTGGCCATGCTCACCGGCAATGTGGGTATTGCCAGCGCCGGAGTCAATCCGCTAAGGGGACAGAACAATGTGCAGGGGGCATGTGACATGGGGGGGCTGCCGAATGTACTGACCGGTTACCAGCCGGTCTCCGACCCGAAGGTCATAGAGAAATTCTCCAAGGCTTGGGGCGTGTCTCTCTCACAGCGGCCGGGATTGACAATTACCGACATGGTTCAAGCCATGCTGGACGGCAGTTTAAAAGGGCTTGTTGTCATCGGAGAAAATCCGAAGCTGAGTGATCCGGACTGGAATCATCTGCATCATGCCCTAAAAGAGCTCGATTTTCTGGTTGTGCAGGATCTCTTCCTGTCTGAAACCGCCCAGGTCGCCGATGTGGTGTTTTCCGCCGCGTCCTTGGCGGAAAAGGACGGAACGTTCACCAACTCGGAACGGCGATGCATGCGCATACACCAAGCCATAGCGCCGATAGGAGACAGCCTGGCGGACTGGGAAATCATATGCAGGCTGTCCACGGCCATGGGCTATGAAATGAAATATGAAAGTCCTGAAGCCATCTTTGACGAACTGGCCTCCCTGACCGAGGCAAGTTACGGCGGTATGACCTACGAACGCCTGGGCATCGACGGGCTGCAGTGGCCCTGTCCGGACTTAAATCATCCCGGAACTCCGTATCTTCACAAGGACGCTTTCAAGCGGGGGCTCGGAAAATTTCACGCCATAGAATATCAGCATCCTGCTGAAATGCCGGATGAAAGCTACCCGTTTTTTCTTACGACCGGCCGCATGTTTGCCCACTTTCATACGGGTACCATGACCCGCATTTCTCCCAGTCTCGATATCGAGCAGCGCACAGGTTACGTGGAAATCAACCCGAAAGATGCAGAATCCCTTGATATTCAGGAAGGGGATATCGTCATACTTTCATCCAGAAGGGGTGAAATGGAAGCGCCCGCCAGGATTAGTGAAGACGTGAAGCCCGGCAATCTGTTTCTGCCGATACACTTCGGTGAAAACCCGACAAACGTGCTGACCAGTGCCGAGGCCTTCGATCCTCTGGCAAAGATCCCTGAATTTAAAGTAAGTGCAGTTAAGGTGAAAAAACTGGTTGAAGGCCGGCCCGACGTTGACGTAGTATGATAAAACTAAAAAAAACCTACTTTTAAATGCATCTATACATTTAAAACTGGTAGTTCTTGAATAAATGATAAGAATTCCCTTTTTGCGATCGCAGTAAGGAAAAATTTAAAGTTATGCGCTTATCTGCCCAATATCTGCGCTTGCCCTGTGAAAAGCGGAGCCTATTTCTCTATGGTCAGACTCAAATAAAAACCCGGCCTTTTGTTTAAAAGGCCGGGTTTTTTAATTCAATTAAATATTATGTGTTTTTTCTAATCGGCTACCCTTTCAACGTTCACCGCACAAACCTTAAATTCCGGGATCTTGGCAATGGGATCATTGGCCGGGTTTGTAAGGATATTGGCGCAGCTTTCGACAAAATGAAATGGCATAAATACCAGACCCTCTTTGACCCGGTCGGTAACCATTGTTTTGGCTGTAATCTGGCCCCGTCGTGAAGTTATTTTAACTTCATCATCTTGAAATACGCCCATATGTTCAGCATCTGTTGGGCTTAGTTCCAGGTATGCTTCAGAAATCTCCCTGTCTAGAGACGGACAGTTTTGAGTCATGGTTCTGGTGTGAAAGTGGGCGAATACGCGGCCTGTGGTAAGCCAGAAGGGGTATTTTTCATCAACACTTTCATCAGGCGGTATGAATTCTATAGCGTGGAAAAGACCCTTTCCACGGGCAAAACCGTCTTTGTGGAGAAATTTGGTGCCGGGATGATCAGTAGTAGGGCACGGCCACTGGAGACCCTCACCTTCTAATCGATCATATGTAATGCCGCCGTAAGAAGGAGTAAGACTTGCGATTTCCTTCATAACATCTTCCGGTGAATCAAACTTCATTTCAAATCCAAACCGGTTGGAAATATCCTGAATGATCTGCCAGTCAACACGTGCATCTCCTACAGGCTCAATAGCCTCCCTGACCCGCATCACCCGCCGCTCTGTATTTGCAAAGGTGCCATCTTTTTCGGCAAAAGAGGACCCGGGAAGTACAACATGTGCAAGCTGAGCTGTAGGAGTTAAAAAGATATCCTGAACTACAAGCAGCTCTGCCGCTTTCAGGGCCTTTTCAACATGGTTGATATCCGGATCACTAACCATTGGATTTTCGCCAAGTACATAGAGTGCCTTCACAGAACCTTCCGAAAGACCGGAAAGCATTGCAGGAATGGTAAGTCCTATCTCCCGGGGAAGTTTTATCCCCCAGGCTTTGGAAAATTTATCGTTTGATGCAATATCATTTACCGGTTGATATCCGGGAAATACATTTGGAAGCCCTCCCATATCACAGGCGCCCTGCACATTATTCTGACCCCGAAGGGGATTTACACCTGTTGATTCTTTGCCCAGGTTGCCCGTAAGCATTGCAAGATTGGCAAGGGATTTAACATTGTCAACGCCTGTGGTATGCTGGGTAATTCCCATGCAGTAAACAATAGATGCTGCTTTGGCTTTGCCGTAATATTCGGCCATCTTTATGATATCATCGGCAGGAATACCTGTAATCTCAGAGGTTTTATCCGGAGGGTATCCTTCAACTACTTTTTTAAACTCGTCAAATTTTTCGGTTCTTTCATCAATAAAGGCCTGATCATGCCATCCCTTATCCATGATAACATTCATCATTCCATTTAGAAGCGCGACATCTGTTCCCAGGTTCTGCCGTACGTGTATATCCGAGAGCATTGCCATCTGGATTTTTCGGGGATCCGCTACGATAATCTTTGCACCTTTTTGCCTGGCCCGTAAGATGCGGGTTGAAACCAGTGGATGGGACGAAGTTGTATTTGAGCCGATTATAAAAATACAGTCGGAATCTTCCAGTTCAGCAACGGAATTGGTCATAGCTCCACTGCCGAATGCGGCGGCAAGACCTGCCACCGTAGAGGAATGTCAGAGACGTGCGCAGTGATCCACGCTGTTGGT
>Ga0190284_1000572_pt1 | contig 20091 bp, 25 predicted proteins | sample 48691812_MG_FD_161668 | JGI IMG/M metagenome (GOLD analysis project Ga0190284, IMG submission 161668) | Hydrothermal vent microbial mat bacterial communities from Southern Trench, Guaymas Basin, Mexico - 4869-18-1-2_MG | ecosystem: Environmental > Aquatic > Marine > Hydrothermal vents >...
ATCGATCATCTTCGTGATTATGAGCAACAGCGGATGGACGAGTTGAAAATGCTAAGAGAAGAAATCGTAGAGGAAGAGGGATTTGAAACTTCGGATGATTATGAGTCTTGGAACTTCGGATGATCATGAGTCTTAGAACGGGTTTTTAATTAGGAGGACGAAATGGACGAAATTAAAGGAAGAGTAAGTATTCCAAGTACCTATTTCTTAGAGATGGCAAAGCATGATTATGAGTCATACCGTCATGCTTTGGCCCGTGAGTTTTATCAAAACTCGATTGATGCAGGATCAAAAAACATTCACGTAACTACAGATTCTGAATCCAGCACTATTACGGTTAAAGATGACGGATGTGGCATGAATTTTGACGTGTTGCAGAATAAACTGTTAGTGTTGGGTGGTTCTCATAAGGCCGAAGGTGCGGTAGGTGCTTTTGGTAAGGCTAAAGAGATTTTATTTTTCTCATGGGATTCTTATTCGATTCGCACCGGAACCCATCTTGTTGAAGGACGGGGTGCTGAATACACGATTACTACCGTGCCCCCTGTTAAAGGAACCGAATGTGTAATACGAGTTCAAGATGATGAAAATTTTAATTTTTTGGCCAATAAATTTGAAGAAGTGGCCGAAAGAATGCAGACCAAGACCAAGATTTTTGTAAATAACGATTATATTAAATGCACCCATAAGCGTGGTAAATTAGTAATGGTTGTACCTGATGTAGGTAATATTCATCAGGTTAAGTCGCGATCAACAGTTTTTATGCAGGTTAGAATCAACGGAATCTGGATGTTTTCCAAATACGTTGGTGATGGCCTTGGAAAGCTGATTTTAGAACTATCGGGCCAATCAACTGACGTTTTAACATCAAATCGGGATAGTTTTAAGTGGGATACCAACAGTAAAATGTCATCATTGGTACAGGATTTAATGATTAATAAAGCATCCGCTTTACAGTCAAATACACCCACTATAAGACAATCAATTTCCGGAACTGGTAAAATTACAGTGGGAGAGCAGGTTATAACCCGTGCTAAGACGGTTTTTAATCGTAGTGGCGATGTTAAGCAGGTTCTCCGTGAAATAATAACCGATTTGGAAGATCTTTCTGCTATTCAGAAAGCCCGGATCAGTAATGCACCAAAGATTAAAGAAAATGAATGGGATGATTTTGTGGATGAAATTAAGTTCATTGGCTATGAACCCGATTTTGTTCTCCTTCATTACGAGGGACAAGATAAAACGTCGTTTCTTGCTAGTAAAAAAGCGAGGCTGCTTGCAAACATGTGGACCGAGATAGTTAAGCAAGTGCTGATCGATTACAAAAAATATCTTGAGTTTACTGTTGGGTTTACCTTCGATAAGAATGCTGAAGCATCAATCCATCGGGACGGTTCAGAGGTAACAATTTATTTAAATCCTGACAAGGTATCTACTTCTGGTCATCGTAAAATTTTGATGGAAACTCTTAAAGATCTGGCGATCCATGAAATCGCGCATCTTTCTCACGGAAACCATGATGGTGATTTTGTTGATGAAATGGCTGAAATTCGTAAATCAACCTATATTAACGATCGCACTTACTATGCAATTCAACGAACTAAGGTGAAATAATGAGTACTGAAATCATTGATAAATTTGCTATTTTTACCAAAATTCGTGAATCAACGGCTGTTTACAGCGATGGTACGCACAGGGAATGGCAAGGTAGACATCATTTTTCTTTACCAATAAAGGGGTATAATAATGGCTATGCTGCTAAAAGTTAATGGTACCAATAAACAAGTGTATCCGGAAAATCAAACTAATTTCTCCCTGCAGGAGTTATACGACCTGATTGAATGCACTGCAGTAGAAAGGGTACCATTAAGTCGAATCCATGAAATGTGGATAGATGAAGAGGGTAAAATAACCGGAAAAGAAGAAAATATTCAAGCAACCGCTATACTTTATGCCTCTTATCCAGGTACTAAAAATTATATTGTTGGTAACGCGTTAATTTGCCAAAGGGGAGCAGTATTATGATTAATATACCACAAAAAGATGAAATTACTATATTACAGGGTAAAGAAATTGATAAAATAAATAATATGACCCATATGGAGATGTGCAGGTTATGGAGATTCGCACCGTCCGGTCATCCTTATTTCGATAAAACCTTGCCTTATTTTAAAATATTTAAAAACCGTTTATATAATCATTTTAATGGTTTTACGCCAGAAATATCAAAAAGCATTGGTTGATAGTTTGACTCTTGGCGCATGTCCTATAGTAAATCGATACTTGCGCCGAGGCTCAGCCTATGGTATAATGAAGGTAGATAAGAGAGGAGAAAAAATGAAAACATGGATTTTAATAGCAACGATAATGATTTGCGAAGCCATAAATCCTGGGTATAATTACCCCGATAATATGATATTTGCTTTTACTTTCTTTTTTATATTAGGCTGCATTATAGATATTCAAGATATACTAAGAGGGGGTAGGCCCCAAAGATAATTCCAAAGATCCGTAGGAGGACGAAATGGAAAGCAACGAAGCAAAAGAATTGGTCGGTAGTGAAGTTTATTGGGGGCGTAACAAGGTAATGGCGAATATCGTTGGTTATGCTGCAGGTTGGGTTAGTATTGAAACTGATGATGGCGAAAGGTATAAGGTTCGCGCTAAGGAGATTGTACTGATGGATTCAGACGAGGAATTGGTAGAAACCGAAGAGGGGTTGAATACGCAGACCGAGGACCCTTTCGAAGCCTCCTCCGCTCCCGCTTCTTCGTCCATTGAAAAGGGGTCAGAAATTGATTGCAGTTGCGGTCTTACTTTTGAGGCCCCATCCGCTGAAACGTTTCAATGCCCTGCTTGCGCTAAGTGGCATTATGTACGGCTTCATCCGGACCTTGAAAAATACGTAAAGGGGTTGGATGCCACTGCTTCTGGCAGGGATACGGTTGACATCAATGATGAGGTTGCCGGGAAGCTTAGAGGAATGGATCTTGATAAACTCTACAGTTTTATTTGTAATGAGCTTAATGAGTTGATCCCTTCCGCCATGTTTTCTAAGGCCATGATGAAGGCTTTTACCGAGTCATCCCTTTCCTGTTCGGAGTTTCTGCAGGACCGTTATGCAGAACGTAACCCCGGCATGCAGCGTATGAATCTTGGCAATCTGCTCAGGGGAGCATATAAGCGTCATAACGTACTGGTAGACAAGGAAAAGGCAGAAGCAGCTACCAACGGGGATACACCTAATGCCTAGCACCCTTGATAAATACAGCGAGTCGGCCACCGTTGAGATAGTTTCAGCGGTGGCTATGGTTAATCGGAAACGATTAAGAAAATATAAGCTAACTTACACTAACTTGCGATGTGATTCTTGTAGGGAATGGTGGCTGATGCTGTGCATTGGTAATAAAAAGAAATTATGTTGCCCATGGTGCGGGACCAAGTGTAAACGAAAGGAGATATAATGTTTATTATAGTTACTACCACATCAGGGGATTCTGTAATTATAAAAAATCTACTATCAATCGGGTACATAGTGTATTAAATAAGACAAGAATATCTTTTAATTCACCGCTTAGAAATCCACCAATAAACGTATCAGAAAGTATAGAAGAATTTTATAAAAAATACCTGTTTAATAAGTAGAATACGTGCTAGTGAACCTTGTAATAATCGACCTTGACAGGGTTCACTGCCATATGTTTTAATAAAAGTACACATCTTGGAGCAGCAGGCGGCGGCCTAAGGGGTTCTGTCCCGACCCCTTGCTCCCTCTTTATAGGGACACAAGGGATTTTATCATGATACTACAATATAGATTCTCCGGATATCGTTCAAGGTTTATTTTTTCGTCCTCCACAAACCTTGAACGATTGATGGGGATTTAATATGACATTCTTAGAATTATTTAAAGGAAATGATGATTCATTCGGCCAATGGAACCCGGCAACGGGTAAAATGCACACTGAAAAGAGCAAAGCAAAAGAAAAAGATTTTGATAGACATTTAAGCGGGGCATACGGCATAGGACGAGTGCCAATTACAACTAATGGTACTTGTTGGTGGGGGGCAATAGATATAGACTGTCACGAAAAAGACAGTTTTATAAATATAGATGCTATAGCAATGACGATTTTCTCCAAAGGCCTGCCGTTAATACCGTGCAGGTCGAAATCAGGTGGAGTACATTGCTATGTGTTTTTATCAGAGCCGATTGAGTCAAGTTTAATAAAGAAGATACTGGCAAAATGGGCAATTGATTTAAATTACGCTAATTCAGAGATATTCCCAAAACAAACCGAGTTAAGAGATAACCAATTAGGGAACTGGATAAATCTCCCTTATTTTAATAAAGATAAAACAAACAGATATGCAGTAGAAATAAGAGATAGTAAACCTGTAAAATTATCATTTAATGATTTTGTATTATGTGCTACTAATAAAAGACTAAGTTTATCTGATATACAATCTTTTATAGTAGCCGAGCATCAGCAAGCTCCTCCATGTATACAGAGAATGTTGACAGAGGGAGTTCCGAAAGGGTATAGAAATGAGGCTATATACGCTTTTATCACTTACTTTAAAAAGAAACTTCCTGCAGGTGATTACAAACAGGCTGTACTTGACATAAACAACTCAGTATTAGAAAAACCCCTAAACTTATCTGAAGTAAACCGTACGATACAATCAGCATCAAGAAAAGAATATAAATATAAATGTCAGGAAGATCCGTGCCGATCATACTGTAATAGTAAGGAATGTATAAAAAGAGATTTTGGTATAGATAAAGGGGAATCATTCGAAACCGGGGACGCTTTACCAGAATTTAATAGGTTGAGGGTAATAAACACTGAGCCACCTGTATGGGAATTAACGGTAAATGAAACTTCTATAATAGTGGAAACTAAGGTACTAAGACATTTTCCTTATTTAGCAGCAGAAATAATGGAAAAACTATTTATAGTTGTACCTATTATAAAACCAAAGGATTGGATGCAAATACTATCGGGACTTATGGCTAATGTGGAACATATATCGGCACCGGATGATGCTTCAGTAGCAGGGGTTATACGAGAAAAGTTAACTGAGTTTGTGATAAGAGCCGATTTCAATAGTAATGGAAGGGATACATCTGATAGGGATCTTATAGAACGAGGACACCCTGTGGTACAGGATTTTAAGGGGGATGGTAAACGATGTGTGGTATTTAGGGGGGTTGATTTTGTCACCTATCTTAAACGCACCAGATCAGAAGAATTAAAGGGAAATAACTTATGGATGGCATTAAGAAAAATGGGGGTTGGATACAAACGGTTAAGGGTATCGGGTAAAGTAAAAAATTTATGGTTTTTACCAATAGATGGAAAGGGTAGAACAAAACTTGATTATAATTATAACCCCGATAGCGTATTTGTACATGACAATAATAAAAAAGTCGTGCAAATAATAAATGGAATAAATTTCTAATGATAAATGCTAATATAATAACGCTTCCTCGTAAAAAAGAAGAAGTATTTGAACTTAAGTGCGATTATGCTGATAATTTTATACCAGTGTCTATGCCTGATCGTACATGGCACAAACAAACCAAATGCTGGAGGGGATCAATTACCCGGCTTAATGTAGAATATTTACGTTCTTGCAGGAACAAATTAACCGGTTCAGATGAATTTTGGAAGGTATTAAATTATTACAAACCAGAAGTAAGTAAAAGAGGGCCATCTTTTTCTAATCAATACCCTTTTAAACTTAAACCATTTCCACATCAGCTTGAAGGACTAAAAAAACTATATCCATTTAATAAATCAGCTTTGCTAATGGATATTGGCACTGGCAAAACTAAGGTTGCTATAGATACAGCTACTTGTAGATTTTATGAGGGATTAATATCAAAGGTTTTAGTCATAGCCCTTGTATCAATTAAGGATAATTGGTCAAGGGAGATAAACAAAAATTCCCCGGTACCAACAACAAATCATATACTACAAACTACTAAAGCAGGGCAGAAACGATATAATAAATTTTTAGAAGAAGATGGGTTCCAATGGCTGATAGTAGGAGTAGAGTCATTTTCTGCAGGTAAAGCGTTTGATTTATGTCAACGGTTTGTAGATGATAAAACTATGATAATTATAGATGAATGTTTTACCCCGGACATAGAAATATTAACTGAAAATGGTTTTATTAGATTTGATAAATTAACTAAAAAAGAAAAAATAGCACAATACAACCCAAACAATGAAGCCATATCATTTGCAAAACCTTTAAGATATGTAAAAAATAATTATAATGGAAAAATGTATAATATACAAGGAGAATATGGATGTGATATTACAATAACCCCAAATCATGATCTACTTATAAATCGCCCCTATCCTTTATCTCAAAAAAATATTAATCAAAAGGATATGGTATATAAGCATAGAAAAATAAAACCTGATAAATATAAACCTAGGTATAAAGATTATTTTATAAAAGCAGGAAAAGCTGAGGGGAACAATTGTTTATGTAATATAGAAAGGTTATATATTGCTATTCAGGCCGATGGTTATATAATGAAATCTGGCCTTATTAGATTTATGCTTTCTAAAAAAAGAAAGCAAGAAAGGTTAGAATTTTTATTAAAAAAATGTAATATAGAATGGTATTATACAAAAGAAAGAAAAATCTTTAAATTAAATCTAAAAGCCAATCCAGCTAAGGTATACTGTTTCCACCCACCGTTTAAAGCGACAAAAAATTTGTGGGATTGGTTTAGTTTAATAAACATATCTTACAAAAAAGCTATTAGTATTATAGAAGAAATGGTTTTATGGGACGGGTCAATTAATAAAAGAATTGATAATAATTATAAATTTAATTCAACCAGTAGAAATCAAGCAGACTTCTACCAATGTGTAGCCACTTTAGCTAATTATAGGTCCTTATTAAGGTGTGATAAAGGAAAAGAAGATAACCACAATGACTTATATAGAGTAAGTATAAATAAAAATAGAAATAAAGCAGAATGTCAAAGGATATTTAAAAGTGAAATCGATTATAAGGGCAAAATTTTTTGTGTAACGATGCCGGAAGGGTATATCATAGTAAGGAAGAATGGAAAAGTGGTAATTACGGGCAACTCTGATTCTATAAAAAATGACGGGGCTATACGTACAGAAAGGTGCATACAGTTAGGAAAGCTAGTTAAATACTCTATGATAATGACCGGAACTCCCATAACACAGGGTATGATTGATCTTTATTCGCAATTTGAATTTCTTGATAGTGATATAATAGGGATAGGTAGTTTCTACGCTTTTCGTAATAGATACGCTGTTATGGGGGGCCACGAAAATAAAAACATAATAGGATATCAAAGAGTAGATGAATTAATAGAAGCGGTATCTCCGTTCATTTTTCAAGTTAGAAAACGTGATGTATTAAGAGATCTTCCTCCTGCTACTTACCAAGAGCGAGTAGTACAGATGTCTGCTGAACAGAAAAAGATATATGGTAAATTAAAAAACCAGTTACGAATGGTATATAATGATAGGACATTAACAGTAAAAAATACGATAAATTTAATGCAACGATTTTCGGAAATAACCGGTGGTTTTTATTCTTATGTAGATGAAGAAGAAATGAATATAATACCAATAGAAGAAAAAGCAAAAATAAAATATAAAAAAGAGTATCTTAAATCAAATCCAAAAGCTAAAGAATTATTACAATTAATTAGCACTATGAACGAAGAGGAACCAGTTATAATATGGGCAGTATCAAAGATGGAAGTAGCTTATATTACGAGTGAGCTTGTGAAGATTTACGGGGAAGACGCTGTAGTAGAAATGCACGGGGGAGTAAGTAGGGAGCAGAGAACAAAGAATCTAGATAAATTCCAATCTGGAAAGGCGCGGTTTCTTACAGGAAATCAAAGTGTTGGCGGAATAGGTCTTAATATGACGATATCCGCTACTATGATATATTTTAGTAATAATTTTTCATTAAAAAATAGGATTCAAAGCGAAGGACGCATAGAAAGGATTGGTCAAACAAGGGCTATGACTTATATTGATTTAGTATGTGCTGGATCTATTGATAAATATATATTAAAGGCCCTTAAAAATAAGCTTGATTTTTCAGAGGTAGTTAGAGCGGCCTTTGATTCAGGCGAACTAGAAGGATTAATATGAAAACGATAATTTTGGTTGTTACAATTTTAATAATATCAACAACGGCACAAGCCAGAGGAACCAATGGTAAACGCTGTATAGATAATGTTCAATGTGGATTAGGAAAATGTATTCCTAATTTTGTTGGACCATATGGGATTTGTGCGGGGGATACATAATATTTGTATTAGAAAGTTAATCCATGTACAAATAAGTACTTGCGCAGGAAGCTCAGATGTGGTATAATGAGGGTATACAAGAGAAAATGATAACTAAAAGTAGGAGGAAAAAATGGAAAAGGTAAAGAAACTAGAACCCATCTCAAGTGGAACCATGGTAGAATGTGATGATGGTAAAAAGCGTCCGGTAGTGACCCGTGAAGAGGCCATTGAAATTGGCACAAATCGTTATTTTACGGGCATCGAATGCCAGAACGGCCATATGGCCGAACGTAAAGTAAAAGGTTATGTATGCACCGTTTGCGCTCGTATTCGCCAAAAGGCCCGACATAAAAAACGTCTTGAAGAAGACCCGGATTATAAGGCCAAGATCGCTGCTAAAAGATCAGCAAAGCACAAGCAGCGTTATCAGGAAGACCCTAAGTACCGGGAAAAGGTGCTGGCCCGTGCTAAGGTACGTCGTCAAAAAGCTGCTATAAATAAAAAGCTAGCCCAGGCCGAAGCCGAAGTTACAGCGGAAGCACAAAAGGCATATACTTCCTATGATTTGTGCGCGACATAGTAAGTATACCTGAAAGGGGTTTTCTGGTTTATCCTCTGCAACAAAAACCAGTTTCACTAACCATAGATGGTAACGCTAAAGTTACAGGAGAAAAACATGAGTAATGATAAAGAACTTGATGATTTTTATAAAGCAATGGAAAGCATGACACTGTTACAATTAGCTGAAATCATGAACGATATTCGTATTGAGTTGGAAGAAGTCAAAGCTATTTCAACGGGCTTTCAAAAGAAGTATGATGCCCTTCGCCTTAATCTTATCCCATCTGCAATGGATGATGATGGTATATCAACCATAACCATCGAAGGAATCGGAAGATTAAGCCTTACCAGTGACATTTATGCTAGTATTCCTGCTGCCCAAAGAGAAGAAGCTTGGGAATGGTTACGCGAACATAAGCTTGGCGATATAATCAAAGAAACGGTCCATGCCGGTACACTAAAGGCCACTCTCAAATCGCTTCTTAAAAAGGGCGAGGAAGAAATTCCGGAAGATCTTTTTAAAGTAACTCCGTATACACGGGCATCTATCACTAAAAGGTAATAGTATGTACAATAAGTTTATAGTTGCTATAGCAATAAGCCATAAATAGAAGGCAACACTAACGTTGCATAATAAACCGAAGGAGAAGTATAATGGCAAAGAAAAAGGAAAAAGAATTGATGGTAACAGAAGAAGCTGGAGTTCCAGATTATATTAAGAACGATGGCCCTGCCCGTGGTTCAGAGGAAGTAGGTCAAGAAGATCTTACAATTCCACGGCTTGAGTTAGTGCAGTCTTTATCCCCTTGTCGTGACAAAGATGACGCGGCCTATATTGAGGGGGCAGAAGAGGGAATGCTCTATAATAATGTATCCCGTGAAATATATGGGGAGTCTGTTAATGTGGTCCCGGTTATCTTTAAAAAGGAATGGCTGGTTTGGAAAGACCGGAAGCAGGGCGGTGGGTTCAGGGGTGCCTATCCGTCTTTAAATGAAGCTAATGATGCGATAGTAGGTCTGGTAAATGCCGGGGATGATCCGGACGGTAGCCTTGAAGCCGTGGACACTGCCCAACATCTTTGTTTGTTGCTTAAGGAAGATGGCAAAGTGGAAGAAATAGCCGTTTCTATGAGCAAATCTAAGATGAAGGTATCGCGCCAGTGGAACTCCATTATTCGGCTAAATGGTGGAGATAGGTTTTCCCGTGTGTATGAACTCCGGGGTGTTGGGGATAAAAATAATAAGGGGGAAAAGTTTAAGAATTTTAGTGTAAGAGCACTTGGCTACCCCTCGCAGGAAGTATATAATTTTGCAGAAGAAATTTATAAGGACTTGTCATCTGGGAATCGTGAAATGAAGGTTAATGCGGACCAGGACCAACAGGAAACCGACCCTTCAGCAGAAACTAATTTCTAATAAAATTTGTAAACCGTAGCGTAATGGTAAACGCACAGGGGATGGAGCTTATACCTTTAACCCCTGGTACACCCCAATGGCCAATATAAGGTGGTGTTGTAAGGCTCGAAACTTACCGGTTTACAGTTTAAAATAAGAAAATCTATGGAAGCAGTATTGGTACTTGGAAATCCCGGCTGTGGCAAAACCTATAATTTAATCCAATATGTACAAAATTTAACTAAAAAATTTGATCCTCAAGATATAACCGTTTTATCCCATACCCGTGTAGCCGCTAAAGAAATAATAGAAAGAGCGGGATCAAATAAAGTAAATGCGTCAACGATCCATTCTCTGGCGTACCGAATAGCTGAAATTAGTAAAGAATCTGTAGTAACAAATAAAGAAATAAGAGAATTTTCTGAGGGTATAAACATACCTATGAAAGGTGCTGGTGGCTATAATGACCAGACCCTTGCAATAGGTGATGAGTATATGGCAGTAATCAACTTTGCAGAAGCTAACTGCCAACCTTATTCTTGGGCTTATAAGAAAAAAGGTATGCCTGGGTCAAGTAATGAGTTTGAATATTTCTATAAAAATTACCATGCATGGAAAGACTCGTATGGGTTTATTGATTTTAATGATATGCTCACTCAAGCCACTAAATCTAAAGTTACTCAACATATACCTGCCCTACTTATAGATGAAGCTCAAGATTTATCATTAAAACAGTGGGGTTTAATAGATAAAATATCAGAAAATACTAAGTTTATGTTAGTCACTGGGGACCCGGACCAAGCACTATTTATTTGGGGCGGTGCAAGTTCCCAGTATATGACCGAATGGGGAAAAAGAGTAGGGGCAAAAATAGAGCATTTATCACAATCTTATAGAGTCCCAAGAAAAGTATGTAAATTAAGTAAGAAGATACTTCAAAGAGTAAGTAATAGATATGAAAAGGATTATAAGCCAACTAAATTAAAGGGGCATATAGATAAGTATTTAACAACTATACATTATGATTTTAAAAATTTAAATGAAGCATTGATACTATATAGAAACCATGCGTTGCGTAAATCGATAGAAGAGCAACTAATATTCGCAAATAAAGCCTATGTTACACTAAATGGAATCAAAGGGCTATGTCAAAATAAATATGGATTAGGGGTAAGGGCATGGTTAAACATACGTAAAAAAGGCTCTCTGGATAGCAGGGATTTTAGTGCCGTAAGAACGATTGCTACTCCTTTGTTAAGTAATCTAATAGTAAAAAATGATTTAGAAGGAATAATGACAATTGAACCGATAAAAGCATTAAATATACCGTATCAATATTTTAATTATTACCGTAATGTTAACTTTGATGAAGTTAATAAAATAAAGTTATCTACTATTCATGGCGCAAAGGGTATGGAACATGATAAGATAATATTAATCAATGGCATGACTCAGCGAGTAGTGGAAGAGGCTATGGTAGATTTAGATCAGGAACTTGCCGTATGGTATGTGGCTGTAACTCGTACAAAAAATCATCTTATAATTATTGATGGGGAAGGGGAAGGTCGCTTATTATGAAAATTATAAATATTAAAGCAGTAGATATCCCGGATGCGTGGTTTCAGTGCGTATACGCAATTTTAAAAGATGGATTTAAATACAAAATACAACATGGTTCGTATACTGGTCAAATGCGCTTAGAATTTGACCAGATAACAGTATTAATTAGTTATCCTTACGCTGAACCATACAATAAAATGCTACCACAAATACCAGAACACTTAAATATACCAAACCCTGTAGAAGATGGTTATATAGAACAATATTTACCATATTTGATGTCTTATCACATAGAACCAACGGAACAATACACTTATGGAAGTAGAATTTATAAACAAATTGATTATTTTACAAAACTATTAAAAAAGACACCCAATACAAATCAAGCAATACTTCAAATTGCAAGGCCATCAGACTGTACCCTTGACGATCCTCCCTGTCTTAGACATATCGACATGAAAATTAAAAAGGGCAAACTGATTTTTTATCCTTATTTTAGGTCATGGGACTTATGGGGTGGTTTCCCTGCAAATCTTGCGGGGATAGCAGTGCTTCAAAAATCAATGGCGGATGAAATAGGAGTAAAAATTGGCCCTATTTGTGCTAGTAGCAAGGGATTACATATTTATGGGTATGTGGAAGAGTTAGCTAAACTAAGATGTGGTAAAATAAAATAATGTTCCCTAATTTAAATCAATACCATGTAATAGCTATAGACGTAGAAACCATAGGGGTAAAGTGGCAAACCGATGAAATGTTTGGTATCGCCTTATCTACTGCTGGAGAGGATTTTTATTGGGATGTAAGAAAAACACCCAAGGTAATTGATTGGTTATATGATGAATTAAAAACTTATACCGGGAAAATTGTTAATCATAATTTAAAATTTGATGCGCATTTTTTACGTCAGGTTGGTATAGATATATCCGATAAAGATATACAATGTACTATGGTTAGAGCAGCACTGATCGATGAAAATTTATTTAATTATAACTTAGATGATTTAAGTTACATGTACTTGGGAGAAAGAAAAGAAGACCCTTATAAAGAATTAGCAGAAATATTTGGGGGCAAGCCAACCCGATCTGCCCAGATAATAAATTTATATAGAGCACCATTTGAACTAACTTCAAAATACGCTAAAAAAGATACTAACCTTGCGTTAAAATTGTGGCAATGGCAGAATAAAGAAATTAAAAAGCAAAATCTACATAATATATGTTCTTTGGAAGATAAACTTTTACCTGTTCTTATACGGATGGAAGCACGGGGTATACGAGTAGATGTGGCTAAAGCTGAAGAAAATATGGAAGTTTTAGCCAAACAAATTAAAAAATTACAGGTCGAGATAAATAAGCTTGCAAAAAAAGAATTTAATATTAATTCTACTCCACAGATGCGGGACTTCTTTTTAGAAAAAAAGGACGGGGAATATGTTAGGTTATCTGATAGACAATTTAAAGCGATAGATGGCACTATTGTTGGATCAACCAGCAAGAAAGATAAAGAAGGAAACTATAATCCATCATTAGGAGCAGAGACGTTAAAAGGGATGACGCATCCAGTTGCTAAAATGGTAACTGAACTGCGCACCATGATTAAAATTCATGGAACATTTTTAAGAGATCAAATATTAGGATACGAACAAAATGGCTACATTTATCCGAATTTTAAGCAGTGTGGAACGGTTAATGGCAGATTTTCCGCTAGCCAACCGGCCCTACAAGCAATTCCTAAAAGAAATAAACAGATGTCCGCCCTTACAAGATCTGTCTTTTTACCAGATGAAGGGGAGGAAATATTACGTTGTGATTTCGAACAATCGGATTTCAGGGGGTTTGTACACTACACCAAATCAGCCCCACTCGTTGCGTCATATGCACAAGACCCGTGGACAGATTTTCATGGCTTGGTTGCTAAGCTTCTTTGTATCCCTCGATCCCCACAAGGACAAGGCGGAGCGAACGCTAAGCAAATTAACCTTGGATCAATCTTTGGAATGGGTATTGGTAAACTTGCCCAAACCATGGGTTTACCGTATACGGAAGAAATAAGTAAACAAGGAAAAGTATGGTTAAAACCGGGACCAGAAGCAGAAGAAGTATTTATAACATACCATCGTAATATACCGGGGGTGCGGGAATTTAACAAAAAAGCTGCTGCAGTAGCACGGAGCAGGGGCTACGTAATATCGATATGTGGCCGACATTTAAGGTTTCCTAATAAGAACTTGGTATATAAAGCCCCTGGTTATTTATATTCAAGCTTTACAAGTGATTTATGTAAATTAGCTATGATAGCTACTGATAAACTTGCAAGTATAAAATTACAGATCCATGATGAAATAATATTTTCAATAAAAAATAGAGATATTATACCGGAAATACAGGAAAATATGCAATCGGTGTTTAATAATTTAACTGATGTGCCAATAAGAACTAATCCGGAAGTAGGCCCTAATTGGTTTGAAACTAAGGAGATAAAATAATGTCAATATGTTCGATTCTTGAGTGCTATTCAAAAGCTGTAGCAAAATCAAAAATATCGGGAGATCTTTTTTGCGTAAAATGTGCAATAAAAATAACCGAGCAACACGGGCCAAGGGTATTAGTATCATTATCCAATGCTAAATTTCCGTGGCGATATCCCATTGGTGGTCAATGCCCTAATTGCGGGGTTGAATATAATGAATATCTTATAGCTCACACAGGTGGTTGTCCAAAATGCCATAAAAGCTTACCACAGTATAGGGGGGCAAATGAAGATTGATACTAGATGTTTAACATGTGATCATACCTTTCCAGAAGGAGAATTAAAATTAAATAATGGGGAATGGACTTGTCCTAAGTGCCATTCACCAGTAATTGAAAAAATAATTGAAAAAATATTTGAACCGGTATCAAAAAGAGGCCCGTTCAAACGTAATAAGCATGGTTTAAAAGGCCATTCAATATATAACTTATGGAAAAGTATAAAGGGTAGAATACGAAACCCGATCGGCAAAAATAAGTGCTATAAGAATGTTACTATGTGTAATGAATGGTGGAATGATCCAGTTGCATTTTATAATTGGGCAATAAACAATGGATATAAAAAAGGACTTATGATGGATAGAATAGACAACAGCAAAGGATACAGCCCTGATAACTGTAGGTTTGTTAGTATGCACCATCAAGCACATAATAGGCATAGAACAAATCAACATAACAAAAGCCCATCAAAATATATAGGGGTAAGAAATAATCATGGTAGACAACAGGCTAACATAACAATAAAAAATAAGTTTATAACCATAGGCAATTTTGATACAGAATTTGAAGCTGCTATGGCTAGAGATAGATATATTATAAAAAATAATATAGACGCCCCATTACAAGTTTTATCAAAAAGTGGCCATTTTATATACGACAAGGTTAAAGTAAGCTATAAAGAGGGTTTGTAGTGTAAATAAAGTTGATATTAAAATATACACTTGCACTAACAACACGGGCATGGTATAATAAAAAGAAAACCGGAGAATAAAATGGGCAATCCAATAGTAGACGTAATTTATGGTGGTCAATGGGGAAGTGAGAGTAAAAGGCTATTTATTGAATATTATGTTAATAAATACAAGCCAGATGCTGTAGTTAGTAATTTTGGACCTAATAGTGGCGGCTTTGTATCAGATGGTAGCAAGTGGGCTACTTTTCCTATGGCATTTAAAGGAAGCGTCATGTTATCATCGGGATCTATTATTAATCCTGATATAGCATCACTTGAATCAGAACTTTTGCCAAAAGAATCTAAGGTTATGATCCATCGAAATGCCTGTATTGTAACTAACTCTGCTATCAAGGATGAAGAAAAGCAAGTACGCATTGGATCAACCATGACAGGGACTATGGAAGCGGTGGTACAGAAAATGCGCCGCGACCCTGATAACCAAAATATAGCTCTAAAGTGGTTAGGGAAAGGACTTGTTGTAGGTAATGATGAATGGTTTAACGAACTCAAATCCTGTAAACGTATTTTACTTGTAGTGCCACAGGGCCATAGTCTATCAATTAATTTTGGACAGTACCCATATTGTACATCCCGTAACACTTCTCCACAGCAGGGTATTGCTGATGCCGGAATCCCTATTCAGTGGGTAAATCGTGTTATTGGTGTTTTTCGTACTTTTCCCATTCGCGTGTCCAACCGGTATGATGAAAATGGAAAAATGATAGGATGGTCTGGACCATGTTATCCCGATCAGAAGGAACTAACATGGGAGCAGGTGGGACAATCACCGGAAATGACTAGTGTATCAAAAAAAGTGCGTAGAGTGTTCACTTTTTCTGAGCAGCAATATATGGAATCTTGTCAAATGAACGGGTGTACTGACGTATTTATGAATTTTATGAATTACTTACCTAATCACGAAAAACAAGAGGAATTTTTTAAAAGAATATCATCTATTGGGCCAAGGATTTCTTGGTGCGGGTATGGACCAACTATAAATGATATAGCATCAGTGAAATTGGTCAAACCGTCAGATGGTATTGACAACAGAGAAGGCTGTCATCCCACTATGTTTAGTCTTGACAAGTTTAATGGAGAGGTATAATGTCAGTAAAAACTAGACAAGGTTTAAAATTTGATGAAAATAAGTTACGTATGGACTTGCTCCCGCCTAAAGCTATAGAGGAATTAGCACGGGTGCTGACTTATGGGGCCAAAAAATATAACGATAATAATTGGCAAAAAATCGAGAGTAAACGATATATAGCCGCATTATTAAGACATTTGTTTGCTTGGGCAGGGGGAGAGGAACATGACCAAGAATCGGGTATCCATCATCTTTCTCACGTACTTTGTAACGCAGCGTTTCTTGTACATAAAGAGGTAAATAATGGAGATTAAAGAGAAATTTGATGCGCCTTTTGGCCCCATCCCTGCTTTACGTCTTACTACTGTACCGCGATGGCCAATTATAAAAATGGACACAGAGCAATCGGTAGCAGAACATGTATTTAATGTAATACATATTACTAAATGGTTATATAATAATATTAATTATAAAACAACTAATAAAAAAGAATTAGAAGCATATATGCACGAAGCTTTTCACCATGATGATGTAGAAGTATGGTGTTCAGATATACCATCACCAGCCAAAAAATCACCTAACGATACATCAGACCTAGTTAAATTAGCCGATCTTATTGAAGCATATCGATTTTTTGATGCCCATTGTATTGATACTGATAAAATAATAGATTGGTTGAGGCAGGGTTTAAAGCAAAAAATATATAATCAAATACAAAAGATGGGTATAAGTTATACTGAAATATCATCATTAATGGAGAGTTAATATGAATAAATATCTATGGTGTGATGTTGAAACAGGGGGACTTGATCCTAAAGAATCCTGTATACATCAAGTAGCGGGACAAGTGGTAATTGGTGGGGTTAACGTTGAGGAATTTAACCTTCAGTTTAGATTCCATCCCGATGTCAAGATATATAAAGAAGCACTGGCAGTGTCCAACTTGACTGAAAAACAAGTAGAAGAACGGAAAATGTCTTCACTTGACGCTTATCATATTTTCAATAACATTTTATGTACTCACGTAAATAAATTCGATAAGCAAGATAAATTTATATTCTGTGCATATAACGCACCTTTTGATGCAGGATTTCTTAATCAGTGGTTTAATCGACATGGGAATAAATATTTCTTTGGATTATGCCACGGGGGTGCATATTTTGACCCACTTAATTTAGCTCTTCTTGCTGAAATGAGGGCCGGTAAAAAATTGTTCAGTCCCAACAGAAAGCTTAGCACTGTATCAAAGGAACTTGGAGTACCACTAGATAATGCTCATGACGCATTAGCTGATATACAAGCAACACGCGAAGTGGGTAAAAGATTATGGCAAATGATCACAAAAGAATGAAATAAAGAGCTATTAAAAGATAATTCTATCAATAAATTATATGGAGAAAATGTAATGATTAACGAAGTACGTCTTATAGGTAATTTGGGCCAGGACCCGGAAATTAGGCAAAGTACTTATGGTACTATAGCCAATTTTTCTGTGGCCACTACTAAGAAATGGAAAGATAAGAAGACCAGAGAGTGGAATGAACAGACCGAATGGCACCGTGTTGTAGCTTTTGGTTTTGCTGCCGAATCTGCTGAAAAATTCATGCATAAAGGTGATCAAATATATGTAGCCGGTTCCCTACAGACAAGAAAATGGCAAGACAGGGAAGGTAATGACAGGTATACAACTGAGATAAAGGCTCAAGTTTTGAGGAAACTTGGTCGAAAGGACCAGTCCGAAGACTCACGTAAACAGACATATTCCGGTTACCAGTCTGAAGATACCGGAAACGATGTACAATTTTGAATGAACTCGCTCCTTGTAGGTCGGCCACTTGCAGGGGGCGTTGGTTAAGAAAAGAGGCCCTAAATATGCGTAAAGGACCAGAGAAAAATTTTTGGCGGTGGTTGGATAAAGTTATGGCTAATTGCTGGTCAGTACAACGCCATGAAGATCGTTACTCTGTAGGTATTCCCGATCTTTCTTACGGTGTTAATAATATTAACGGATGGATAGAATTAAAAGCGTATGAGCAGTGGCCGGTAAATACAATTAAACATTTTACAGCAAAACAGGCAGCTTGGTTGACTAATAGGGGAGAAGCTGGTGGCCATTGTTTTATTCTTATTCGTATCAATGGAACCATACTGTTGTTTAATTGGAAAAAGGCATACGCTTTATTAACAGATATAAAAGGTGAATACGAATTGTGCTATTATGCTAAAAAAGTATGGGAATCTACGTTCAATAAAAAAGAGTTTATAGGACTAATAACATAGGAGTCGAAATGAGCGAATATGAGGGTCAAGAAGTCTACAAGGGAAAACGGTTTAAACTTAGTGGAATAATGAATAGGGATCAGTATATTATTGTTGATGAAGATGGCATCATGATCACTTTTCCAAATAATAAAATAAAAAATTGGAACTATATGGCCACTGCTACAGCTTTAACAAGAGTTATCTCGGTGGCTTTACAAGCAGGAGTAGACGTTGAAGGGTTAAAAAAACAGCTTAAAGAATCCACCATGCAAAAAGGCGACACGCCAGATGTTCTTTTAACAGCAATAAAAAAATACCAAAAATACAGTAACCCATGGATATGAGTGGTCGAGTTTAGTGTGATACATTAAAGTTAAACCTAAAAACAGGAGTATTAAAATGAAACATGCACAGATTCTTTCACAGGTAGAAAAAGCGATCTCAGATTCAGTTGATATTGTTGCTATAACCCGTGTTGACAAATTGAACATCACGGAGAAGTCAACCGATGTAGTCCCCGGCAAAGTCAAATCACCTGGGACATTTTCTTTGTCTCTTGATGGGGCAAAAGACCTACACGGCCAGCTGCGCCAAGGGAGAAACAAAATGGTAGATAGTAAAACTGAAATCGAAATCCGCGAGGACGCAAAGCGTCCGCTGTATAGGCTGCTAACTGCCGGGGTTTACTGGTTCCCTTGTTGGGTGCATGTGTTTTGTGTCGGTTTGTTATTAACAGCCGGCCAGTTTACTGCTGCGTGGTTCGCGTTTGCTGCTGCGTGGTTCGCCTGGTGCTGGTTAATGGAAAAAAGGCGGCAAGCGAAAAATGCAAAGAGACGTGGCTGAAAAGCCTTGTTGAATTGGCTAATACGGCAGAGGTATCTGTCCAGACACTGAACAATTAGTTTAAGGACAAACCTGCCCTGGGGATAAAAAGGAGAAATAAAATGGACAAAAATGAACTACGTAATATACTACGCAAGCATAAAAAATGGTTGGTGACTACTGGAGCAGGGGAAAGGGCCAATCTTCAAGGGGCCGATCTTCAAGGGGCCGATCTTCGAAGGGCCGATCTTCAAGGGGCCAATCTTCAAGAGGTCAAACTTCGAGAGGCCAATCTTTTTAGGGCCAATCTTCAAGGGGCCGATCTTCGAGGGGCCGATCTTCAAGAGGCCAACCTTTTTAGGGCCAATCTTCAAGAGGCCAAACTTCAAGAGGCCAATCTTTTTAGGGCCGATCTTCAAGAGGCCAACCTTCGAGAGGTCAAACTTCAAGAGGTCAACCTTTTTAGGGCCGATCTTCGAGAGGCCGATCTTCGAAGGGCCGATCTTTTTAGGGCCAATCTTCAAGAGGCCGATCTTTGGGGGGCCGATCTTCAAGAGGCTAACCTTGATTTTAGTTCCGGAGTACCTGCCCATTGTGGAGGAAC
>Ga0190284_1000573_pt1 | contig 20075 bp, 18 predicted proteins | sample 48691812_MG_FD_161668 | JGI IMG/M metagenome (GOLD analysis project Ga0190284, IMG submission 161668) | Hydrothermal vent microbial mat bacterial communities from Southern Trench, Guaymas Basin, Mexico - 4869-18-1-2_MG | ecosystem: Environmental > Aquatic > Marine > Hydrothermal vents >...
CGCAGGTCCTGATCGGCACCCAGCTCAGCAACCTCTGGGTCATCGAGGTGGGCTTCTAACGGTGTAGCCGTGTCGCAGACCTGCTGATCCGTTGAACGGATTGCTTCGGCACTGTATCCAAGAAGAACTCTCTTCATTCTTTGCGTTCTCTCAGACCTTCACCACGAAGGATGGAAATCAAAGCCCCCCTAGACGATCCGCACCCGTTGGCCCAACTCGAGCCGAGGCCGGATGCGCTCGTCGATCTCGCCCAGCAAGGCCTCGAGCTGCGCCACGCTGGCCACCTCGCGCCCGCACAGGTTGGCCTGAACCTTGACCACGTTCTCTTTGGTCTCCTTCGACAGCTCGGCATCGAACAGATCATGGGCGCGTTCCTCGGCATCTGCCAATCGCGCAGGAAACCGATCGCGAAGCTCGATGAGCGCGGGGAACAGCGCGTCCTCGGTGGTGTCGATGAGCGCCTCGGCGATCGGCTTGAGGACGCGGTGCGACTGGTCGGCATCAAGTTGCTCGAAGCCTACGCGGGTTTTGATACACGCCTCTACCTTCTGCGTGGCCTGAGAGTGACCGGTGATCAATGCGCGGCGCACCTCGGTATAGTGCTTGCGGATGTTATCGATGGCGGCCCCCACAGAACCTGGACTGGCAGATTCCGGGCCGGCGGATTGGATATCGCGCCAGGGTCGCTCCAACTCGAGGTGCTCGCGGAGCCGCGCGGCCTCGGCAGCCACCTCGCCCGTGGCCTCGAGGTCCTCGAGCTGGTGCACGTGGTGCGCGTGGGTCTCATCGGCGTGGTTCACGGCGTCGATGGCGTCATCGGTGAGATCGGTGCGATAGATTTCGAGCAGCTCGATCCCGTCACGCAGCGCATCCAGACTGTGCTTGACTTCGACGACGATCTCCTCGACCTGCCTGGTCCGCCGGCACGCCTCCAGTGCTTTACCCAGCCGCGCCAATGCTGCAGGCGCCTTTGGGCGGCCCGGCAACCGCTCGAGCCTGGCTTCCACGTTGCGCAGCGCCTCGCGGCGTCCCGGGAACTGCTGAAACACCGCGTCGGCGATGGCGTCGTTTTCGCGGTCGAGCTTGATATCGAAATACTTCTCGAAGAACCGGCAGATCGCCACGCGCTCGCGATTGCTCACTTTGGGATCCAGGCTCGGCAATATATCGGCGCGTCCCAATCCCTCTTTGACTTTGCGGAACAGGTCCTTGGTTCCCGGGTCGCGTACCGATGTGATCTCTGACCCTTCCTCCGGGCGAATGCGGATCCTGGTCGCGCGCAAAAGCCCGGCGAGGCAAGCGCAGATCACGTCCGCCGGATACCCGTAGGGCGGTTTGCTGAAGTGCGACATCAACGTGCGCCCCGCAACACCTGTGCCTTCCAGATAGGTCATGATGCGGCTGGGCACGTCACCGCAACACGTGGCGATATACTTGCCGGCATCCAGGGAGAGAATGCCCAGAGCATCCTCCATGAACTTGGTGGACGGGCCCGAGAGCTGCGCCTCGAGGAGCTGGTTCAGCTCGGCGTCGGTGATCGCGATTTCGGTAAAATGCGGGAAGATCTCGGGAAGCCTGCGCTTTGCCACTTCGGTCAGAGCCGTCGCGAAGGAGCCGCCGTGATCGGCCGGTTGCATCGATTCGCCGCGGAAATAAACGCTGCCGTCGTGATAAGCGGCGGCCACGGCGTCGCGCAGCCTGGTTTCGAGTCCCTCGACGTTGCTCATCTCTTCGATGACCAGCCGCTGTTTCTCAGGCGGCAGAGAATCGCGCCGCCCCGCATAGCGATTGATCATAGCGCGCGACTGATGCAGCTCTCGCGCGATCTCATCGATGCGTCCGGGCTCGCCTACAACCCACACGATGCGATCGCACAGCGGCTCCTGGTCGCTGCGCTGCACCCATGCGCTGGCCGTGCGGTCCTCCTTGTTGGTGAGAAATCGAAAATCGACGGCCACGGTAGCGCCGGTGCGGGCATCCTGGATCTTTTTGTCCTGCACCGCTCGACCGTCCGAATACCAAGCGGTCCAGGGGAAAGAGTTGCCCTTGTGGCGCGGGCGCTCCGGCAGGCCGATCAGCTCGCGCAGTTTCTCGTGGACCAGCTCGCTGCGCTTGTCCTGGGTGACCGGCACATCGCGCCGCTCGCGCTCCCATTCCTGCCCGGCCGAGCTCTGAATCTTGTAGCCCTGTTTTTCAGAGTACCCGAGCAGGTTCTCGCTGCGCAGCCGCTCGAGCGCCGCGCCCACGGTTTGGGTTTGATTGCCGAGCCCGAGCTTCGAGTAGAGGCACTTGGCCACCAGATCGGTGGTGGTCGACACCTGCTCCTGGATCAGCTCCAGCAGCGCCACCGCCTTGGCCGCCTGCTGGGCCGGCTGGTCGTCGCGGAATTTCAAATGGTTGAAGATGCGCGCCAGGGCCGTCTGTACATCGGGATCGAGGGCGGTTTGCTGCACCACGAAGATCGCATCCAAGGTCACCAGGTCACCGACGTCGCGGTCGGCCAGTTTCTGGCTGCGAAACAGCTCGCCGAGAAGCTGGAGCAGGCCGCGGATGGCATGATCGTCACCCTGGATGCGCGTGGAGCGGGTCCGCAAGCTGGAGGTAATCTGCAACAGCAGGTCGACGTGGCCCGGCAGCATGGGGTAGACCTCGAGAAAATCCTCCTCGGTGATATCCTCGCAGGAGTAACCGTGGAGCTTGAGGTCGGCCCGGTGCGTCTGGAACAGCTCGCGGAGTGTGGCCTCTTTATCGGGCTTTTTCGCGAGCAAGCGCTTGTGAACGACGTCGCGGATGTTGGTGGCCGCCAGGTGAACCCTCAGTCGCTTGGGAAAGCGGTCCTTGAGCTTGCTGATGTGCACGTTGTTGCCAGAGTCCTCGAGTTTCTGCTGGCCCGTGGCAAGGACCCAGGCGTGGCCCTTGAGGCGCTTGCCGAGCTCGGAGACGAACGACTGCAGCGCGAGCATGCGCGTATCGTCCTGGTGCACGTATTGGCTCACCTCGTCGACGACCAGGAACACGGCCTTGCCTTCGGCGCGGATCGCCAGTATCGCGGCGATCGATTTGATCGTCTCCTCCACCGAGGTGCCTGTGTTGCCCGCCGTGCCGGCGTGGGTGTCGATCCACTCCATCGGTGAGGGATAGCGATCGGGTAACATCACGTGCAGCAGATGGGAAAAATGGTCCTCGGCTTGCTCCTCGTCCTTGGCCACCTGCCACGGCTTGCCGAGGGTTCTCTCAGAGGCGGCGAGGAGGTCGTCCCATTGACCGTCCTGTTCGAGCTTGAGCTCCCAGCGGGCAACCAGGCTGCTCTTGCTGCAATAGCCGAGCCTGGCCTGCACCTGACGCAGGGCGGCGGAATGAATGTGCTCGTTGTCCCGGGACACTGCGCCCACGTCGAACACTACGGCTATGGGCTCGATTTTCTGGAGCAGGGTGTTCCAGGCGTCGACGAGCTCCTGCCGCCGCGGCGAGTCGTCGCGGCGCAGCAGCGCGTCGGCGAGCGACGTGCCGTCGTCGAGCTGGGCCCCATCCAGAGCCATGCCGAGCAGCTTGGCGAAGCTCGATTTACCTGAGCCGTAAAACCCGGAGATCCAGGAAGCAGGCAGCTCCGGGCCGTTCGGTTTGTCGAGATCCTTGGCGATGTTCTCGAGCAGGCTGACGAAACCCTCATGGATACCAAACTCGACGCGCCTTGAACGCGGGTCGCCTTCGGGGAAGCCGCCGGTGACGATGTATTCCTCGACCTCTTCGCGTAACTTTTGTGGATCTTGCTCGTGGAAATAAACAACCGGTGGAATGTCGCGGGTGACGTCCTTGTCGAACAGCTCACGGATACGCATGGGCCTCCTTCCCCCTATGGATAGATGCGCGGACGGTAGTCACGGTCCGCAGGCAGCTCTCCCATGAAGGAGAGCGCATTCACGTCGCGGCGCTCACCGGGGTAGAGCAGCACGACCGGGATGTTGTGTGTTTTGCCGTCGATGTGTTTGAGCAGCGCCGAGGTCCGGAAGAACGGGTAGAGGGCGCCGGCCCGGCCGATGAACACGAGGCAGCATTCGGCTTGATCAGGATGCTGCCGCGCAAAGTCGGTGATGAGCTCGATCACGTCGCCGGCAATGCCGTGCGGCCCTTCCACGTGCGGCAGGATCTTCTCCTTCAGGTGGTTGAGCGCGCGCTCCGGATTCTTGCGGTAGAGGCGGCGCTCGCGTTCGATCAAGCTTGTGAGCGCGTCGTCCCCGGTGGCCCGGATGCGTTTCAAGAGCAGCGCGTGCAACGAGATGGTGAGCACGTTCCAGCCCTCGGCCCTGAGCACATCGCTGAGACTGCGGATCTTCTGCCGGAGCTTGAACTCCTCGGAAGGCCGGTACGGTACGATGGCAAATCGATAGTTGCGCATCGTGCTGATCTGCGGCCCACCCGTGGCCACCAGGTCCTTCTCGAGCGCGGCGATGGCTTGGTCCAGGTCGGCGCCCAGATCGGCAGGCCGCAGCGGTTTTTCGGTCACAGCGTCTCCTTTGCCCATGCTTGGAGGGATGGGTACTTCCATTCGAAATCGTCGATGTCCATCATCCGCTGGTAGTGGACGCCTGGCAGGGTGCGCAGTCGCTGGCCGAGGAACGGGGTCTCGAGACCGACCGAGACAAAGTAGGCGTTGTCGGCCAGGGTGCCGTCGAACGAGACGGTGCGCAGCAGATAGAGCATGTACTCGAGCGCCCTGTCTGACACCTTGGGCACGAGCGGCTTGCGCGGATCGTGGTGTGGGGTGATCAGCCCGGCCTCCGATGACGCCGCGAGAAGGCCCTTTGCGAACTGTATCACCGTCGACGAGCCCCAGCGGTCGGGGTACATCGTACGCATCCAGCGGATGACCACGTCGCGGTTCAATTCGGACCTCGTAGAGCGGCGGCGCTGAACCAGGAAATCGCCGGTGAAGGCGCGGTAGATCGGATCGGTGAGCTGGAGGTGCCAGTGGCAGATCACGTGCCGCGTGGCGGGATCCATCGTGCGCCAACGGCGCAGCACATCGAGCGCTGCGGGAAAGGTATCGTAGCGCGCGCCGAAGTAGGTGAGCAGCAGGCGCACGCGCGCGAGGCTCTTGCCTCCGAACCAGCGCTGCTCGAAGGCCTGGATCGCCCGCGGCGGCCCGGACGGCAGCGCCGGATCGAGGTTGGCCCAATAGGCGCGCGAATCCTCGACGGCAAGGGCCAAACGGGTGAGCCGGGTGTGCACATGCCTCTCCTCGGCCGGTCTCTCCTCGGCCGGAAAATCTTGCCGGTCGTTTGGCGTGCGGGGGTTCGCCATTACTTCACGTTGTAAAACGGCATCGGGTACTTCTCGGAGAGCGGTATCAGCGCCGCGGCCAGGGAACGCACCTGCGACACCGGTGTCTCAGGCACCGCGCCTCTGACCTGGCGGCCTCCGGGAACGACCGTGTGGTCGACCTTTGCGGTTGAAGATCGAAGCCTCTCGACGAGCTCATCGGCGGAGAACTCCATACCGAAATCGACGGGCAGCGAAGCGAGGGCCTCGTGGGGCGCGATACCGGAACGTTTGTAGTGTGCCAAGCGTCCGGCGATGCGCTCGTCCAGCTCAAAACCGAGGTAGAATAGAGTGCGCAGCTTGTCCGGATCGGACATCATGGAGCGCGCTTTGGCATCGACCCTGAGTGCCGCTTCGCGCGCCGCCTCGAGCGACGCCCAGGCGTGCGTCTTGGGGAGCAGCCGCGACATCAAGTCGCCGCCGCCGGCAGGATCGAGTATGTCGGTCTGCCACCAGCCGAGGCGTGGCGGCTCACACGTGCCTTCGCCAGCCCAGGCCACGGTGAGCTGGAGTGACAAGATCTCGTCGAGGGCCTGATCGGAAATCCCACTGATCGGCTGGGACTTTTCACGCGGCGTGATCGATGCCGGCTGCGCAGCGTCGTCGAAGAGCTGGCTTGGGACGGGCTCCGGTTGGGAAGGTTTTGCTTGGGCGACGACCTTTGGCGGGGATTCCTTCGGGGCCTTCTGCGGGGGGTGCTGCGTGACTCCCAAAATCCTGTCGACGATTTTGCGTTTCTCCCGTCCGCTGTCATCCACGTCGTAAGCGTAGCAGATATCCTTGAGCTCATTGCGGCTGAGCAGCTCCAGAATCGCCTCGTACGTCGCGTGCCTGGAACCGGCCAAGGCCTCGATAAAATCGGCCTTGGGCTGAGAGTTGCGCAGCTCGAGAAGCTCGAATTCACGAGAGAGCCATACCAAGCGCCGCTTCGTCAAGACATCCAGGGCATCCCGTTTTGAAATTCGTGCCACATCAACTCCCTCAACACTGAGCCGGATCGTATCGAAGAGTAGGTTTCCACGAGCAAAGAGCAGGTATTCAAATCCCTGCTTTCAAGTATGGACCATGCCATGCTCTTCTGTCAGCGACACCATCCCCTGTCGAAAAAAAAAAAGCCGCCCGCCTGGCCTCTCTCCAGCTTCGCCTTCAATGCAAATGTTCCAAAAATATCAATCCTGGAATGAATTTCTCAGAATACAAAAAGAGCGTTTTACAGAGGTCATCCTCAACCCTTGCCAACCAGGAATCGTCATCGGGAACGACGGCACGGCAGTCCGCATCATCCTGCCAGTAAAGTCTTAGGCCCGAAAGATCTCAAGGTTTTTCCCGAGGTGACGCCGTCACGCGGCATGTGCCGGCAGACAGGATAGCCGATCTCAGGTGCGTGCCGATCCGGTACGGTTGAGCCGCAGCGAAACCTTGCGGGCCTAAGTAACGACCGGATGCCGGTGTCCCGAGCCGAACGCTGGACCGCGGGTCGCCATCGATGCGCAGCGGCCCCTGTATCGCGGGGACTCCCAGGCGGGTGTCGTGCCATCCAGGGTGTAACGGATCGTTCCGGCCGGCGCCGCATCCCGTTCCACGGCGATCACGTGCGGCAGCAGCACCCAGCGCTTGCCGCGCAGCGCATCGAACAGGGGCCGTTAGTCGTATTGGACGTGGTCGCGATTGGGATCGGGACGGCGATTCTCCACATCGACCTCAGCCGCGGGAGGTAGAAGCCGCCTTCCTGGCGCGTACGCCGATAACTCCAGCAACTAACATTCGATTCAAGAATTTTTCTCGCCAAGACGCCAAGAAATTTTTGGGATGTGGAGGGTTTTCTCCAGACAGGAGAATCGCAGCACCAACGACCACTTTAGCTATCTCTTTATTGTCTCTGCGCTCTTTGCGGCTTTGCGAGAGTTCTTTCTTACAGGTGTCGAGAACAGTTTGTCAGGTAGAAGCCATACAGAAGCGACAATCGCGTCTCGATCTCACTCCAGGTCGAACGTCCCCGATTGGCCGCCGGTCTCAAAGTCGCCCTCCTTGCGCAGGATGAGGCGAAAACCCTTGCCGCGATAGGCCGAGAGATCGACCGTAGCCTCCCCGGCGGCGCACGGCAGGGCTCCCGCCACCTCGGCCAGGTTCTTCGTCTTGCCCGTATCGGAATCGATCCGTTGCAGGTACAGGGAGAGGCGCGCCTCCGGGTCCTTGTGCCAGTCGCCCTCGAGCTTCCAGGTCACCAGCGTCTTCGGCTTCGGCCCGGACACGGTCACCTCTTTGACGAAACACACGTTCTTCACCTTGATGCGCTGCCTCGCCGCCTTCCACATCTCTGGCTTCTCGAAGCGGCCTTGCAGGTTGTAGCGCTGATCGCCGCCGCAGTTGTGGTCCTCGGCGAGCTTCTCGTCGTACTCGAAATCCCGGTAGAGCGGACGGAACAGACCGGACCCCACGTTGAAAACGATACGCAGGTCCTTCATGTGGCCGGCGGCGGCTCTGCTCATGTAGCGCCACTGGGACCGCATGGGAGGCGGCGGGTCGTAGTCTTTGAAATCGGGTGTGGAAGGCGTGGCATCGAAACAGGTCCAGCCGTAGTGATCGCCCAGCCAGACCTGGGTGTACCGGTGGCCGTTCGAACAGGACGCCGTCTCATCTGCGTCGAGAATTCCGTTGCCGTTGGTATCCCACGACGCCGCCCTATTTTCCGTGCCCGTACCCAGCCAGCGCGCCGGGATTCCCAGGTAGCGCATGGCCCCGGCCATCATGACGCTCGTACCCGAGCAGGCGATGATCTGGGATTTGTCGTAAGGCGGCTCGGAGAGCTCGATCTTCAGATTGCCGGGATTGGCATCGTAGAGTTGCCTGTCGTAGGCGAATCCACTGATCGTCGCGTTCGCCTTTTTGGAGAGGTCGACGACGCACTCCGTCTCCGGCCAGACACCCTGATTGCCGAGCTGTTCGTAGGCATAGGGACGTGAATAGTAGTGGTACGCTTTTCCAGGATCCTTCGCACCCGTCTCCGGTTCGGTATCGATGGTCATGATGAGACGGCGAAAGATGCGCGGTCCCTCACGGCGGGCGTCCAGGTTGCAGGTCACATTCACGCGGTGAAGGCGGTCGGGGCCTTTGACGCTCTCCGGCACCCAAAGGGCGTCGTGGCCAAAGCAAAGCCCCCAGCAGGAGTTCTTGCGTTTCGTCGACCGCGGCCGGGTGAAGTAGAAAAGCCCGCGCCCCGTTGCGGCTTCCGCCACATAGATGTGCTCGCTGCCCTTCGTGGCCCAGAGGTACCGAGCACCCTCCAGCTCCATGGCCGCCAGACCGCGCGACGGCGACTCACCGGAGTCCGGCAGGTGTTTGGCGAACTCGAGTTTCTCGTCACCGGCCCGGCTCCTTTCGATCTGAATGATCCCCCGTGTGACCCGCAGATTGCGATCCCCGTAGACCGATGCATCGAAGCACACCCGTATCGTTCGATCGTCGCACGCCAGGTCGAAAACCTCCCGCTCGCCGATCCTGAAGGGGTAGAGCGAGAGATCATGCACGGAGGAGCTGCCATCATCGATGCACCAGCGCCAGAGCTGTGATGTGACAGCTCCCTTGGAAGCCGACCAGTTCAGGAAGTACAGAACGGTGCCGGCGTCCTCTAGGGCGAAGGCCAGGCCCCGCGGGCCGGCCGCAGGGGCTCCGTCCGATCCGGCCGGAAGATCGAGGCGGTCGAGAAGCCGCAGCTCGCCGGTGCCCTTCGCAAAATCCTGTTCGAGGCGGTAGACGAAGACCTTGCCCGACTGATCGAGAACAAAGAGCCGCGGCGCTTCCGGGGAGACCGCGTTGCAGGCTACGCCTCTGATCGACGTGTTCTCAGGCGCCAGGGTGTAGACCTTCTCGCTCTCCCCAATGAGCGCCGTTGTGGAGGCCGCCGCCGAAGCCGCAAGCCAAGCCAGGCACAGAAACCGAAGTAGTGTCGTCATGGATCTTTCTCCTGCCCTCTCGATCAGCGTTCCTAGTTTTCCAGCACCTTCTTCATCCATTGATCCATGGTGTCGAAGGGAAGCTTGCGCACTGACAGCACGTCCGCGGTGAGGTTGTATCCAGGACCACCGGTCTCGGAATTCACGGACAGGGGATTGGCCCCGACACACACCAGCCGCAGCCGATGGGGGCCCGGCTCGAACGCAAACAGGCCGATCTTTCGCTCCCTTCGCTGCCCGTAGATGCAGTCCTCGTGCTCGTCCCTGCGATAGACATTGAAGAAATCCAGCGTCCTGTTGATCCTCTCACGCGGCATCTGGTTGACCAGGCTCACCCGGTAACCGCCGGCGATATGGGATTCGCCGGCTTCGTCGATCTGCTTGCCGTCGATCAAGACCTTCCAGATGCCGTTGTCCTCGCGCAGGTGCTGAAAGAGCGACATCGAGTATTTGCCCCGTTCCTCGATGTCGAAGGGGATCTCGATCCAGGAGCCGATCTCGTCGTTCCGGGCTCTGAACCAGGGCTTCGTGTAGGTGGCGCGGTTGTAGGCATTGACCTCCAGGACGACGCCCTCCGAGTGCTTGATCCTGTCGACGACACGCGGCAGGTGGAGGACGATCTCGGGATTGACCCGGTCTCCGTAGGGCGGAAAAGTGCACCACGGCTCGGCGATCGTCTCCTGGTACCAGAAGGAGACCGACGACCAGAAATCGGGTCGTGAGCCGGATGGAGTGATGACCTCGCCCTGGTCGTTCATGATGAAGCCGCGGCGCTCGATCTCGAACCTGAGAGACTTCTGAAAGAGGATCGGATCGGGGATGTGCCAGCGGTAGGCCGTGACGCGCGCGTCCGGGGCGCGGGGTTCGAAAACCGTACAGCCGGTAAACAGGCTCGAATGAACGCGCATGTTCCAGGCCTCGTTGATGTAGTCCTCCGTGCCGGTTCCCTGGAGGGACGGCTTCTCTTCCCCGTCGATGAAGAAGAAATCATCGCCCTCCCCGAACCAGTGGCCGATGCCGTTCTGCGAGGAAAGCACCGTACCCACGTAATGTCCACGTCCCTGGCCCTTGAAAACGGTGTAGGGCTTTCCATGCTCGGGGGGATACTCCTGATGGTAGCGGGCGTGAAAATACATGGTGGGACCGAGCTTCTGCCCGTAGCGCACCCAGTCGATCTGAAAATAACAGGAAGCGGCCGCTAGCGTGGATTCATTGGTGAGAGGATTTCCACTCGAAGCCCTCATCGACCTGCCCTCCTGGGGCTGAGTGATCGCATCCAGCGACTGGGCCAGGCCTGGTGCGCCCAGACGATCACGGCCTTCGGTTCGATTGACCACCTCTTCGTTATCGATGATCCCTACGATGAGAAAACAGGCAAAACTCAAATCACGGGGCGATATGAAGGGAGTCTCGTAGATTTTATCCAAATATTCGAAAACTTTTTCGTAATCCTCGGTTGCGGCATGAATGCGTGCACACATCAGACATGCCTGAGCCATTCGATTTTCAGCATCTGCTGTGATCAGCACTTTGATGGCTTCATCGAATTCGGCGAGTTCCCCCCCTTTATAGAGGGTGTCGAAGAGGAGCAATCCCCGCAGGAGATGGACGATGTAGTGTTCCCTGTTCAGCTCGATGGGTTGCAGAAATCCGTGTTCGTCATAGCTGTCGCCGGTTTGTTGATCGATCTTCCGCCAGACGAACGATTCGGGAGAGGCGCAGTCGAAGTCGTCGTCGTCCGGCAAATCCTGCAATGCGTCCTCGATGAGCTCCCGCCGCTTTTGCGGTGCCTCATCGTCGCGCTGCGCCAGCCGAAACTTGGCGGTCGCAAGCAGGTAGGTGGCGTCCTTCTCGAGCCTGTCACGACCCTGCTGCCGGCACTTTGCACGGCTCTTTTCTATTTGGAGGATCGCCAGCTCGTAAGTGCCTCGCTGGATCGCGTTAAGACCCTCCATAATGTAGGGTTCGGGCTCGTCGGGTGTGGATTTCTGCCACCATTTGGTGGCGCTTATCCGTGAGTTGACGTCGGACCACCTGAACGTTTCTTGCATGGATTTGTAGTTTTTTCGGGCGATATCGTGGCGCTTTTGCTGCTCGCCGAAGACGGCGAGCAGCAGGACCACAACCGCTGCCAGAGCAACGGTTAAAGTGCCGGCGGCGAGAGAGACGGGCTTGTGCCGCTTGATCTACCTGACCTGCCGGCTGATCCTCCCGGCCGGCCGGGCGAGAATGGACTCGCCTAGCAGGTACCTGTCGAGGTCTTCGGCCAGCTCGTCCATCGTCTGGTATCGGCGATCGGGGTTCTTTTCGATGGCCTTGAGACAGATCACGGCAAGGTCCCGCGGGACGCGTGGATTGAACCTGCAAGGATCTTTCGGCTCGTCGAACAGGATCTTGTGGATGACTTCGTGAGAGGTTTCGCCGTCGAAAGGACGAGCGAGAGTCAGGATCTAGTAGAGCGTGACCCCCAGCGAATAGATATCGGTGCGGAGATCGATCGCCGAGCGGCTGCTGCGAACCTGCTCGGGCGACATGTAGTAGAGGGTGCCGGCGAAATCCCCGCTCTGCGAGAGGGCGTTGGCGCCCTCCGCCCTCGACGAGCTACTGTGCGATGTACTGGCTTCCGTGACACTCACCCACCGTATAGGTCGTCACGATCGCCGGGTGGCTCTGACGTCCACCGGCCTCCGCTTCGCGGCGGAATTTCAAAATCGCCTCCTTCGAAAAACTGAGATGCGTCGAGAGAACTTTGAGCGCCACACGCCTGCCGAGCGAGATCTGCTCCGCCTCGAAGACCCGCGCCATACCGCCCCTGCCGATTTCGCGGATGATCCGCAAGTCTCCCAGAGTCATTTCCGTAACAGCTTCGTCGTCGATGGGTGTCTCGTGGAGGGAGGTCGGTTCTCGTCGATCCCCATCGTCAATGAGATAGGTCGCCGCGATCCGAAAGGCCTCGATCCTCTCGCGCAGCTCCGGGCCGCACTCGCGATGCTTCTGGTAGAACTTTTCCGGGTCAGGTTGCTGGCCCGCAAACCTGGCCTCGCAGAATTTTTCGAGCGCGGCTTCGATTTTGGAGTTGGGCGCATTCGATGGCCTTTCGGTCGTCATCGCACACCTCTCGATTCGGGCCGCGGCCGGCACGCGAGGTTTTGCATGGCAATGCCGGAAGGCGGCCGGCACTCAGGATCTAACCACGGCGTCCGTGCCACGTTCCACACCTGGGATCTCATGGAAATCCAACCACATTTCGTGCCGGTTGTTGCATGTTGAAACCGGAGCACTTTTCTCCACTGGACTGCTTCGCTGAGGTCAATCTCCCACGAGGATCAGGCCGGATTTTCGTCCACGACGCTTTCCAGCTTTCCGTTGCGTAAAGCCCAGATTTTCTCACCGAGCCGCCGGACGGCACGGTTGTGGCGCATGCGGGCCGCATCGGTCGACACGCCGAGCCGCTTACCGATCTCGGCAAAGGACAGGTTGTCCCACTTGCGAAGGATGAGCAGTTCGCGGTCTTCGCCGTAGAGGAACTCCATTCCGAAACGAACCCACGCTTCGCGCTCGTGTTCCTCGGCTGATTTGCTAGGCGTTGTTACCCTGTCTTGCGGCGGATCGAGTGAAAGTCTGGTGTCCGACGGCAGGGGATTTTCGCGCACGATCTCGCGGCGACGGGCCATGAACCACTTGTACTGGCCGTGAAGCGCGTTCCGGGCGATCGTGAGCAGGATGGCGCGAAAGTGAGCCTCGTTGGCGAGGTTGAAACGAGGCGCGAAACGCAGGAACTGAAATACAGCGTCCTGGACAAAATCGTCGGTCTCGCCCTTGCTGCGAAGGAGCGGGGTCATATGCCTGCGGACTTGAGCCCGTACCCAGGGCATGTGGCATTCGAGCAAAACCCCCAGTGCATCCTGGCTCCCCTCATGCCATTGCTGGAGAAGCAGCGCCGTCTCTTTTTCCTCCATGGGCCGTTCATCCCAAGTCTCAAGGTTTTCAATCTAACAGGTTTCCCGCCCGCGGTCAATCGAACCCTTCTTCGACGCTTCATTCCGGCTTTTTTCGTCGTTGAACTTTTGCTCAAAAAAAAAGTTCTTTCCCAGCCGTTCGGTCGCGGCGCCGCTGCCCTCTAGCCCTTTGGAAGAAGGTTGCTACGCAAGCGACCGAGGTGAGCAACAAACAAAGGTACAAGCGGATTCGAGACTTGTGGAATGTTTCGCAGGAAAGGAGATACCAATGAACGTCAGAAAGCAGACTGTTTTTCTCGGACTTTTTTTGATCTTGGCTCTGGCCATGCCTTGCTTCGGCCAGCAGGGGAGTCCAGACCGAGACGACTTTGGTTTATACAGCGCCGGGCTCGGGAACGGAAGCAACGGCGGAGTGTTCTCCCCGTCCGTCAGCCTCTCGGGATCTTATTATCACTGCGGAAAATCGGATCGTGCCTGGTCCATGTTTCAGTGCGATCCCAGGAATCATGGTCAATGCGGTGTCGAAGGACCTGGATCGAATCAAATCCGCTGGATGACCGTTGCCCACGGAACCACACGTTCCTCGTCTCCCATCGTCTACGAGAACTACGTCTATGCCCTCGATGGATTCAATGGTCTGGTCGACCGTTTCGACAGGGAGTCGGGAGCCTACACCGACAGTTTCGATCTTGGCGCCGGTGCGGCCATGAGCCCCGCCGTGGGACACGGGAACCTGTATGCCGGCAACGACGATGGGGAACTCATCGCCTTCGACCTCATCACCCGAAATCCGCGATGGACCTTTTCGGGATCGGTGGCGGATTCGATTCCCTCCCCGACCCTGGCCAGCGAAGTGGTGTACTTCGCTCACGACAGGTTCGTGTACGCCTATGACGTCTACGACGGCACCGAGCTCTGGAAGTTCGAAACCGGCGACTATTACGGGACAGATCAAACAGGTCACATCTGGATGAATCCAAACAGCGGGGGACAAGTTTATTCGTCGCCGGCCGTTTCGCCGGAGGGACTGGTGATTTTCGGTAGTGTGGATGAATACGACAATCCGCCGCATGGAGAAATCTTCGCCGTTGAGGACCCGGCCGTAGGCTTCCCGGAGTATGGACTGAAGTGGAGACACATGCTCGACGAGAACGAGTATGCAAAGGGTTCGGCTACGATCTCCGAGGACGCCGTCTTCATCGGTAGTGACTTGGGCATCCTTTATGCATTGGACATAGACGGCGACGACAACGGGTACGACCAAGACCTCAACGGCGTCAGAGACGACGAAGGGAAAATCCTCTGGACTTACGATGCCGGCGATTCGATCGAAAGCACCTGCGCCCTTTCGCAGGGTTCTCTCGTCTTCACCACTTATGGTGGTTCTCTCGTTTGCCTCGACAGTGACGACGGCGGTCTGATCTGGAAGAGGACTATGGCAGCAGCGGAGTTCCACGACAATTCTCCCGTCATCGCCGGCCAGAAGATATACGTGGGAAGTGCCAATCCCAACGTGCACGAGTTCTACTGCTTCTCGCTGGCGGACGGCGACCTACTCTGGACCTACAACTGGTCAAACGAGTACACGAACTCGGCCAGCACCGCGAACGGCGAGGTCTTCGCCATGACGGCGCTAGGCGCCATTCAGGTGTTCGGAGACTAACGTTTGGATCTGGGCGACGAAAGGACAATGCGACGCGTGAAGAATGCGCGCACGATATTGCAATGATTTAAATTGAACCGAGCGGACCGAGACTCCCAAGACCTCGATCGATGAAGATCGCCCTCGAGGATCTCAACCTCGAAAGACGGGACTTGGTTCATGCAGGCAAAGAGACTTTTCCTCTGGATGTCAGTCGCCTGTCGGATCGGCCAATATCCGGACCGGCCCGATCAGACCGGAAGGTAAAAGACGGGACTCGCTGGTGAAGGGATGCCGGACGGCGAAGGTGTAACGGCCGGTCTTGAACTCGCGACAACCGAGAAGTCCCGCGGGCATCTTGACCGTTCTCGCGTCGGCATCCGGAGGATGTTGATCCCCGATCAGTCGGTTGGGCCAGCGATTGACCACTTCGATCACGAGGAGGTTTTCTCCGGCGCGCAGGCAATCGGTGATCTTCTTGCGCCGAGGCGCTGTCCACAGGACGCCGCGATCCTCGCCGTTGATCGTGACACGTGCCAGATCGAAGACCGTGCCGAGGTCGATGTAGAACTCGGACCTGTTCATCAGATCTGCCGGAAGATCGAAGGTCTTGCGGTAAGTGGCGATGCCCGAGTAGTACTTGATACCCCGTTCCTCACGTTCCGTCCAATCTTTCAGAGTATCGAAGGTGATCTGCGCAGGCCCGCCCCACTCGGGATCGAAGGAGGCATCCCAGGGCCCCTCCAGCACGAGCACGAATTCGAGCGATGGAAAGTTATTCTTGTCGGCGCGCGTCGCCCGTTCTTTGGTGGAGCGCTCTGCGGGGAAAACCACGAAATAACTCTCGTGACCTTCGAACCGCATGGGAATGGTCGTCAAACCGCTATTGCGGCTGAACTGAACGAGCGACCGGCGGTCGCCGCTGATCGGATCCCAGAGCTCCGGATCTCCCCTGTCGGCCCTGATTCTTCATCGACCCGGGGTGTTGCTGCCACGCTTCCTCGGGCAACGCCGTGAAGGCTTCCGCGGCCACAATGGGATGTCCCAGGGTGTGAGCGAGCGACGTCGCTTCGAGGCAACTGAACGCCGTGTCGAAGCCGTACCCGTCGCTCCAGAACTCGCACATCGGCACGTCGGCCAGCGCGCCGAGATCGAGGTCGGAACAGGGATTCATGTCTTAGGGTTCAATGGACAGACCGAAACCGTGTCGCGCTTGTCGATGAGTTCCGGGGTGAGTTTGCTGTAACGCGTCAGGGGCCGTAGCGCGGGAACCGGTAGCTTACCGAATTACCGTCCCGGTCCCTGAACCTCGACAGAGCTGGCAACAAGGTGCTGCATCGACTGCCCAGCCTCGACCCACGGGCCGCCACTACCGGCCCAACCCGGGCCCGAACCCATCGTGATCTCGATCCCCAGCCGCTCGGCCTCGCGGACAGCGTGCACGAACAATTCCTGCCACTCCGGGCTCATGAAGCCCACCGGCCCGCGGGGCACACCCACATCCACTTCCAGAAAGATCAGGTTTCCAATACCAGCCGCTTTCATCGACTCCAGATCGGCGGTCTTCGCCTCGCGGCTCAGATTGCCATCCATGAAATACCAGTAAACCCCCGGGCGCGCAGAGTCCGGTGGATTCTGGAAACCATTCTGCAGGTCGGCGGCGTCGAGAAGATTGAATGCGATGCAGAAACCAAGAACGATGATGAGTGTGCGGTTTTTCACTGGCCCCGCTCTGCTGGTCTCGTGCAGATGTCTGTTCTCTCTGCAACTTTCGCGCTGTGGTATCGTAAGGATCAAGTCTATCGCTTCGCACAAGAGGGCACAATCAAAGCCCGGAAACGTAACATGACCCGGTTCGAACCGCCGCACAGTCGATGCCTTCGGGACCTAAGGGGCCTGGGCGTTTCGGCGCGGTCTACTGCAATCTGAAATACTACGAGCAGTGGAATCCCCATGTTCATGGGATCGTGAGCGAGGGCCTCTTCGATCGCCAGGGTCAGTTTCATCACATACCGGATCTCGATGTCAAGCTCGTAGAAGATCACTTTTGCGAGAAGCTCTTGATCGAGCTCTTGACGATTAAGCGCATTCCAATTGGACGAAGCGTCTCCGTCTCAGATTTTCAACACAATTCGGCTCCCTTTCAGTGCTCAGTTTGTGCCAGACGGGAGGACGCGGCAGGCCACGAGATCGACCAAGGAAGTTGAAATTCCTATCCTCTGAGCATCTCCGAGCTATCGAACGAGCACGACATCCGCATCCTGGTAGTGCGCACGCTGCTGACCTATCTGGAGCTGCAGGATTACCTCGAAGGCGGTACGCCTTTCTATTCGAGCTACCGGTTCAAGCCGCTGGCAACCTCGGCCGAGATCCTCGCCAGGTTCGATCAATCGCGGCGTGCCTTCCTGGTCGGCCTGTTCCGCACCGCGAAGAAGGCGCGCACCTGGTTTAACATCGACGTGGACGAGGCCGCCGCCGCTACCGGCTCGGACCGCCAGCGCGTGCTCAGAGCTTTGGATTTCCTGGGTGAAAAGGAGCTTCTCGAGGTGCGTGCCGCCGGCGTTCGGCACCGGTACCGGATGCTGAAAGCGCCCGGTGATGTGAACGCCCTGGCCCGGGCGCTGCACGAGCGCATGGTCGCACGCGAGGAGCGTGAGATCGATCGGTTGCACCAGGTTCTGGAGCTGGCCGACCACGAGGGCTGCCAGGTGTCCGCGCTCTGCGCCCACTTCGATGTGCTGTCGATGAACGCCGTCGGCTGCCGTTCCGAGAAGAAACCGTCCCATGCCACCGAGGAGATGACCTTCTCTGGCTCAGTCCAGTGAACGCTGATGTTGCCTTCGGAGCTCAATTCGGTCGCGACGATGCGGCGAAGCCATCTCCTTCATGATCTCCGAGAGCTTCTTGTCGCGGACATCTTTTAACGGTCGGGCTTGGCGGACCGGCAGTCTTGTGCCCTTGCCGGATTTCCTCTTCTTGCGACGCGTTCTTCTCTTATTGCTCCAGTTCGGACATCGAGACGTCTCAACGACGATGATCTGCACTCACGTTGTCAATCGTGGTGGACGAGGGGTGTGTAGCCCTCTCGATTTCCACTCTCGTCAGTCCATCGCTGACCAGAGCGAACCTACATCTTATTTATCAATCCAAATTCATTCTTCGGAGTCGATTTTCGCACTTCCCAACAGTGACCCATGTATATTGGTCTATGCCGCGACCCCGCCGTCCAAAAGCAGCAATTTTTCACGCTCTCTCCGCCCTAAATCTTTGGAATAATGCCGTTAACCACACGGCGGTGGGGATTACTCGACCCGGCTTAAACGGACCGATTCCCACCCCGAAATTTTTTTGAGGAGAACTCTAGATTTCTAGTTGGAATGAAGAAACTATGACAGAAGACGAAGCCACGACGTCAAAACCACATCCGCTGTATGCGTCAGTGCCGGTACGATTGCGCGTGTTCGCGCTTGCCGTGATTTTGCTGGTGCTCTCTGCGACCGGGCTTTGAATACTGGTCGCGGTGAAGACGTTTACCCTGCGTTGTTCTCTCTATGGTACTCTATCTTGGCCGGGCCATTCTCAGCGCTCTGGATTATCCCTGAGCAGCCAAACTGGTTAACTCTTGCCTTGATCAATCTTGCAGCGCTCTTCGCGCACCCGCTCTGGCCCAACCGTGTCACTGCCACCCTCACTTTCTTGGCGCTTGCATCCTGGCTGTTCTGGGGAATGGCAGTATCATTCCCGGAGGAGCTGGCGGGTACGATACAATATCTCATTCTGCGGCTCCAACGGGGAGTGACCGCCGATGTTGCGCTCGAATCTAAGACGCTCAAGGTGTTGAAGGTTGCTGGCCTACTGACCTCGGCGCAGGAATCGAGTCTGGTGCGAAGCATAAACAGAGTCCACTCGATATTCTTATCCCACAGTTCATAAGACCATTCAATCGTAAAACGTCTGGGGCGAACGCTTGCTGAACACGGAGTTCGGGTCTGGGTCGATGAGGCAGAAATCACTGGCGGGGATTCCTTTGCCGATAAGATCGAAGAAGGACTCGTCGACATGCAGCACCTTGTCGTCGTGCTTTCAAGCAGTTCTGTCGACTCATTTTGGGTAAAGCGCGAGCTAAACTTCGCGCTTGTCGACAAGGTAGGCGGACTTGTTCTTCTCTACGGAGTGGCGGTCAATAATCAGGCATCTGAAGATATAGCAGCCCATTGAAAAAGTCAGATCGGCTGCAACTGTGCCTTTTTCCCGATCTCTGCGTTGCGCTTCCTCGATGAATCAGCGGACCGGTAAGCGAAGCGCGCCTTGATCTCGAAAATAATCACAGTTTCGCTTTCGAATCATTTTTTCAACGGGCGGTTAAGAGTCACCAGTGTCGAGAAAACTGTGATTTCAACCCACACAATCGTCAGGAGAGCCAAAAATATTCCCCAATCCCTTCTTGTTGGCTTTCGTAGAAAAAATATCCCTCGCGAAGGTCTTCTTTGGCCGACTCGAGAATGAAAATCTTCATTGGAGTGACTCTTTGATTTCTTTCTTGGCCTGCTCCCAGTCGACAGCTCTTTCTTTGCCTTCTCTCAATCTCTTCTCTCGGGATTCGAGTACATCCGCATGCCATCGCGGCGATTGAAAATTGGGTGATCTCCGACAGAAATCTTCCCAGAGCATCTCCATCGCCTGCAGCTTCTCTTCTGGAGTCATTTCATTTATATCGAATTTCATTCCTGTAGCTCCTCACGGTGGAAATCGCAACGGATTCCCAGAACGATCAAGAAATGATAAACGATCGGCGCACAACTGACCATCAATAAACAGAAGTATCCCAGATCAAACACGGCGCGGAGATCCACCCTAAGACCATCTTGATCCATGGTCTCGTCAAACTTGTGAGTTTCAATGCCGGTTCCCGTCGGCAATCAAAGCCATTGACAGCCTCCTCGAGGATGGAATCATTGAGTCAGGGGTTCTTTCTATCGAGCAGCGCCTCGACCCACGGGCCGTCGCTGCCGGCCCAACCCGGGCCCGAACCCATCGTGATCTCGATCCCCAGCCGCTCAGCCTCACGGACCGCATGCACGAACAACTCCTGCCACTCGGGACTCATGAAGCCCACCGGCCCGCGGGGCACTCCCACATATACTTCCAGAAAGATCAGGTTGCCAATACCAGCCGCCTTCATCGACTCCAGATCGGCGGTCA